>Ga0194125_10004439_pt1 | contig 21885 bp, 18 predicted proteins | sample TA2KigC250mmetaG_FD_148626 | JGI IMG/M metagenome (GOLD analysis project Ga0194125, IMG submission 148626) | Freshwater microbial communities from Lake Tanganyika, Tanzania - TA2015034 Kigoma Deep Cast 250m | ecosystem: Environmental > Aquatic > Freshwater > Lake | place: Tanzania: Lake...
CAAAAGCAAGCTTTTGCATTCCAGATTTGGAGTTCAGAAGCTTGCAGATTTGGAGTTCAGAAGCTTGCTTCTGGATCAGGTTTGCTTCCTTTGGGCATAGGTGCAAAAGCAAGCTTTTGCATTCCAGATTTGGAGTTCAGAAGTTTGCAGATTTGGAGTTCAGAAGCTTGCTTCTGGATCAGGTTTGCTTCCTTTGGGCATAGGTGCAAAAGCAAGCTTTTGCATTCCAGATTTGGAGTTCAGAAGCTTGCAGATTTGGAGTTCAGAAGCTTGCTTCTGGATCAGGTTTGCTTCCTTTGGGCATAGGTGCAAAAGCAAGCTTTTGCATTCCAGGTTAAAAATCATCCTTCACGTGAACGTGGTCGATTAGTTGCGCGAGAACCTTATCAATAAAATCTTGCTCTGCTGCTTCCATAAACCAGCAGTAGCTGCAAAACGGGTAATCTTCAGGGCGTTCTACAATGCCATGCTTGATAGGGTTTGTATGAACGTAGAGTAACCGGGCCAGATATGATGTTTCATGGGTGATGCAGGTGTCCCAATAATTGTGCCAGATTTTACGGCCGGGGGTTCGGTCAGTTTTATTGATGAAGATTGCGCTGATCGAGTGCAAAGCCTGAATCAGCGCTTTGAGCGAGGTTGCTTCCTCCGGGGCTTGGGCGACAAAATGATAGTGGTTGGATAGAACCGCCCAGGCTTCTAACTCCCATCCGAACATTGCAGAGCGTTCGAAGAGCGTTGTGCAGAATTGGCTTTTCTTCTCGTCTGTGCCAAGGTAATGAAGCTTGCGATATGTGCTTCCAGTAACTATGTAGACAGCATTTGGCCGAAATAGGTGCGGCGGATTGTGGAGATAGGTTTTGTAAATCTCTTCTGTCATCATTTTTGGACTCCATGAGCGTGCTTATCGAAACATAGCGCAATAGCAAGCTTTTGCGCTCCAGGTTTGCGCTCCAGGTTTGGACTCAGAAGCTTGCTTCTGTGAGCAGGTCGCAAAAGCAAGCTTTTGCGCTCCAAATTAAAGTCTCCCGTACCGATAATACGCCGCGCAGGCGCCCTCGGCAGAGACCATCGTCGCGCCCAGGGGATGACCGGGCGTACATCGATTCCCGAAGGCGGCGCAATGATGGGGTTTCTTCAAACCCTGCAGGATTTCGCCAGCAATGCAAAGCGGCGATTCCTCGGGCTGGATTTCTCCAACGTCGAAACGCTTCTCGGCGTCGAAGTCGGAGAACTCAGGGCGCAGGCGCCAGCCGCTTTTTGGGATGACGCCGATGCCGCGCCATTTGCGATCACATTCCTCGAAGACTTGCTCGATCACCTTTTGGGCGGGCTTGTTGCCCTCGAAGGTGACCGCCCGTGGATAGGCGTTCTCGACTTCATCGAAGCGCCCTCCCTCGAGCAGCCTGACCACAGCCAGAATGCCCTGGGCGATATCCAGCGGCTCGAAGCCGGTCACCGCGATGGGGGTCTGGTATTGCCGAGCGATGGGGAGATATTCCCAGTAGCCCATCACCGCGCAAACATGCCCGGCGGCTAGAAAACCCTGCACGCGGTTGTGAGGTGAGCTCAAGATGGCGTGCATGGCAGGAGGGACACGGACATGAGAAACTAAAATACTGTAATTTTCTACTCCCAGAGCCTTTGCCTGCATCACGCTCATAACATTCGCTGGCGCGGTGGTCTCGAAGCCGATGGCGAAAAAGACTATTTCTTTGCCGGGGTTCTGCCGGGCGATCTCGAGGGCGTCCAATGGAGAATAGACCACGCGCACGTCGCTGCCCGATGCCCGGATAGAAAATAAATCCTGGTCAGAGCCAGGGACGCGCAGCATATCGCCGTAGGATGTGAAGATCACCTCGGGGCGCGCGGCTATCGCCAAAGCTCTATCAATCAACTCCAACGGCGTCACGCAGACTGGACACCCCGGGCCATGCACCAGCTCGATTTCGTCGGGCAAAAGCTGGTCTATGCCGTGCCGCACAATCGCATGAGTCTGTCCGCCGCAGATTTCCATCACTACCCACGGCTTTGTGACGGTCTCATGGATTTCCTGCAAAACGCCTTTGACCAGATCGGCGTCACGATATTCAGTGATATATTTCATGGTTGTCGCATGCCTGGGATCTGTTCATCGGAAAGTCCTGGCTCCTCCCCTGCTTCTGCGATCTCGCGCAGCATCTCTATCGTTTTCTGGGCTTCCGCCTCGCTGAGCAGGCTGATGGCGAAACCGACATGGATGACAGTGTAATCGCCTATTCGAGCCTCTGGCACGAAGTCCAGGCAGGTTTCACGGGCGATACCGCCAAAATCAACCTTGCCCATTCTGAGACCTTCTTTTTCGTACATTTCGATGATTTTCCCGGGAACGCCGAGACACATAAGAACCTCCGTGGAGCGAAAAACGTAAAGCGTGAACTTTGTTCAAACAGGTTGGCGGGCCGCGATCATGGCCTGGCCCAGGGATAGGCCGCCGTCATTGGTGGGCGTTTTTTCGTGGATGAGAACTTCGAAACCTTCCTTTTCGAGCAGGGTGAGTGATTTGTACAGAAGGGTCATATTTTGCCACACCCCGCCGCTGAACGCCACCACATGGATACCGAATTCTCTACGCATAACCAGTGCAACTTCCGTGACCATTCGAGCCAGCCCGTTATGAAAGCGAGCGGAGATGGCGGAAATGTTGACTCCAGTTCTAAGGTCAGAGATGATAGCATGGAATATAGGAGCTGGGTTGATGAATGGTGAATTGTCAATCGAAATTTGGTATCCGCCCATTTCATCGGGATCAGCCAACGCCTCCAACTCGATGGCGGCCTGAGCCTCGTAGTTGACCGTCTGGCGGACTCCCGTCAGGGCTGATACGGCGTCGAAAAGACGTCCTATGCTCGAGGTGGGAGGGGCGTTGAGTCCGGTGGTGAGTTGGAGGTGGAGGGAAGCGAGGAGCGAGTCAGGGGCTAGGGGTTGCGGGTTAGGGGTTAGGGGGTGCTCACTTGCCCACATGCCCACTTGCAACTTTGCGTACTTTCCGGGCGGTAATTCGTCATCCCAGGCGATCCCCGCCGTGTGCAGCCAGGAGAGCGCCATCCGCCAGGGTTCTTTGATGGCTTTGTCGCCGCCAGGGAGAGGGGTGTAGGCCAGGTGGGCGAAACGATGGTAGCCACGATAGTCTGCCAGCAGAAACTCACCGCCCCAGATGGCGCCATCGTCTCCATAGCCGGCGCCGTCGAAAGAAACGCCGATGACAGGTTCGTCGCCGGTCAAGCCGTGCTCAGCCATGCAGGCGGCGATGTGGGCGTGGTGGTGCTGAATTTGGTATATGGGTAAATTGGTATTTTGGGCGCGGTCTATGGCGTAGCGTGTTGCCAGGTAATCAGGATGCAGATCGCAGGCGATGATCTCGGGTTCGATGCGGAAGAGGCGTTCATAGTGTTCGATGCCCTCTTCGAAGGCGCGCAGGGTTTCGTAGTTTTCCAGATCGCCGATGTGGTGACTGATGAAGGCGTACCGGTCTTTGGTCAGGCAGAAGGTGTTCTTGAGTTCGGGGCCGACGGCAAGGATGGGGGGCGTGTGCCTGGGAAGAACGATGGGGTAGGGAGCATAGCCCCTGCTGCGTCGAAGTGGGTAGATTGCGGGTTGCGAGTTAGGGGTTAGGGGTTGCGCAACGCGGTTCTTAACTCCTAACTCATAACTCCTAACTCTTATCACAGAATCATCACACCTAACATGAATCTCGCGGTCATGCATCAAAAAAGCATCGGCGAGATCGCTGAGCCTCTGGTGGGCTTCTTCGTTGTCGGTGGCGATAGGCTCTTCGCTGAGGTTGCCCGATGTCATGACGAGGGCTGATAGATGGGACGCGGATGAACACGGATGGACACGGATTTTTTTATTTTCTATCCGTGGGAATCCGTGGGAATCCGTGTCCAAAGAAAAAAGAAGGTAATGCAAAGGGGTATACGGCAGCATGACGCCGAGGGTGTTCTGGCCAGGGGCGACGGCTGCGGCGATATTCGACTCTGGGCGTCGCTGGAGGAGCACGATAGGGCGCTGGGGGGATTCGAGCAGGGCGCGTTCGTCATCGTTGAGGTAACAATGCCGGGCGATGGTCTCGACACCTGGCATCATCAGAGCGAAGGGTTTGTCGGCGCGCAATTTACGTCGGCGCAATTCGGCCACGGCTTCGGGGTTAGTAGCATCGCAGGCCAGGTGGAATCCGCCGAGGCCTTTGATGGCGACGATGTAGCCGGAGACGAGTAATTTTCGAGATTCAAGAATGGCATCGCGGTTTGCGGGATGCGAGATAGGGGTTAGGAGTTGCGAGTTAGGGGTTAGGAGTTGCGGGGAATCATTCCTATCTCCTAACCTCCTAACTCCTATCTCCATATCTCCTAACTCCAACCACACATGAGGCCCACACTCCGCACACGCCACCGGTTGAGCGTGAAAACGCCGGTTGCGCGGGTCTTCATACTCCGAGCGGCATTGATCGCACATCTCGAAGGGGGCCATGGTGGTTTGGGGCCGGTCGTAGGGGATATCCTGGATGATGGTGAAGCGTGGGCCGCAGTTGGTGCAGTTGATGAAGGGGTAGCGGTAGCGGCGATCTTTGGGGTCGAAGAGTTCGCGCAGGCAGTCGTCACAGATGCTCACATCGGGGGAGATGGGCTGGAAGGCCCCGGGGATCGGTTCTGAGTGGATGATCTCGAAGGTAGAGAATCCGTTTGGGGGACAGGGATCCACCTCGAGCGAGGCGATGAGGGCAAGCGGGGGGGCAGATTCTCTCAATGAGCAGGCAAAGGCTTCGAGCGTAGAATCATCCGCCTCGACCTGGATATCCACCCCCGCGGAGGTATTGCGCACCCACCCTCTGAGGCCCATGCGCATAGCCAGGTTATAGACGAAGGGCCGAAATCCCACACCCTGCACGATCCCGGTGATGTGGATGCGAGCTCCATTCATGGGCGAGCGTTCGTCTTGATCCAATCGAGCCACTCATCCAGCCCTTCTGTTGTGCGGCAAGAGATGGGGAAAGTGACCAGGCCAGGGTTGAGAAGCTCGACGCCTCTGCGGAAGTAATCCATGTCGAAGGCGATGTAGGGCAGCAGGTCAATTTTGTTGACGATCAGCGCATCTACATCTTTGTACATGCCCGGGTATTTGTAGGGTTTGTCGTCCCCCTCGGGGATCGAGGCGATGAGCACGTTCTTATGCGTACCCAGTTCGAAGTCGGCGGGACAGACCAGGTTGCCGACATTTTCTACCAGGAGCAGGTCGAATTCGATGAGGTCGAGTTGCTTTAGCGCATCTCGCAGCATGACTGCATCGAGGTGGCATTGGCCGCCGGTGTTGATCTGAATGGCTGTGGCCCCCGCGGCGGCGGCGCGGTCAGCATCTATGCTGGTGGCAATGTCGCCATCAATGGCGGCCAGCCTGAATTGACGGGCCAATCTCTGGACGGTATGTTCGATAAGCGAGGTTTTTCCCGCGCCCGGAGAGGCCATCAGGTTGATGCTGAAGACGCCAGCTTCGTCCAGCCGGGCGCGATTCTCTTGGGCAATTCGATCGTTGGCGCTGAGGATCTTCTCGACAACCGGGATGCGTTTAGGCATATTCTATTCTTCGACCTCGAGACTCTCTAACCGAAATTCTTTTCCGGTGATGACATTGACATTTATGCTATCGCATCGGGGGCAGGGCGTCAACGTGCCGTCTTCCAGGGTGTATATTTCGCCGCAATGACGACATTCCAGCGAGGCGGGGATGCGGTCGAAGTGCAACTTTGCGCCCTGGCAGATCGTACCTTCGCTGATCATATCCCAGTAGAACTGAACCGAATCATCCACCACCGATGAAAGCTGCCCGATGACCAGGTACAGGTCAGTGATCTTTTTCGCCTTTACAGATTGCCCATGTTTCAGGGCGATTCCTAAGATTTGTTGGGTGATGGCTAGCTCGTGCATGGAAACAGAATACCACAAGGCGAATCCATCAAACAGTGAACAATTTCCTGCTCTTGCATTGGTCAAGGTGATTTCTTGAACCGCAGGGAGGTTGTGGCAGTCCACAAGATCAACGTAATGATGATCGCCGAGGTCAGGCACCAGGCGCACGTGGCGCCGATGACAAAAGGCTCCAGAAATGTCAGATAGATCGAGAATAGTGTACCGATGAGGGCCAATCCCCATACGATCAGAGAGGCTGATTCTTGCCAGCGGTCGGGGCCGTAGAATTGGATAACCCAGGCAGTCAGGATGGCCACATAGCCCACGAGACCCAGCACGCCGATGGGCAGCACGCCGAACAATCTGGCATAGGGACTCTGCTGCACGGTATTGCAATCCCCCACCGGGCCGCAAACGGCTTCGATTTGATTGGCCTCGACATAGGAGAGGTATCCGGCGACGATCAGACCAACCACACAGAGCGCCGGGATGATCCATCGCCCCCGTTCATCGAGTGAAATTACGGGGTGTTTGAGATGCATCCAGACCCCGCCCAGACTCAGGATCATTGCAGCCAAGACCACGACCGAGGCAGTGTTTCCCGCTGGATCGCGCTTGAATTTCTCGGTCATGCTTTGTCTTTCGGAGTCTTCGATGTTGATCGTTCGGGCGTCGGGTAAGGCCATCTCCACGGGAGTGGGTTCCGCCTGGTTGCTGTCTTCGGCCTGGGGGATCGCCTTTTGCGTGGAAGTGAACTGAGCGGGCGGGTTCGTGGCAGTGGGCTGGTGGGTCTCTGTCCCAGTTGGTTCGGTAGTTCGAGTCGCTTGCGCTTGATTTGTCGCTTCGGCCTGGGCCGTGGCCTGGGCGACGGATGCGGTGTAGGTTTCGATGAATCCGGGGATGGGAGGCCAGGGGATGCCGCCCTCCTGGAGGCCTTTTTCGATCATCCCTGGGAACAGGTCGGGGATTTCGTTCGCGCCCAACAGCACGGTCTCGCCGACGACCAGCGCGGGCACTCCCCGGCGCTCAGGGGGAAGCTCGTAATATCCGATCATGGCCTGATAGAGCTCCTGGCCTTCGATGGTCTGGGTGTTGACGCCGACGATCAGGAGTTGTTGGCCGTATTTTTCCAACAAAGGGGGGAAATCCCCGGTGATCACCTTTTGGCAGTGCGGGCAAGCGGGAGAGTAGAATAACACCGCGTGGACGACAGGTTGGTCCTCGTCTGCCTGGGCTTGGATAGGCTGAGGAAGAATGAAGTGAGCGGCGCAGAATAGAATCAGTATCGAAAGCGTTTTTCTCCAGCGAGGCATGGGCAGGTCCTTGGAACTTGCACACAAGATATTCTCAGTTTCTGGGTGATTTTATCATGTTTGAATATTTAGAATAACGCTGCTATAATGGCGCAATTGCACTGACAAGGAGAAGAACAATGCGAAAAGAAAAAATATTCTCGATGATCATCCTTTTATTCGGAATGCTCTTGAGCGCTTTTCGAAATCAAGATTTGGCGGTTGCTGGTGTGACCCCGGGTTCGGACTCAGTGACAACGCTAACGACCATCCCTCAGCCTGCAGATGACCCCACTGCAGGCTCGACGCGCGTTTCTGAAGCCGATCAAATGGAGCAGGTGTTTGTTCCGGCGGGCGAATTCATCATGGGCTCGACTGATATCGAGGCCAAGCAAACCATCGAGGGCGGACGCGCCTACCCAGAAGTCCCACAAAACACGGTATATCTGGATGGATATTGGATAGACAAATACGAAGTGACCAATGGTCAATATGCCTTGTGCGTAGCCGATGGCGATTGTCAGCCGCCTTTTACATTCGGCTCCCATACTCGCAAGAGCTACTATGACAACCCGGAATTTTCGGATTATCCTGTCGTTTGGGTGAAGTGGGGGATGGCGCGCGCCTATTGCGAATGGGCTGGCAGGCGACTGCCTACCGAAGCGGAATGGGAGAAAGCCGCCCGCGGTACGGATGGACAAAAATACACCTGGGGGGACGATCCGGTGAGCGGCGAACGGGCAAACTTATGTGATGCCAATTGCCCAAAAAGTTGGGCTAACTTCAACTTCGATGACGGCTACGCCGATACAGCCCCGGTAGGAAGCTTTCCTGCTGGCGCAAGCCCTTATGGAGTCATGGACATGGCTGGTAATGTGTGGGAATGGACCGGCACACTGATCCAGGATTACCCCTACGATCCCTCAGACGGACGGGAAGATCTGGATGCAAGCGGCGAGCGGAGCTGGCGCAGCGGGGCATGGAATGATGGATATTGGTGGATGCGCGCCTCTGTTCGTTATCGCTCGGTGCCCAATTATTGGTACTACAATCTGGGCTTTCGTTGCGCCTCTTCGGAATAATGGCTGTTACCGGGCTGGGGACATGATCCCCAATCCGATTCGCTGGATAAGTGTGCGCGCAAATGTTGTCAGAAGGATTCTCGAAAAAAGGGGTGTGGGGCATGCGAAGCACGCCCCACACCCCTTTTTTCGGGTTATCTCCTGACATGTTTTGCGCGCACACTCAGGATAAAATTACCTTGTCAGGGGAAATCAAGCGCGTTATAATCCTCCTGCTTTACAGATAGTTTGCGAGGTAAGTTTCGTTATGCCAATCTATACATATCGCTGTGAAAACTGTGGTGTCCAGTTCGACCGTAGCCAGAGGTTTTCCGATGATCCCCTGAGCATGTGTCCAGAGTGTGAGAAAGAAACTCTGCGCAAGGTGTTTTTGCCGGTCGGGATTGTATTCAAAGGTTCTGGTTTCTATTCCACCGATCATCGTTCCTCATCCAGCGTTCGTACTTCTTCTTCCAACGAGAGTGATAGCTCTTCGAAGAAGGAGAAGAGCGAGAGCGTGAAGAAGGAAACGAGCAAATCCGACGACGATTAGGTCGAGACATCCGCCCCTAAACGAAGACGCTCCCCAACGGGAGCGTCTTCGTATTTGGAAACCTGTGAGGCCTACCCGAACTCGACCTTCGCGCCGGGGGGGAATGGACTCGCGCTGCGTTTGAAGTGGAATCCTGCAGCCCCGGCGTGGCCGCCGCCTCCGAAGCGGCGGGCGATCTCAGCCACATCGGCTTCATCTGAATACAGGGTTACGAAGGTGTATAACTCGCCGTCGTGGATATTGTCTATATAACAGTAGGCCACTTCGTAGCCATGGTTGCGGATATGCTCCCCCAGATCGCCAGAGCCGTGCATATTGATTGCCAGCGTGCGATGCCCTTCGAAGAGCACCGGGTAACCATAGCGTGCCGTGGAACTTTGGATGGCTTTCAGGCGGGCCTGGCGCAATGCTCTGCCATGTTCGATGATCTCATCGAGCAGTGGCCGATCATCGTCTAGCAGCGGTATCCACAAGCGATCGTTGCGGGGATTTGTATTCAGTTGGTAGAGACCTTCGTTGAAGGCGCCGGTCTCCGGGTAGGTCCAGCGCCAGATGTCGCGGTCGCCGATCAACCTCACCGCCGCCGGGATGCTTTGACCGGGGAAAAAATGCTTCCAGGCCAGCACGCAGGCAGCTTCGTTTGTATCACGGATGCCGGGCCACTGATCGGATATATCGGCCAGTTCTTCCATGGAGGTCTTGTGATGATCTATCCAGGTCAATTTGTGGTAGGCAGACAGCCGCTCCATATCTTCGCGAGGCAGAGAAAAATCCACGATGACAATCTGATCGGAGACGAGCACTTCCTCCAGGGGGAGCGAGTTGCCATACTTCATCTCATAGAGGCTGATCTCCTCCCCCAGGGCGCGGCGCACAATCGCCGCCGCTGCGCGCCCATCTACGTCGTTGTGGTATAAACAGAGAGTTTTCATAGGCCGAACAGTGAATATCCTAATCCAACAAGGCTTGTAACGTTGTATCGGTGTTTATCAGACGCTGGCTGGTGAGTTCGACCATGAACTTGTGGAACGCCGCTGCAATGGCAGGATCATCTTGTTCCATCCTATCGAGCGATTCCAGGGAGAGAAAATAGACGATGCTAGGCATATCGGCGATTACGGTGGCGGAGGCTGGCCTTCCCAGGTAGGCGCCGATTTCTCCAATGACCGTGCCGGAACCGGTCGTTTGCAGCCGCTTGGTTCCACCGGATTCGAGCTCGATCCGTATAGTCACTTGTCCACGTTCGATGAGGTAGATGCCGCTCGGGAGATCGCCCTTCATGATCAGTGGGGTATTTTCTTCGACGATCGACTCTTCGAGATAGCCCATGAAACGATCGAATTTGGCAGCCGACTGGAACGACTCGCGCAGTTGACCTTTGATAGAGGGAATCCTCGTCGAAGTGATGTCTGCCTGGTCGAGCAGCTCGTTTTCGCACCACTCGACGGCGTAATCCATGTCTGGGAAGGTCGAGGGTATTTCGCTCTCGAGCTTCAGGATGCCGCCCTTCTCTAGCTGGCGCTGGATCTTCGGCAGCAAATCGGCGAATAATATTTTGTAACCGTTTGCTTCCGCGTGGTGGCGCATACCGATAAAGCTGTTCAATGCCGATGAGTCCACGCCGTTGACCAGGTGAAAATCGAGCACCACACAGCGCAACTGCGGAAGCGCCTTGACTTGCGCTCTCTGCATCACCCGTTGTTGGAGGTGGTGAGCCGTGCCGAAGAAAATGTATCCTTGCAGTTTCAGGATGTAGATACTTTCACCTACGCTGTGGAGATATTCCCGGATATGTGGAGCGCGCTCGACATTGCTATGGAAATTTCGGCCGGATAGCGCGCTGCGCACGGTATCTATCTGGCTGTAGTTTAGGGTAAACAAAACGATTGTAGCTAACACGCCTGCCAGTACACCTTCTAGCAGACCGATGCTAATGATGACCGCCAGAATCAGGAGCAGAATGAGGTATTCCATTCTCGGCAACAGGGATCGAGATTCGAATACCCAATACACCAGAAAGGTCAATGCCAGATAGATCAACAAACCGCCAACCAGAAACTTAGGAATCAGGGATAATACTGTCGCCCCGAAGAATAGGACCACCCCAAAAACAGCCGCTGCGAAGATCCCCGCAAAACGATTTCGAACGCCCATTTTGAAGGAAAGCGTAGAGAGGCCGGCAGATTGATATCCCAACAGGCCACCCCAAAAGCCTGCCAGTGCATTGGCTATGCCTGCCGCTACGAGTTCGCGGTTCAAGTTGATCTCTCGTCTGGTTTCCAATTCGATGCTGCTGCTGTTGAAAAGCAGGCTGATGAGTGATATTGGCACCAGCGTCAGCATGGTGGGAAGCTGACGAGAAATCACCGACCAATTCGCGCCTGGAAGTTTCATAAACAAGTACGCATCCCAAAGCTGGCCTTTTGTAAAATCGCCCAGCAGCCATCCCTGGTCAGCCATCTCTGAAATCGAAAATCCATTCATCCAGCTAATCCAGTGGAAGATTCCCAGACCAATGAGAAAAGTGATCGGGATGACAGCGTCATTTTTGAGGCGTCTTTGTAGTAAAAAGCAAATGATGGCATAGAAGAGGCCTGGCCCCCAAAGAAGGATGGCAGGGGGATGAAACCATCGAGATAAGGCATCTGCCCGCAGAGGAAGCTCTGTCATAACGCTGAAGCCCCCTTCGAGCAGCAGCCAACCCCCGCCAGCCAGGAAACTCCCAAAGACCGGATAGGGCATAAAACGGATCAGCTTGCCCAACCCGAATATGCCGAAAAAAAGAAAAATCAACCCCGCGCCTAAAGTGCTGACTCCTATCATCGCGGCGACGGTAGTGAACACTTCGTCCGGCGTCGCAGAAGATGGCATATCAAGCGCTACCTGCGCAGCCATCATTGCCACGATGGGCGTCGTAACCGCTTTAGGAAAAGCTATCGTCCCGAGATGAGAGCTGATCAGCGACATAGCGGCATTGATCACCAGGCCGCTGAATAAAGCCATGCCGATCCCCAGGGGAATATATCGAGCCAGATCGCCAGAGAAGATGGTTGCTCCCAAGGAAATCGTATTGCTCACCGCAATCATCCCGGCCAAAACGCCCGCGAAGAGCGTGATCAGAAATTGTTGGAGAAAGCCCTGGGTTTTGGGTTGGCCGTATTCTGCCATATTCGTCTATCCACCGAAGGGGGTGATCAGAGGCACCGGCGTGAACACCAGGATGAAAATGATCAATCCCAACAAGGCGATAGCTCTTCGGCGGGGATCCAGGGTGGTGATCTGATCCAGGGGTTCTGCGTAAGCGCGCCCCAGTATGAAGATCAGGATAGCCCACAGCCACCAGCCAGACCAGACCAGGCCGAGCAGCAACAAGGCCCCCAGGATGAAGGGCATCAACCGGCGCGCTCTACGGCCAAGAAGCACGTAAATGAGATGGCCACCATCGAGCTGTCCCGCGGGGATCAGGTTGAGCGCAGTAACCAGCAATCCCGCCCAACCAGCCCAGGCGACAGAATTCAACGTCACATCCACGCCCCCCTTGGGCATAGGCAACCCGCTGAAGAAATAGCGTATCCAATAGAGAAGGGGATTCGATCCACCGAAACTGGCTGGCTCTGGCAACCATCTGCCCGTGATCAGAAACTTGATCCCCAGGTAGAGAATAGAATTGCCTTCGAAGGCCTGTCCGGGAGGAAAGACATCGGGAAGTTGTTGCACCTGTGATGTGCTCAGGCCGATCAGCAGTACGGGGATCGCCGCCACTAATCCAGCTAACGGCCCGGCGACGCTGATATCGAGCAAAACGCGCTTGTTCTTGGGAGGTTCTTTCAAGCGGATAGCCGCGCCCATGGTGCCGAAAGGGCTGAACGGGAAGGGGATGAAGTAGGGCAGAGTGACATCCGTTTTGTGGTAACGGGCAGCCAGATAATGTCCAAACTCATGCGCCAACAGGATGCCTAACATGCTGATGGCGAAAGGCCAGCCATTAGCCAGGTTGGCCAGAATGTGCATGATGTCCTGGAAGATGTTTCCTGTTACAGGTCCATCGTAACCATACAAGGCCCCAGCAAATAGCACACTCATAAGAGTCAGGATGAATAACCCCAGATTGATCCACGGATTCGAAGGGCGGCGGTGGTTGATGCCTTCTACAAGAAAGATGACATGTCTTTTGTCTTCGACTCTGAAGAGTGGGGTGACTTCGTAGGGTAGCAGCGCGGCGGCTAATTGCTCGTAGGCAATATGGGGGTCGCCGTGGAGCTGACCGCGAAAGCGCGCCAGGTATCCTTGTTTGGCTGATCCCCACGTGGTGTCCTCGATGTGCAGGACCCGCCCTACCAGGCGGGCGAGGATGTCTTCGGTCTGTGGCAATGTTGATACAGATACTGTCATAGATTATTGTGATGATAAGTGAAATTGGCGGGAGTGGATGGGAGTCGAACCCACCGCGGTCCGCAGAGCGACCCGCCACCGGTTTTGAAGACCGGGGAGCCCACCGGGACTCAACCACCCCCAGAGTCAGGGATGCGCAACGATTATACCGCAGTTGGGCACGAATTTGCGCGGATGAACACGGATGAAAAAACAATAAAAACCGTGCAACCCGTGTTGATCCGTGTACAGAATCTTGCTCTGAGAGAATTTCTAAAAAAATAGTAACTACTCAGCCAAACGGGGAAGTTCCCGAAAAAAGGGTGTGCGAAGGGGGCGCAGCCGCTTTGCGTTCGCACACCCTTTTTTCGGGCTAATCCGTTCGATGGCTGAGCAGTTACAAAAAATAAGGGAGACAATTGTCAATGAGCGGATATGACAATTGTCTGTTGACGATCCACCACAGATCAATTAACCTGTGAAAGTTCATTTTGGAAAAGATACCCTGGAGGTTTTTACTATGGCAATGAAAATTATCGACGAATGCATCTCCTGCGGCGCTTGCGAGCCGGAATGCCCCGTGGAAGCCATCACCGAAGGCGATGTGATCTTCGAGATAGATCCCGGCAAGTGTGTCGAGTGCAAGGGCTATTTCGATACCAACCAATGCGTCGAGGTCTGCCCTGTCGATTGCATTATCCTCGCCTGATTGCCCGATCGAGTAGATATCGAACGAACGCCCTTGCTCTACAGGCAAGGGCTTTTTTTATGTTGACAGTTTGTTATTCTCTATGCTATCATAAGGCATCTCGATAGCCAACGATTCGTTGATCTTTTTTCGTGAAGCACTGACAATCGAATACGGAGAGATAGCGGCTGACCCCGCGTTGCGGGGCACGAGGTAGAGGTTCCTCCCTGCGAAGGGAGCGCTAAGACCTCACCCTACCCCACCTACCCGATAGGGCGGGTGGGGTAGGGTGAGGTTCGAAAATCGGATCGATCAGCGGATGCCTCTTAAGCCTGACCACGGGCTTCTCTTTCCCTTCCAAGAAGCGCCGGTTCAAAACCTGCCAGTAATGGCCGGGACAAAGACCAGCGCAGTGGCCCAGACAATTCTTTGATTTGTCTGGTTGTATCCTTGGAAGGGCTACCGTATAGTGGTTCTAAAATACCGGGTATGCCCAGGCATTCCCGGTTTTATTTTAATGCTCAGGAGGCATTGTTATGGATAAGAAATTGATATTGGAACGGGTTCGCGAAGATAATGTCAAATTCGTCTCTTTGCAGTTCACCGATGTCACTGGCTCGGTCAAGAGCGTTGACATCCCCCCAAGCCACTTGAAGGACGCCCTGGAGGATGGCGTCTGGTTCGATGGCTCATCGGTGGAGGGCTTCGCTCGCATTCAAGAGAGCGATATGCGCCTGGTGCTCGACCCGAGTACTTATGCAGTCTTGCCCTGGTCTCCCACAGACTTGAAGCGGGCGCGCATTTTTTGCGATATCTACCGCCCTGGGGGAGCGCCCTTTTTGGGAGATCCGCGTGGCGTTCTCAAGCGCATTTTGAAGAAAATCGAAGAGCGAGGCTGGACTTTCAACGTAGGCCCCGAACCGGAGTTCTTCTTGTTCAAAAGAAATGGCCCCGAAAATATCTACCCCGTACCCCATGATGTGGGCGGCTACTTCGACTTCTCCGCCAATGACGAGGCGGTGATCGTGCGCACCAAGTTGATGGAAGCTCTGGAGATGATGGGCCTGGATGTCGAGGCCGGGCATCATGAGGTCGCCCTCGCTCAGCATGAGATTGATTTCAAATACGACGATGCGCTGCGCATGGCCGATAATGTCTTGACCATCAAGTACACCGTCAAGGCCATCGCCGCGCAGCATGGCTTGATCGCTTCCTTTATGCCCAAACCCATCTTCGGCATCAATGGCTCAGGGATGCACTGTCACCAATCGCTGTTCGATAAGAATGGCAATAACCTCTTCTTCGACAAGGATGATGAGTTCAAGCTCTCGAAGATAGCCCATGGGTTTATCGCTGGTCAGTTGAAACATGCCCGTGCATTAGCCGCTCTCGTTGCGCCCACGGTGAATTCGTATAAGCGTCTGGTGCCTGGCTATGAGGCGCCTGTGTATGTGGGCTGGGCGCAGATCAATCGTTCGGCGCTGATCCGCATCCCGCGCCACACACCGGGGCGTGACAAATCGGTGAGGGTCGAGCTGCGTTGTCCTGATTCCTCATCCAATCCCTATCTGGCCTTTGCGGCTATGCTGGCAGTGGGTCTGGATGGCATTGACAATGAATACGAATGCCCCACGCCGTTGAATAATGTCAATATCTACCAATTGACCCCTGAAGAGCGCGCTGCCCGCGATATCGCCGAACTACCCAACTCCCTGGCGGATGCCCTGCGAGAGCTTGATGGCGATTCTGTTCTCAAGGAGACGCTTGGCCCGGAAGTGTATATGGCTTTTTGCCGCGCCAAATGGGCCGAAGTGGAAGAATATCGCACCACTGTGATGGACTGGGAGGTCAAACGCTATCTTGAGGTCGCCTAGTATTACAGCGCAAGGTTGACTGAAAGCCGCTCCAAACGGCCCTTGCGGTGAGAAAGATAAGCAGCGTACTTTCTACGCTGATAGTAACGAACTATGCGAATAGCAGCTGCGACATCGAAAACCGGCATGGGCAAAACGCTTAGCAGGAGTAAACGCACCTGATAGACAGTGAGCGCCGGAGCGCGTTCTTTGAAAAAGATGCGTATTCGCACCAGGAAATGATGAGCTAGAAAAACGAACAGCATATGATGATGCCAACCGATCCAACCGCGCAGTTCATAATGGTCGAAACCGACTTCGACTTTGCCAGCTCGAAGAATGATTTCAACCGGCCAACGCATGCCACTGATGCGCACCAGTTCAGCGGTGTCGATACCAGCGGGGGCATTGCTGAGGTAGTACTTGAGTTCGGTGGGGTCATCCAAATTGCGACGAATGATGAGCCACACTTCTTGGCCCGGCAAGCCCTCTCGCACTTCGATGACCCTCAAAAAAGCGAAATCACAAACCAGTGGGCCTTTGCCGCCTTCTTTGATCTTGGCTCGCACCCAGGCTTCTGCAGGCAATTGTTGGGCCAGCACATCAACCTGGATGGCTTTCTGTTCTGGATTGCACAGCCGGGTGCGGGTTGGACGACGGCCTCTGCCCTTCCAGGCTGGCACGCCAACTTCGGGTCGCTCCAGCCAAATGCGGGTCGTGCAACGCACTTCAGCGAAGAACCACTTGTCCAAAGCAGCGATTCCGTCCCGAAAAGTGGGCGAATCGCCATACAATTCGTCCGCAGCCACCCATTGAAAGGGCAATTCGCCTCTCTGAAGCGCATTTCTCAACAATTCCAGCGCAATTTCCGGTTTGGTTCGATAACTCAGTTCTTGCGGAACGCCGCAAACCTGACGCAGGGACTGGTGCGTTTCCTCGAACCACTCTTCCGGCAAGTACAAACCAGCCTCCAAAAAACTATGACCTTTGCGGCTGGCATATCCCAGGTAGACCCCCACCTGCGAATTGGCTACTTTACCCACCGAACCACACCATTGCCGGGCCACCCCCACTGAATGCGCACCCTGCTTCACCATCCCCGACTCATCCACCAGCACAACGCCGTCCGCTTCGCCCAAGGTTTCGACCACGCCCGCTTGATGCCTCCTCAGCAGATCTTCATGCGACCAGGGACTCTGCCCGATGAAGTGTTGCAGACTGCGCACATTCACCCCAAACCGCAAAGCGATCCGTTCGGTCACTTTTCGCGGCAGGTCGCTCAGCAGACCTTTCAGATACACCCATCCGTGGGCAGCTTGATCGCTGCGCTCAAAGGCTGGTCTAAAATCTTGATAGTACCTCTCGAGTTCGGCAACCATTTGATGAATATCTTCCTCAGCCAAATTCCATTCCGGCGGCGGGCAAATATCGGTTACAATTTCTGTGGACATGGCAACTCGGTTCTCCTTTCACTTGATCGTGTTTTGGAGAAGGTTACCATGTCCTTTCCTATTCGCTATTTTTCATCCATCAAGCTCAACCTTGCGCTGTAATACTAGTATTACAGCGCAATGTCTGTTTAGAAGCGTATCTGTTAGCGGATTTTTGGAGCGGATTGAACGGATTGTGTAGTTGAATCCGCTAAACCCATTCCCGAAATCCGCTTACAGTTCTTGCTTATTTTCTAACCTTGCGCTGTCATACTAGCTGCGTGCAATAAACACCTTCCCGAAAACATCAGCGCGGGTTATACTGAAGGTCGTACGCGAGTTTCAGTATTTCGACCCAAGCCGCGCGATCTGAACGAATTCAAGCAGTTTCCTGTTCGACAGGAAACGACTAGCCGCTGAAGAGCGCGGAGAACGCGGAGAACGCGGAGAACAATCTCTGCGATCCTTGCGCTCCCTGCGGAAAATCTACGGAGGCGCTGATGTCTACTATCCTCATCCTCGGCGGGGCAGGCTACACTGGCCGGTCGCTCGCCCGCCACTTACTCTCCCAATCGCAAGCCGAAATTATCCTGGCTGGACGCACGCTCGAAAAAGCGCAGGCGTTGGCTGATCAATTGAATGCGGATTTCGAGGGCGATCGCGTGACCGCCCGGCGCGCCGATGCAGCCGAGGCGGCTTCCCTGAAAGCGGCGCTGCGCGGCGCCGACCTGCTGCTGGTCGCCGCGCCGCTCACCTCCGCGCCATACGAGACGGTCATCCGCTCCGCGCTCGCAGCGGGCGTGGATTATCTCGATGTGCAGATCTCGGCGAAGAAATTCGCCTTCCTGGGATCGCTGGCGGGGGAAATCGAAGCAGCCGGGCGCTGTTTCGTCACCGAGGCCGGATTCCATCCCGGCCTGCCCGCCGCGCTGGTGCGCTACGTCGCCTCCCAGTTGGATGTCATCGAGAACGCCGTCACTGCCGGTTACCTCAATATGGGCGGCAGCAAGCTGCCTTATGCCGATTCGGTGAACGAGTTGATGGAAGTTTTCAAGGAATACCAGGCGCAGGTATTCAAGAACGGTCAATGGACGAAGGCCAGTTCGTTCGACATGCGCAAATTCGACTTCGGCGGCGACATCGGCGTTAAGAACTGCTACTCGATGTTCTTCGAGGAAATGCGCCCCCTGCCTGAAATGTACCCCTCGTTGAAAGAGATCGGCTTCTACATCTCCGAGACGCATTGGCTGCTGGACTGGGTCATCAACCTGGTCGTGATGGCTGGGCTGAAACTCTTTCCGCAGCGCGGCATCCGTCCGCTGGGGAGATTGTTCTGGTGGGGCATGATGAATCTGCCCGGGCCGCCGTATCGGGTTGAACTCCAGGCACAGGCCTCCGGCCTGAAAGACGGGGAACCAGCCAAAGTGCAGGCCAGCGTCTCGCATACCGACGGCTACGAGTTGACCGCCATCCCGGTGGTCGCCTATCTGCTGCAATACCTGGATGGCTCTGCTCGCCGTCCTGGCCTGTGGATGATGGGCCACCTGGTTGAGCCGGTCAGGTTGATGAAGGAAATGGAGAGGATGGGGGTGAAAGTAGCTTTGAAGACTATTTCAGGCTGTTGATGCGGTCGTATGTCTCGTCCATGTTTTCGGGTACAATTCTCCCGGCGCTGTCGAAGATACGCCTTGCTTCAAATCGAATCGTAGTGCGACACGTAACGTAGTGGAGTGTCGCAAGAGGGGACACTCCGTGTTTCACATTTCCATGCCCAGGTGGGGAGGCGGAAATTCGCCGCCCGCGCCGAATCGCTGCCGCCCGAGGAGGCCGAAGAACGGATGGTGCGCTACCTGGAGCGCGTCCCGCGCTACGCCCGGGCGGTCATGTCGCTCGGCGGACTTAAGGCCAACACCGAGGCAGAGATCCGCGCCCTGGCGCGCCAGATGCTGATGTTTGCGATCAAGCCCGCATGAAAACGCGGGTCTCTTTCCGGGTATCATCTCAATAATAAGGGGGGCGGGGGGTGTGCGGGCGGCGAAGCCGCCCGCACACCCCCCATCTTCCCCCAAGTTATTGAGAAGGTACCTTTCCAGTGTATAATGGGGGTTACAGGTTTTTCCTCGTCAGTGTAGTCGGAACTTTGCTGATGTCCTCCATCTACCTCACCCCCGCCTCGATCAGTTTCCTGACCCAATTCATCCTCGCGTTGGTCATCACCTTTTTCCTGGCACGACGCCGAGAAAAGATGACCGCGCCCCAGGTTCTACTCGCCAGTTTTTTTGCTACGGTTACCATTTTTATCGGGCTGTTGTTCCTGGATGCCGCCCTTTCGCCCTTCCCGCGCTTGCTGGCAGTGTATGCGGAAAATACCATTTTGGCGCTGGCGTTGGTTCTTATCTTACAGTTTGCCTACCACTTTCCCTGTTTGTATTCACACCGCAAATGGGAAGCTTACGCCAGCCTGGCGGCCAGCGGGGTCTATCTGTTCTGGGAAGGGCAGTTCATGGTCAACCGCTATATTGCGCTGCTCGAGAGGGGGTCCGTTCTATATCGCTCCCCTGGATATGATCGTGCGCTGGCATTGGTTTTCGTATGGGTTGTTTTTGCCTTTCTACGCCAGATCGTTGACGCTGATCCTCGCGCGGTCAACTGGATGGTCAAACTCTGGAAGCCGGAGGGAGCGGAGGCCCGCGGCGCCCGCTCTTTTGTGTTGACCTTTACGGTCCTGTTTGTGTTGAGTCTGGTCAATATTTGGCGCTCGTTTTCTATCGTCTCGACCACGTTCTACAACACCTCGCTTTCGATCGGTATTCTGATAGCGATGTGGACATTTGCCTCCAGCTATATCAATCACATTCCGGGTGGATCATCCGTGTTGGCGAAGTTGTCGCTGCTTGTCCTGACATTGTATATGGCCTTGCTGGGATTGGTGGGTTGGGTCATCGCGCCCTCCCACATCAAAACGTATCGTCCCCATCTGACCGATCATCAGACCCTGCGCTTTATACCGGACGCCTCTGGCGGGTACGATGTGACCGAGGTTGACTTTTCCTTCGAAACCGCTTTGGGAGATCGAGTGGAAGTCAATCCTTTCAGCGAGAATCGCTATCACAAAATAAATTATACTTTTCCCTTCTATGGGCAAACCCATACCGAGGTCTATGCCGCCAATTCGGGGGTCATCAGCATGGGTGAACTATTCTATCAGCCCAATATGCAGAACTGTTGCGCCAGATTCCCGGCCATCTTCCCGCTGATGATCGAGCTTAATACGCTATCGGACGGTGGGTTGTACGTTCGGGTCGACGCGGATACAGGCCGGCTGATCGTCACCTGGGATCATCTGCCCGCCGTGTATCGGCCAGAGGCGATCTTTACATTCCAGGTCGTTCTCTATCGGGACGGCGTTTTCGATATCACCTACAACGGGTTGCCTTTGCCATTTACCTTCGACCCAGATGCGACCCCATCTGCCAATCCCTGGTTGCGTGGGGTAATCCCAGGCCAGGGGGAGTCGCTTCACGCCAGCGTAGCCCCATTGACCTGGCCGCGCCCGGAGGGTCAATTGGCGATCATCGAAAACTTCCAATTGGATTTCCGGCGCTATCTGCATGAATTCATCCGTCCTTTGACGTGGGTGATGATCGGCGGTAGTATTTCGCTTTTGCTGCTGCTGCCTCAACTGCTTCGATTGTCGCTTGTCAACCCCCTTAATGCATTGACCGCCGGGGTGCGGCAGATGGAAGCTGGCGATCTGAATGTAGCGATCCCCATTCAGTATCAGGATGAGATTGGCTACTTGACCAACGCTTTCAACCTGATGGTCGTCAGGTTGAGAGAATTGGTGACCGACCTCGAAGAGCGCTTCAGGAGATTCTTCGAGTACGAACCGGATTATTGCTTTATCATCTCTCAGGAAGGCGTCATTCTCGATGCGAACCCCGCCGCGTTGAACATCTTGGGTTACAGTCTCGAAGACCTGGTGGGTAAACCGCGCGATATCATCTTTGCCCCTGAGTCGAGAGCGACAGCGCAACAGCTTTGGAAAAACTGGAAAGAGAACGGCGAGCTGCTCAATGAAGAGCTTGACATCATCTCGAAGGCAGGGGAGCGCCGCACGGTTCTGCTCAGCTCCGGGTCGGTGAGAGACCGGGAGGGTAATTTGCTGTATTCCCTATCTATCCACAGGGATATCACCGAGCGAAAGCGAGCCGAAAAAGCCATGCTGGATTTGGCCACCTTTCAGGAGCGCCGCCGAATAGCAAGCGACCTGCACGATTCGATGACACAATCACTGCATAGTTTGATTCTCTCTGCGGAGACAGCCCAGCTACTTCATCGCGAGAATCGGCGCGAGAAATTGGCTGCTTCCCTGGCGATGCTGGAAGACAGCGCCCGCCAGGCCCTTCAGGAGATGCGCCTGCTGTGTTACGAATTACAGTTGACGCCGGAAGAGCATGTTGATCTGTTCGAAATCCTGAATGCTCGTCTGGGATCCGTCGAGCGACGCTTGGGGATGACGACGGAGTTGAATATCGAAAACCGGGGCGTCATCCCAAAAGCCTGGGAAAAAGAATTGAGTGTGACTAAAATCAGTTGGTAGCCTAATGAGCGAAAAGAGGAGTTGAAAGAAAGGCGACATTCTGGGAAGATTGGTTTGAGAAAACGATTTTCCGAGGAGGTGCGCCATGA
>Ga0194125_10004448_pt1 | contig 21851 bp, 20 predicted proteins | sample TA2KigC250mmetaG_FD_148626 | JGI IMG/M metagenome (GOLD analysis project Ga0194125, IMG submission 148626) | Freshwater microbial communities from Lake Tanganyika, Tanzania - TA2015034 Kigoma Deep Cast 250m | ecosystem: Environmental > Aquatic > Freshwater > Lake | place: Tanzania: Lake...
AGGCCCAGGCCGGCAGCCTCTACGCCGATAAATTTTACTTTTTTGTCTTTGAAAAAGGGATAGAACAGGCCCATGGCATTACTGCCGCCGCCCACGCAAGCCACCAGATAATCCGGCAGCCTGCCTTCTTTTTTTAAAACCTGCTGCCTGGCCTCGCGGCCGATTATTGACTGAAAATCCCTGACCATCATCGGATAGGGATGCGGCCCGACTACTGAGCCGATAATGTAATGCGTGTTGCTGACATTGGTCACCCAGTCTCTTAAGGCCTCGGTAGTGGCGTCCTTTAATGTTCGCGAGCCGCTTGTTACCGGAATCACCCGGCTGCCTAACAATTTCATCCGAAAGACATTTAATCTCTGGCGGCAGATATCCGCCTCGCCCATATAAATATCGCACTCCAGGCCAAACATTGCCGCTACTGTCGCCGTAGCCACGCCATGCTGTCCGGCCCCGGTCTCGGCGATAATGCGGCTTTTTTTCATCCGCAGCGCCAGCAATACCTGGCCCAGGGTATTATTAATTTTATGCGCGCCGGTATGCAGCAAGTCCTCTCTCTTAAGGTATATTTTATCTATACCTAAATAGCTACTCAAATTCCGCGCCAGATATAACGGCGTGGGCCGGCCGGCGTATTCCTTTAGGTAATAACTAAGCTCCTGGGTAAATTTCCTGTCGCGCCTGGCCTTTTGATATTCTCTTTCCAGCTGGTCTAAGGCGTAAATGAGCGTCTCGGAGACAAACCTGCCCCCAAACCCGTTAAAATGCCCTCTTTTATCCGGTAACATACCATCTTCTCCTAAAATACTCAAGACCCGGTCTTGACAAGGGGCGCAAGACCCGGTCTTGATTTGGCGGCGCTAATAAAATCCCTCACCTTTTTCTGGTCTTTCTTGCCCGGCCTTATTTCTACAGAACTGGAGACATCCACCCAGGCCGGATGGAGAATTTTTATTGCCGCTTGCACATTATTCCTGGCCAGGCCGCCGGATAAAAATATCGGCTGTTTTAAATCAGCGACGATGTCTTTTAACAATTCCCAATTAAAGGCCTTGCCTGTCCCGCCTGCCTTATCTTTGGCAAAAGTGTCAAAAAGATAGGCAAAAGTCCGGTATTTAGCCAGCTCTTTTGGCGCCGGCTTATCCTTTACCCCGCTCTTCGTTGAAAACCATAAACTTGAACGAAGGGCGGGGTTAATCCTGAACGCCTTAATAATCTTATAGCCTTTAAACTTTTGGCAAAACTCCGCGGATTCGGCTCCATGAAATTGTAGTATATCAAGACTGCATAATTTAGCAATATCTTTAATGGTTTTTCCCCTGGCGTTAACAAATACACCAACCTTACTTACATCCTGAGGAAGCTGCCTGATGATGGCCCGGGCCTTCTCCGGCGCAATATAACGCTGGCTTTTGCGATAAAATACAAACCCCAGGGCATCTGCGCCGGCAGCTACCGCAACCTGCGCGTCCTCTAAATTCGTTATCCCGCATATTTTTATTTTTATCATTCTTAACGATCTCCCGCCTCGTAAGATATGGCAAAATTCTCTTACGACAATTTTGCCATACTCGGCGGGATAAGTTCGGCCAAATAACTTAGCTTCGCTTGCCGCAGAAAGCGGCATACCGAGCTTTCCAATAAGCTCGGGTGTTGCCGCAGAAAGCGGCACACCGGCTGTCCCGATAGAGCCGGGTGCTCGCTCGCTAAGTTACGGCCTCACTTACCACCCCATTACCTCTTCCACCTTCTTCTTGATGTCCGGCGCCTGCATAAAAGTCTCGCCGACTAAAACCGCGCTCACGCCTAAAATCTTTAGGAATAATACATCCTGATGGCTCTTGATGCCGCTTTCTATGACTACCACTTTATCTCTGGGGATTAGGGGAAATAACTTCTCGGTGGTTTTAAAATCCACCTCCAAGGTATGCAAATCGCGGTTATTTATTCCGATTAAATTTACGGATTTTAATTTTAAAACCTTTTTTAATTCCTTTTCGGTGTGCACCTCCACCAGGTACTCCATTCCCAGCCCGCAAGTTAGTTCAGTCAATTCCAGCAATTTTTCCTGTGTTAATAAATCGGCGATCAGAAGAATAGCGTCTGCGCCAAAATAACGCGACTCATAAACCTGGTATGGCTCCAGGATAAAATCCTTTCTTAAAACCGGCGTATCAATAAGCGTTTTGGCTTCATTTAGGTAAGAGATATTGCCGCCGAAATAATCTTCTTCGGTTAACACGGAAATTGCCTGCACGCCTGCCTCTTTATAGGCCGAGGCGACTTGGGCAAGGTTAAAATTTTCACGAATTGTGCCGCGGGAAGGCGAGGCCTTCTTTATCTCGGCGATTAAGGAAATCACGCGGGGTTTATGTATCGCTTCCAAAAATGGCCGCGTTGGCGCCAACCCCTGGACCTTGGCCTTTAAATCTTCCTCGGGTAATAGCTGTCTGGCTAAAACAATTTTTTCCTTCTTTTTCTGGATAATCTCTTTTAAAATATCGGGTTTTTTCATCTCTTTTACAGCGAATATTCTTTGAGTAATTCTAATTTCTTTAAAGCCTGCCCTGAGCTGATAGATTCCTCGGCTAATTTCAGGCCGTCTTTGATGGATTTCGCCTTATCCGCGGCGTAGATTGCCGCCGCGGCATTCAATAAAACAATATCGCGCCTGGGGCCGGCTGCGCCCTTTAAGATATCCAGCAAAATCTGGCCATTGCAGGCCGCGTCCCCGCCAACTAAATCCTCTAATTTGCTTTTTTTAATCCCCAGCTCTTCGGGATTCAGTTCAAAACTTTTGATTTTACCCTGATAGGCCTCGCTGATGTATGTCCTGGCGCAGGTAGTAATCTCATCCAGCCCGTCTTCTCCGTGCACCACTAAGGCATGCACTGCGCCCAGCTTACTTAATACCTGGGCTAAAATCTCTACCCAATGCCGGTCATACACGCCCACCAGCTGATGAGTAGCTGCCGCCGGATTGCTTAAGGGGCCGAGAATATTGAACAACGTGCGCTTACCGATTTCCTTTCTGGCCGGCATCGCGTATTTCATCGCCGGGTGCAAATTCGGCGCGAATAAAAAAGCAATCCCGACTTCATCCAGGCAGCGCTCTAATTTTTCCGCCGGCATATTGATATTTACCCCTAACGCCTCCAGTATATCGGCGCTTCCGCAGCGGCTGGATACGGAACGGTTGCCGTGCTTGGCAACGGTAATCCCGCAGCCGCTGGCCACAAACGCAACTGCCGTGGAAACATTAAAAGTCCCCAGCCTGTCCCCGCCTGTGCCGCAGGTATCCAGGATTAAATCCTTGCGGCTATGAATCCTGGTAACATGTTGGCGCATCACGGATACGGCGGCAGTTAGTTCCTCTACTGTTTCCCCTTTTTTGCTCAGCGCAGTCAGAAACAAAACAATCCGCGGCGTCTGGGCATGGCCGGTCATTATCTCTTCCATTGCCTGGCGCATCTGGTCCGCGGTTAAATCCTGGCCTTGATTGAGTTTTTCTATTGCCTGTTCTATCATAATTTTAAGAAATTGGACAAGATATCCTTGCCAACCTTAGTTAAAATAGATTCGGGATGAAATTGCACCCCCCATATTGGCAAGGCCTTATGTTTTAAGCCCATAATCTCGCCTTCTTTTGTCCAGGCGATAATCTCTAAATCGCGGGGCAAACTTTTTTTCTCCACAATTAAGGAGTGGTAACGCGTGCCTATAAAGGGATTGGGCACCCCCTTAAAAATAGTCTGTTTATTATGGTAGATTAAAGAAGTCTTTCCGTGCATCAGGCGCTTGGCTCCGATAATGCGGCCTCCGTAGGCATAGGCAATGGCCTGATGGCCAAGGCACACCCCCAATATGGGAATTACCCCGGAAAATTTCTTAATCACCGCGCAGGAAATCCCTGCTTCTTCCGGCCGGCCCGGCCCGGGCGAAATGACAATTTTTTCCGGCCGCAGCCGCTTAATCTTCTCCAGGGAAATCTTATCATTTCTGAATACCTTTACCTGGACGCCCAGGGCGCCTAAATATTGCACCAGGTTATAGGTAAAGGAATCGTAATTATCAATCATAAGAACCATATCTTAATCTCCCCTAACGAAATCACCAATAACCAATTTCCAATCACCAAATAAATTCCAATATCCAAGAGACCAATAACCAAACTTTTTTTGGTTATTGGGATTTGCTTATTGGTTATTGTTTGGTTATTGTAACTTGGTGTTTGGTTATTTCGCTTCAATATGCCCCTTATTCCTTCTCCCGCCAAATCCTTGCCCCTAATCCCCGCAGTTTTTCTTCTAAATTTTCGTAGCCGCGCTCCAAATGATAAATCCTGGAGACTGACGTCCTGCCCTTGCCGATTAAACCGGCCAATACCAAACACGCGGAGGCGCGTAAATCCGAGGCCATTACCGGCGCGCCGGAAAGATATTTGACGCCCTCCACAATCGCGTGCGGACCTTCCCTTTGGATGCGCGCGCCCATACGGTTCAGTTCGGCGACGTGCATAAACCTGTCCGGATAAATTTTTTCGGTAATCACGCTGATGCCCGCGGTTATCGCCATCAAACTCATTATCTGCGCCTGCATATCGGTAGGAAAACCCGGATAAGGTAACGTAGTGACGTTCACCGGCCTGAGCCTTCTTTTCGGGTACACGCGCAGCGAACTGTCGGCCTTTACAATGCCCGCGCCTGCCTCTTCCAATTTATCAATCAGCGCTCCGAGGTGCTGATAAAAAACATTCTTAATCAGTACATCGCCCCGGGTGATTAAAGAAGCGAGCATAAATGTCCCGGCCTCTATCCGGTCGGGTATAATAGTATGCGTGGCGCCTTTTAGGTGCGCGACCCCTTCTATTTCTATTATCGGGGTGCCGTGGCCTTTTATCCTGGCCCCCATCTTAATTAAAAACTCGGCTAAATCTGCCACCTCCGGCTCGCAGGCCGCAGACTCAATCACGGTCTTTCCCCTGGCTAAAACCGCGGCCATCATTACGTTATCCGTGGCCAAAACCGAGGAACCGAAAATGCCGCCTAAATAGACACTGCCACCTTTAAGCCGCGGGGCATTAGCCACCACATAACCCGACTCCACATTTACCTGGACGCCCAGGGCCCTTATTCCCTTAATATGCAAATCTACCGGCCTTATCCCGATAACGCATCCTCCGGGCAGGGAAACCTTGGCCTTTTTAAACCTGCCTAAAAGCGGCCCCAAAACGCAGAAAGACGCGCGCATTGTGGAAACCAGTTTATAATCGGCAAAAAAACTTTTATTTTTGGTGCTGGTTACGCTTATCTTGCCCTTATCCATTTCCGCGTTCTTGCCCAGCGCGCGTAAAATCTTCAACATCGTATTGACATCGCGCAAATTAGGCGCCGACTTGATCAGGCAGGGCTCATCGGTCAATAATGTCGCTGCCAGTATCGGCAAGACCGCGTTTTTGGCGCCGGAGACCGCTACTTCGCCTTTTAACCTTATGCCGCCTTCTATAACCAGCTTATCCATTTTTGGCTACTATCACTCTTTCTATGTTGTTATAATCCTTAACCGCCTCTAACACGGTAAAATTTCCGTATTTTTGAAAAATTTTCTTTATCTCCCGCGCTTGATTAAAACCTATCTCCATAATAAGCAAGCCGCCTTTTTCTAAATAGCCGCCGGCCTCTTGAATAATCTTGCGATAAAAATCCAGGCCATCCTCTCCGCCGTCCAGGGCCAAGCGCGGCTCGCGCCTTACCTCAGGTTGCAGCTCATCAATCTCGGCAGCGCGCACATAGGCGGGATTGCTGACAATTATATCGTATTTCGTCGTCCGTAGTCCGTCGTTCGCAAAAAGATCGCTTTTAATAAATCTGATATTTTCGCTTACCCCGTTTAATCGGGAATTTTCAAAAGCCACGGCCAAGGCTCTCTGCGAAATATCGGTTGCGGTTACCTCAACGCCGGGCAGCATTTTCGCCAAAGATACGGCGATACAACCCGACCCTGTCCCTATATCTAGTATCCTTAGACTTGTGACTTGTGACTTATGGCTTATGACCAAACTCATTACCTTCTCTACTAACACCTCCGTCTCCGGACGCGGTATCAGCACATCCTGATTAACCTTAAATTCCAAGCCCATAAATTCGCTCTTACCTAAAATATAGGCCAGCGGCTCGCCTTCCATTCTTCTCTTTAATGCCGCGCAAATTAGGCCGCGCTGTTCTTTATTTAAAGACAGGCCTCTATTCAAATATAAGTCCGTCCTGCTGCAATTTAAGATATCAGTAAATAATGTTTCTGTCTCAGTCATTTTCTTATTTAAATTCTGACTAAGTCAAAAGGCAAATGTAAAAAGTCAAAAGTATAACTAAAAAGTAAAAACTTTAAAAACTTTTGAATTTTGCCTTGAACTTTTTACTTTTGACTTTTGAGTTTTGACTTATATTTATGGTTTATTACCATTTGCTTTTTCTCCAGAAGCTTTTATCAGGGCGTCCGAGAGCTCATCCAGGTCGCCCTCTAAGACCGCCTCCAGTTTATGCAGCGTCAGGTTAATGCGATGGTCGCTAACGCGGCGGTCGGGAAAATTATAAGTGCGTATTTTTTCGCTGCGGTCTCCCGAGCCAATCTGTGACTTTCTGGCCTCAGAAATTTTTTTGGCCTCTGCCTGCTGCCTGGCATCCAACAGGCGCGCGCCTAAGATCCTCATAGCCTTGGTCTTGTTTTTTAACTGCGAACGCTCATCCTGGCAGGCGACGGCCATCCCGGTAGGTATATGCGTAATCCGCACCGCCGAATCGGTCTTTTGCATATGCTGGCCGCCGGGGCCGCTGGAGCGGAAGGTATCTATCCTTAAATCCTTCGGCTCAATGACAAAATCCACGTCTTCGGGCTCGGCTAAAACCGCGACAGTAGCGGTAGAAGTGTGAATCCTGCCTTGCGCCTCGGTAGCGGGGACGCGCTGCACGCGATGCACCCCGCTTTCAAACTGCAGCCGCCGATAAACTTCCTTGCCTTTGACGCTAAAGATTATTTCCTTAAACCCGCCGAGCTCGTTGGTATGCACGGACATCGGCTCAATGGCCCATCCTCTTCTTGCCGCGTACTTGGTGTACATCCGGTAAAGGTCGCCGGCAAATAAGCTGGCCTCCAGGCCGCCGGTGCCCTGGCGTATTTCCACAATTACGTCCCGGTCCAATTCCTTGCTTTCGCTAGAGAGGGTATTTTTCAGCTTCTCCTCCAGGTCTATTCTCTTTGCCCTTAAATCCTGGAGTTCCTTTTCGGCTAATTCCAGGAATTGGCGGTCGTGCTTTTCGCCAAGCACCGCCTGCAACTCTTCCATTTCTTTAGCGGCTTTTTTATACTCGCGAAAGAGTAACACCGGGCCTTTTAAGTCCGACAATTCCTTGGCAGACCTATTATACTGCTCCTTATCGGAAATGGCGCCGTAGGAAGCCAAGATATGCTCCAGCTCCTCGTAGCGTTTTTCTAATTTTTCCAGTTGCTCAAACATAAAATGAGCGCATAACTTACGGAGCACGTTACCCGAGCTTATCGGAAAGCTCGGTATGCCGCTTTCTGCGGCAACACCCGAGCTTATCGGAAAGCTCGGTATGCCGCTTTCTGCGGCAAGTACGACGTAAGTTATTGCGCGAATTAACCCCCCCACACCAATTGGTAGTATAGCCTCGGCTAAATATCAATTGGTGTGGGGGTAAGTTCGGCCAGATAACTTAGCTTCGCTTGCCGCACAAGCGGCACACCGGATGTTCCGATACAGCCGGGTGCTCGCTCGCTAAGTTATGGCCTCACTTACTTTTCTTTCCGTATTTCTTCATAAACTTGTCCACCCGTCCGGCGGAATCCACTAACTTCTGCTTTCCGCTGAAAAAGGGATGGCACTTTGAGCAAATCTCCACTCTAATGTTTTGCTTAGTAGAGCGCGTATGGATAGTCTCGCCGCAGGCGCAGACTATCGCGCTTTCTTTGTAGCTGGGATGAATTTTATCTTTCATGTTCATTCCTCCATTTTAATTACGATTATCGGAGCATCGGAATATCAGAGCGGGAATATCAGATAATCAGAGTATCAGAAAAAAATTAACACTACTTTCTGATAATCTGATACTCTGATAATCTCGCTCTGATAATCTGATTTTCTGATATTCGTAATCAAGATATTGTTACCCCATTATTTTATTGATTCATACTATTCAAAAAATCTTCGTTGTCCTTGGTCTTGGCTAACTTTTCAATCAAAAGCTCCATTGCCTCCACGTTATTCAATTCATTGAGGACTTTCCTTAGTATCCATATCTTCTGCAGTTGCCCATCTTTTACCAACAGCTCCTCGTGCCTGGTATTGGAACGCTTGATATCAATGGCCGGGTAAATCCTGCGCTGGAAGAGGTTGCGGTCCAGCTGTAATTCCATATTGCCCGTGCCCTTAAACTCTTCAAAGATGACATCATCCATGCGGCTGCCGGTTTCTACCAGGGCCGTGGCGATTATCGTCAGGCTGCCGCCCTCTTCAATCGCCCGGGCAGCGCCAAAGAACCTCTTGGGCTTTTGCAGGGCGTTAGAGTCTATACCGCCGGAGAGCACCTTGCCGCTATGCGGGATAACGGAGTTGTAGGCGCGCGCCAGGCGCGTGATGCTGTCCAGAAGAACGACCACGTCGCGCTTATGCTCCACCAGCCTTTTGGCCTTCTCTAAAACAATTTCCGAAACCTGCACGTGCCTTTCCGGCGGCTCATCAAAGGTAGATGAGATGACCTCGCCCCTGACGTGCCGTTGCATATCGGTGACTTCTTCCGGGCGTTCGTCAATTAAAAGCACAATTAAAACTACATCGGGATTATTGGTGGTGATGGCATTGGCGATTTTCTGCAGCAGGACTGTCTTTCCGCTGTAAGGCTGGGCCACAATCATCCCGCGCTGGCCTTTGCCGATAGGGGTCAACAACCCCATCACGCGCATGGAGATTTCATCGGGCTTGGTCTCCAGGTTAAACGCCTCCCGCGGATAAACCGGGGTGAGATTGTCAAAAAGCACCTTCTCCTTTACCTCCTCGGGATTTTCAAAATTGACCGCCTCCACCTTTAAAAGGGCGAAATATTTTTCCCCTTCCTTGGGCGGACGGATCTGTCCGCTGACCGTATCCCCGGTCCTTAAATCAAACTTCCTGATTTGCGACGGAGAGATATAAATATCATCCGGGCAGGGCAGGTAATTGTAATTCGGGCTCCTTAAAAACCCGAAGCCCTCGGGCAATATTTCCAAGATGCCCTCGCCGAACATCAACCCTTCCTTCTCGGCCTGGGCCTGCAGTATCTTAAAGATAAGTTCCTGCTTCTTTAGGCCGCTGGTGCCGTTCACATTCAATTCCCTGGCCAGTTTGTTTAGTTCCGTAATCTTCATCTCTTTTAAATGTTTAATCTCTAATTTTTCCATTCTTCTCTCCTTTAATCTTCAACCATAATTTTTTTACCTGTGTTCTTGTTTCAGCAAATGTTTTATTATTATCTATAATAAAATCCGCCCGCTTTATTTTATCCGCCAGCGGCATTTGGGCATCAATTCTTTTTATAATCTCGGCGCGCTTAAGATATGTTGAAGTAAGCTTGCGCTTTATACGATGGCTCTTGCTCGCATTTACTACTATCAGTTTATCTACAATGCGCTCTAGGCCTGCTTCAATTAATAAGGGCGCATCTAAGATAATGATTTCTTTTGAAGAACGTTTTATATCCTGCTTTATGCGTTTTATAATTAACGGATGCGTAATGCGTTCCAGCTGTTTTCGCACATCATAATCGCCGAAGATAAGTTGCCCGAACTTTTTCCTGTCTATTGTCCTGTCTTTTTTCAGAATATCTCTGCCCCATACGCTAATGATTAGATCATATGTATAAGTGCCCGGGCGAATGATTTCGTGCGCAATCTCATCCGCGTCAATAAATGCAATAAGCTGTCCTCCCAGGCGCCGGAACATATCTGCTACCGTGCTCTTTCCGCTGCCAAAGCTACCGGTAAGGCCCAAAACTAATTTCTTATTTTGCCTTTGCCTTTTCATACAGCTTAAGATATTTTTTCGCCGCCTCTGTCCAGGAAAAATTATATCCCATTGCCTGCCGCGCCAGGGCCTGCCATTTAGTTTTGTCTTTATATGCCGCCATCGCCTTCTTTATGGTCTTGAGTAAATCATCCTTATTGTAGTGAGAAAATACAAACCCGTTATCGGCATTGACGGTATCGGCTAAACCGCCGGTTTTAAAGACCAAGGGGATGGTGCCGTACCTGAAACTGATTAACTGGCCCAGGCCGCAAGGCTCGTACCGGGAAGGCATCAGGAAAATATCCGAACCGGCGTAAATTTTGTGGGCCAGGGGGTCGTCAAATTTTAAATGCAGGGAAACTACCTTGGGGTGTTTTTTCACAATTTCTTCCAAAAGGATATGGTATTTTAAATTGCCTGTGCCTAAAATAACCAGCTGTAACTTCATCCTGCAAATGGTATTGATGTCCTCGGCCAGGATATCAAACCCCTTTTGTTCGGCCAGGCGCGAGACAATGCCAAAAAGCGGGATATCTCTATCCCTGGGCAGATTGCAAACCTTTTGCAAATCTTCCTTATTTTTGTATTTATCCTCTATGCCGGATGCGGAATATTTCCGGGAGATAAATTCATCATTCTCGGGGTTCCAGATGGAATAATCCAGGCCGTTTAATATCCCGAACAGGGCGTCGCGCCGCTTATTTAAAACGCCTTCCAGGCCAAAGCCGAATTCCGCCGTCTGTATCTCCTTGCTGTATGTCGGGCTGACGGTATTGATAATGTCGCAAAATACCATCCCGCCTTTTAAAAAGTTTATCTTGTCATAAAACTCCAGCATCTCCATATTAAACAGGCCCCAATCTAGCCCGAGCTTGGGGAATTGTGCCTTGGCAAAAATCCCCTGGTAACCTATATTATGGATAGTCAAAGCCGTCTTGGTCTTTTTATAAAACTTATCATCTTTGTAGAGGGCATTTAAATATACCGGGATCAAAGCCACCTGCCAGTCGTGCGCGTGTATAATATCCGGGGAAAAATTTATCTCCTTCAGCAGCTCCAGGGTTCTCCTTGCGTAATAAGAAAACCGCTCCAGGTTATCCTTGAAATCTCCGCTTTTATCCCCGTAGAGCCCGTCGCGGTTAAAATATTCCTCTTTTTCAATAAAATATACCTTAATATTAGCGCCTATTGTTGAATAAGAAATATCTTCTTTTAATTTTTGAATTTTGAACTTCGGGCTATGCGCCGTTTTATATCCCGGCATAACAATAATAACCTGGTGGCCCAATTCTTCCAGGGCCAAAGGCAATGCCGAGGCTACGTCAGCCAGGCCGCCGGTCTTGGCAAACGGCACCACTTCAGACGCGCACATTACAATTTTCATTTAACCTCCCTGCCTCGCCACTCAGGCGGGCTCCATGTCCAACCAGTTCTGGCCGTATTTAATATCCACTATTATCGGCACGGATAATTTTAAAACATTTTCCATCCTATCCTTTGCCAGCGCCGCCAATTCCTTTAATTCCTTTTCCGGCAGGTCAAAGACCAATTCATCGTGAATCTGCATAATCATCCGGGACTTTAATTTTTTGGCCTGTATTTGGCTGTCTATTTCAATCATCGCCAGCTTAATCAGGTCAGAAGCCGAGCCCTGGATAGGCGTATTTACCGCCTGGCGTTCGGCAAATTGCCGGATGTTCTGGTTCTTATTGTTAATTTCCGATATATACCTGCGCCTTCCCAATATCGTAGTCACAAAATTGTCCTGCTGGGCTTTTTTAATCTGCTCCTGGATATATTCCTTAACCCGCGGGTACCTGACAAAATAGGCGTCAATAAAACCCTGCGCCTGGTCTTTTGAAATGCCCAAATCCCTGCTTAAACCATAGGCGCTCAGGCCATAAACAATCCCGAAGTTCACTCTTTTGGCGACCTCGCGCATAGAGTCGGTCACATCCTTTTCTTCCAGGCCATAAACTAAAGAAGCGGTGGCCTTGTGAATGTCTTTATTGTGCTTAAAGGCATGGATTAGGTTTTCATCGCCGGATAAATGCGCCAGAATCCTCAATTCTACCTGCGAATAATCTCCGGACAAAAGAAAGTAACCCTCGCCGGAGGCAATAATTGCCTGGCGGATTTTCCTGCCGATATCGGTCTTTACCGGTATATTCTGCAGGTTGGGGTTGCTGGAGGAAAGCCTACCGGTCTCGGTGGCAGTCTGGTTAAAAGAAGTGTGCAGGCGCCCGGTTTTGGCATCCACGGCATCCGGCAGGGTATCCACATAAGTAGTTTTTAATTTCATCAGCTGGCGGTATTCCAGCAATAAGGCCGGCAGCTTATGCTGGGGCGCCAAAGCCCTTAAAACTTCTTCATCGGTAGAGGCGCCGGTCTTGGTCTTTTTTACTACCGGCAATTTTAAGCGCTCAAAAAGAATATCCCTTAATTGCTTGGGCGAATTGATGTTGAACTGCTCGCCGCTGGCGGCGTAAATATCCTCAATTAACTTTATCAGCCTGGCCTCTATATCCTGCGAAAGCTTTTTCAGCGCTTTAATGTCCAGTTTTATGCCGCAAATTTGCAGCCGCGCCAATACCTCCACTAACGGCATTTCTAAATCCCGGAAAAGCCCGGAAAGTAATTTTGCCTCCAGCTCCTGTTCCAATTTCGGTTTTAACTCCAATATTAAAGACAGCGCTGCCTGGTTATCCATAACCTTGGCTACGGACTTGGCTAAATAATCCCAGGCAATATCCGCTAAATCATATTCGGATTTGGCGGGATTCAAAAGATGCGCGGCGATTTCCAGGTCAAAAGATAAACCCGCCAGGGCGATATTGTCTTTGGCTAAAGACATCTTGATTTCTTTAAGGCCGAAGCCTGTCTTTTTTACTTTCGGGCTGGCTAATACTTCCGCTATGCCTTTGGAATTTTCTTTATCCGCCTGGAAAAACTTGCCCTGCGCGCAGAAAACCATCTCTTCCAAACTTTGGCCGTAGAGGAACAGCTCCGCTCCGGTATCTATCAATTCCTTTAATGCCTTCTCGCCGATGGCTTCCAGTTTTACCTTACGGCTGTCATCCGCGGGAAGCGATAACTCATTGGCCAGCTTTTTAAACTCAAGGTATTTGAATAACCTTAATAACTCCTGCGGCCGGGACTGGCCTATTTTTAATTTCTCCAAATCCACTTCAATATCCGAACGCTCCCGCAAAACCGCCAATTCCTGATTTAACCTAATTTTATCTATATTATCTTCTATGGCGCTCCTTAGTTTTTCCCTGGTTATCTTATCCAGGCGCTTTAATAAATTATCCAGGGAGCCGAATTTTTTAATCAGCTCAACGGCAGTCTTCTCGCCGATACCGGGGATGCCGGGGATATTATCCACGTCATCGCCCATCAGCGCGATAATATCCACCACGCTCTGCGGGCCCACCCCAAAGCGCTCCCGCACTTTTTTGTCATCATAGGTTACGCCCTCATCTTTGTAAGGGCTAAAGACCAGCGTCTGCTCATCCACCAGCTGCAGGATATCCTTATCCGAGCTGATAATCGTAGTAGCCAGCCCTTTGGTTTTCGCTTTTTTAGCCGCGGTAGCGATAATATCGTCCGCTTCATAACCGGCCTGCTCCAGGATGGTGATACCGTAGGCGGCAATTATCTCCTTAATCAAGGGTATCTGGCCGGATAATGCATCGGGCATCGGCGGCCGGTGTATTTTATATTCGGCGAATTTCTTCTGCCGGAAGGTATCGCGGGACACGTCAAAACAGACCCCCAGGTATTCCGGCTTATTCTTCTTCAAAACCTTATTTAACATATTAATAAAGCCGTATATCGCCCCGGTTGGCTGGCCAAAAGAAGTAGCCAGGCTTGGCAGGGCATAAAACGCCCGGTAACAAAAAGCAGTGGCATCAATAAGGTATAAACGCTTGCTACTCATTAACTGTTACTGATGACTCAGTATCATACGGGATTCAAGTTATGGTAGGGATAAACTTGTGGGCTTCTATTTTAGCAAAGCCCTTCTTTGGGCCTCTTCAATAAATTTCTCAAGCTCTTTATTCGCGGGGTCAAAATACTGGGCATCCAAGGCCTCTTTTGCTGCGGCGGCAAAATCTCCTTTTTCAAAACTTTCTTTTGCCTTCTCAAACTGCTCCCGCGAGTAAGCCTTGTCATCCTTTTTTACGTCGGCTTTACCCTTGGGCTTACAGCCGGTCTTATCCTTGGATTTACTACTTGGTTTATGGCTGGATTTGGAAGCGACCACATCATTCATCAGGCTAATGACTTCTTTTTCCTTAATCTGCCCTGGCGTCTCTTTTGACATCACCAGGCGTATATCTGCCAGGCGTTCTCTGGCCTTCTGCGCCCAGGGGTCATTGCTGGCGCCTAATTCCGCTCTTTTCTGCCAATAGAAACTTGCCTGCTCTAAATCGCGCTTATTCTCATATATCAAAGCTAAATTTGAATAGGGGCTGAGATACTTCGGCTCTATTTTTATCGCCTTTAAATAATATTCCTCTGCCCGGCCGAGCTCGCCCCTTGACTCGTAGATGATGCCTAAATCATTATACGGAACCGCGTAATTCTCGTCTAACTCTATGGCCTTTTGGTATAATGTCAGCGCGTCTTCCACATTACCGTTCTCTTGTAATTCCAACCCCTGCTGACGGTAAAAACGGGCCTCTTTCTGCAGGGCGGGCAAATCCTCTCTCGCCTTCTGGGCAAAAAGAATAGCCGGCACGCCTACCGCAAGCAATAAGATTATAATTATTTTTTTGATGCTGATTTGGAAGGGTCGCATTTGTTGTATTCTATTATACAACTTAAAGATACGGCGTCAAGTAAAAAATATTTATATTAACGGCCCCATCTCCAGGGCAGGATGGCGCGCTTTAGTCAGGTAATTCACCAGTTCTTCCGAAGTGGTGGCTTGCGCCTCATCCGCGATTTTATTGATCAAATCGGGTTCGCCCAGTTCCTGGCAGCGCTTGGTTAACTTTTCTCCCAAAAGCTCTTTTAATTCCCTGGGCATCCAGACAATGCGCTTGAGGCCCCCTTCTGCCGAGATAAATTTTTTACTTAAGATATATAATTTACCTATTCCCAAAAACCCGGGGGTCTGCACGCCTCCGCCTACCGAGCCGGCTAAAGTCGTAAAGCTCATCCCGCAGGGAGTCATACCGGCGTAATCGCGGTGCACAATCATAAAGCCGTTGGCCTCGGGGATTATCGCCACAATACACTCAAAACAGCCGCAACTTGACTGCGGCGAGTCCATCAGCGAATACATACTGACTTTATCAATGCTCTTATTTGATTTCTGCTTCACAAATTCGTTGATATTCTTCCACTGGCCTAACTTGGCGTCCAGCAGTTCTCCCTTTAATACCGGCTGGTTCGGCCCGGTAGGGGTAATTTCATAAGAGGCCTTGCCATCCAGCCAGGAATACGCCCCGCATAAACCCAGGCGCTCCGGGGTAATCATACACACGTGGTTAGGCGCGAAACTCTGGCAAAGGGCGCAGCTGTAAAAGGTATCCGCGCTTTCATCAGTCATCCCGGCCATGCGCTCATCGCGCTCGTCAAAGGCCTTTTTTGCCTGCGGCAGGAGTTTGGCAATATCTTCTTCCTGGGTATAAAGTTTTACCTGGACCTTATCCACAATCGCGCTATATTCCTGGTGCAGCATAGCGTGCAAAATTACGCCGATATCTTTCAACCGGAAGCCCTTACTAAAGGCGTCATTGGATATCCTAATCCAGTTCATATCCCGCTGGCCGATATGCATTAGGCCCATAGCATAATTTATAAAACGGTGGATTTGGCGCTCCAGGATAGGCTCAAAATCCTTTTGCATCTTGCGGCCATAAACCTCCACGATAATCGCCAGGGGCATCGCCTTCTTTGTCCCCTCCAGGCGGTCAATATCCGGGCCGAATAATTCCACCTTGCCGTCGGAAACCTCATCTGAATTCTTCGCCGCCAAATACTCAAAGGCATTGTTGGCCTTGCCGCCGAATTCCACATGCAGCTGCTCTTTTCTTACCCTCTCCCCCTCAAAGGCCGCGGCATAAGGAACCGGCACATTCACCTGGGCTACCCTGATTTTAATGCCGCGGGTCAAGATACAGCGCTCCGCGAGCTTTGCGTAATCTTTTTCTGTAACCAGCGCCTCGTAAAGCGTAGTCTCCAACTTGCCTAACTGCGGCACTTCTAAGTCCGTAATAATCGGGATGCCCACGCTCAATACACCCAGGCCGGTAGCCACGATAATCTCATCAACATGGCCCAAAAGTAAGACAAACGCCGGCACGCGGTTACGGATATAATCGGCGATTTTCTCCCATTGCCCGGCCTTTAACCCGCCGAAGATAAGCGGGGCGCGCACCGCGAAATTCACCGCGTAAATAGCGGATAAATAATCCTCGCCTAACGGCACAATATAATTCTCCAGGCCCATTTCCACGCCTTTTGCCTCTAATTGCTGGGCAAAGGTTTTGCCGTTGATATTTCCTGCCAGGACCGCGACAATGCTCTTTGACTGAAAGGAACGGATAAGATTGACCGCGCTCTCTTCGTCCTTTGCCGGGCCTAAAATCACGGCAATACCGGCAATGCGGCCGTCAACCAGCTGCAGGCCTAATGAGCGCAGGATTTTATCCGGGATAAAACCGATTCCGCCTTTTGGGTGCGCGCCTTGCGCCGTCAAAACTCCGGCAACCAGTTCCTCGCATAAAAGCGTGGCAATACCTTTATTAAAAATGCCTCCCATCAGCGGGATATTCAATCCGCTTTTGGTAGCCACGCCTTTAGCCAGGCCCTCAGTCTGCTCCAGCGCTAAAAGGCAGCCGCCAAGAGTCTTGGTTTCCATATTCAAAAGGGCATTGGCTAAAGGAAAGAAATAATTAGTCTCAGGAAAACTCACCGCGGCATCCTTGCCTTTTTCCGCAATCGCCTTTTCAATCACTGAACGCGCCAGGCCGCAAACAGCGCTGGTGCCTTTCTCGCCCAATTCAATTAAAAGCTCCGGTCCGGGCATAGCAGCAGTCCTTTCTTCTGTCGGATTAATAATATGTTTAGCCACGCGCATACCTTCCTCTCCCGCTAAATCCCAATTCTTTTCTGCCGGCGCAACATTTTTCTTGCGGCAGACGCTTCCGCAGGCATAGGTATCCGGCGCTGAAGTAAGAAAATTATCATCCACGACAATATAACCTCCGGAAAGAAAAATATCGCTCTCTTTCAAAAATTCGCTGTTCGGCTTATATAAACCCGTAAAGATAACCACAGGCGTGCCGATAATTTTGCCGCTGGCTAGCTTTACCGCCTTAAGCTCCGCGCCCTCGCCGATAATTTCTCTGGGGGTGGGGCCGTCAATCCATTCCAGCGCCTCGTTATCAGAAAAATCCCGCGGCCTGGGCGTGCTGATAATCTTGATGTGCCGCTTGCTGCCAGCGATTGCCTCGGCGATCTGGCGGGCTAAAACCGGCGCGCCGACAACGCAGGCAGTATCCACCAGGCTGATCCGCTGGCGGATATTTTTGGCGTCTTGCAGGCTGTTAAAAATGAATACGCCGTCTTTATTATCCCCCGGTATATCCGAGATATCCACCCGCTCGCCGGTGGCGATAACTAAAATATCATAGGCAATTTTGCTGTTGTCCTTAAAAGTAAGGTTGCGCCTGCGCGTATCCACGCGCGCCACCTGGGCGTTATTTATTAATTTTATCCGGTTTTTCTCGTAATAATCCGGCGGGAATAAATACAGCTCCTCTTCTTCCGTGGCCTGGCCGGAGAGGATTTCCATTAACCTGTTTTTGCGGTAGGCCGGGTGGCTCTCCCGCGTAATCACCGTAACCTCGGTGTCTTTGGCGTTTTCCGCCAGATATTGCGCGCAGGAAAAACCTGCCGCCGAATTTCCGATAATCACTACTTTTCTAGGCATAGTCTTTATAAATAATTAAAATAATATGAAAATTACAAATCACAAATTACAAATCACAAACAAATCCAAAATCCCAATTACCAAATGACCCAAAGGGTTTTGGTCATTGTAATTTTGGTATTCGGTATTGTTTGTAATTTGTGTATTGTATATTGGAATTTATCCATTCATAATTATTCTTAATTCTATAACCCAGACGCCTCTATTACCCTTGGCACCACCTTATCCCAGCCGATAGGCATAATATGGATCCCAGAGCACATTGGTTTTAATTCCTTGATTAATCTTGCGGCGATTTCCACTGACCTGGCCTGCTTGTCTTTTGTCTCCTGCATTTCCTTAATCAGGTTGTCCGGCACAAACACGCCGGCAACATTGGCGTTCATATATTTGGCCATGCCCGCGGATTTTAATAAAACAATGCCGCCTAATATCGTCGTCTTTAAATGCTTAATCTTGCTTAAGAAATTCTCAAATACCTTTATATCATAAATGGCCTGGGTTTGAAAGAACTCCGCGCCGGCAGCGATTTTTTTCTCCATCTTTAAGATCTGCGGCTCAACAGGGTCTGCGCCGGGATTTACTACCGCGCCCACGCAGAATTTTGGCGCTGCTCCCTCCAATTTATTTCCTTTCATATCCGTGCCGGCCTGCAGCTGGCGCACCACTTCCAAAAGCTGCGCTGAATCCAGGTCAAAGACAGGTTTTGCCTCCGGATGGTCGCCCATTGTAGTATGGTCGCCGGTCAAAATCAAGAGGTTTTCAATGCCTAACGCTGCCGCGGATAAAATATCCGACTGTAAGGCCAGGCGGTTGCGGTCGCGACAGGTCACCTGAAATATCGGCTCAAAGCCCTTTTGTTTTAATAAACTGCATACCGCCAAAGACCCCAGGCGCATTACCGAGCTCTGTAAATCCGTGACATTAATCGCGTCCACCCGGCCGCGGATAAGCTCGGCGTCCTCCAGGAACACCTTAGTCTCAATCCCCTTCGGCGGCCCAATCTCCGACGTCACCAAAAACTTCCCTGCCTGCAATTTTTCTTTAAAGGTCATCTTACATCCTTTGGTTCATAAACTAGCTTCTTTCTCTAATTTCTGCAAAGAGTCTATTAACTTCATTTCTTGCGCATGGTTATGTAAATAATCAACATCCAAAGTCTCTCTTTGCATACGATATATGCCAACGGCATCTAAAAAATGTTTCTGTATATCTGATTCCTTAAACCAAGATATCTTTAACAATATTAAATCTTCGGGAGAGATCATAAACGCATCTTGGCCAAATATCTTTCCATGAATACGCCGAGAAAACTGTAATTGGCTATAGGCGTCCTTTTGCAATATCCAAAAATCAATCTTAAAACCCGTATCAAGGTGAATAAAATTAAATTGTCCGGAAGAAACCAATGCTTCTTTTATCATCTCGCTATCCGTATAATAGTTACCTTCTAAGGACTTGCATAAATCGTCAATGTATTTAGGCTGTATCCGAATTACTAAATCCGCATCATGCGTAAGCCGTGGCACGGAATAATAATTTACCGCAATACCCCCTACTAACATATAGGGAATCTTTAGGGTATTTAATAATTTAATTACCGGCTTTAGTGCGTCTTCTTGGACCATGGGGCAAGGATTTCTTTAGTTTTACTCTCTATTTCTTTTTCTTCGCCAGAGTGACGGCTACGCAGGCCGTCTTTAATCAACTGGCTAACCATTTCATATAACTCTGCGCCCAGGTATACTCTTTTTTCTCCAGAGAACTTTCTTAAAATTTCACGCTGAATTTTTTCCCCGCTATCTATTTTTTTTACTTTTATATTCATACATTTAAACTCCTACAGCTCCAGGATAATCCTGTCGTGTCTTGTTCCTCACAACTTTAATGCCCCTGTCGGATTTCTCGCTAGTTCGATTTTACCCTTCGGGCCGCAAAAGGTCTTTCGCAGCTCGGCGGCTGCGAAAGAACATTGGCGTTAAAAAAATCGACTAGCGAGAAACCTTGGACAGAGGCATAAACCAGCAGGACCCGCAAAAAATTTAAAAGAACATTATTGCTGAAGTTTCGCCGCCTCAACGAGGTTACGCATCAGCATAGTGACGGTGAGGGGGCCGACGCCGCCGGGAACCGGCGTAATAAACGCGGCGCGCTTTGCCGCCTCCTCAAACTCCACATCCCCGACAATATCATCCGCCACGCGGTTTATGCCCACATCAATGACAATCGCTCCCTCTTTAACCCACTCGCCTTTAATCAGCCGGGCTTTACCTACTGCCACAATCAAGACTTCGGCTTTTCGGACGTGCTCTTCTAATTTGCCGGCCTTGCTGGTGCCGATATGGCAGACAGTAACCGTGGCGAATTTATCCAGTAATAAAAGCGCCAGGGGCTTGCCCACAATTTCGCTGTGGCCGACCACCACCACTTCCTTACCGTATAAATCTACGCCCGTAGCATTCAATAATTCCATCACCGCTGCCGGCGTGCAGGGCAAAATTTTAGCCTGGCCAATGGTTCGACTACGCTCACCATTGGCACTGAGCGAAGTCAAAGTGCCAAAGACAATCTTGCCCATATTAGCAGGGTGCATCCCTTCAATGTCTTTTTCCGGCGCGATATGCTGGCTGATTTTTTTGTAGTCAATTTGCGCGGGAAGCGGCATCTGGATAATAATGCCGTTGACGGATTTGTCGGAATTTAATTTCTGCACAAACTTTACCAGCTCTGCCTCGGAAATATCCGGGGCTAATCTATGCAGCTGATAAGTAATCCCTAAATTGTCCGCGGCCCGGCCTTGCGATTTTACATAACTGGCTGCGCCGGCATTCTCTCCTACCATAATACTGGCCAAGACCGGCTTATTGGCGAACGAACTTACCCGTTGCTTTATTTCTTCTTTGATCTTTTCCGCGATGGGCTTACCCTCTAATAATTTCATTTACCTTAACCTCCATACTTAGCCTGGTCTTTTTAATGAGCTTTTCTTTGCTTGATAATTCTTTAGTAATGGACTGGGTCAATTTTTTGTCCTTCAGCATCTTCAGGTTTATCTCCACGTTAAACCTGGCGCTGCTAAAACCCGCCTCCAAGAGAATCGCCGCCACCGCCACATCGCTGATAAGATTGACATTCCCTTTTTTTATCAAGGCCGGGCATAATTTTATTCCCTCAAAACACAGGCGCGCCACCATAAAGGGGACATCCAGGGCGTCCCGGATATTCTTGGATTTATAAGCCGTCACATCCAAATCCACCAGGCGCAAAAATTCATTCCTTAACTGCTCGGATTTTTCTAAAATTTCGCGCAATTCCTTTTCGTATTGGGCGTATTTGGGCTTTCCGACGGTAAAATTAAGCACCATGCTGATTAAAGACGCGCCCATTGCCGCGGACAGCGCCGCGGCTGAACCGCCGCCCGGCGCGGGCATTTTCGCCGCCAAGTCATCCAGGTATTTCTTTATGCTTTCCTGTTTGTAGCTCACGCTTATAACCCTCCGTATAATATGTGCTATATCTCTCGTTAATTGCGAACATCAGATTATCGGAATATCAGAGCGAGAGCATCAGATTATTAGAATACCAGAAACGGAGAAATTACGCGTTCTTTCTGATAATCTGTTTCTCTGATAATCTCGTTCTGGTCATCTGATATTCCGATACTCATTTTTAACATCCTGCTGCCTCGCTTGTTTACGGTTTAAAATAATCCTGTAATATTTCCCTCTTGGTCAATATCAATATTCTCGCCTGCGGGATGGCTGGGAAGCCCGGGCATAGTGCGCAGCGTGCCGCAGAGCGGGTATAAGAATCCCGCGCCGACAGAAGCGTAGATATCCCTGA
>Ga0194125_10004451_pt1 | contig 21844 bp, 18 predicted proteins | sample TA2KigC250mmetaG_FD_148626 | JGI IMG/M metagenome (GOLD analysis project Ga0194125, IMG submission 148626) | Freshwater microbial communities from Lake Tanganyika, Tanzania - TA2015034 Kigoma Deep Cast 250m | ecosystem: Environmental > Aquatic > Freshwater > Lake | place: Tanzania: Lake...
CCTCCGGTGACCCGCACCTTCCTGACGCCGAACCGATGGGCCATGACGCCGATGATCCAGAGCACCTCGTGATACCGGAGGATCTCGTCATGGGAGATCTTCTGGATTCCTTGGGGGGGCATGCAATAGCTGCAGCGGAAGTTGCACCGGTCGGTCAATGAGACCCTGAGGTATCGGAGCATCTTCCCGTTGGCTTCGCAGCTCGTCATGGTCGGCCTACAGAAGACGGACGGCATCGATCGGGAAGTCCACCGTCACCTCTCGATGCAGGTTCAGCCCCATCCCATCGTAGGAGGCGCGGCTCATGACGACCGTGAAGGTCTCACCCGCCTCCACCTCGATCCAGACCGTCTCCCCCTGGGACCTGATGCAGGTCACCTTCCCTGAGAAGGCGTTCGGGGAGCCGCCCGAACCGATGCTCGCGACCACGCGGATCGCGTCCGGCCCGATCGAGATCGAGGCGGCGTCCCGAGGCCCCCCGGCGGGGAGCCACACCTTGAGCCCCCGGCGCGTGACGAACGTGCCGTTCTCACAGCGACCGCGGAAGACGTTCTCGAGAAACTCCGGGCTGAAGCCTCCATCCTTCAGTGTCAAAGTCCGATCGGCCAGGCCGAGGGCCAGATGCAGATCGTGGGTCGTGAAGACCGCCGTGGTCTTCGTCTCGGCGAGGATCTCCGCGATGATTCTCTGGGACGCTCTGTCCAGATGGGCCATCGGCTCGTCAAGCAGCAGGATCTCCGGCTCCGCGATGAGCACCCGTCCCAACGCCACGCGCTTCTGCTCCCCTCCGGAGAGCGATCGCGGGCCTGCCGGCGCCTGCATCGCGAGGTGAAGCCGCTCGCACATCGAGTGGACGCGGGCGCTGACCTCAGCCTGGCGGAGGCCGCGCATCCTGAGCGGATAGGCGAGGTTCTCAGCGACGGTCCCGCGGAAGATCCAGGGTTGCTGTCGAAGCAGCCCGATGGCTCCGCGGGAGGGGACCCCCTCCGGCTTGCCGGCCCGGTTGCGGCCGCCGACTTCCTGCCCCTTGAAGAGGAATCGCTCGCACGCCTTCGGCTTCTCCAGCAAGGCCAGGATTCGAAGAAGGGTGGTCTTCCCGGAGCCGTTTGGCCCGACCACGGCCAGCTTCTCGCCCGCCGCGAGATGAAACTCCTCCAGGGCCAGTCGGAATCGTTGGTCGGGGGCGGACGACGCCCCGCCGTATTCGAATCTCAGGCCCCTGATCTCATACACGTTCGCCTCGCCCTCGGAGCTGTACGGCCATGTTGATCATGAGAACCAGAATGCAGAGGAGGATCCCGAGCGCGATCGCGCGGGAGTAGTTCCCCTGGCCCGTCTCCAGCGCGATAGCGGTCGTCGCCGTGCGAGTCACTCCCTTGATGTTTCCCCCGAGCATCAGCGAGATCCCGATCTCCGATGCGACGCGGCCGAAGCCGGTCATGACCGCCGTCGTGATCCCCGTGCGGGTCTCGGTGATCGTCTTCCAAAACGCCGCCGGGGGGGGCGCTCCCAGGAGGATCGCTTCTTCGTGGATCGTCCGGATGTTCGGAGCGAGGACGCCGTACACAAGCGCCGTCAGGAGCGGGATGATGAGAATCGTCTGGCCGATGACGATCGCGGCCGGGGTGAAGAGAAGATCAAGGCGCCCCAGCGGCGCGTTGCGGGCGATCCATCCATAGACGAAGAGCGCCACGATCACGGTCGGCACCGCGAGCGCCGTCTTCACGCCGGCCAGGACGAACTGCTTTCCTCGAAAGGACCGCGTGGCCAGGAGAAACCCCAGAGGCAGGCCGATCGCCGAGGCGAGAAGCGTGGAGCTGACGGCCACGCGGAGAGTCGTTCCGATGACCCCGAGGATCTCGCGATCGAGATGGAGAAGCGTCCTTACGCCCTCGACCAAGCTGTCGATCAGAAACCCCACCGTCCCCGCTCCGATCGTGCCCTGTTGACCATCACTCCTTGCCCTCCGGGGGCGCCACTGGCAGGAATAGGGGGCGGCCCTTCACCCGGTAGCCCGCGATCCGGGACTGTCCCTCCGGCGAGAGCAGCCAGTCGATCAGGCGCGTGGCTCCTTCATGGTTGCCCCTCGGGCGTCGATCAGGCGACACCGCGATGATGGAATAGGAGTTGGCGAGGGCGGGATCGCCCTCGAGGAGAATCGCGATCTGAAGCGCGTCCTGGCGCGCCAGGTAGGTCCCCCGGTCCCCGAGGGTGTAAGCGCCCCTCTCGCTCGCCATCACGAGACAGGTCCCCATCGCCTGTCCGATCTCGACGTACCACCGACCGCCGGGCTCGATGCCCGCCGCCCTCCAGATCTCCCTTTCCCTCTTGTGCGTCCCGGAGCTGTCCCCGCGGGAGACAAAGGGGGCTCCCTTGGCTGCGATCCGCTGGAACGCTTCGGCGGCCGTCCGGCACCCGGCGATCGAGGCGGCGTCCGAGGGGGGACCCAGGATCACGAAGTCGCTCTGCATGAAGGGGATCCTGGCCAGGCCGAACTTCCGCCGCACGAACGCGAGCTCAGCCTCGGGATCATGGGTCAGGACAGCGTCGACATCGCCGTTCTCACCGTACTTGAGCGCGACTCCGGTGCCGACTGCGACATAGTCCACATGCACGCCGGTATCCCGCTCGAATGCCGGGAGTAGCGCGTCGAGAAGACCGGAGTTGGCGGCTGAAGTCGTTGTCGCGAGCAACACCCTCGACGAACCGAGCGCGACCCCTTCCATGGCCGGTAGGCAAGCGAGCAAGGCAATCACGACGGCCCGCGGCACTTGCGATCCCCGCATCGATCCTCCCCGGCACCCTTTCCACGGCCCCGCGCGGATTCTGTGCCGTGCTTGACATAACAGGTTTCGTCCCTATGCTGTCAAGAACCGAGCGACAAGCTGATCCTGAGGCTACCAACCGGATCCGGATCGGGACGGGCGACCCGAGGCTGACGGCCGCCGCGATCCGGCCCGCAAAGAGGTTCCCTGCTCTGATGACCCCTGACGATGCGAGCGCCGCTCCGATCCTCGATCCGGGGCGCGTCCCTGAGCCGGAGGAGGCTACGGCCCCGCCGGACGGATCGATGGCCCGCCCCATGATGATCACCAGGCTCGCCTCGGGGCGCCGTGAGCAGTGCGAGGACTGGATCGTCCGGGAGGAGCGCCTCGACCTCTACATCAACGGCAAGCGACTCGTGGCCCTGGTTTGCCTGCCGAGCGACCTGGAGGCCTTCGTTATCGGCTTCCTGGTGAATGAGGGGATCCTCGAGCCTCCCTACCAGGCAGGCCTCTCCATCGATCTGGCGATTGGACGGATCGACGCGGAGGGGGCCTTCGTCGGGGGAGCGATCCGCGACTTCTATGCCAAGAAGACGCTGACATCGGGATGCGGCAGCGGCGTGACAGGGCTGGATCTGGACCAGCCGACGCGCTGCCTCAAGGTGAACACCGACCTCGTGATCCGCCCGGAGACGATCTCCTCCTTCATGCGGGTCCTCAAGACGGAGGCGTCGCTCTATAAGCTGACAGGAGGAGCCCACATCGCCGCCCTCGCGGACGCCGAGGGCCGCCCGCTCTTGACCGCACAGGACATCGGACGCCACACCGCCGTCGACAAGGTCGTCGGCAAGGCGGTCCTGTCCGGCATCGACCCGGGCCGCTGCGTCCTCTTCTGCTCCGGAAGGCTCTCCTCGGAAATCACCGCGAAGGCGATCCACGCGCGCACCCCGGTCCTCGTGTCCCGCGCCGCCCCCACCGACCTCTCGGTCCGACTCGCCCGCCGCTATCTCCTCAGCCTCGTCGGCTTCGCGCGCGGCGATCGCATGAACGTCTATTCGGTTCCCGAGAGGATCCTCGGAGGAGATTCGCAAATAGCCGTTTGACAGGGTCGGCATCGATGCCCGAGAGTTAGCCTCCGATACCGGAACGGGGGTGCTGGGCCGTGGATGATTCCAAGCCGAACCCGGAGACCGGACAGGCGTCGCGGGAACGGCATTCGAGCGGGATGGGCGCCACTCGTCCGCGCTGGCTCGACCGAGTCGAACCGGTGCTCGTCTTCCTGATCTGCCTGCACAGCCTCATCGTCGGCCTCATTCTCCTGCTGGCGCCAGGCTTCTCGGTGCGCCTCGCCGGCTGGCAGGACGTGCGGCCGCTTTTCTTCCCGCGCCAGGCAGGCATCTTCCATATCGTCCTCGCGGCCGGATACGCGACCGAGTACCTCCGCAGACGGGGGATCTCGCTCATCCTGATCGCCAAGTCGACCGCATTCTGCTTCCTCGTCGTGATGTCGCTCGCCGCCCCGACGCCCTGGGCCGTCCCATTCTGCGGCGTCTTCGACGGCCTGATGGCTGTCGCCGTCCTCCTGCTCCGCAAGTGGATTCAGGCTAATCCTGCGGTCGCGGCCTCGACTCAGAGAGGCGACCGCGCCCCCAGGCGGCCCGGGGGGGGAGCCTTGGCCGGAGGAGCCTAAGGGATGCCGCAGCCGGCGCTCATACTGACCGGCGCGTCCGGCTTTGTCGGCCGCCATCTGCTCGCAGAGCTGAAGGGGGACTATCGTATCTTCGCGATCGCGCGGCGGTCGCAGAGGGAGTGTGGCGCGCCGATCGACCCGAACATCGCATGGATGCAGGTCGATCTGGGCGACAGGGAGGATCTGGGCCGCGCTCTCCGCGAGATCCAGTCGGCTGGCGGAGCGAAGTTCCTGATTCACCTGGGCGCCTATTACGACTTCACGGGGGACCGGCATCCCGAGTACCAGCGGACGAACATCGGTGGAACCAGTAACATCCTCGATCTCGTCCGGCCGCTGCGCCTCGAGCGGCTCTTCTTCGCAAGCTCGGTCGCGGCGCACCGGTTCCCGCGGAGAGAAGGACCGATCACGGAGGCGACCCCCCCCGACGGGCCGCACGTCTATGCATGGAGCAAGCGCGAGGGGGAGAGGTTGATCCGCGAGTGCCCCAAAGTTCCGAGCTGCATCGTACGTTTCGGCGCGATGTTCAGCGATTGGTGCGAGTATCCGCCACTCTACAGCTTCCTCCAGACATGGCTCGGACGCTCCTGGCGCGCCCGCGCCCTGCCCGGAAAGGGAAACGCCGCGATCCCCTACATCCACGTCTGGGATGCCGTCAGGTTTCTGAGGCGACTCCTGGAGGTCCATGACAGGCTCGGCCAGGCCGAACCGGTCATCGCCTCCGCCGCGGGCTCCACCCCGATCAAGGATCTCTTCCACCTCGCGACGCGACACTTCTTCGGGCGGCCCCAGAATCCGCTTTTCGTGCCGCCTCCTGTCTGCGCCCTTGGGCTTCACGCCACCGATCTCATGGGCCGCGTCTCGGGGCACCGGCCGTTCGAGCGGCCGTGGATGCATTCCTACATTGACAAGCGAATGGAGGTCGAGAACACGAAGACCCGCGCGGCCCTCGAGTGGTCTCCGCTGGCGCGCTATCAGATCGAGAGGCGGTTTCCCCTCATGATCGAGCGCCTCCGCAGCGAGCCGCTGGAGTGGCGCGCGCGCAACGAGGCCGCCATGAGGCGAGAGGCCGACCGGCCGGGGCTGCGTGTCTACAAGACGCTCATCGCGGTGGAGGAAGAGGTGATCGCGGCAATGGCGAGGATCCTCGACTCCCCGTCGGGGGCCGATCTCCTGGCCGCCTTCCGAAAGCTCGACGCAGCCGAATTCCGCTGGATCGTGAGGCTGCTCTTCCGGCTCGTACTGACAACGATCCAGACCAGCAACAGGCTCCTTGTCCTGAACTACATGGAGGTCACCTGCGCCGACCGGTTCCGCGCCGGCATCCGGCCGGAGGAACTGCGCAATCTCCTCAAGCTCTTGAACGACACGATCCTCGAGAGCCTCGAGGGAAGGCCGGATTTCGCGAACCTGGGCCAGACGATCTACGATCAGATCACCGTCCCCTTGCAGCTCGCGATGGACGAGGTCCGGGAGCAGCACGATCGGTTCCAGGAGGGAGGAGTCGCGCCCGCTGAAGCCGCTGCGACCTCGCCCCTCGAGGGGCTTTCGCCGCGCGAGGCCCTCGAGCAGACCATCTTCAGCTGCCTGGTGCAGAGGAAGTAGCCCCTTGCCAGGCCGCGCCCCCGTGGGAGATCCGTGAGACTCCCCTTCCGCGCAAGGCTCCTCATGGGATTCGGCCCCGTGGTCCTGGTCATGGGGGCGACCAGCACATTCGCCGGTCTCTCCTTCATCGGCCACACGGTCATGAAGGAAGCCAAGCTCCGCGTCGAGATGGACCTGAACGGCGCCTGGTCGGCCTACGGCGAGGAGATGAACCGGCTCCAGGTCGTCGTCGGCATATCGGCACAGAGGGAGGCGATGCAAAGCGCCACCCGGACCGGGCGGGTGGGGGGATCCATCGCCTCGGAGTTCGAGACCTTTCGCAGGAAGTACGATCTGGACTACCTGACCGTGACCGACGAGAACGGGGTCGTGCTCTTGCGGTCGCGCTACCCCCACGCGAAAGGCGACACCCTCAGAGACGATCCAGTCATCGAGAAGGCGCTCGGAGGGGCGGCGAGCTCCGGCACTCTGCTCCTCTCACCCGAGAGACTGAGAAAGGAAGGAGACAATCTCGACGAGCGCGCCTTCATCCCGCTCGTCTACACCGAGAGGGCGATCCCGACCGACCGGGCCGTCGAGCCGAGGGGTATGGCTCTGGAGGCCGCGATGCCCATCCTCAACGACCGGGGAGACGTGACGGGGACGGTCTACGGAGGGGTTCTCCTGAACCGCAAGTTCGATCTCGTCGACCGGATCCGGCGCAACGTCTTCGGCGACAAGAGCTTCGGCGACCGTCCCGTCGGAACCGTGACCCTCTTCCTCGGCGACGTGAGAATCGCCACGAATGTGACCCTCGACACGGGGGCGCGCGCGCTGGGAACGCGGGTCTCCGAGGCCGTCGCGACCAGGGTTCTCGATCGCGGGGAGCGCTTCGCCGACCGCGCGTTCGTCGTGAACGACTGGTATCTATCCGCCTACGATCCGATTCGAGATCCCAGGGGCGAGGTGATCGGCATCATCTACGTCGGGCTGCTGGAGAAGACCTACTCGGGATACAAGTCGACCCTCGTCCGGCAGTACCTGGGAATCAGCCTCCTTGCCCTCCTCGTCTGCGTGGCCGTGACCCTGACTCTCTCGAGCGACTTCCGGCGACCCATTCTTCGCCTGGTCAAGGCTACGAGGGAGATCTCCGCGGGCAACCTGAACGCGCGCGTGACGCCGGTCCGGTCGAGCAGGGAGATCCACGAGCTGGGGAAGGCGTTCAACCTGATGGCCGAGGCGCTCGAGAGCGACAGGGCCAAGATGAACGTGACCTCGATCGTCCTCCAAAGGGCCTATGCGGCGGCCGAAGAACGGAACAAGGCCTACATGGAGATGCTCGGCTTCGTCACGCACGAGCTCAAGTCCCCCCTCGCCTCGATCGTCTTCGCGATCCACGGGCTCCGCGACCGGATCCTGGGCCCGCTGACGCCCGAGCAGGAGGCGCTCCTGAAGTCCGCCTCGACGAGCGCGGACTATCTCCAGGCTACGATCTTCAACTACCTCAATCTGACCAGGATCGAGGAAGGCGGCGTGCGCCTGCGACTCTCGAGGGTGGCTGCGCTCGACGAGGTGATCCGTCCCGTCCTCGAGGGGCTCTCGGAGCTCTCTGCCGACCGAGGGATGCGGATCGAGTCCGCGATCCCGGCGGAGGCCGGAGGCGTCTGGGACAGGGATCTCGTGCGGGCGGTCTTCCAGAACCTGCTGTCGAACGCCATCAAGTACGGCAGGGAGGGAGGAAGGATCCGCCTCTCCTGGCGCAGGGACGAGGAGTCGCGATTGCAGCGATTCTCCGTCTGGAACGAGGGGTGCGGATTCGATCCGGACTCCGCGCGGCGCCTCTTCCAGAAGTTCTCCCGTCTGCACGCGGGCGGCGAGGACACCAAGAGCGGGACAGGACTCGGACTCTTCGTCTCGGCGAGGATCGTGGAGAAGCACGGCGGCGCGATCTCGGCGCGCTCGGATCCGGGGCAGTGGGCCGAGTTCGTCGTCTCGCTTCCCGACGCGGCCCCGGGGTTGGAGGAGGCGGGCGCCGGCGAGCCTTCCGCTAGCGGCTAGAGCAGACACGCCCCGGAGAAGGCGCTCTAGGCGCCGGCCGGCCCTGGACTCCCCGAGGCCTCCAGGGTCTTCGCGATCAGGGCGAGGATGTCGGCCGGCTTCACCGGCTTCTCGACGAAGGCGTCGACCGGCAGCAGGGCGGTTCCGACCATCTCGCTGAAGTTCACGTGGGTCCTCGCTGTCACGCTGGTCAGCATGATCACCGGGATCTTGGAGAAGGCGCTGTAGGGCGATCCCGCCCCCCCCGTGCGCAGCTCGCTCAGGACGCGAAAACCGGCGACGAAGTCCTCCATGATCACGTCGAGGATGATGATGTCGGGAGAGACCTCGACGATCTTCCGAAGCCCCTCGGCGCCCGAGTAGGCGGCCTCGAACGCATACCCCTTCGCCGTGAAGACGAGCTTGAAGACATTCACGAGATTGACGTCGTCGTCAATCATCAGGACCTTCTTACCCTGCGTCATGCAACTCTCCCGGCCGTATGGGCCTGCAGTCGCGAATCCCGCTCCCGCGCAGCACGATCCTAGACGACCGCGGCGCCGCTGAGAAGATCGGACTTCCCGGGATGCCGGAGCGGCCGCCTGAACCGGGCCAATCCACCCGGAATCCGCGCTATCGTCCTCCCAGCTCCCGCACGGCCTCGACGATTCCCCTCGAGGCCTCCTCGATGACTCCCCCCTCGGAAGGGAAGCCGAGGGAGAAGCGGACCCCGCCCGCGAGGTGCCGCTCGGGAACGCGCATGGCGCGCAGGACGTGCGAGTGCGCGGTGGAGCCCGCGTCGCATGCCGCCCCCGTCGACGCGCTGATCCCCTTGAGATCAAGAAGCTGGACCAGGGTCGCGCCTTCGATCCCCTCGAAGGCGATACAGGTCGTGTTCGCTACCCGGTCGGCCCCCGATCCGATCGCCATCGCCCCTCTCAGCCGAGAGACGATCGCCGCCTCGAGGGCATCCCGAAGCGGTGAGAGGGAGCGCGCGTAGGTCTCCGCGCGCGCGGATGCCAGCTCCGCGGCTCTGGCGAATCCCACGGCGGCGGCCACGTTCTCCGTGCCCGGGCGCAGGCCGCCCTCCTGTCCGCCGCCTTGGAGCAGCGGACGCGGCCGGACGGCCCCGCGACACCAGAGGGCGCCGATTCCCTTAGGCCCTCCGATCTTGTGCGCCGAGAGGCTCAGCAGATCGACGCCGAGATCGCTCACGCTGACGATCATCTTCCCGACGCCCTGGACGGCGTCGGTGTGAACGAGCACGCCGCGCGGGTGGGCCTGACGGGCGACCTCTCCGACAGGCTGAAGGCATCCGGTCTCATTGTTTGCGAGCATGAGGCTCACCAGCGACACATCGCCCTCTTCCAGCGCAGCCTCCACGCCCGTGAGAGGGACGACGCCGTCAGGCGCGGGGTCGATCCGGCGGACGATCGTTCCCTGCCGCTCGAGATCGGCCGCGCATTCCAGCACAGACGCATGCTCGATCGACGAGACGAGGAGCGCTCCCGGCATCCCATGCATCGTCCCCCTGAGGGCCAGGTTGTTCGCCTCGGTTCCCCCGGAGACGAAGAAGAGATCCTCCGGAGTCGCTCCGATGAGGGCCGCGACGGAGGCGCGCGCCCGCTCCAGCGCCTCTCGCGCCCTGCGGCCCGGCGCATGGAGGCTCGAAGGATTCCCCGGCAGATCCCGCAGCGCGGCCGCCATCGCGTCGAGAACCTCGGGCAGGAGGGGCGTGGTGGCGTTGGCGTCCAGGTCAATCCGGATCATCGCTCTCCAGAAGCCCCCGCAGATGGGAGGCGAAGGCCTGATCCGAGGCGGCGAAGATCTCCTTCATAGCGGCTTCGTACTGATCGAGGAGAGCGAGGCCGCGGGCGGTCAGGCGCGTCCCGGCGTCCGCGCCCCGGCCGACCTTCGAGTCGACGAGGGAAAGGCCGAGGCGACGTTCCGAGAGCCTCAGCCTTCCCCAGAGACCCCGATAGGAGATCCCCAGCCTTTCGGCCGCGGCCTTGATCGAGCCCGAGTCACGGATCGCCTGCAGGATGCGATGGCGGCCGAGCCCATAGACGACCTTGCCGTCCCCGTCCTCGATCCAGATGCTCGTCCGGATCCTCATCTCCCAGGGCCTCCTTTCTCGAGTCTTCCCTGCGCCCGCCCCTCCCAGGGGCTCATGATAGCGCACCCACCATCCGTGTGCCCGGCGCGCGGGCGCACGACTGGTGAGCGCTCGTCCTCGGAGGAATCTAATGCGGGGACCGGCCGTCTTCTTCGATGATCCCCTCGTCATGGAGACGCAGATCGTCTTCTAGACGGACTCGACTACGCCGGAGACGCGAGCAGGCGCGCCGGCCGGTTCCTCTCTCAGTCGCCCTCGATCTCCGCCAGGAGATCCAGCTCCGGGGCGGCGTGCCGATCCCCGATTCCTTCGGCGATGAGCGTGTGGGTCGTGGCGCGCGCGATCCTGACGCGCCGCACGGTCCCCGGCCGATCATCCCCCAGGCTCGGCATGACGACCGTCTTGAAGTCGTCAGCCTTCCCGCGGACACAACCAGGATTCCGCCGGGAAGGACCCTCCACCATGACATCGACCTCGCGACCGACCCACCGGCCGTACCGCTCCGCCGAGATCTCTTCCTGGAGGGCGATCATCTCGCTCAGGCGCCGCCCTTTCTCCCGATCAGGGACGTCGTCGGGCAGCTTCCGGTGGGCGTAGGTGCCCGGCCGCGGAGAGTAGCGGAAGAGGAAGGCGCTGTCGAAGCGCACCTCGCGCATGAGGGAGAGGGTCTCCTCGAACTCCGCCGGGGTCTCCCCCGGGAAGCCGACCATCAGATCCGTCGTGAGGGCGACATCGGGAAGCGCCGCGCGGATCGTCCCGACCAGCGCGAGGTAGTCGGCCCGGGTGTGGCCGCGCCGCATCGCCGCGAGGATCCTGTCCGCGCCGCTCTGCACGGGGAGGTGGACGTGGCGGCAGAGATTGGCGTGCCTCGCCATGGCATCGAAGACCTCGGGGGTGAAGTCCGCGGGATGAGGCGACGTGTAGCGGACCCGGACGAGACCCTCGATCCGCGCGATCCGATCGAGCAGGGCCGCGAAGTCGACCTCTCCATCGAGGTAGGAGTTCACCGTCTGGCCGAGGAGCGTGACCGCGATCGCCCCCCCGTGGACCAGATCCTCGATCTGCGTCAGGATCTCCTCGTGAGGAAGGCTCTTCTCGCGGCCGCGGACGAGGGGAACGACACAGAAGGAGCAGAACCGGTCGCATCCCCGCATGATCGGAACCCACGCGTGGACCTCTCCCCTCCGCGCGGCGGGGAGGCCGAGGTAACGCTCGTCCCGCGCGAGCGCGAGATCGACCAGGGGCCCTTCGTCCCGGCGCGAGAGGATCTCGGCGAGCCTCCTGTAGGAGTCCGGGCCCACCAGGATGTCCAGCTCCGGGAGCCGGCGCAGGAGATCCTCCCCGAGGTGGCGAGCCATGCATCCCGCAAGCCCGATGCGCAGGTCCGGGCGATACCGTTTCATCAGGCCGAGCTGCCGGACCCGTCCCGCCACCCGTTCCTCGGCCCTCTCGCGCACGGCGCAGGTGTTGAGGATGACCACGTCGGCGAGGGCCGGGTCCGAGACGACCGACCAGCCGGCTTTGGTCAGAAGGCCCGTGATCATCTCCGTGTCGGCCTCGTTCATCTGGCAGCCGTAGGTCTCCAGGTAGATGCGCGGGGGCGTCTCGTTCACGCGCCCGCTCCAGGATCGCCTCCGGGCGGCCGACCGGACTGGATCTCCCCCGCCATCCTGCGGGGATCGTCCACGTAGCGCAGGATGACCCCGACGCGCTCCCCGTCGGGGAAGCGACCCTCCACCGAGACGCGTATGTAGGTGTCGGTGACCCCTTGCGCGGGGCGCCCCCGCCGGGCGCTTCCCTCGATGCGGATCTCGTGGAACTCCCCGTCCGATCGCTTGAGGTAGTCGCGCCTCAGCCCGTCGTCGAGGATTGAAAGGGCGCGCGAGCGGTCCTTCGCAACCCCGCGCGGCACCGGATCGCCGAGACGGGACGCCGAGGTGCGGGGCCTCTCCGAGTAGCCGAAGATGTGGAGATAGGCGGGCCTCACTTCCTCGAGCAGCCTCAAAGTCCTCCCGAATGCCTCCTCGCTCTCTCCGGGGAAGCCGACCATCACGTCGGCGCCGATGGCCACGCCGGGAATCGCGCGGCGCGCCGCCTCGACGACGCGCCGGTAGTCGTGCGGCCCGTAGGGGCGTCCCATCCGCTTCAGGATCGCGGCGTCGCCGCTCTGGAGCGGAAGGTGAAGATGGCGGCAAAACCGAGGCGAACCGGCGATCGTCTGCAGCAGCTCATCGTCGACCCAGCGAGGCTCGAGCGAGTTGAGCCGGATCCTCCCTAACCCCGGAACCGCGAGGAGGCGCCGCAAGAGCCCCGCGAGCGACACCCGCTCTCCTTCGCCGATGCCCGCGTAGGACGCCGTGTGGATGCCTGTGAGCGTGATCTCCTCGTGCCCGGCCTCGACGAGCGTCCGCGCTTCATCCACGACCTCCGCGGGGTCTCTGCTCACGCCACGGCCCCGCAGCGCGGGAATGACGCAGTAGGTGCACCGTTCATCGCATCCGTCCTGCACCTTGATCGCCGCGCGGGTGCGATACCCGCTCGCCGACTTCCCGTGGCGCAGAAAGCGGCTCGCGGTCGGATCGGGGTCAAAGAGAATCCCTGCGCATCCCCGCGGATCGTCCTCCGCCGATGCGAGGATCTCGGGAAGCCGCCACTTGTCGGCGTTTCCCACGACAAGGTCGGCCCCCAGCCGCGCCGCTTCCTCAGGCGCGAGCTGCGCGTAGCAGCCGGTGACCACCACCCTGCCTTCGCGTCGCGTCCGCGCCGCGCGCCGGATCATCTGCCGCGCGTCGGATTCCCCCGCGCGGGTGACGCCGCAGGTGTTCACGATCGTCAGGTCGGCCGGCGCGCCGAAAGGGACGAGACGATACCCGCGATCGCGGAGACCCCCGAGGAGACACTCGATCTCCTCCTGATTCGCCCGGCAGCCGAGGCTGCAAACGGCGACGGTCCGCTCCGCGCGCGTCGCCTCCGACCGCTGCGGCGCATGGAGATCGCCGTAGCTTTCGTCTCCGCGTTCCACTCCGCTCCCTTCGGGCATCCTTCGAGGCGAACAGACGCCTCGATTCCTCGTTCGTGCATCGTAGAGATCCCGCGCTCGCGAGGTCAATAAGCCTGGCCGTTACGCCCCGCACCGGCGATATCAGTTTCTCTTGCCGGTTGGAGGCGGTTCATGTTATCAGTCTGCTTTGGGATGTTCGAGGATCTGGATTAGGGGTTCTAATCGCCGATCAGGGGCGGGGGAAGCCATGCAAGTCGAGACGCTCAAGGTCTATTGCGACGTGATCGAAACCCAGAGTTTCTCCAAGGCCGCAATGCTGAACTACATAAGCCAGTCGGCGGTGAGCCAGCAGATCCGGGGCCTCGAGGAGAAGTACGACAGGAAGATGATCGAGCGCGGCAAGCGCAGCCTCGCCCCGACTCAGGCGGGCCACATCCTCTACGAGGGGGCCCGGGAGATCCTGGAGAGACTCCGCCTTATGGAGAATCGGATCCAGGTCTTAAGCAAATCAATTGCTGGAACCCTGCGCCTCGCGACGATCTACAGCGTCGGGCTCCATGAGCTCCCCCCCTACCTCAAGGAGTTCCTCCGCAGATACCCCTCAGCGAACATCCACGTCGAGTACAGCCGCGCCAACAAGATCTATGACGATCTCGTCAGCGGGACGATCGATCTCGGCATCGTCGCCTATCCCGTGAGACGCAGCGGCATCGACGTCATTCCTTTCCGCGAGGACCAGCTCGTGATGATCTGCGCGCCCGATCATCCCCTCGCGAAGTCGAAGAAGATCGAGATCTCCAAGATCTCGCGCAGCCGCTTCGTCGCTTTCGAGCGCGACGTTCCGACCCGCAGGGCGATCGACCGCGTGTTGCGCCAGCGGGGAGTCCCCGTCGAGATCGTCATGGAGTTCGACAACATCGAGACGATCAAGCGCGCGGTCGAGATCGGCGCGGGGATCAGCATCGTTCCCGCCCTCACAATCCGCGGAGAGGCGCAGAACGGCACCCTCGTCTCGATCGAGCTGGCCGGAGGAGATCTCAAGCGCCCCCTCGGGATCCTCTGCAAGAAGGGGAAGGAAAGAACCCAGGTGATGGAGCGCTTCCTCGACCTCGCACAGGAGTTCGCCGGCGGTTAGCTCGCCCAAAGACAACCTCATTCGACCGAACTGACGTATTGATGCGCGCTTGATTGGAGCGGGGAGGATTTTGCTTGCATCCCTCCCCCGCCGGTTCTAGCGTGCCCCTTTGCCAACCCGTGAGGGTTCTTGTTCCTTCGTTCGCCGCGGCTTCGGCCGTCGGGGACGAGATGAGACCGATGAAGGAGCGCCGCGCGATCGCGGCGGACCATAGAGGTTGTCGCAGAAGCCGCAGGAGGAGTGGGGCGCATGGCACCAAAGGAGTTTGGTGACGAGGGGCCGAAGCAGATCCTAGGTTCCCCAGCCGTCGACGATCAGGCAGCCGATCAGGCCAGGCCCGGGCTGGCGTTCCGTCGCCACTTCACCAAGCCCGGAATCGATCCATTCGAAACCCTCAGCTGGGAGCTGAGGACGGCGATCATCACCAATGAGGCGGGCGAGGTGATCTTCGAGCAGGCGGGCGTGGAGTTCCCCCGCTCCTGGTCGATGATCGCCACGAACGTGGTCGCGTCGAAGTACTTCCACGGCGCGGCGGACGCGCCGGACAGAGAATACAGCCTCAGACAACTGATTACGCGCGTTGTAGATACGGTCGCCCGGTGGGGGCGCGAGCTGGGCTACTTCGCATCGAGCGAAGATGTCGAGGCCTTCCACGACGACCTCAAGCACATGCTCCTGCACCAGATGCTCTCTTTCAACAGCCCCGTCTGGTTCAACGTCGGCGTCGAGGAGAAGCCGCAGTGCTCCGCCTGCTTCATCAACTCGGTCGAGGACACGATGGCCTCGATTCTCGAGCTGGCCAAGACCGAAGGGATGCTCTTCAAGTGGGGTTCGGGGAGCGGGACCAACTTCTCTCCGCTCCGATCGAGCAAGGAGCCGCTCTCCGGCGGAGGAACCGCATCGGGGCCGGTCTCGTTCATGAGGGGCTACGACGCATTCGCGGGCGTCATCAAGAGCGGTGGGAAGACCCGGCGCGCCGCGAAGATGGTGATCCTCAACGTCGACCATCCCGACATCGTCGAGTACATCGGAAGCAAGGCGGAGGAGGAGAAGAAGGCCTGGGCGCTGATCGATGCCGGCTACGACGGCTCCCTGACGGGGATCGCGTACAACAGCGTCTTCTTCCAGAACGCCAATCACTCGGTCCGGGTGACGGATGACTTCATGTGGGCGGTCGAGACCGACGGCCCATGGCAGACGCGCGGCGTGATGACAGGGGCGGTGATCGAGAGCCACCGGGCCCGAGACGTCTTCCGCCGGATGGCGGAGGCCGCGCACACCTGCGGCGATCCAGGGATTCAGTTCGACTCGACGATCAACACCTGGCACACATGTCCCAACAGCGGGAGGATCAACGCATCCAATCCCTGCAGCGAATACATGTTCCTCGACGACACCGCGTGCAATCTGGCGAGTCTGAACCTGATGCGCTTCCGCACGCCGAGCGGCGATCTGGATGTCGATTCCTTCTGCCACGCGGTCAACACGATCATCCTCGCGCAGGAAATCCTCGTCGATTGCGCCTCCTATCCCACGCCCAGGATCACCCAGAACAGCTATGACTACCGCCCGCTGGGGCTGGGGTACGCGAATCTGGGCACCTTCCTCATGGCGCGCGGGATTCCCTACGACAGCGACACGGGCCGCCACATCGCTTCCGCGATCACCGCCCTGATGACGGGCACGGCCTACCGGACCTCGGCTGAGGTCGCATCGATCACCGGCCCGTTCCGCGGATTCGCCGCGAATCGCGAGCCGATGCTCGCCGTCATCGCCCGGCACCGGAGCCACGTGGCGAAGATCAATCCCTCGCTCGTGCCCGAGATCCTCCTCCGCAGCGCCCGCCGGGTCTGGGACGACGCCCTCGAGACCGGCGAGCGGTGGGGCTATCGGAACGCCCAGGTCACCGTCCTGGCGCCGACGGGAACCATCGCCTTCATGATGGATTGCGACACGACCGGGGTGGAGCCGGACATCGCCCTCATCAAGTACAAGCGCCTCGTGGGCGGCGGGGTTCTGAAGATCGTCAATCAATCGGTCGCGGAGGCTCTCCAGTACCTGGGCTACGGCGAGATCCAGGCCCGGGAGATCCTCGATTACCTCGAAAAGCACGAGACCATCGAGGGGGCCCCCCACCTCCGTCCGGAGGACGTCCCGATCTTCGATTGCGCCTTCAAACCGAGAACGGGCCAGCGCTTCATCGACCACATGGGCCACGTGAAGATGATGGCGGCAGTCCAGCCCTTCCTCTCCGGGGCGATCAGCAAGACCGTCAACATGCCCCGGGAAAGCACGGTCGATGAGATCGAGCAGGTTTATGCGACTGCATGGAAGATGGGCCTGAAGGCGATCGCCATCTACCGGGACGGCTGCAAGCGGACACAGCCCCTCAGCACATCGATGGACGGCGAAGGCGCCGCGCCGAGGCCGGCCGCCCGCCCCACACGCCACCGGCTCCCCGACGAGCGCGCTTCGATCACGCACAAGTTCTCGATCGGGGGCCACGAGGGATACGTCACGGTAGGGCTCTATGAGGACGGCAAGCCCGGCGAGATCTTCATCGTGATGGCCAAGGAGGGAAGCGTCGTCTCCGGTCTTGTCGATTGCTTCGCGACGGCCGTCTCCATCGCCCTCCAGTACGGGGTCCCCTTGAAGGTGCTCGTGGACAAGTTCATCCACTCGCGCTTCGAGCCGTCGGGTTTCACGAACCACCCGGAGATCCGCTACGCCAAGTCGATCACCGACTACATCTTCAGGTGGCTTGCCCACAGGTTCCTGCCGGATCACGAGGTCGTCCAGAACGGGAAGGGAAACGGAGAGGCGCCCCATTTTCCCACCACGGCGGTGCTGCCGTCCGACGTGGGAACCGGGCCGGCGCCGGAGGAGAGCCGGCCGCCCACGGAGCAAGCGATCTTCCACATGGAGACCGACACGCCGGCCTGTCCGGTCTGCGGCTCCTTGATGGTTCGCTCGGGCAACTGCGCCCGCTGCCACAACTGCGGCACATCGAGCGGGTGCGCGGGCTAGCCCATCTCGCCCCCGGCCGCGGGGGAAGCGGATACCGGATGAAGATCTACACGCGCACAGGGGATGACGGAGAGACCGGCCTCCTGGGTCCCGTCCGCGTCCCGAAGGATCATCTCCGGGTCGACGCGTACGGAGAGATCGACGAGCTCAACGCCCACATCGGAGCGATCCGAAGCGCCATCGAGGATGGGGCCGCGGACACCCTCCTCATGACTCTCCAGAACCGGCTCTTCGATGCCGGCGCCGAGCTGGCGCGACCGCGAGGGACGCCGGTCTCCGGCAGAGACCTGAGCGCCGATGACGTCGCGGCGCTCGAGCGCGAGATCGACCGGATGGCTTCGGAGATGCCCCCCCTTCGGGAGTTCGTGATCCCCGGGGGGTGCGAGGCCGCATGCAGGGCCCACCTGGCGCGGGTGGTCTGCCGCCGCGCGGAGCGGGCCGTCGTGCGGCTCCTGAGAGTGGAGCCGGGCGAGACCGAGGTCTTGCGCTATCTCAACCGGCTCTCGGATCTGCTCTTCACGTTCGCGCGCTGGGCGAACGCGAGGGCGGGCGTGGCGGACGCGGTCTGGAGGGGCCGGCGTCCCTGAGGGGAGAGAAGAACCAAGGGGGACTGCGCGGACCGTTCTACATTCTTCCGGCGCCAAGGACGGCGGACCGCGGGCGCGGTCTGGTCTCAAGGACGGGTCCGGGAGAAGGGGCGGCCGCCGGTCCCCCGTCCTCCCGCCACATCCCGAATCCAGTTGACCTTCCCATCGCCCGAGGGGCAACCTCACCGCAGCCGGACGGCGAGGAGGAGATGATGATGGAAGGCCTGCACGTGGTCGCCAACCGGGACGTCACCAAGATCACTCTCGAAGGCGTTCCGGATCGCCCCGGAATCGCGGCGGAGATCTTCGGCACGCTGGGTGCCCAGGGATACAACGTCGAGCTCGTGGTCTCGACGGGCGGGTCCGTGGGACGGGGCGACATCAGCCTCGCCGTCAGCCGCGGCCAGGAGGAGGCGATCCTCCGCGCGCTCGAGGCGCTTCGCGATGAAGTGGGCGCCCAGGCTCTGCGCGCGAGCTCGACGGTCTCCCTGGTCAGCATCGTCGGACAACACCTCTCGACGGAGCCCGGGATCGCGGGACGCGTCTTCCGCGCCCTCTCGGCCCGCGGGATCAACATCGAGGTGATCTCCACTTCCATGTCCTCGGTGACCTGCATGATCGACGAATCGCGGACCGAGGAGGCGGTCGCCGCCCTCCGAGAGGAGTTCAAGACCGCCGGGTGACGCGCATCGGGGCCGCGGCCCCGCTTCCGACAATGGTCCGCAGCGACCCGCTTCTGCTAGTCTTGTGTCGTTCGGCTGCGTCGGAGAGGCTCCCCCGCCCCCTCTGGGCGGCGAGCGCGCCCCGAAGAGACCCCAAGGAGAATCGACATGGATCCGAGCCGCGAGACGGAACAGAGACTCGATGCCCGAACCACCTGCTCGAAGCCCGCGCGACCCGTCCCGAAGCGGGAGGGCGAGGCGCCCGCGGCCGGGCCTCCACCGGAACCGACCACGCTCTCGAACGTTCCGCTCCAGCTCCTCTACGTCGAGGAGGATGTGTCCGGGCAGGAGAAGAAGCGCGCCGAGAGACCCGGCGCCTACCCGTTCACCCGGGGGATCCACCGCGATATGTATCGGGGCAAGGTCTGGACCATGAGGATGTTCGCCGGCTTCGGATCTCCGGAGGACACGAACCGCCGCTTCCACTACCTCCTAGGCCACGGACAGACAGGGCTCTCGACGGCCTTCGACATGCCGACCCTGATGGGGTACGACCCCGACGAGCCGATGAGCCTCGGCGAGGTCGGACGCGAGGGGGTCTCGATCGCATCGCTGGAAGACACGGAGATCCTCTTCAAGGGCATCCCCCTGGATCAGGTGACGACGTCGATGACGATCAACGCGACCGCGATCATCATGCTGGCCTTCTATGTCGCGGCGGCGGAGAAGCAGGGGGTCGGGCCGGACAAGCTCCGGGGAACGCTGCAGAACGACATCCTGAAGGAGTTCATCGCGCAGAAGGAGTGGATTTCGCCTCCAGAGCCGGCGATGCGGATCATCCGCGACATGCTCGTCTACTGCACCCGGGAGATGCCCCTCTGGAACACGATCTCGATCAGCGGCTACCACATCCGCGAAGCGGGGTCGACGGCGGTCCAGGAGCTTGCCTTCACGCTCGCCGACGGGATCGGCTATCTCCAGGCGGGCATCGAGGCGGGCCTCGAGGTCGATGCCTTCGCTCCGCGCCTTTCCTTCTTCTTCGACGTCCACAACGACTTCTTCGAGGAGATCGCCAAGTTCAGGGCCGCCCGCAGGATGTGGGCGAAGATCGTCCGCGAGCGCTTCGGGGCCAAGAACCCCCGCTCCTGGCTGCTCCGCACCCATGCGCAGACCGCAGGCGTGGCGCTGACGGCGCAGCAGCCCTACAACAACGTCGTCCGAGTGACCCTGCAGGCCCTGGCGGGCGTCCTCGGGGGCACGCAGTCGCTCCACACGAACTCCCTGGACGAGACCTACGCCCTGCCGACCGAGGGAGCGGTCAAGATCGCCCTGAGGACCCAGCAGATCATCGCGGATGAGAGCGGCGTTCCGGCGGTCGTCGACCCGCTCGGCGGCTCCTACTACGTCGAGTGGCTCACCGATGAGGTGGAGAGACGCGCCTGGGAGATCATCGAGAGGATCGACGCGATGGGCGGCATCGTCGCCGCCATCAACCAGGGCTACCCGCAGCGCGAGATCGCGGCCTCGGCCTATCAGTTCCAGCGCCAGGTCGAGGTTGAGGAGCGGATCATCGTCGGGCTCAACCGCTACGCCGACGAAGACGAGGCGCCGATCCCGACCCTGAGAATCGATCCCGAGGTCGAGAGGCGCCAGATCGAGCGCATCCGGGCCCTTCGTTCGCGCAGGGACCCGAAGAAGGCGGAGACGGCCTTGAGGGCCGTGGAAGATGCCTGCAGGGGCGACGCCAATCTCGTCTATCCGATCCTCGACGCCGTCAAGGTGGGCGTCACTCTGGGCGAGATCTGCGCGATCTTCCGGAAGGTCCTGGGCGTCTACCGAGACCCGGCGATCCTCTAAGGGTCGACGACCGCGACCGGGCTCGGGTCGCCGACGGACTCCCGGCGAGCCTCGGCGGAATGGGCCAAATGGAGGAAGGCCCACCCTCGCGGGCGGGCCTTCCTCTTCACTCGACTACCGGGTCGTCACTACCGGTACGTCGCCTTGATCTTCCCCCAAGTCGTGTTCTGCGTCGGGACCGGCGGGCAGTCATCGACGCAGTCCTCGCCCGGGACCCACAGGTAACCGCCCTGCCTTGTGCACTCTTCCTCGGTCAGAACAAGGCACGTTCCGTCCGTGAAGCAGCACGCGCCAGGCGGAGGAGGCGACGGACACGGATTGTTCGGCACGCACGGACCGCCGAACCAAACGAGCGGCGGCACGCAGAGCGCCTCGAGGACGAAGAAGCACTCGCCCGTGGCGAGGTCGCAGCAGGCTCCCGGCTGCGGGCAGGTGACGCCCGCGCAGTTGGAGCCCAGACCGTAGAACTCGCCGTTCTGCGCCATGCACTCCTCGGGCCTGACTTCGATGCAGAGACCGTTCGGCAGACAGCAGGCTCCGTAGCACTCGTCATACCTGACGTTCAGGAACGTCACATGGACGATCTCGCTGCTGACCAGATCGACCTCGTAGCTCGTCGGACCGACAGCCATCCAGCCCGGAGGCAGGTCCTCGAACACGGTGTAGTGCCCGAGAGGAATCCCGTGGAAGCAGACCTGCCCGTCGCCGTTGGTCTGCCTGCAAATGGTGTCGCCTTCCGGCGTCACGATGCAGAGCCACCAGCCGACCACGGGAGGATCGCCCGGATCGAGCTGCCCGTTGCAGTTCGCATCCCTGAACTTGTGGATGCAAAGGTTCCCCTGGGTCGCGCAGACGTAGAACGTGACCTCTGCGTTCGCCTCGTTCCCGCTCTCGTACGACCAGTACTCCACGCGGACCCAGTACTTGCCGTCGTTCAGGCCGTTCGGGACGACCCAGTTGCGGGTGATGTTGACGCCCGTCGCTCCCGGGTAGGTCTGGGACTCGAGGATCACGGTCCGGGTCGGGTCCTCGAGTTTGTAGTAGACGTACCGAGGAGTCGTCGCGTACTCGATGTTCCAGGAGATCTCCTCCGTGCCGCCAGGATTCACGATGCAGAAGGGCGGCTCAGGGTCGCGCCCGAGACTGATCGTCGCGTCGCGGTCTTGACCGAGCACCGGGGAAACGATAACGAGGATCAACAGCGCGCCCAGCGCGAGGCGGTTCCAACTCTTCATAGGCACCTCTCGGGAGAACTCGTGCGATATCTCCGCTTCGTCGTACTGTGAAGGGCCATGGGGCAGCCACGCCCCGTTCCATGGAACTTGTGTAACCTACATTCCGCATGTGCGCGCGAGGTGTTCCGGGAATTTCTGCCCTGCTGAC
>Ga0194125_10004452_pt1 | contig 21833 bp, 20 predicted proteins | sample TA2KigC250mmetaG_FD_148626 | JGI IMG/M metagenome (GOLD analysis project Ga0194125, IMG submission 148626) | Freshwater microbial communities from Lake Tanganyika, Tanzania - TA2015034 Kigoma Deep Cast 250m | ecosystem: Environmental > Aquatic > Freshwater > Lake | place: Tanzania: Lake...
CTTGGTGGCGGTGAGTCCCATGGCTTGCCAGGTCTTTCCGCCGTCAAGGCTGCGAAACAGCCCGCCGCCGATGGATTGGGAGTTGCGCGGATTTCCTTCGCCCGTGCCCACCCAAATCACGTCGGGGTTGCTGGGGTCGACGCGCACGGCGCCGATCGAGGGGTTGGGCTGCTCGTCCCAGATCGGAGCCCAAGATTGCCCGGCGTTTTGGCTTTTCCAGAGTCCGCCCGAGGCTGAGCCCGCATAAATCACGCGTTCGTCGCGCGGATCCACGTCGATGGCCGTGACCCGTCCGCTCATGCCGGCGGGGCCAATGCTGCGAAACTTGAGGTTTTTGAGAAGATCTTCAGGCAGGGTCTGGGCCGCGAGCTGCAAGGCCGCGAGGAGTCCGAGGGCAAAAAGGCGAATTTTCATCTGAGCAAGGTACGCAGAAGACACAGCTTGGGTGTTTAACTTGGTACGCATGAACAAGATGCTCAGTTTTTTGCTCGCTGCTACTAGTTTACATGCTGCTGGACAAGCGGTGCACACCGTGGACTACGCTTCGCAGGCTGACGTCAAGGTTTTTGTTGTCGACTACGAATCCCAGGCAGACCTCAAGGTGTACAAAGTCCCATATGTGTCTCAGGCTAAGGGCAATGAGGGCAAGTGGTTTTGGGTTCCGTATGCGTCGCAAGCCCAAAAAAAACTTTTTTTTGTGGACTACGCCTCACAAGCGGACCTCAAGATCTTTTTTGTGAAGTACGAATCCCAAGCGGGTTGGCGTACCGCCGCTAAAAAACACCTCTTCTACTAATGGAACGCCAATTTCCCATCGGACGGTTTGGGTACCGCGCTTCGGAGACGGAACTCAATCCGTTTATCAAACGTTTAGAATCGCTACCGAAGCGTTTAGCGGACGCATGGTCTGAATGTCCGCAAGCGTTGCGTGACGCTCCCTACCGCGACGGAGGATGGACCCGCCGAACCGTGGTACACCACATGGCCGACAGCCACCTCAACATGTACGTGCGCATCAAGCTCGCCCTGACTGAAGACGAGCCCACCGTCAAGCCTTACGACGAAAACACTTGGGCAACGCTGCCCGACGGCCCGGTTGAGCTCTCGCTTCAGCTTATCGAAGCGGTACATGGGCGGATCGTGCCGCTCCTCAAGTCATTGACGGAAGTGGAATTCGACCGACGCTACGACCACCCTGAGTTGCTCCGCACGGTTCCGATTCGCGAAGTCGTGCAGATGTATGCCTGGCACGGCGACCACCATTTAGCGCACATTCAACTCCCTGGACTATGAAAAACACCCTGATTTTTGCCTTTGTGGCCGGAACGGTCCTCTTTATGTGGCAGTTCCTTTCGTTTGCCGCCGTCAACCTTCACGAGGCGGACCAGCGCTACCATCCGATGCAAGACAGCATTCTCGCTGACTTAGCCGCCTACGGCCTGGACGACGCCGGCTACATGCTCGGTCAGCCCGGCCCCGACGTCTCACCCGAGCAGCGCGAGGCCTACATGGGCACCCGTGAGGGCAAGCCCTGGGCCCACGTGGTGTGGCACCCCGCCCAAGACACCGACATGCTCAAGCCCCTCCTGCGGGGATTCAGCAGCAACGTCGCCATCGCCGGCCTCCTCTTTTGGCTGCTGGGCCAGCTACGCAGCGTGAACGCGGGGCGCGGAGCCCTGGTCACCCTGGTGCTCGCCTACATCGGCTACACCTACTTTATCTACAGCGACCACGTTTGGTACGACATTCCCGACCACGTCGTGCACTTGGTTGATACCGTCGTTCCCTGGTCCCTCATCGGGGCGTTGGGCGGATGGATGCACGCCCGCAATCGTGCGTAGCCGCGCCCTGTTTGGTTTCTGGTTTCTGGTTTCTGGCTTAGCGGCGCAGGATTGGGCCGATAAGCCCGTTGCCTCAGACCCCCGGGGCCAGCTGTATCCCTTGCCGGCGCGGCCGGACTACACTCGGATTGACGCGTGGGCGGCCCATCCTGAGGTGGTCGACGGGAGCGACCGGCGCATCGCCGCCGCCGACCGGGTGGCGGGAACTTACGCGGGCGCTGGAATTCCCACCTTTTTTGTCTACCCCACCCACTACGAGGTGGGCCCGAAGTGGAACGCTGACATCTACGACGCCACCTACCGCCAGCAGGTTGATGAGGGTACGCTGGCCAACCAGGCCGCGGTCTTCAACGGAATCGGCCACGTCTGGGCTCCGCACTACCGCCAAATGAAGCTCGACGGCTACTACACCCACGATTCGGCGCAGCTCGCCCTGGCTTATGTGGCTTTTGACTCAGCCTACCACGACGTGCGCCGCGCGTTTTTGCGCTTCATCGAGCTGCAGCCCGCCAGCCAAACGTTTGTACTCGCTTCGCACAGCCAGGGCACGGACCACGCCAAGCGCCTGCTCCGAGAAGTGATTTTGCCCAACCCCGAGCTGCGCGAGCGCCTGAAGCTCGCCTACCTCGTGGGCAACGTGGTCGAACTTAAGGAGCTCGACGGATTGCCGCTCTGCACGCAGCCCGACCAGACCCATTGCTACCTCAACTGGCGCACCTACGGCCAAGATTTTTATCCCGAAAAATTTGGCGACCGCTACGCGGTGCTCAACCCTATCACGTGGCGTACCGACGGCGTAGCCTCGCGCCGCCGCGACCACCTGGGGGCCCTACTGCCCAGCGGACGACGGGGTTTTGCCGGCTCATTCGTTGTGCGGACCGACCAGGGAACCCTGCGCGTGGAGCGCCTCCGTCCGCTCCTCAAAGTGTTTTACAACTGGAAGAACTACCACATCGCCGACTACAACCTCGTGTGGTTCAACGTGCGCCAAAACCTGCACGAACGGCTAAGCACGGGCAAACCCGCGGCCGCGCCGAGTCCCAGCGCCAAGGGCTACGTGCCCACGGCGACCGAGTAGGCGTTAGTTGGAGAGAAACTTGAGGTTTTCGCGGTAGGCCCGCTCGACGTCGACGCGCTTGGCCTCGACGATCTCAAAAAACGTGAACGCAAAAAGCCAGGAGGTCCACATGTCGGGGTTCTCGTCAAAGGCTCCGTCGGCCGCGTTGCGCTCCCAAAAAAGGTGCAGGGTCTTCACGGCGCGGAACCCGCGTTCCCACTGCGGCATCGACCAGCCCGGGAGGGCCCGAAGGTCGCCCAGCGTGCGAAGGCTGCGCAAAATTGGGGTGCTCGGCGTGAGCGTGCGCGCGGCCCACAAGTCGTTGACCAGCAAATCCAAATAGGGGAGGGCCTGCTGCAGCAGCGCCTCCTCGCTGAAGAACGAGGGGTCCTTCCACGAAATGGATTCGGTATCGAGCAGGCGTTCCAGCATACGGAAATTTAACACCCGTCCCTCGATTTTGGTTCACAGCGTGTATTTTTGCAGTCCGCAAGGGCAATTAGCTCAGTTGGTTTAGAGCATCGCCTTGACAGGGCGGGGGTCACAGGTTCGAATCCTGTATTGCCCACAGAGAAACCCGGCGCCGAGAGGTGCCGGGTTTTTTATGGGGTGAATTTGAAGCAATAAGTCTTGCTTTAGCCGTCCGCAAACGCGTGCGTACCTTTAACCCGCTACCGCGCCATGAGAATCCTTTACCGCCTCCCGCTGCTTCTGTTGATCATGTTCAGCATCGTGTTCGGACTCGTGCTGCTCAAGGCCCTCGGCGCGTCCATCAAGCTGCGGCACGGCTACCTCGCAGTGGGTAAAAAACTGTGGCTGACCATGATGGGCATTCAGATTCGGGTCCGCGAAGGGGTTCCGCAGCGCGAAGCTGGAATCCTCATGGCCAACCACCGCAGCTACGTCGACGTGATGTTTTTTCGGTCCGCCACGCCCCAGATTTACCTGAGCAAATCCGAGGTAAAGAGTTGGCCCCTAATCGGTTGGGGCGCTAAAGCCCTCGACGTGGTGTTCGTTGACCGCAGTAGTAAAGAATCGCGCAGTGCGTCTAGGGCGGAACTCGCCGAGCGCGTGCGGAACGGCCTGAGCCCCGTGGTTTTTCCGGAGGGCACCACCGTCGACCGCGGCCTCCTCGAGTTCAACCCCGGAATGTTCTACACCGCCGCCGAACTCGGCGTGCCGGTGATTCCGTTCGTTATGGAGTATTCCGACCCCAAAATGGCCTGGGTCGACGACGACACGTTTGTGACGCACTTGCTTAAAATGCTTACCCGTCCGCCCTGGCACGTCGACCTCTACATTGGTGAACCGGTGCGGAATCCCGACGGTGCTCAGCTAGCCGAGCAAATCCGCGCATGGATGCTTGAACGGGTCAAGAAATAGGGCGACCTTTGCTCCATACCCACCGTTCGGATTTTTCCGGATTTACTTTTTTCGACCCATCATGCACAAGGGAATAGCCCTACTCGCCGCCGCCCTGGCCCTGAACCTCGGAACGAGCTCGGCCAACATGCTTCCGCAGCCTGTCACGACCGCCAACGGCAACCTCAGCGTCGGACTCCCAGCCAACTTGGACCGCCTCAACCTTAACGTGGGCCTGCACTGGATGCTTTACGAGAAGTCGTACCGCGACCAGGCCAAAGCGCGACGGGCGGCGAAGAAGGCCAAGAGGGCGGCGAAAAAGCAAGCTTAAGCGCTCACCTAGTTTCTTGTTTTTTTGCGCTAGGAATACCCAGAACTGCGCTTTAGGGCATTTTGGGCGGCTTCGACCTTATTTTCGCTACTCCAAAGCCAAACTCACCCGATCGTCTTGAAAACAATTACGTTCGTTTTCCAGCGAAATATTTTCCCCAAATCAAGCGGATACCCGCTGCGCGCGTCGCGTTGGCTGGAAGCCTTTGCGGGCAAGGCCAAGGTTCAGGTGGTCTTCATCAATGCCCGTCCAATAAATCCGGGAACCGAAGAGTATTTGCGCAACTTGGGCGTCACCTCGTGGAAGCATTTTGAGGTAAATAAATTTCGTGGTGCCTTAAACGCAATTTGGTACTTCTTCACGCGTGCCATGCCGCTCCAGGCAGGCTACTACGCTGACCGAAGGGCGCGCAATTATTTGTCTTCGCTTCCGGTTTCTGACCTCAGCTTTTTTAGTGAACGCAGAGTGGGGGACTACATGCGCAACGTTCGTACCCGGCAGATTTGGATCGACCTTTGCGACCTGGTAGACGACAACTACAAAACGGGAGCCGCCCGCATGAATTGGTCGCCCTACAAGCTTTATTACTTGCTTGAATGGCCGCTCCTGCGCCGTTGGGACATTAAGTTGGCCAAAAAGTCAGACCGCACCTTTTTAGTTACCGAGTACTTCGCGCGAATGCTCGCTCGACGCCTTAACGGAGACGCCCGTAAAATTCAGCCGCTAGAAAACGGCATCAATGTGGATTTAGATCCGTCTTCGCACCACGGACGGTACGGGTGGTACTTTTTGGGACCGCTCAGCTACAAGCCAAACTACGACGGCCTGAAATGGTTCCTTGACAACGTGCAGCCCTTCATTGCACGGCGCTTTGAAGGCAAAGTCATTGGGGTTAATGCCCCGGAATCGCTAAAGTCCCGACTCAAAGCCGCGGGCATCACCTACCTCGAGTATGCCGATGACCTCAACTACGAACTTAAGGACTTTGGAATTTGCATCGCGCCAATGATCAGCGGAGGCGGACTTCTCAACAAGTGCTTAGAGGCGTTTCACTCGGGCCGGATTGTCATTCTCAGTCCGCGTGCCTCAACCGGATTCAAGAACATCCAAAATGGGGTGCATGCCCTGGTCTGCGACAAGGCAGAGGCATGGTTGCAAGCATTTGACGACATCCAGTCGGGCAAATACGTTTGGCACCAAAAACGCATTCAGCACCTCGTCGACGGCTACAGCTGGGAGCGCTTCAACGACGAAGCCAACGGGTTTTTGCAGGCGTAGTACCTTTACTGCTTCAAACTTCACTATGAACGCACGATTTTTCGTCTTACTAGGCCTATTGGTCACGAGCATTGCGGCCTCAGCTCAGGGGGTCCTCGGACGCAGAACCCTGGGAAACCTTGATATTGAGACCATTACGCAGAACGACATTCAGGTGATGCGTTCTCGCTTGGCCACCAAGAGCGTGAACGATGCGCGTGCCGCTGAAATCATTAAAAAAGAGGCCGTTAGCGACGACGACTTCAAAAAACTACGCAGCCGCTTACCGTCTTCGGTCCTCATGGATTCGATGAATGTGATGTCCTACGTTAAGCGCAGCATTTTTCGCGACACCTTGATCTTTGGTTCGGAACTCTTTCGCGACGAAACCAAACTAGATTTTGCCCCCAACCTGCAAATTGCCTACTCGCCCAACTACGTTCTTGGGCCCGGAGACGAGCTCGAGCTCACCATTTTCGGACTGCAGTCGGCCAACTACGCCCTTAAGGTGCGGGCCGACGGCAACGTGGAAATTCCCTACGCGGGCTTGATTCAAGCGAGCGGAACCCGCATCGCGGCCCTCGAGACTAAGATTCGTCAAAAGCTTATTGAACGCGGCTACCGCCCGCTACAAAACGGACAAACCGAACTCAACCTGGTACTCAGCAAAGTGCGCAGCATTCAAGTGCACGTGGTGGGGGCCAAAGAGCCCGGAACCTATAACGTGCCCTCCGTGGCCACGGCGTTGCACGTGCTGCATGAGGCGGGCGGACCCGGCGAACTCGGCTCGTACCGCGCCATTCAGGTCATTCGCGACGGCAAGGTGGTTTCGACGCTCGACATTTACGACTTCATCGTCACCGGATCTACCGAGAGCAGCGTTGCCTTGCGCGACGGCGACGTCATCCGCATTCCGGTTTATGAGCGCCGCGTCAACATGATGGGCGAGTTCAAGCGCCCGGGGCTTTTTGAACTTCGCGAAGGCGAAACCATGAACGACGCTTTGACCTATGCCGGCGGATTTACCGAAGGCGGCTACCGAGGTCAGGTCCTCATCTTCCGGGTAGGGGAGCAGGAGTTGCGTGTGGCTGACGTGGCGGCGGAGCAGTACGGCAGCTTCCGCCCGGAACAAGGCGACGTAATCATTGCCAACCCCATTCGCAACCGGTACGCCAACCGGGTATCGATCACCGGTGGCGTAGTACGCCCTGGCTACTATGCGTGGAACGAAGGCCAAACGGCTCAGGACCTCATTGCGCGGGCTCAGGGGCTCGACCGCAACGCGTTGACCACTAAAGCCTTGCTGGTGCGTCGCCCCGACGGTTCGGCCGGGAACTACGAGGAATTTAATCCTTCCAGCGATCTTCAAAAGCTCGTTTTGCAGCGCAACGACTCGATATACATTCCGCTGAATACCGACTTGATGACTTATGACTCGGTACACGTGCGCGGATTTGTGAATCACCCCAAGAACTTTGTGCACTTTGAGGGCATAACGGTTGAGCAGTCCATTTTGATGGCCGGTGGCGTGCGGAGCACCGGCGACTTGACCAACGTAGAGGTCTCGTTCCCCGAGCGAGGTCCCGACGGTGCGTTTACCGGGGTGTCGCAGATCAAGCGCGTAGAACTCAACTGGAACGGAACCGGCACGACCATCCCCCCAGGGGCTACGATTAGTGTGCGGCAGCGCGCCAACATGAACACGTCTAAAGTCGTCTTTGTCATGGGTGCAGTTTCCACGCCAGGTGGTTACTCGCTCAAGTCCAACGGCGAAGCCATTGGCGGCATGGTGAAGCGCCTCGGCGAGTTTGATGAAGACGGCCTTCCCCAATTTGCCATGGTTGTGCGCAACCGCGGGTTCATCGAGGAACTCGACCAAAAAAACATGGAACCCCGACTGCTCGACGACAATACCTACGTCATGCAGGCGGGTAAAAAGAAAATTCGCCAGGCCGACACGGTTGCTGTAGACCTCACGAGCCGCTGGGCCCTGAACAACTTTAGGGTTCAAGACGGCGACACCCTGATAGTTCCGCGCCGCATCAACACCGTATTCGTGAAAGGTGCCGTTCAAAACCAAGCCGGCCTCTCGGTACAACCGGGCCGTCGGGCCAAATACTACCTGCTTGCCGCGGGCGGCGTAGCGCCCACTGGAATTCGCCGTTCGTTGGTCGTAGAATACGCCAACGGACGATCCGCAAACATGCGCTACTTCATGGGCGTAGTACCCGTTTACCCACGAGTATACTCGAATTCAACCATTTATGTGGATGAGCGCGATCCCGATGCTCGCCGCAACGATCCGGCCCAAATGGCCGCCATCAGCAGTATCATCGGCTCCACTTCGAGCCTCGCGATGACCTTATTCTTCTTACTCCGCTAGACCATGAGCCGTTTAAACGATTTGCTTCAGCGCGGAATCACCCTCGACGACCTTCGCGAGCTCGCCCAGTGGCTCATGAGTCGCGTGGTGCTCCACTGGAAGCGCATCGCCCTCTTTACCCTTTTGGGCGCAGGCCTCGGCCTGGGCGGACTCGTCCTCAAACCCGCCCAATTCAAGGCGACCATGATGATTGCGGTCGAGGAGGGCGAGAGCTCGGGCTGGCAAAACCTCCTGGCCCAGTTCGGCCTGGACGTAGGCGGACTCAATCCGGGTGGAATTTTCGAAGGCGAATCCCTCGTGAAGCTCTTCAGCACCCGCTACATGGTCGAGCGCACGCTGATGGACCGCGCCTACCTGGGCGGTGACTCGGTGCTGCTGGTCAACTACCTGTATCCCTACACCAAGTGGGGTCAGGAGGCCGAATTTTCAGACGTCGTCTTCCCTGAATCGCGTGCAGAATTCACCCCGCTCCACGATTCGTTGATGCTCGAAATCAAAAACTACGTGGCGGGTGAGGTCCTCGACGTCTACAAGCCCGACAAGAAACTCAGCCTCATCAACGTCAGCGTGGTCCACCAAGACAAGCACTTCGCCAAGGCCTTCACCGAGTCGATTGTAACCAACACCCTGCAGTTCTTCTTGGAGTCCATCACTGAAAAAGCCCGCGGAAACCTCAATGTCTTGCGCGCCCAGCGCGACAGCGCTAAGGCTGAAATGACCCGCGCCTTGATCGCCAACGCCAACGCCTACGACAACGTTGTCAACCCCCTCTTTCAAAGCGGACAAATCGACCAGTACGAGAGCTTCGTCAACCTTCAAGTTGCCAACGCCCTGTACGTCGAGATTTCAAAGAACCTGACCCTTGCCGAAATCGGACTGCGCAAGCAAACCCCGCTCATCCAGGTGGTGGAGCGCCCAAATTTTCCCCTCGAGAAGTCGGGATACGACTGGTGGCAATGGATGCTCCTTGGCGGACTCGCCGGAGGCGCCCTTGGCCTGTATCAAGCCATCTTCCGCAAGTCCTAAGCATGCACGTTCTCGGGGTCGCCTACCACTGGACGCCGGCCCGCCAGGCCCAATGGCAGCGCTGGGCCGACCGCCTTGGTGCCCAGCACACTCTGCTGCACACGCACCCCGACCGCGCCGGCTTGCCCACCTACGTGGGCAACGACCATTTTGAATTTGGCGCATACGCCGCCGCCGCCCGGCACGCCGCCCCCAACGGGCCCTACGTCGTCGTCAACGACACGCTCTTTCGGTCGCACGCATCGGGCCTGTGGGCCAACTGGTTGCTAGCGGCCAGAAGCTCGATGCACGCCTCTGGCGTATTCTGTGACGTATATCCGGCCCCTAAGGAGCGTCCTGTAGAGATTCCCGACCCCTATGCCTCGAGCTGGATCTTCTATGCACCCACACGCAGCAGCCTAGAAAACTTCAGCGCCGCGGTGCAGCGCGTTCTTGAAGCCCCTACGCCACCGCTAAGCTCAGCGTACACCGCCTTCTTGGACCGTTGGCTCAACCATCCCTTGCCGGGGGTGGGCTACCAAGGCCCGCGGAGCCCCGAGGACCTCGCGCGCAAGCGCCAGACCATCGTGTGGGAGCACTCTTTGAGCCGCGAACTTCAAGCCGCCGGCCAGCTTCATCCCTTTGTGGGTCCAGGCTATCGCGCGTTGCGGACCTTGGATAAACTCTTAAGGCGTTTAAAACTTTTTTACCTAAACACTTAGTTCATTCGGATATAACCGAATTTCAAAATTTCTCCGCCATCCCAATGCCGTGGTACCGTAAAATTCTCGCCCACCTCATCTTCGTTCCCAACATCACTTTGGGCACGAACACTCCCTTTTTGGGGCGGCCTGAAATCTTTCCGTGGACCTCGGCCTACGCCCTGCGCAAGGACCTTCGGCCCAGCTTGGCCTACATCATCTTTGCTACCTACCTCGTCCTGAGCTTTGGCTACTACATAGCTACCGGCGGAATCTTCATGATCGGCCTGCGCTCGCTCATGGCCCTGCTCAACGCCTCCATCGTTTTCTTCACCGTACTTACCGTCGGCGACGACGAACTCAAGTACCTCAACCGCGCCTTTTGGCTCATGTTTGGCCTCAACGTCGCGGTCAGCCTGATGCAGTACTTCGCCATCTTTCCGGGCTTCTTGGTGCGCCCCATGAACTTCTTTATCGACCGCTGGGTACCCACCTCGTGGGACTACGGCCGCGGCTGCAGCGGCCTCTACGCTGAGCCCTCGTACCACGCCTTCGGAGTCCACCACTACTTCGCCTACGCCATCCTGCTGCTCAACGTTGACCAGAAATCGCCCAAGGGCCTCATTCTCACGGCCGCCATGGCCATCTACGACATCGTCATCGTGCGCTCCCTCACCGGACTTATCATCATGACCATCTACGTCGTCTCGCACCAAAACTGGCGCAAGGCCTGGAAGCCCGTACTGGCCCTCACCGTCGCCTTCATCCTTGCCTTGGGGTGGTACGGCAAGACCAACGACCTTCCGCGCTCGCTCGAATTCGTCTACCACGTCTTCTACAGCGAACGCTACAAAGACCTCTTTGACTACGTCATGTGGGAGGGCGGAATCCGCACCGTCAGCCTCATGGGCAGCTATCCCTTTGGCCTTATGCACCCCTTTGGCTGGGGCCTTGGATCTTGGCCCCAGGCCAGCATCACCTCGCTGCTCGACCTCGGAATCAGCGAAATCGAAGTCGCCTTCTTTGAAATGTACTACTCGCCCTACGACGGGTTCCGGCCCACAGCCTTTAGCGCGGACCTTTTTCTCGAGACGGGAGTGGTCGGATTCATCCTCTTTGCCGTCGCCATGTGGCCCTACATCAGCCCTAAGGGCATGTGGCAAAACCCTAACACAAGGGCCGTGGTTGTGCTATTTATCTTCAATATGGTCATATTGGGCACCATTGGCGACCCGCTGCCGTTCTTATTTTTAGCTTTGGCCTACCGCCGAATCAACCCACCACCAAGCCATGCGCCGATTCAACTACCTGATTCTGACCCTGCTCGCGCTTAAGGCTTCGGCCCAGAGCATCCCGGTCGGAATGACCTTTTACGAAGACCGCGTGCGCCTGTCCCAGCTCACCGGCGAACAGCCGTTGACCGTCAGCTACTGCATCCGTCCGGTGCACCACCCCTATGCGGTCAAGGCCAAGATGCCGTTTGCGCACGACAACCCCTTTGCCGACCTCAGCCAGTCGTTCACCAAATATGGCCTGCTGCGCGACACCACCAAGGGCCGCATCAACGCAACCAACCCTGAGGACGCGGCGCTACTCCCCAACATTCCGCTGCAGGCGCGCTACCTCAAGGGGGCGGTGCAGGCGGTGGTGCTTCCGGCCGAGGTGCGGGTGCGCTACAACACCCACCATCCCTATGGCTGGCAAGACGGGCCGATGGTGCCCAACGTGGGCCTTCAAACGTTTTATTCGGTCGGAGCCTACGCCAAGCTCGGCCCCTTCGAGGGCCAGTTCCGCCCCGAGCGCGTCTCGGCCCAGAACAAGCCCTTTGACCAGCCGCCCATCAGGCAATGGGGCATCGACATGCCCGACCAATTCGGCCAAGAGCCATACAGCTACGAGGGCTGGGGCCAGAGCTACCTGAAGTTCAACACAAAGCAGGTGGGGGTAGGTGTGAGCACCGAGAACCTCTGGTGGGGCCCCGGTCACTACAACTCGCTGCTGATGACCAACAACGCCCCCGGTTTTTTTCACCTGACGGCCCACAGCAACAAACCGATTAAGACTTTTGCCGGTGCGATTGAGTTTCAGGCCGTGTCGGGCCTCTTGCGCTACTCGGGTTTTTACCCCTACGGACTTAATACCATTCAGCCATGGCCGTGGGTGACGGCTCCGATTGAGCGCAATACAGACTACGACAACCAGCGCAAGGGCTTTACCGGCGTCGCGGTCAATTTTCAGCCCAGAATGTTTCCCGGCCTGTATGTTGGCGCCAACCGTTCCATACTGACCCAAGCGGATTCCCTGACCATTGGCTCGCTGGCTGAAATCTTCAGGCCAGTTCTTAAAAATGTATCTGGGGAAGACGGCGGCGACCGCAACCAGCTGGTATCGGTCTACTTGCGCTACGTGATGCCCGAGTCGCACGCCGAGTTTTATGTCGAGTTTGGCCGCGAGGACGCCGCCTGGGACTTTGAAGACCTCATCAGCGACATCAACCACACGCGGGCCTACATGCTCGGATTCCGCAAGATGCAGCCCATGAAAAAGCCCGGCAATTGGCTCATGCTCGAGTACGAAATGACTGAGATTGCTCAGGGCCTTTCGAGCACCGCGCGCGCCTACAACTACAGCTGGTACGTCCACGGCGACAAAACGCACTACTCCCATGTCGGTCAGGTCCTCGGAGCCGGCATCGGCCCCGGCGGCGCCATCCAAACCGGAGCCCTCAGCTGGTTTGGCCCCAAAGACAAAAAGCTGACCCTGCGCGTTGAGCGCTACGAGCACAACCGCGAGACGTACTACTACCGCTTGCCCTACATCCAGTACCCGGTGGGCGGAACCTTTCGCGACATCTCCAAGCGCTGGATCGACTTCAGCGGGTTCCTGAGCTACCAGCAGCGCTTCTATGGATTCATCGTTCAGGCCCAGGTGCAAATGATGCAGACCTGGAACTTCAACTGGCAGTTTGACTTCACCCAGCCGGGCAACGCCTTCAGGCAGCCGGGCCAGAACTCACTCACGCCTCAGTTCTACCTCAACGCCATCTACCGCCTCTAATGCTTCGCGCCTACGCCGTCGGCCTCTACTACTTAGGGTTGCGCCTCACGGCGTCGCTGCCGAGCATGCACTTGCGCAACGCCATTCTGCGGGGTCTTTATGGCCTCAAGTTGGACCGCGGGGCCGTGCTTATGGGGCGATTTGACCTGCGCCGCCCCCAGCGCATCAAAATTGGACGCGGAACCGTCGTGGGCGACCGCTGCGAGCTCGACGGGCGCGAGGGCCTCACCATCGGCCAGAACGTCAACATCTCGTCTGAGGTCAAAATCTACACCCTGCAGCACGACTACCGCTTGCCCGGATTCCCTAACATTGGTGGCCCCGTCAACGTCGAGGACTACGCCTGGCTGTCGACCCGCTGCACCATCTTGCCGGGCGTCACCATTGGCCGCGGAGCCGTCGTCGCCGCCGGAGCCGTCGTCACCAAAGACGTCGCGCCGCTCACTGTGGTGGGAGGAATTCCCGCCACCGTCATCGCCCAGCGCCCCCCCGAGGCCCTCGACTACTGCCCCGCCGACTACCGAATCCCCTTTTTATGAGCTGGACCGACCGGGTGCAACCCCTTTGGCGCAACTACGGCGCCCTGGCGGCGCTGAGGGCGGTCAACGTGCTGCTCCCGCTGGCGCTCTACCCGGTGCTGCTGCACCGGCTGGGCCCCGACCTCTTTGGCCTTGTCATCTTTGCCCAGGCCGTCGCCACCTACTTCATGATGGGGGCGAACTACGCCACCGAAATCTACGGAACCCGCCTCATCAGCCGCAGCAAGCACGACCCGGCCCTGCTGCGCCGTGAAGCCAGCCAGCTGTGGTGGATGAAGCTCCTGCTGCTCGCGGTCGTCGCCGCGGTCTTCGCCGGCGTGCTGGCCCTTTGGCCCTTCACCCACGACCACCTCTTTGTCTTTGCCTTTTCGCTGCACGTGGTCGTCTACGAGGCCTTTTTCCCGGTCTGGTTCTTTCAGGGCGTCGAAGACGTTGCGCCCTCGGCCACCCTCAACATCGCCGCCAAGCTCTTGGGCGCGCTGCTGCTGCTCACGTGGGTCGTGCTGCCCAAGGACGCGTGGCTGGTCCCCAGCGCGTACATGGCCTCGGCCCTCGCTATGGCCGTGGTTGCGACCGTTATGCTGTTTCGCCGTTTGGGCGGAATCCAAGCGCCCCGCCCCCGCGAGATCGCCCGCCACCTGCGCGAGGGCTGGCCCTTCTTTGTGACCAACCTCTCGGGGATGCTCTACGTCAACGCCAACCGCGTTCTCATTGGCGCCATCGGCATGGCCGAAGTCGCCTACTACGACCTCGCCGAAAAAGTCGTGCAGCTCGCCAAGGCCCCGCAGCAAATCCTGGGCCTCAGCCTATTCCCGCGCCTTAGCAGCGCCCAAGAACCGCGCAGCGTCGTGCAGCGCTTTGCGCCCTATTCCTTGGCGGTCAACAGCGCCCTGACCCTGACGGTCTTTGCGGCGGCTCCGTGGATCGTGCCCCTGCTGTCGCCGGGCCTCCCCGCCGAGGGCGAGCGCATGGCTGAGGCGGTGCTTCAGGTCCTGTCGCTCAACATCGTCGTTGTGGGCCTCAATAGTATTGTCGTCATCCAGCGGGCCTTGGCCGAAGACGGGGAGCATGCCGTCATGCGCTTCTCGCTCGAATCCCTCGGATTCTACCTGCTCACCGTGGCCGCGCTTTACCTGGGCGGACGCTACGAAGTCATCTGGCTCACCGGCGCCGCGGTACTCGTGGAGTGCTACCTGCTGGCGCGCACCTACCTCTACCTGCGCCGTGGCCGATAAACCCCGCATAGCCGGCGTCGTCGTGCTCTACCAGCCCGACCTCAAGCGCCTCGCCGAGGCCCTGCCTACCTACGCCCCGCAGCTCGACGTGCTCTACGTCTTTGCCAATTCGCCGGTGGCCGAATTCCCCATCGACACCCCGCGGGTGGAGTGGATTCACTCCACGGACAACGTCGGAATCGCCGCCGCCCTCAACTCCGCCGCCGCCCGCGCCCTACGCGAGGGATGCACTTGGCTGCTGACCATGGACCAGGACTCGCACTTTACTGCCGACGGCTTTGCCGAACTCCAGCGCGCCATTCCCCTTTTGCCGCCCCGCGCCGCGCTCTTGGGCCCCGACTACCTCGACCAGGGCCGCAGCGCCGTTCGTCCGCGCCCCGTTCGCCTGCTGATCCAGAGCGGAACCCTCGTGCACCTGCCCACCTGGCAGCAGGTCGGCCCCTTTGACGAGGCCCTCTTCATCGACGGCGTCGACCACGACTACTGCCTGCGCGCCCAGGCGCAGGGCTACGGCGTCTTCGAGTGGCCGCAGTCCCGCCTCAACCACGCCTTGGGCGAAATCTATCCCCTGCCCGCCTGGCTGTTCACCTTTCACCGCCATTCCAAGCGCGGAATCGCCTTTCACAAGCCCTACCGCGAGTACTACGAGTTCCGCAACAACCTGTGGCTCATTGGTCGCCACGGCCCCAAATTCCCGCGTTGGGCCCTGCTGCGCCTGGGCTACCTCGCCCTGCGCCTCATCTACGCCCTCAGCATTTTACCCGAGCGGGCTGAGCGGCTAAGGGCCATCTTCCGTGGAATTGGCGCGGGCTTAAAAAAGTAAATCCGGATTTTTCCGAACGATTTACCTCGATTTGCCTTCGGTCATATCCGGATTTGCCCATTCTTCCTAAGGCCTCCGCGGAAAACCCTATCTTTTCGCCAAATGCTCCAAACCATGCGTTTCTCACGTTTTTTGGACATCTTGGCCTTCGCGCTTAGCGCCACCCTCGCCGCCCAAGACCTCAGCGGAATCAAAGTCGACAACCTCAGCGACAGCGACATTCGCAACATCCTGAACTAAGGACAGGCAAAAGGCCCCGCCACCATCTACGGCCAGCAGCTCTTCAGAAACGGAACCCTCAAAATCTTTGAGCGCAGCCAAGACATTGCCGCCCCGGGTAACTACTTACTTGGCGAGGGCGACGTCCTAGGGGTTAGTGCCTACGGAACCGCCTTCTTCAACAACACCTACACCATCGATAGCCGCGGTTTCATCACCATGGAGGGCATGGGTAAGCTCCAGCTGCGCGGTATCACCTTCGAAGAAGCCACCAAACTCGTCAGTGGATTATGCGACTCAGGAGGTGTCGAATGAATCCGATCAAAAGCGACTCCATCGGAGTCGCACGGATTGTGGGCGCATTATACGACTGCTCGTCAAAATCAAAGTTTTAACAATTCTGATTTGGCGACCCTTACATAATAATTTGTGGCATTTGGATAATCGGCAGCGTAGCCGTTGAGCAATAATATATCCACGAAATTTTCTTGACGACTGCTTCCGTTCGATGGGTTTGAAAGGTAGATGTAGTTGCCCGATTTAAAGTTGGGTAGATTGATTTCCCGAAGCAGTCCATCGATGCCCTTTTTTACGTAAAAATGATCGTAACTGATGCAGAAATAATAGACCTGACCACCGAACTCTACGGCTCGAATGCGGTTAATCGCATCGTCCTCTAAAGGGATTTCTTGGGTTATAATCTCGTTGGATTCGCTTCTATGAAATTGATAAAATTTAGATTTCCAGCTCACTTCAGGGTCCAAAAGCGTTTGGTAAATCCCCCATACTTTTTGATGTTCATCGGTGAAAAGTTCACAGTTGTCAACAAGTCGGTTTCTTGTCGCAGCAAGAGGGTGTGCACTCAGGTCATGAAGTGTTTCGTTGGACCAAACCCCATTCTCTTTACTAAATAACTTGGTTTTGAAATAAATTGCCGGCAGTCCGGGTCCAACGTAATCGTCCTGAACGGCTAAGACAACGGGTTCATGGTTGTTGGTTGTTATAAAAGGATAATAGTACGAATTGCCCAGGTTGGTTCCCGCATATTCTGATATCCATGAATTTTCGTGAATGTGCTTATAGAATACCTTTACATCTTGATTCAAACCGAAAGAAAGGTACATCACATTGTTTTCAGCGATGGAGGCACCTATTCGAATGTTGACCGTTTCAGGTTGCCCTGGAAGGTGATCAACCACTGTCTCGCTTTGGTAGGATTGTATGTTTCCAAGGTAAGCATCCTTAAACCAGTAATGTTTTAGTTTACCTAATGATCCATTTTCTGCAGGATTCAATTCCGTAGGTTCAAAGACAAATACATGCAGACACCCTTCGGAGTCCATTAAAAGATTAACGGGTCTCGAAGTAGGGAATCCCATGCCTTTAATCCAATTCGCTTCAGCATGCTTAAGGTAGATATACACCGTTGATGGATTACTAGCATTGGGATAACCTAAATCCAAGTTTTGATTATCCACCACCGCCATGAACACAAAATCGTGGAATCGAACGATTTTTTGTTGGTTATATCCCCACCAAGTACCATTCTCTTGATGGTATTTGCTGCCAGGAATCACCTCAATAAAAGAATCGATGTTGGTATCGCTCTTTTTTTTACACGCGCTCAACCCCATCAAAAGGAGACTGAGTGTCAGGATGCCTAAGGCGCGATGCTTCATTTTGTTTACCGATAAAAGGATGAATCCAGCCTATCTACAATAAAATAAAATTTAGGAACGATGTTTCGGTCTCTGAAATAGTGAGTAAGATACTTTACCTTATAAGTAAGTTAAAGCCGTTTTACCACTTCCTTGTGTGTGCCAAATAATTCCTTTCTTAACACCTTCACCCAGCTTCCGCTCAATTGCTTTGGTAGGGCATGCTGAGCCGCCGCATCGACTTTAGTAGCAACCAGTTTAACCTCACCTTGGCTACCAGCCGCACCCTGACCGTCAACGTCGTGGGCGAAGTGAACTCGGGACTATGTGGTACAGTTACACGTGGAATAGGTGGTACAGTATGAGTGTATTTTGCATTCAAGTTGAATTTTGGTCGGCACCAATGAATAATTTAAATGACTGTATTTTAAGTAATAAATATTGATTTCTTCACTTTTTTTAATCATTTATTAAATCTTTTTGGTAATCGCTATAAACCTCAGAACATAGAGTTTCCGAATTTTTTTACTTTAGTGTAGTTTTTACACCAATGAGGCAATTGGCTTTCTTTTTATTGGTTTGCTGCAACGTGTGTTTGACGGCGCAAGTCCTCAGTGTTTCGCCTAGGTTTCCGTATGTGAGTGATACGGTCACGGTCACCTATAACTCCAACCAAGGCAACGGCGTACTTGCGGCATCAAACCCGGTCTTTATGCATGCGGGCTTGATTACACCCGCGAGTTCGGGTCCGAGCAATTGGCAAAACGTACAGGGTGTGTGGGGCACCAGCGACCCAAATGTTCAAATGACATCCTTAGGCAATGGGCTGCACCAAAAGACGTATTCCATTTCGTCGTTTTATGGATTGGCGGCCGGTGCAGTGGTTAATCAATTGGCCTTTGTATTTCGCAATGCCGCAGGAACACTAGTAGGGCGAAACGCCGACGGGAGCGATATTTTTTATCCGGTTTATAATTCCAACAGCCCACTGGAAGTAGTGTGGACCCATCAGGGTGAAGTGGTTGAAGCATTGCCTAGTTCCAGTTTGGCGCTTGAGGCCGAGGCTACTCGTGTGAGTACGTTTAATCTGTACGTCGGCACCGCGCTGGTGCAGCAGGTCCAAGGGGTTCGCAGGGCGAACTTCAACGTAACGGTTCCGGCCCAGCTGGGCTTGTATGCGCTTCGAATTGAAGCGGTTGCAGGGGGAGTGACCACGTCAGATACCCTTGCGTTGGTGGTGACCAATGCCTTAAACGTGAATCCGGTGGTGCGCATGATTCCGGCATTGCCTCATTTGAACGATACGGTGACGGTGGTGTACGATGTGGCGCGTGGCAACCAGGCATTGGTCAATTCGGCTCCGGTGTACCTGCATACAGGACTGCTCACCCAAACGACGGGTGCGTTGTGGCAATACGTCCAAGGGCAATGGGGAATCGCCGACCCCAATGTGCTGATGCAGCATTTTGGGGACGGAGTGTGGACTAAAACGTTTCATGTAGCGAGCTTTTACGGAGTACCCGTTACAAGCCAGGGCATTCAGAGCATGGCCATGGTGTTTCGCGACCAAAGTGGCAACTTCGTTGGGCGTACCGCGAGTCAAGCGGACATTGAGTACGCGGTGCTTCCGGCTCTGGCGTCCAATTTTACCGCTGCTTTTGTGGCGCCACCGTCTGGGCCGTTTGCCGTGGGCGACAGTGTGGCCCTTCAAATTGCGGCGAGTGCGTCCGCAGATTTGAGGTTGCGCTGGGGGACCAACATTCTTGCCCAGGTAAATTCCTCGCTCAACCTCAATTACATATGGATGCTCACCGCCAATACGGCGGGCCCGCAGACGTTGGTCCTCGAGGCAGTGCGTCAAGGCACGACCGTCTATGATACGCTGAACCTTCAGATCACCGCGGCTCAGCCCATCGGGGGTAGGGCGTTGGAGGTGATTCCGCCATTCCCGTTAGAGAGCGACAGCATTAGCGTGATTTACGACGCCGCTCAGGGCAACGGTGCTCTGGCCGCGACCCAGCCCGTATTTGCACATACCGGTCTGATAACCAGCACTTCGACATTCCCTTCAAATTGGCAGCACGTGCAGGGCACGTGGGGTAGCGCTGACCCTAAAGTGGCTATGGCTTCATTGGGCGGAACCAAGCACCAACTCAGCTACCACATCCCGACATTCTACGGCATTAACCCGGCGACCGTAACCGTGCAGCAAATGGCCTTTGTATTTCGGGATTCCACGGGGTCTAAAGTGGGACGCGATGTGGGGGGGCAAGATTTGTACTACCCCATTTCACCAAACGCTACGGCATTTCAGGCGCGCTTTTTTGTGCCCACTCAAGTGCACCTCCTGCAGCCGGGGCAGTGCCTTTCGCTTTTGGCTCAATCGAATGCGCCCGCCGACCTTGCCCTTTACGACAATGGAGTTTTGGTCGCTTCGGACTCTGGTGTGACGAGCCTGGCCCACTGCCAAGTGCCGTTTGGTGCTTCGGGCAACCACCTCGTGGAACTGGTCGCCGTGCGCAACGGGCAGGTACTGCGCGACACCGTGTACTACGTGAGGCACACGGCTTCGATGCCCATGGATCCGCCCCTCGGGTTGAAGCAAGGTGCCAATGTGGTCAATGACTCTACGGTCACATTGCTGCTGTATGCGCCGCACAAACAGCACGTCTATGTGCTGACCGAATCCAACGACTTCTTGCCGAATTCGAACTACCAAATGCGCCGAAGTACCGACGGCAGTACCTACTGGATTACCCTACAGGTAGAACCCAATCAAGATTTTGTCTACCAGTACTTGGTTGACGGAAGCCTTCGCGTCGCGGACCCCTATTCTGAACGCATTTTGGACCCTGCGAACGACGGTTCCATTTCGTCGGCGACCTACCCCAACCCGTATCCATACCCGAGCTCAAAAACGTTTGGGCACTTGAGCATCATTCGCCCTGGGGCGGCACCCTACGTATGGGACCATACCAACTTTCAGGCTCCGCCCAAAGAGAACCTCATGATTTATGAACTTTTGGTGCGCGACTTTATTGCGCCGCGCAACTACGCCGCCATACGCGACAGCGTCAACTACTTAGATAAGTTGGGCGTTAATGCGGTGCAGTTCATGCCGGTCAACGAGTTCGAGAACAACGAGAGCTGGGGCTACAACCCCTCGTACCATATGGCGCTGGATAAGTACTACGGTACACCTGCATCGTTTAAAGAACTGATCGATACCCTTCACGGCCGCGGAATCGCGGTCATTCTGGACGTCGTACTCAACCATGCCGAGGGCCAAAGCCCATTGGTGCAGCTGTGGTGGGATCCAGTTCAAAACCGTCCGGCGGCGAACAATCCGTACTTCAACATGCAGTGTCCGCACCCGCCGAATTGCTGGGGCAACGACTTCAACCACGAGAGCCCTGCGGCACAGGCCTTTGTGGATCAGGTACTTCGCTACTGGGTTGAAGAGTACCATGTGGACGGATTTCGTTTTGACATGTCCAAGGGCTTCACGAATGGTTCGGGTGGCGGCTGGGATGTGGGCCGACAAAACCTCATTAAGCGCATCGCAGATGTGGTGCGGTCTTACAAGCCCAATGCCTACCTGATTTTGGAGCACTGGTGTGACAACAGCGAAGAGATTGTGCTGTCCAACTACGGAATGATGCTGTGGGGCAACGAGTGCCACGGGTACCAAGAGGCCACTATGGGCTTTAGCGGGGCGACCAATTTCTCGTCTGCCTACCACGGCAACCGCGGATGGAACCAGCCCGGCCTCATTACCTACCTCGAGAGCCACGACGAAGAGCGCATCGCCTACAAAAACCTGACGTACGGAAACAATGCCCTGAGTTCGCACAACGTTCGAACCCTTGGGGTGTCCATGAAGCGCATGGAGCTCGCCACACTTTTCGGACATTTAATACCCGGTCCTAAGATGATGTGGCAGTTCCAAGAGCTTGGTTACGACGTGTCCATCAACAACCCGTGTCGGGTGTGCACCAAGCCGATCCGCTGGAACTACTACTCGGTGGTGCCTCGTCGCAGGCTGTACGAGACGACGTCCATCATCAACCACTTGAAGCAGGATTACCCCGTGTTCGGAACCTCGTCCAACTTCTATTCGGACCTCTACGGCCACGTGAAGCAAATGGGCTTCATTCATTCAAGCATGTCTGCCGTCGCCGTCGGCAACTTTGACGTGGCCACTCAGTCCAAGACGATTAATTTTCCGCATACCGGAACCTGGTACGAATACTTCAGCGGTCAAACCCTCAGTGTGGGTGCCAACCAAACTCCCTTGACGCTGACTGCCGGTGAGTACCGTCTTTACACGGACCAGTTTATACCCAGAACCCGCGTCACGTTTGA
>Ga0194125_10004453_pt1 | contig 21832 bp, 17 predicted proteins | sample TA2KigC250mmetaG_FD_148626 | JGI IMG/M metagenome (GOLD analysis project Ga0194125, IMG submission 148626) | Freshwater microbial communities from Lake Tanganyika, Tanzania - TA2015034 Kigoma Deep Cast 250m | ecosystem: Environmental > Aquatic > Freshwater > Lake | place: Tanzania: Lake...
ATCGTCGAGCGGCGGGAGCACGAGGGCCTGCCGGCCTATGTCCTCGACCGGACGGCGTTCTACCCCGAGTCGGGCGGCCAGCCATGGGACACGGGGGCGCTCGACGGCGTTGAGGTCGTCAAGGTCGTCGACGACGACGGGGCCATCCTCCACGTCCTAGTCAAGGAGATCGCCGGGCCCCGGGTCCGCGGCCTGGTCGATCGGCCGACGCGCTTCGACCACATGCAGCAGCACACCGGGCAACACGTCCTGTCGCAGGCTTTCTGGGAGGTCCTCAAAGGGGAGACCCTGTCGTTCCACCTGGGACCGGATATGTCGACTCTGGAGATCGGACTGCGGGCCATCACCGACGCCGACGCGGACCGGGTCGAGGACAGGGCCAACGCCATCGTCTGGGAGGACCGCGAGGTCAAGGCCTATCTCGTGCCCGAGGAGAGGATCGGCGAGGTTCCCCTGCGCCGGCCGCCCAAGAAGCACGGGCTTCTGCGGGTCGTCGAGGTCGACGGCTTCGACTATTCGGCCTGCGGCGGGACCCATTGCCGCCGGACCGGCGAGATCGGGGCGATCAAGCTCGGGGGCATCGAAAAGATCCGGGGCAACCTGCGCTTCGAATTCCTCTGCGGGGGGCGGGCCCTCCGCGATCACCGGGGCAAGGACCGGACCGTCCGCAAGCTGGCCGCGGCCTATTCGTGCTCGGCCGATGATGTCGGCGCTCAAGTCGAGAAGCTCGCGGCCGAGGCCAAGGCCATGAAGAAACGGTCCCGCCGGCTCGAGGAGCGGCTGGCCGCTTTCGAGGCCCGGGAGATCGTGCGAGGGGCCCCCGGCCCCGTCATTTCCGGCGTCTTCGACGACAAGACTCCGGACGAGGCCCGCTTTCTGGCCCTCAACATCACCAGGAGCGGGGCCTATGCGGTCGTTTACGGGTCCCGGGGAGAAAGCCAGGGGCACATGGTCCTCGCCCGGGCCGAAGCTCTGGACGTCGATCTCCGGATGGCCGTGCCCGTCGTCTCGGCCGTCGTCCCCGTCAAGGGCGGGGGAGGGCCGTCCCTCGTCGAGCTGGTCACGCCCGAAAAGGCCCGGTTGGCGGAGGCCGTCGAGTCGGCCCGGTCCTGGCTCGAGGCCAACTTGGTGAAGGCCGACATTTAACCCGGGCCATGAAGAGCATCCTCGTCATCGGCAGCTCCAACATCGACATGATCATCCGGGTGCCCCGCATTCCCCGGCCGGGCGAGACCGTCTTGGGCGGAAAATTCGCCATGGCCCCCGGCGGCAAGGGGGCCAATCAGGCCGTGGCCGCCGCCCGGGCGGGCGGTTCCGTGACGTTCGTGACCCGCGTCGGCGATGACCTCTTCGGACACGAGGCCGTCCGGAACTTCGAGGGCGACGGGATCGACGTCCGGTTCGTCGGCGTCGACCGGGGTGCGCCCACCGGCGTGGCCATGATCAACGTGGACGGAAAGGGAGAGAACAGCATCTCCGTCGCGTCCGGGGCCAATGCCCGGCTTTCTCCGGCGGATATCGAGGAGGCCGGCGGGTCGTTGGCCGCCGCCGACATCGTTCTTCTTCAGCTCGAGTCGCCCCTCGAAACGGTCGAGGCCGCGGCACGCATGGCCAAAGAACGGGGAGTCCCCGTCGTCCTCAACCCGGCTCCGGCCCGGCCGCTCGGCGACGGCCTTCTCGAGGCCGTCTCCGTCCTGACGCCCAACGAGTCCGAAGCCGCGGCGCTGGCCGGTTTCGAGGTCCTCGACGAAGCGGATGCCAAGCGGGCCGCCGCCCGGCTCCGGGCCCGCGGTCCGGGCCTGGTCGTCGTCACCATGGGAAGAAGGGGCGCCTACGCCTTGGGTGACGGCTTCGAGGGTCTGATGCCGGCCTTCAGGGTGGCCCCCATCGATACCACGGCCGCCGGCGACGTCTTCAATGGCGCTTTGGCCGTGGCGCTGGCGGAGAAGATGAGCCTCGCCGACGCCCTCCGCTTCGCCCAGGCCGCGGCGGCCATCTCCGTCACCCGCCCCGGAGCTCAGCCTTCGGCCCCGACCCGGGCCGAGATCGAAGCGTTCCTCTAACCATCGTTTCTTGGAGGGGGCTAATGAAAGCGGTCGTCTACAAAGAGTACGGTCCACCGGATGTGCTGAAGCTCGAAGAGGTGGAAAGACCCACACCGAAGGACAATGAAATGTTGGTCAGGGTCCATGCGACGACAGTGAACTTCGGGGATCTTCTTGCCCGAAATTTCAAGAACACTCCTCTCAGCAAGTTCTACATGCCCTTGCCCCTGTGGCTCCCTGTAAAAATCGCTTTTGGATGGAATGAGCCCAGGGTCAGGATCCTTGGCAGTGAATTCTCCGGCGTGGTCGAATCGGTCGGGAAGGACGTCAAGGATTTCAAGAAAGGCGATGAGGTTTTCGGCTACCTCGGTCAAAGAATGGGAACCTATGCCGAATATCTTTGTATTCCAGAAGATAGGATGGTGGGGAACAAGCCCAGGAACATGACCCATGAGGAGGCGGCCAGCATCCCCTATGGAGCCATCATGGCCAATGAACATCTGAAGAGGGTCATGATCCGGCCCGGCCAGAAGGTCCTGGTCAACGGAGCTTCCGGAGGAATAGGCTCGGCCGGTGTTCAAATAGCCAAATATCTGGGAGCTGAGGTTACGGGGGTTTGCGGACCCCATGGGCAGGGATATGTGAAGTCCCTAGGGGCGGACCACGTCATCGATTATGGTAAGGAAGATTTTACGACGAACGGCGAGGCCTATGATGTCGTCTATGATATCCTCGGCAAGAGCACGTTCTCCAAATGCAAGAACTCGCTGACGGATAACGGGACCTACCTCAACGCCAGCTTTAAAACAGGCAAGATCCTTCAAATGATCCGGACGAAGATCGCGGGGAAGAAGAAGGTCCTCTGCGTCTTTGCCGGCGAGAAGCATGAGGATATGGCCCATATCAGAGACCTCGCTGAGGCGGGGGGCCTCAGGGCGATCATAGACCGGACCTTCCCCCTGGAAAAAACAGCCGAAGCTCACAGGTATGTCGAAGATGGCCGAAGAAGGGGGAGTGTCGTGATCACGATCGCTCGGGAGGGCCTAGCATGAAGGCCATTGTCCAGAACGGATAGGGAGGTATCCTCGGGCCTTATTCGTACCGCAACGACACGATCGGATCCATCCTCGCCGCTTTCTGGGCCGGGAAGATGCCGAAGAACAGGCCGATGCTCATGGACACAGCCAGGCCCAGGATGACCGACCAGGGGGAGACGGCGGCCGGAAGCGGCGTCGCGGCCCGGACGAGCAGGGCGATCCCGAAGCCGATGAAGACGCCGATGAGCCCGCCGCTGCCGGTCAGGAACATGGCCTCGATGAGGAACTGCTTGAGGATGTCCCCAGACCGGGCGCCGATGGCCTTGCGGATGCCGATCTCCCGGGTCCGCTCCTTGACCGAGACGAGCATGATGTTCATGACCCCGATGCCGCCGACGAGGAGGCCGATCGACGAGATAACGATCATGACCAGGTAGGCCGCCCCGGTCAGCTGGTTGTAGAGGTCGACGAGCGTGTCCTGGGTCATGACGGCGAAATCGTCGGGCTTGCCGAAAGGGACCTTGCGGCGCTGGCGAAGGACGTTTCTGATCTCTTGGATCGTCTCGTCGATCGTGCCGGCAGTGCGGGGGACGGCGATGATCTCGAGGCGGTCCTTTTCGTAGCTGAAGTGCTTCATCAGCGTGGTGATGGGGATGCCGGCGAAATTGTCGCGGCTCTGGCCGAACATCTGGCCCCGTTTGGTGAGGACGCCGACGACGGTGAAGGCCTCGGGGCCGACGCGGATCTCCTTGCCCAGGGGGTTGAGGTTCGGGAACAGGGCGTCGGCCAGCTCGGAGCCGAGCACGCACACGCGGGCGCTGCGGGCCACTTCGGATTCGGTCACGAACCGCCCCAGCCGGGGCAGGTAGAGGGACATGACCACGGGCCACTTGTCGTTCATGCCGATGACCATGGCCGTGTCGCTCTTGTGGCTCAGGTGCTTGATCTCGACCGGCGTGAACACGCTGACGAAGGCGCTGACGGCCACGGCCTTGACGAGCGGCGCCTCCCGCTCGATGGCCGCGGCGTCTTCCAGGGTCAGGTCCTTGCGGGTCCGCTCCTCCTCCGACATCTGGCCCATCTGGACGGCCTCGTACTTCTGGATGTGGATCATGTCGGACCCCGCCGCCTGGAGCTCGGACATGAAGGAGCTGTTGAGCCCCTGGATGACCGAGACCATGCCGATGACGGTCATGACCCCGATGACGATGCCCAGCATGGTCAGGAACGAGCGGAGCTTGTGGGCCCGCAGGGAGTCGACGGCCATGCGGGCGACCTCGCGGAAGATCTGGGTCCTCACAGCTCCGACCTCAGGGCCTCGACCGGGTCGAGCTTGGCCGCCCGGTTGGCGGGGTAGATGCCGAAGAACAGGCCGATCGTCCAGGACATGACGACCGCCAGGGCGATGGATACCGGTTCGACGCTCGACGGCATGGACGTGGCCGCCGAGACGGCCCGGGCGACGGCGAAACCGAGGACGATGCCGATGATCCCGCCGATCGCCGAGATGACCGAGGACTCGATGAGGAACTGGTAGAGGATGTCCTTGCGCCGGGCCCCGACGGCCATGCGGATGCCGATCTCCTTGGTCCTTTCCGAGACCGAGACGAACATGATGTTCATGATGACGATGCCGCCGACGACCAGGGCGATCGAGGAAATGGCGATCATGGCGAAGTAGATCCCGGAGGTGGCGCTCTTGTAGAAATCGATGAACGTCTCCGAGGTGGCGAACGAGAAGTCGTCGGGGTCCCGGTAGGACCGCTTTCGCCAGGAGCGGAGGATGGTCCTGACCTCCTCCTGGGCTTGAGCCATCTGCTCCTGGGAGCCGGTGTGGACGTTGATGCTGATCGAGCGCCGCGAGCCGTAGACCTTCATGAACGTCGTGATGGGGACGCGTACGTAGTTGTCCTGGCTGAAGCCCAGGATCTTGCCCTTCTCCTCGCCGACGCCGATGACCAGGAAGTCGCGGCCCCCGACCTTGAGCCAGCGGCCGAGGGGGTCGACCGTCGGGAAGAGCTTCTCGGCGATCTCGGACCCGATGATGCAGACGGCCCGGGAGTTGGCCTCGTCCTGGCGCTGGAGGTGGCGGCCGCTCTGGAGCTCGAGGACCGAGCCGATCTCGTGATCGACAGAGGTGACGCCCCGGACCTCCGAGTCTCTCAGGGACCGGCTGCCGGCTTTGACGGTCTGGTTCATCGAGACGCTGGCGCCGAGGAGCTCGCACGACCGGCAGTTGTCCCGCAGGAGCTGGAGCTCGACCAGGGTCAGGTCCTTGCGCTTTATCTGCTCCTGAAAATCCTTGAGCGAGGTGCCGATCATCGAGAACTTCTGGACCGAGAAGTCGTTGGCCCCGTAGAAGGACATCTTCGTGTAGACGTAATTGTTCAGCCCTTGGATGACCGAAACGACGGCGATGATGGTCAGGACCCCGATGATGATGCCGAGGAGGGTCAGGAACGTCCGCAGCTTGTTGTCCCGAAGGGAGACCAGGGCCATGACCAGGGATTCCTTGATCGGTGTTTTGGCCATCGTTCTCGCGCTCTCGTTTCCTCTATTCTACCTTACTCATACGGATTCCCGTTAAAAAGGTTGTGGAGGGCGGCTTGACAGGGGAGGCGCGATATTCTCATAATGGGCCCGCGGGCCCGAGCCCCGCGCCGACCGAGGAAAGCCATGACCAAAGCCAAAAAAACCAAAAAGCCCGCGTCTGCCGCCGACGTCATCGTCGGTTGCCTGTTGTTCGAAAAGCCAGGCCCGGCGAACACGGACCGGACCCTCGAGGCGGCCGCCCGGAGGGCCGGGGAGCTCGGGGTCCGGAACGTCCTGGTGGCGACGACGACGGGCCGGACGGCCGTCAAGGCCCTCAGGCACTTCGACGCGGCGCGGCTCGTGGCCGTGACCCATTCGGCCGGTTTCTCCGGCCCCAACACCCAGGAGCTCAAGCCGGGCCTCCGGCGGCGCCTCGAGCGGGCGGGCGTCCGTGTCCTGACGGCCCAGCACGCGTTCGGCGGCGTCGGCCGCGCCGTCCGGAAGAAGCTCGGGACCTACGAGATCGAGGAGATCATGGCCTACACCCTGCGGACCTTCGGCCAGGGCACGAAGGTGGCCGTCGAGACCGCTCTCATGGCCGCCGACGCCGGCCTGATCCCCGTCGGGGAACCCTGCGTGGCCGTCGGCGGGACCTGGAGCGGCGCCGACACGGCCTTGGTCGTCAGCCCCGCCAATGCCCAGACCTTCTTCGACCTGAGGGTCCTCGAGATCATCGCCAAGCCGCGGTGAGTCGCTGACCATGGAGACGCGGCTGAACAAGTTCCTGGCCCACGCCGGGGTCTGCTCGCGGCGCGAGGCGGACCGCATGATCGTCGACGGCCTGGTCCGGGTCAACGGCCGCATCGTCCAGGAGCTGGGGCTGAAGATCGACAGCTCGCGCGACCGGGTCGTCGCCGACGGGCGGACGGTCCAGGCCGAGTCCGAGGGGACCGTTTTCGTGCTCCTCTTCAAGCCCGCGGGCCCCATCGTCTCCGTCAAGGACCCTTTCGGCAGGCCCACGGTCATGGACTTTCTGCCGAAGCTCGCGGCCCGGGTCTACCCTGTCGGCCGCCTGGACGCGGAAACGGACGGGGCCCTGCTCCTCACGAACGACGGCGAGACCGCCCATCGCCTCACCCACCCGAGATACGGGGTCCCGAAAGTCTACGAAGCCCTGGTCGAAGGCCAGGCGGCCGAGGAGGACCTGGACAAGGTGAGGAGGGGGCTGTTCCTCGAGGGCCGGCGGACGGCCCCGGCCCGGGTCCGGGTCCTGCGCCGCGGATCGGACTGGACCCTAGTGGGCCTCGAGATGCACGAAGGGCGGAAGCGGGAGATACGGAAGCTCCTGGAAGCCGTGGGGCACCGGGTGACCAAGCTCCGCCGCGTCGCCTTCGCCGGGCTGACGCTCGAAGGGCTCAAGCCGGGCCAATGGCGCTACCTCAAGAAAGCGGAGATCGACAGGCTCCGGGCCCTCATCGCCCGCCAAGCCCGCCCGCATCCCCCCGCATAGATGGGGGACACGTACCTTCGGTACATGTCCCCATCGTTCCCCATCGTTCCCGCTGTGGAGCGGTGAGCACGGACGGGGGCGCTCCGCGAGAGGAACCGCCGGGGGACCGCATCGATACTGAAACGTGAGAAGGACCTATTTCTGAGGGCCGGTTGTCGCTATGGCGCCCTTGTCTGCGGACGCGAACGCCTTCCAGCTCTCGGCCAGGCGCTGGAGCTCCCGGTCGACGAGGAAGTGGACCGTCCCTTCCTCATAGGCGCCGTGCTCGTCGGGGGCCCCGGCTTCGAGCCCGGTCAGGATCTCGATGCCCTCGTCGACCGTCCTGACGGGGTAGATGTGGAACTTGCCGCCCCGGACGGCCTCGATGACCTCCGTGTGGAGCATCAGGTTCTGGACGTTCTGGTGGGGGATGATGACGCCCTGGGTCCCCGTCAGGCCCTTGGCCCGGCAGACGTCGAAAAACCCTTCGATCTTCTCGTTGACCCCGCCGATGGGCTGGATCTCGCCCTTCTGGTTGAGGGACCCCGTGACGGCGACTTCCTGGCGCAGGGGCAGTCCCGAGAGGCTCGAGAGAATGGCGTAGACCTCCGTCGAGGAGGCGCTGTCGCCGTCGACCCCTCCGTAGGACTGCTCGAAGGCGATGGAGGCCGACAGGGAGAAGGGCTTGTCGGCGGCGTATTTCCCGCGGAGATAGCCGGACAGGATGAGGACGCCCTTGTTGTGGGTCCGGCCGCTGAGGTCGGCCTCGCGCTCGATGTTGATGACCCCGGCCCGGCCGACGGACGTCCGGGCCGTGATCCGGGTGGGCTTGCCGAACATGAACTGGCCCATGTCGTAGACCGAGAGGCCGTTGACCTGGCCGACGACGGCGCCTTCCGTGTCGATCAGGATCGTCCCCTCCTCGATCATCTCCTGGATCCGGTCCTCGATCAGGCTGACCCGCTCGAAGCGCTCGCAAACGGCCTTCTCGACGTCCTCCCGGCCGACGGCCGTCCGGCCGCTCTTGCGGGCCCAGTAACACGACTCGCGGACGACGTCGGCGATGACGTGGAAGCGGGTCGAGATCTTTTTCTGCCGGCCGGCGATCCGCGTCGCGTACTCGACGAGGGCGGCGATGCCGCTCCTGTCCAGGGGCATGAGGCCGTCCTCGTCGCAGATCTTCTTGACGAAGCGGACGTAGTCCCCGACGGCCTTGCCGCTCTTGTCCATCTCGGAGTCGAACTCGGCCTTGATCTTGAAGATCTTCTTGAAGTCCTCGTCCATGAAGTAGAGAAGGTTGTAGACGGAAGCGTCCCCGATCATGACCACCTTGACATTGGCCTTGATGGGCTCCGGTTTGAGCCGGGGGCCCGAGAAAAGGTACATCTGCAGGAAGTTCTGGATCTCGAAGATCTGATTCCGGAGGGTCCTCTTGAGGGCCGCCCAGACGCCGGGCTCGACCAGGGCGTCGAGGGCGTTGATGACGAGGTAGCCGCCGTTGGCCTTGAGGAAAGAGCCGGGCTTGATCATCGTGAAGTCGGTCTGGCCCACGCCCATCCGCGGATAGGACGTCTCGATCGAACCGAACAGGTTGACGTAGTTGGGATTGGTCTCCATGACGACCGGAGCGCCCTTCTGGTCCGCGTTGTCGACCAGAAGGTTGACCCGGTAGTCCCGCGAGTCGTCAGGACCTTCCTTGTTGTCCTCTTTCTTCTGGGCCTTGAACAGGTCGATGGTCTTGACGAGGTTGCGCTCGACCTCGTCCAGGTAGGCCTCGATCTTGGGGTTCTTGAACCGCGCCCGGATGTCGTCGATGCCGCCTTTGATGATGGGAGTGAAGGCTTCCTCGTCCCAGCTCCGGAGCAGCTTTCGGGTCTCCTCGTCGATCTCCTTGAGCGTTTCGAAAACGGTCTCCAGCTTGGCCGTCAGCTCCTCGTACTTCGCCCGGAGCCGGTCCATGGTCTCCTTGGGGACCTTCTTCTCCTTGACCAGGCCGTCGAGCTTGTTGAAGGCGGTGGGCTGGCCCTCGATGACCGGGATGAGGTCGGGCCGGGTGAACAGCCCCATCTGGACCTGGATGACCGAGAACCCCTCGGCGGACACCTCCTCCTCGAAATGCTGGAGGAGGTCCTTCTGCTTCTTCTGCTGGACCTCGACGATGGCGTCCCTCTTCTCCGTGTAAAAGGGGCTCTTGAGGAGGTTGGGAACGCTCGTGCGAAGCATCTCGATGAGGCGGTCCATGGCCTCGCTGAAGCGTTTGCCTCGCCCGGCCGGGAGCATGATCAGGACCGGCTCGTCGGGGTTCTTGAAATTGTTCACGTAGAGGAGGTCGTCGGGCGTCCCGTCGCTCTTCTCGAGCTTTTCGAGCAGCTGCTTGATGGTCGTCGTCCGGCCCGTCCCGACCATGCCCGTGATGAAGATGTTGTAGCCCAGGCTCTTGATGTCCAGGCCCGTCTGGATGGCCTTGAGGGCCCGCTCCTGGCCGATGATCTCGTCGCAAGGGGCGGCTTCGGCGCTCGAATCGACGGGCACCAGCTCATCGGCGCAGGTCCAGCGCAGTTTCTCCGGGGGCAACTCCTCGAAACGGGTCCTGATTTTCATGGCCGGCCTCCTCTCGCGGGGATTCAGGCTATCATATCCGGGCTGTTTCCTCAAGGCCGGCCGGCCCGGGGTTATTGGTGCAAAAAAAGCGGACATCTGCTAAAATGGGGCCACTCTTTCACGGAGAGGAGACGGCGTGAACGGACTACAGATAAAAAAAGTTCAGAAGAAGAAGGAGCTCTCGGCTTTCATCCGCCTCCCCTGGGCGATCTATGCCGGGAACCCCTTCTGGGTCCCGCCGCTCATCGCCGACGTGAAGCAGAAGCTCGACCGTCGCCGGCATCCCTTCTTCGAGCACGGGGAAGCGGACTGCTTCCTGGCGGTCCGCGACGGCGAGCTCGTCGGCCGCGTGGCCGCGATCGTCGACCGGGCCCACAACGAACACCATCGCGACCGCACCGGGTTCTTCGGCCTCTTCGAGTGCCGGGACGATCCGGAAGCGGCCCGGGCCCTCCTCGACACGGCCGCTTCCTGGGTCCGGGACCGGGGCATGGACGCGCTGCGCGGGCCGATGAACCTGTCCATGAACGACGAGTGCGCCTTTCTCCTCGAGGGTTTCGATTCGCCGCCGGTCGTCATGATGCCCTACAACCCCCCCTATTACATCGACCTGATGGACAAGTGCGGGATGTCCAAGGCCAAGGACCTCTTCGCGTTCCGGATGGACCGCGGGCACGGGACGTCCCAGAAGGTCCAGGCGGCCATCGCCCGGATCACCGACGCGGACCGGTTCCGTTTCCGGAGCTTCGACAAGTCCCGCCTCTACGAGGAGGCCATGGCCATCGCCGGGATCTACAACAGCGGCTGGCGGAACAACTGGGGCTTCGTGCCCTGGACGGACGCGGAGATCAAGCATATGGCCCGCAACCTGGTCCGTTTCGCCGACCCGGACGTCGTCCTGTTCGCCGAGCAGGAGGGCCGGCCGGTCGGGTTCGCCTTCGGGCTGCCCAACCTCAACGAGGCCCTGGCCAAGGTCAACGGGCGGCTGTTCCCGTTCGGTTTCCTCAAGCTCCTGGCCGCCCGCAAGAAGATCAAGGGGGCCCGGGCGGTCGTCTTCGGGGTCATTCCCGAGGTCATGCGCACCGGGTTGGCCTACCTGCTCTACGACCGTTTCGAGAAGGCCCTGCTGGCCAAGGGGTTCGAGTGGGGCGAGCTGTCGTGGCAGCTCGAAGACAACGAGGCCATCAACCGGTTCGCGGCCTCGATCGGCGCCGGCATCTACAAGAAATACCGGATCTACGAGAAAAAAATCGGTACGGGAGGCGCGTGACGTCCATGAAAATCCATCAGGGTAAGCTTCAGGCCAAAGGGTTCAAGGTCGGCATCGTCGTCAGCCGCTACAACGGCTTCATCGCCGACCGGCTGCTCGAAGGCGCTCTGGAAGCCCTCCAGAAAACGGGCGCCCAGGAGGCCGACATCACGGTCTACAAGGTGCCGGGGTCGTTCGAGGTCCCGATGGTCGCCCGAAAGGTCGCCCGGTCCAAGACGGCCGACGGTGTTTTGTGCATTGGAGCCCTCATCCGCGGCGACACCCCCCACTTCGATTTCCTGGGCGCCGAGGTGACCAAGGGACTGGCCCAGATCGCCATGGAGGACGGCGTGCCCGTCTCCTTCGGGATCCTGACCGTGGACACCGTCGAGCAGGGCATCGACCGGGCCGGGACCAAGGCCGGCAACAAGGGCTACGACGCCGCCATGGCCCTGGTCGAAACGATGAGCCTGATCAAGGAATCAGGTCTCCCCTGATAGGGGGACCGGGACGGAAGATGGGAAACCGCCGGAAAGCGCGGGAGTGCGCCCTGCAGATCCTGTTCCAGACCGAGTTCAACTCGGCGGACCCGGCGGCGTTGGCCCGGACGTACTGGGAACACCAGAAGGCGACCTCCGAGGTCAGGGCCTACGGCGCTTGGCTCGTCGAACAGATCCTCGGCCGCCGGGACGAGATCGACGGGGCCGTCCAGTCGGCCTCCAAGAACTGGCGGCTGGCCCGGATGGCCGTCGTCGACCGGAACATCCTGAGGATCGCCGTCTGCGAGCTCCTCTACGAGCCGGCCCTGGCCCCCGCGATCGTCATCAACGAGGCCATCGAGATCGCCAAGAGATACAGCGGCCGGGAATCGGCCGTCTTCGTCAACGGCGTCTTGGACGCCGTCGGCAAGAGCCTCCGGGGGCCGGCCGCTAAGCCGGCCGCCCGGGCTCGAGGACAGAGAGATCCGTCATGAGCAAGAAAGAGGACATCCGGAAGAAGGCCCCGGAGCCGGCCCCGGCGGTCGAAAAGGAAAACGACCAGGAGCTTGCCCGCCGGGACAAGTTCCGGAGGCTTGGCGAGGCCGGCGTCGAGCTCTTCCCCCACCGGGCGGGGAGGACTCACGGGGTCCTCGAGATCGTCGGTTCCTTCGAGGCGCTCTCCCCCCAGGAGCTCGAGGAGAGGGCCGAGATCGTCGATGTCCCCGGCCGCATCCTGACCGTCCGCAAGATGGGCCGGGCGACGTTCTTCCACATCTCCGACGGCCGGGCCCGGCTCCAGGTTTACATCCGGGAGGACGTGGCCGGGTCCGAGGCCTACGAGCTCTTCAGCCTGTACGACATCGGCGATGTCCTGTCGGTCCGCGGCAAGCTGTTCAAGACGAGGACGGGAGAGCTCACCGTTCTCCTCGAGTCCTTCACGTTCCTGGCCAAGTCCCTCCACCCTCTGCCGGAGAAATGGCACGGGCTCCAGGACGTCGAGCTCCGCTACCGGCAGCGGTACCTCGACCTCATCATGAACCCCGAGGTCGGGGACGTCTTCCGGCTCCGGAGCGCCATCGTCGCACGCATCCGGAGGTTCTTCGACGACCGGGGCTACGTCGAGGTCGAAACGCCGATGATGCACACCATCCCCGGCGGAGCGCTGGCCCGGCCTTTCAAGACCTATCACAACGCCCTCGGCCTGGACCTCTACCTCCGGATCGCGCCGGAGCTCTACCTGAAGCGGCTGGTCGTCGGCGGCCTCGACAAGGTCTATGAGATCAACAGAAGCTTCCGCAACGAGGGCCTCGACGCCCAGCACAATCCCGAGTTCACCATGCTCGAGTTCTACGAGGCCTACAAGGACTACTACGACATGATGGATCTCACGGAGGAGCTCCTGACCGGGCTGGCCGTCTCTCTTCGGGGAGGGGAGGAGGTCACGTTCGACGGACACTCCCTGTCCTTCAAGCGGCCTTACAAGAGGATGAAGTTCATGGACGCCCTGGTCCACCACAGCGGGCTGGCCCCGTCCCGGTTCGAGGACCGCGAGGGGCTGGTCGAGTTCGCCTCCGGACTGGCCCCCGACAAGAAGCCGATGACCTACGGCAAGGCCCTCGACGTCATTTTCGACAAGTTCGTCAAGGACAACATCATCCAGCCGACATTCATCACCAACCCGCCGAGGGAGATCTCGCCGCTGGCCAAGGCCGCCCGCGACAACCCGGAGGAGGCCGAAAGGTTCGAGCTCCTGGTGGCCGGGATGGAGGTGGCCAACGCCTTCTCCGAGCTCACGGACCCCGCCGAGCAGCGGGCCCGTTTCGAGGAGCAGGCGGAGGAGAAGCGGAGAGGGGACGACGAGTCCCATCCGGTCGACCTCGACTACGTGGAGGCCCTCGAATACGGGCTGCCGCCGACGGGCGGGGAAGGCATCGGCATCGACCGCCTGACGATGATCCTGGCCGACCGGAGATCGATCCGGGAGGTCATCCTGTTCCCCCTGCTGAGGCCTAAGTAAGAGATGAAGTTCGAGCTGTTCGTCGCCCGTCGATACCTCACGGCCCGGAGGAAACAGGCCTTCATCTCCGTCATCACCTCCATTTCCGCCCTGGGGATCATGATCGGCGTCGCGGCCCTGGTCATCGCCATCGCTCTCATCACCGGCTTCCAAGAGGACGTCCAGGACAAGATCCTGGGGGCGACGTCCCACATCATGGTTTCCGACCTGTCGGGCGCCGGACTGGCCGACTACCCGGGGACGGCCGAGGGGATCCGATCCCTGCCGGGGGTCGTCTCGGTGACGCCCGTCGTGTACAGCACGGTCCTCGTCACGGGCCTGTCGGAGAGCTCGGGAGCCTTGCTCAAGGGCCTCGACCTCGAGAGGGAGCGCGAGAGCGCCGCCTGGCTCCGCGACCTCGAGGCCGGGCGGATGCCGGCCCCCGGCGGGGCCCGTGAAGGCCTCCTCCTCGGCCGTGAGCTGGCTCTCCGGATCGGGGCCCAGGTGGGCGACGTCGTGGACGTCGTGTCGGCCTCTTCGAACCTGTCCCCGTTGGGGCTCCTGCCGAAAAGGAAAAGGTTCCAGGTGACGGGCCTCTTCCACACCGGGCTCTACGAGTTCGACAACTCGACGGCCCTGGTCTCGCTCGAGACGGCCCAGAGGCTCCTGGACCTCGAGGGCCGGGTCAGCTACATCCAGGTCAGGATCCGGGACATCTTCAAGGCCCCGGCCCTGGCCGCGAGGATCAAGGAAAGCGCGCCCCCCCTGGTTTACGTCACGACCTGGATGGAGCTCAACAAGTCCCTTTTCTCGGCCCTGAAGCTCGAAAAGAACATCATGTTCCTGACCATCACCCTGATCGTCATCGTGGCCGCCTTGAACATCATCGCCACCTTGATCCTGATGGTCATGGAGAAGACCCGCGACATCGGCATTCTGATGGCCATCGGGGCGACGCCCCGGACGATCAACAAGATCTTCTTCTATCAGGGGGCCATGATCGGGGCCATCGGGACCGGACTGGGCGTCCTCCTGGGCCTCGGCTGGTGCTGGCTGGCCAACACCTTCGAGCTCATCCGCATCCCCGTGGACATCTACCAGATCTCCCATGTTCCGTTCCGGCTCCGACCTCTCGACCTGGCCATTATCGTCGGCGTGAGCCTGGCCATCAGTTTCGTCTCCACCCTGTTCCCGGCCCGCCGGGCCTCCCGGGTGGATCCCGTCATGGCGTTGAAATATGAGTGATCCCGTCCTGTCCGCCGAGAATTTGGGGAGGTCCTACGCCGAGCCCGGGAAAGCGCCTTTCCAGGTCTTCGAGGGGCTCCGTTTCGAGCTCGAGCGGGGCGACCTCGTGGCTATCATGGGCGCCTCGGGGGTGGGGAAGACGACTCTCCTCAATCTTCTCGGGGCCTTGGACAGGCCGTCGGCGGGCCGGGTCCTTATCGACGGCCAGGACCTGTCGGGGCGGACCGACCGGGAGATCGCCGCGATCCGGAACATCAAGATCGGGTTCGTCTTCCAGACCTTTCATCTGCTTCCGGAGTTCACGGCCTTGGAGAACGTCATCTTCCCCCTGATGATCAGGGGCGTCGGGAAGAAGGAGGCCGCCGCCCGCGGCCTGGCCCTCCTCGCGGACGTGGCCCTCGAGGACAAGGCCTCGTCGCGTCCGGGCCAGCTCTCGGGAGGAGAGCAACAGAGGGTGGCCATCGCCCGGGCCCTGGCCAACGAGCCCCGTGTCCTGTTGGCCGACGAGCCCACCGGGAACCTCGACTGGAGGACGGGCGAGCGGATCCTCCGTCTGGTCCTCGAACTCCATCGGAGCAAGGGGCTGTCCTCGATCGTCGTCACCCACAACGACAAGATCGCCCGGCATTGCCACAAGACCTACGTGATGGAGGCCGGGCGGTTGAAACTTTTCCCTCTCTCCGCGGGTTGAAAAGAGAGGGACGGGCGCCGTTTTGAATAATGTGGGATAATATGCTATAGGATACAAGGAAATCGTTCATGAAAAAAGCCGTTCTGGCCCTCCTTCTATTGGCCCTCCCGGGTCTTCTCGCCGCCCAGGAGGTCCTGGAAAAGATCGAGATCGTCGGCAACGACCGGGTCACGACGGAAACGATCCTCTACTACCTTTCCGCGAGGGAGGGGAATTTCTACAGCGACAGCCAGCTCCGGCGGGATTTCCGAGTCCTCTGGTCCACCGGGTTCTTCTCGGATATCAGGATCGAGGCCCTGACCGGAACACGGGGGCGGATCGTCCGGATCACGGTCGAGGAGAACCCGATCGTCAAGGTCGTGACCTATAAGACCGGGAAGAAGGTCAAGGAATCCGACATCGTCAATAAGCTCAAGGAGAGGGACGAGCATCTCTTGCCCTACTCCTATTACAGCCCCTCCAAGCTCGAAAAGATCAAGGGGACCATCTCCGGGCTGCTCTTCGAGAAGGGCCTCCTGGCCTCGGCGATCGAGGTCGATGTCCGGAGAATGGGCAAGAACGAGGTCGAGGTCGAGGTCAGGATCGAAGAGGGCCCCAAGATACGCGTCGGGGACATCGAGTTCGAAGGCGAGGCCAAGCTCGCCAAGAGCGACCTCGTCTGGGCGATGAAGGACAACCGGCCCCACTCTTTCTTCAACTGGGTCGCCGGCAAGGACGTCTACAAGCAGAGCACCGTCCAGGAAGACGCCGACCGGATCAAGAAGAAGTTCCAGGAACGGGGATACATGGAAGCGACCGTCGGCGAGCCCCGGATCGAGGAGATCGAAAAGAGGAAGATCTTCGGCAAGAAGCAGACCATGATGCACATCGTCGTCCCCGTGAACCCCGGGTACATCTACCGGGTCGGGGACATCAAGATCGAAGGCCACAAGACCTTCAGCACCCGGGGGCTCCAGAGCATGGTCCGGCTCAAGCCGGGCGAGGTCTACAGCACCAAGGTCCGAGAGAAGAGCGTCGACGAAATCTCGGAGCTCTACCGCGACTACGGCTTCCTCTTCATCCAGGTCATTCCCGTCGAGAACCTGGACCCCAGGACCAAGATGGTCAACGTCACCTTCAACATCCAGGAGAACGAGGTCGCCTATCTCAACCGCCTCGAGTTCCGCGGCAATGTCTACACCAAGGACAAGGTCATCCGCAGGGAGATGATGATCCGGGAAGGGGACCGCTTCAGCCTGGCGATGTTCAAGAACAGCATTCTGCGCATCAAGCAGCTCGGGCTGGTCGACCTCGAGAAGGAGCCGGACATCAAGCCCAACCCCGAGGATCCGACCAAGATCGATGTTCAGGTCAACGTCAAGGAGCTCCAGAGGAACAACATCCAGTTCACGGCGGGGTACAGCGGCTACGAGGGGACGTTCATCTCCTTCAGCTATTCGACCGTGAACTTCCTCGGGGCGGGGGAGAACCTGGAGTTCACGATCCAGACGGGCAAGCTGGTCAAGAACTACTCGTTCGGGTTCAGCGAGCCCTATCTTTTCGACCTGCCCATCACGGCCGGGTTCAATATCTACAACCGGCGAATAAACTATCCTTGGTACCTCCGTAAGGACCGGGGGATCGATCTCATCACGGGGGCCCGGCTGTTCGGCATGTGGCGGACGAACCTGACTTACACCTACGCGAACATCGACTCCCAGATCATCGATGTGACCGACGATTCAGGGGATACGCCGATCGTCCCCCCCTATATGGGCGGCTTTGGAACGGGCAAGTACAACGTCAGTTCCATCACGCCGATGCTCTACCGCTCGACGATCGACAGCCCCCTGACGCCGACGAAAGGGACGATGTACTCGCTGTCGGTTAAATACGCCGGGACCTTCCTCGGCGGCGACGTCGACCTCCTCAAACCCCAGGTCGAGTTCACCCGCTACCAGCCCTTCATCGGCAAACATGTTCTGGGCTTTCACGCCCAGTATCAGGTGGTCAAAGCCATCAAGGGCTCGCCGGTCCCGTACTGGGAGAGGTTCTTCCTGGGCGGCGAGCGCTCGATCCGGGGATACGACCCCTACCGGATCGGCCCGACGGACGCGAACGGCTACAACATGGGGGGGGACAAGGCCCTCGTTCTGAACGCCGAGTACATCATCCCCGTCGGCGGCCCGATCTACGCCATCCTCTTCTTCGACATGGGCAACGCCGTCAGCTTCAATCAGAGCTTCAGCCTCAAGGACATGTACACCTCGTCGGGCATCGAGGCCCGCATCTTCGTGCCGGCGCTCCGGGTCCCCTTCCGCCTGATCTTCTCCTTCAATAACAAAAAGATCTTCCCCAACGACCCGGATTTCGCCTTCCGGTTCGCCGTCGGCACGACATTCTAAAGGAGGGCTGGCCATTGATCACCGTCGAAAAGATCTCCCGGTTCCTCCCCCACCGGTTCCCGTTCCTGCTCGTTGACCGGGTCGTGGACCTGGTGCCCGGCAAAACCATCGTCGCCCTGAAGAACGTGACCTGCAACGAGCAGTTCTTCCAGGGCCACTTCCCGGAGTGGAAGATCATGCCCGGCGTCCTCATCATCGAGGCCATCGCCCAGGCGGGGGGTGTGCTTCTCTTCAATTCGATCCCCGACCCCGAAAGCAAGTTCGTCGTCCTGAGCAAGGTGGACAAGTTCAAGTTCAAGAGGACCGTCGTCCCCGGCGACCAGCTCCGGCTCGAGGTCGAATTCGTCCGCTTGAAAGCGCGGATCTGCTGCATGAAGGGCAAAGCCCTTGTGGATGGGGAAACGGCCGCGGAAGGCGAAGTCTACGCCGCCGTGCTCGACCGCGGCGATCTGACCGGCGGGTCATAAGCCGCCGGCGGCGGGGGTCCTATCTCATCCGGAAAAGAGAATCGTCGAGGTTCGAATTGTAGACGACCTTGACGATGGCCACCTTCTGGGCTTCGACGCCGTCTTGGAGCGTCCGGATCGAATGGGCGACCATCGTGTTCTCGACCTTCCGGTAGTCGGAAAAATAGGTCTCGGCCTCGATTTCCGCCCCGGATTGGCCCATGGCCCGGGTCTTCGCCTTGAAGGGAAGGTAGGTCACCGGGTCCAGGAAGAACGCGATCGAATGGCCGTCGGCCAGGACCTGCTCCAGGACGATATATTCCTTGCCCTCGATCTTCTCCTTGGGCTTCAAGGCGAAGGTGATGCCGAGCTTCTGAGGATCGAGCAAGGCCGCGTTGCCCAGGGCCTGGCGGGAGAAATCCCGGCTCTGGAATTCAGGCATCTCCTGGGTCGTCCCGCTCTGCGGATCGGTGAACCAGCCCTTCCGGCCGTCGTAACCCATGGCGATGACCATGTCCAGCAGGCCCATGTCGATGCGCAGCTTGTCGGGCTCCTTCTGGTACATGGTGATGGAGGCCGTGAGGCCGAATTGGGCGAGCTCGACCGACCCGCTTATCGTCGTGTCCTTGATAGCGCCCAGCGCTTTCTTTCCGCCCATGGCCTGGATCATCTTGGCCAGGGCGTCCTGGGCCGTCTGCCCGAATCCGGGCAGGGCCGGGAGCGACAGCAGGATCAGGGCGCACAGCGCGAATGAGATCGTCTTTTTCATGAGTTCCTCTCAATACCTGCATTCTAGCGGAATGCTCTGCCGATGCCAAACAGAGATATCGGCAAATTGGGGTTTCGGGCACTTTCGGAAATTTGCGTATGTTCTTATATAGGACAGTTAAAAAATGACAAAATAAATAAAACACTTGATTTATGACAATATTTGGTGTTATAATGATAATGTCCAATAAAAGGACATATTTGACCTAGCCCGCTCCGGTCTCGTCACCGGCGCCGGGCGAGGGGTCCGGAGACATGGCTCGCGAGCTCTGCTTGGTCGTTTGTTCGTACTTCGACCGCGAGGTCCGGGCGATCTCCGCCTTTCCCGAATTCCGGGACGTCCATTTCAAGACCCTGCCGGCGGACTGCGACCTGATCGAGGCCGATTGGCGAGGATTGGAGGAGTCCGTCGCGAGCTGCCGCCAGGAAGGACGCGCGGTCTGCCTGATCGGGAGCTATTGCCTGACCAGGGCGGCCAAGGCCCTGGATGCCGCGGCCGGCTTCTTCACCTCCCAAAAAGGCCAATGTTTCGAGTGGGTCGCGGACAAGGACGTCCTGGTCCAATTTCAACGGGAAGAAGCTCTCCTCCTCCTGCCGGGATGGCTGAGGGATTGGGAGGCCTTCGTCGAAAAACGCTGGCCCTCGGACAGCAAAGGGGCGCGGGACTTTTTTAGGAGCTCGGCGAAAAAGCTCGTCCTTCTCGACACCGGCGTCCACCCGCGGATCGACAAAGAGCTCAGGGGATTCGCCAAGTTCCTCAAGCTGCCCTGCGAGATCTTCCCGACCGGGCTCGGGTTCTTCCAGTTGAATCTCATCCGGGCCGTTCTGTCCTGGCGGCTGGAAAAGGACAAGGCCGGGCTCGAGGACCGGATGGAGGCCCTGCGCGGCCAGATCTCCGAGTACTCCCGGATCGGGCACCTCATCGGGTCCGTGGCCAAAGCGCAAAACGAAGAGGAGGCCCGGTCCGGCATTCTCGAGGCCTTCCGGATCCTCCTCTCACCTCAAAAGATCGCCTTCCATCCGCCGGAGACGCTGACCGCGGAGGACGAAAGCGAGGACTCCCCCAGGGACCGGATCCTGTCCTTGAACTCCGACTACGCCTGGACCGAAGGCCGGGACGGGCTTTTTCTCCGGGTGGCCCACGGCCGAGAGCTTCTCGGGCTTGTCGAGGTCTCCGGGCTTCTTTTCCCGGATCGGCGGGAGCACGACCTCAGCCTGGGCCTGGCCCTGGCCAAGATCGCCGGGATGGCCCTGGCCAACGTCCGGACCTTGCGGGCCTTGGCCGAGGAACGGGCCAAGTCCAGGGACACGGAGGCCGCCCTCGAGGCCAGCGAAGAGAAAATGAGGTCGGTTTTCATGGGGGTCCATGTCGGCATCTACCGGGTGACCCCCCAGGGAGAGATCGTGGACGCCAACCCGGCCTTGGCCCGCATGCTGGGCTACCCGGATGTCGCCGCTCTCAAGGCCGTCAATTCCTGGCAACTGCACCTCAACCCGGCGGACAGGGAGAGCTGGCAGGCCCTGTTCGAGGCCGGGAACTTCGTCGAGTCGTACGAAACCCAGCTTCGCCGCCGCGACGGGACGGTCATCTGGGTGAGGGATACGGCCCGGACCGTGAAAGACCGCCGGGGGCAGACCCTGTATTACGACGGGACGATCGAGGACATCACCAAGAAAAAGCAGACCGACGCCGCCCTCTCCTGGACCCTGCGGTCCAAGACCTCGGAGGCCGCGGTCTCGGAGCGCCTGTTGACCCCGACGCCGCTCGAGGAGATGTCGGCTGTCGTCCTCGAGCACGCCCGCCGGCTGACCTCGAGCGCGACGGCGCTGGTGGGGCATATCGATCTCAAAACGGAGAAGCTCGTGGCCGCGGCCACGACCGCCGACGCTCAAGCCATGGTCTCGGCGCATGCCGACAAGGTCGAGGACGCCCACGAGCTTTCGGCGATGTGGCGGTCCGCGCTCAGGGACGGGAAGTCGATCCTGGCCAACGTCCCCAGTCTCGACCCCAGGTTTTCCGGGATGCCGTCCTGGCACGTTCCCGTCACTCAATTCCTGGCCGTCCCCGCCGTCATGTCCGGGGCCATCGTCGGCGTCATCGTCGTCGCCAATTCGGAGCGCCCCTACGAGGAACGGGACCTCGAAGCGGTCGAACGGCTGGCCGCGCTCTATGCCATCGCCGTCCACCGGACCCGGACGGAAGAGGCCCTTCGGGACCTGTCCCTGGTGGACGATCTGACCGGGCTTTACAACCGTCGCGGTTTCTTGGCCCTGGCCGAGCAGCAGCTGAAGATCGCCAACCGGACGAGAAAGGACTTGTCCCTGCTCTTCGCCGACCTCGACGACCTGAAGAAGATCAACGACTCGCTGGGGCACGACGAGGGGGACCGGGCCCTGGCCGAAGCGGCCGACGCTCTCCGGGACGCCTTCCGGGAATCCGACATCATCGCCCGCATCGGCGGGGACGAGTTCGCCGTCCTGGCCATCGACGCCTCGGACTGGAAGCCCGCGGCCTTGTCCAGGAGGGTCCGGGACAAGCTGGCCGCCCGCAACGCCCGGAAAGAGCGGCCGTACTCGCTGTCCCTGAGCCTGGGGGTCACCCGCTATGACCCGGACAAGCCGTGTTCCGTCCAGGAACTCCTGGCTCTGGCGGATAAGCTGATGTACGAGGACAAGACCTCGAGAAAGACGAGCGGGGCGCGTCCCTCCTGAGATCGGCCGGATCCTCCCGCCGCCTCGGCCGAGGCGCCGTTTCCCCGCCCGGTCAGCCGGAGACCTTGTACTTGGCGATCTTGTTGTAGAGGGTCGTCCGCGAGATGCCGAGGATCTTGGCGGTCTGGCGGAGGTTCCTTTTCGTGACCTTCAGAAGA
>Ga0194125_10004455_pt1 | contig 21831 bp, 24 predicted proteins | sample TA2KigC250mmetaG_FD_148626 | JGI IMG/M metagenome (GOLD analysis project Ga0194125, IMG submission 148626) | Freshwater microbial communities from Lake Tanganyika, Tanzania - TA2015034 Kigoma Deep Cast 250m | ecosystem: Environmental > Aquatic > Freshwater > Lake | place: Tanzania: Lake...
TTAATCACGCCCATCGCCTTAGAGGAGGAGTTACGTTTCGCGATCCGTGAAGGTGGGCATACCGTAGGAGCAGGGGTCGTATCAAAGATCCTTGAATAGTTATGCCAAGAGAAATTGTCATACTTGTATGTAATGAATGCAAACAAAGAAATTATACAACAACCAGAGATAAACGTAAAAATCAAAGTAAGTATGAGTTGAAAAAATATTGCAAGTTCTGTCGTAAGCATACTGCGCATAAGGAGAGATAGAATTTGTTGTTGATTTTGTGCAGGCTAGTAGCTCTAATCGGTTAGAGCATCGGACTCCAAATCCGGCGGATGGGGGTTCGAATCCCCCCTGGCCTGCCAAATATTTATATGTATTATCTGCAATTTGACTGTCCATTTTAATCCCACCAAAATACATCAGGAGATTTTGGCGAAGTAAATTGTATATTCGATATGCCAAATTTTTTCTCTGGAGCATGACTAGTTGTGTGCGTTGGACTCATCAATGCTATTACTGCAATTGCAGTTTATGAGCACAAGGCACACGACAGGGATGTTGTCATGCTGTTTTTGCATTTTCAATTGTAGCCCAACTTTCTAAGTTGGCAAATCCCTAAGTCTGGCGACTTCGGCTACGATAGAATCTTGGGCTACCAAAAGATGTGACATTGTCAAAGTAATTTCCCCGTTTTTAAAATCTAATTTGGAGTTTAAAATGATAACGAAAATTAAGAGATATTTTACTGAAGTAAAAATGGAATGGAATAAAGTTTCCAAACCTCCATATCGCGAGGTTTGGGGGTCAACCGGGGTAGTCATTGTTGCGACAGCGATATTGGCATTTTATTTAGGGTTTCTTGACTTTATTTTAGGTAAATTGCGAATGCTATACTTTGGATGATATTCGATTTAAGTAATGTTATGGAGGAATTTAGGATTTTTTAGCAAATCCGAAGAAATATGGCCGGCTATTGGTACGTTGTACATACATATTCTGGACATGAAAGAAAAGTCAGAGATAATCTTGAGCAGCGGATTAAAGCTATGGGGATGAGTGAAGAAATTCTTCAAATTCTCGTTCCTACTCAAGAAGTCGCTGAAATAAAAAATGGCAAGAAGCGGATTTATGTGAAAACCTTTTTCCCCGGCTATATTCTTGTTCAGACCGCAATAGAATTGCATCCGGAGACCCCAAACGAAAGAGACCAGAAAATTTGGCATACCATTAAAGAGATTCCAGGGGTTATGGGTTTCGTTGGTTCTGGTATGATTCCAACACCTCTTGGTGAAGAAGAAGTGCAAAATATCCTTCAGGTATCCAAAGGTGAAGAACAACCAAAAACTGCACCGGTGATAACATTTGTAGTAGGCGACAAAGTAAAAGTAATTGGTGGGCATTTTACAGGATTTCCGGGAGAAGTAAGTAAAATAGACCAGGAAAAACAGAAACTCACTGTGATGATTTCGATTTTCGGCCGCTCGACCCCAGTCGAGTTGGAGTTCTTTCAAGTCGAAAAAATTTGACATTTAAGAAACCCGTTTTCTCCGACCAAACTTTTCTTTTAAAAAGAAAAGTTTGATCAAAAGAAACACTAAGGAATTTTTTTATTCCTTGAAAACGGGTTTCTGACGAAACTACTTTTAGGAGAATAGAGATATGGCAAAGAAAGTTTCTGGTGTTGTAAAACTTCAACTTGCTGCTGGAAAAGCAACACCTAATCCACCTGTTGGCTCCACTTTAGGACCGTACATGATTAATATTCCAGAATTTGTTAAAACTTTTAACGCACAAACCCACGATAAAGATGGGATTGTCTCTGTTGTGGTTACTTGTTATACGGACAGGTCCTATACTTTTGAAGTCAAGTCCCCTCCGGTTGGCTCATTATTAAAGAAAGCTGCAAACATTGAGAAGGGTTCAGGTGAACCTAATCGTAACAAGGTTGGGTCAGTTACAGAAAGTCAAATAAAGGAGATAGCACAGATTAAATTACCTGATTTGAATACCACCAGTATAGAAGCCGCCATGAGAATTGTTGCGGGAACCGCGCGCAGCATGGGTCTTACAGTGGAAAGAGGTTAAGGGTAACCAACCTTTTCTTCCAGAACGAAAAGCTCCCTTAATCCCCCTTAATAAAGGGGGGCAGGGGGGTTGCAAAGGGGGCGTAGGGGGTTGTATCAAAAGAAATAATTGGAATAGAAAAGTTCCATCATAAGAAACACTGAGGAAGTAAAGATGAAAAGAGGAAAAAGATACAGAGAATTAATTAAACTGATAGATAGAAATAGACTTTATAGCTTAGATGAAGCTACTGACTTGTTAAAACAAACGGCGAAGGCGAAATTTGATGAGACGATTGACTTGGCGGCGAGATTGGGCGTTGACCCCAGACAAGCTGACCAAAATGTTAGAGGTACAGTTTCTTTGCCTTATGGAACGGGAACCAGCAAGCGTGTCATAGTATTCACAACCGGCGAGGAGAGAATACGAGAAGCGCAGGAAGCTGGTGCCAATGTTGTGGGTGGGGAAGATCTCGTAGAGCGAATCCAGGGTGGATGGATGGAATTTGACGCGGCTATAGCAACCCCGGATATGATGAGAGTCATCAGCCGATTAGGACGTATTTTAGGGCCAGCAGGACTAATGCCCAATCCCAGGTCTGGCACAGTGACCGAAAATGTTGGCGGGACGGTAAGGGAGATTAAAGCAGGGAGGATTGAATACCGTTTTGAGAGAAGCGCACCCATCATTCATGTTCCCATTGGGAAAGCTTCCTTCAACAAAGAACAAATTAAAGAAAATATTTCCACTTTTATGAGCGAAATTATCAGGGTAAAACCTGCTTCTGCAAGAGGAAGATATATAAGAAGCGTCGCAGTCTCAGCAACAATGGGCCCAGGTATTAAACTCGACCCACAACAATTTATGTAACCTAAAGTATAGCCGCTGATTTGGTGGTTTACGAAGTCTGTCCCCATGAAATTTGTCCTCACGCAAGTGGGGAATGGGGATAAACCCAACGGTAGATACCCCCCATTAGGTTAGAGTGCAAGGAAAAGATATGCCTGTTGTGTTACGAGTCAAAGGCTACAGATTTTGGTTTTATGAAGCAGACCTTGACGAACCACCGCATGTCTATGTCGGAAGAGAGGGTAAGGAGGCAAAGTACTGGTTGGTCCCTGTGGCACTGGCAAAGTCGCGCAGGTTTCGAGAACATGAACTTAATGAGATTGAAAGAATCCTGGTAGAATACGAAGATGATATCTTAGAGGCATGGCAAAAGGAGCAACAGAAACATGGTAACCGCTAAAGCTATAATTAAATCGCATGATGACTATGCTTCCATCGTGCCGATTATCATTCCAGACCTTGATGAGGTCAGGAAGTTTGCTGCCAGGTTACATGCTGAAGGGAAGGCTTGGAAAGGCGAGGCATTCGGTTGGCAAGCAGAATATAACCCAGAACGGCCAGAGCCACCGCTTGATTCTAAGATGACTTTTACGCCTGCAGATTTCTGTATCGGAGAGAGTGGCATTTGGTTTTTCTCCCTCATGTGGGAGCATGGTAGTGATGCAGAGCCAGTGGAGTTTTTGGAGGACAGGAACATCTTTGAGAAAACCAGAGGGGTGTTTGAAGAAGCCAAAGTCGAGGCATCTGAGCAAGATATTGAATTATCGGCTATCAATGACGTTTCAGAGGATTTTCTTTCCGCAGAGGAATTAAACTATTATCTCAATTTAGAGGAACTATGAATGCTTTTCGATGCGGACAAATATGGTTGGTGAATTTTGACCCAAGTTTTGGACACGAGTATAAGAAAGTCAGGCCGACGTTAATCGTTTAAAGTGATGTATATAAACGATAGCAATTTACTGACAGTCATTCCAATCTCTTCAAAAGCGGAGAAGCAAAAAGAGCATTCCTAAATCCAGAGAAATATCCAATGGTTACTTCAAAAATTGCTCGTTGGGTTAATTTAACATATCCCAAGCACAACAATCTGCCTGGTGGCGCTCCAAGAATTAATCAGTTACAAAAGTTCAAATTTGGTCATACAAGTCTTCAAAGGAACGATTTTGAAAGTTACTTACCTTGGGTTAAATGGTGCCGTGACCAAGCCGACATGTTAAATAAAATCCAACCAATGGTCAAATGGCGTCCAAGGGATGTTGAAATGGCATGCTTTACGGATGAAAAGGGTATATTGCCACAAATATAAGGGCTATAGCAACCTCCCTTTTCCAAACACTGCTCCGTTTAACTATGGCACCTGGTGTTGATTTGAGAATCAACAATGTTAACCAAAATGGTTTATGTAAATAGGGAGAAACGATGCCCGAAATTTGCAGGTTCTATGGGATTGTTATATTTATGGATTATAATGACCATGAGCCACCGCATTTTCACGCTAGATATCAAGATCAAGAAGTCATAATTGAAATTCAAACGGGGATAGTAAAAGGGAAAATGTCGAAACGGGCGCTGCGTATGTTGTTCGAGTGGTCTGAAATCTACCGGGACGAGTTATTGAGTAATTGGAAACGCGCAAGAGATCGAAAACCGTTAAATAGAATACCGCCCTTAACGTAAGGGGGAAAATATGTTTTTGCATGTCATCGGTGTCACTTATTTAGCAGACTATAAGTTGAGATTGAAGTTTAGTGATGGTGTTGTCAAAGATGTAGATTTGAAAGGTGAACTCTATGGTGAAGTGTTCGAACTGTTGAAAGACATCGACTTCTTTAAACAAGTGGCGGTTAATTCTGACACCAACACCATTGAATGGCCGAATAACGCTGATTTTGCGCCTGAGTTTCTATACGAAATTGGGGAAGAGGTAAAACAGTTTGTACAAGCAGCCGCATCATAAGCATCAACTTAGAGCGGATGCGAAGCATACTGGATAGAACAAGTCTCGTTGACTTGCATCGGGATTTGTTCTTCGTGGTATTACCCAAAAAAGTTCGATAACATCTCATTTATTAGGGCTTATCAAACCTTTGTCCGTAAAATATGAAGGCGACAAAGCAAGAGAGATTTAAGATGGAGGATATATGGATATTCAACAAGCATTGCTGGTAAATATGAAATTAGTGAATCAAAAGAGTTAATACTATATCCTCAAGTTTTTTTAGTCACAAATCCATCTGAGCCACCATCTGTTGGAGTATTTGATGAAGACACCAAACCATATATTACCCCAATTGAAATCACTGGAGACAAAATTAGTTTTCAGTGGCCTTTTGGTGGCCCTATCGCAACATTTGAGGGTAATATCCATACGAATTCCTGGGGATATAGACTAATCAGACAAGAAACGACTTGAGATTCAAAGGTTACACAAGTAGGTTAGGATGAGAAGGAGGGAATATCATGCCAACGATTCAACTCCTAAAAGAGACCGCGGATAACGTGTGGAGGGAATTGATAGAACTCGGGCCTGTTCATCGAATTCCACCCGTAGAAGAGAATCTTTATATTGTTTCTCGCAAACAGGTTGAGGAACTCAAGAGGAAAAACCTTTCTTTTAAGGAAGTGAACCTACGACAAAAGGAATTGTAGGAGGATGGTAACCAAACTCTTCTTTAAGAAAGAAAAGTTCCATCATAAGAAATAAGAGGAAAAAAGTAAATGTCTAAGCCCGCAGTTCGTTATGATATTTATCTTCCTCTACGATATCCTGACGGGAGAGAAGTTGAACCTGGAAAATACCGGGCTATTGAGGCAGAACTGATTTACAGATTCGGAGGCGTAACTTCCGTCAAACAAGAATTTCCTTTGCGAGGACAATGGCAGTTTGGCGGAGAAGTGATAACCGATGAGATAATTGTAATTATGAGCATTAACTTTGAACCGAGGCTTGATGAAGATGAGGTGTATCTTCAAGAGCTAAAAGAGAGGTTAAAAGAGGAATTTGAACAACAGGACATTTTGATAACTATTCAGGAACTTCGCGTTGTCTAAGAGTATGTCTGAAAAATCGGGATTTGCTCTGCGTGCAAATGGGCTTGATGGTTGTGAGGACTGGTTTTCTTCGTAAACCAGTTGACGCATGAGTTGATAAATTGGAAAATTGAAATTATCTAAAATTTGAATAGAAAATAACCGAATAACAGTCGAAGACAGCAGGCGCTAATGGCTTAATAGATAAAACATCTGCCTGCCGAGGCTAAAGGTTTCAGTTAAACCAAACTTTTCTTTAAGAAAGAAAAGTTTGATCAAAAGAAATAAGAGGAAGAATTAAAGAAAGTTTATCTGTGCCATTATACCTCCTGCTACGACTGGAGGTTTTTTTTTATCCGTTGTAGGGCAGATTTCCAAAGTCTTCAAGACTTTGGAAATTTATCTCACAACTGTAGAAAGGACAGAACAATATGCCAAATCAAAAGAATATTGAAACCCTGGAAGAAATTAAACAGAAATTTTCTGCGGCGGAATTGGTCATTCTGACAGATTATCAAGGTTTGAATGCCGCAGAAATAACTGAATTGCGCAGGCGTTTCAGAGAGTCAAAGGTTGATTATAAAATTTACAAAAACACTTTGATGAATATTGCTGCTAATGAACTCAATATACAGGGATTAGACCAGTACCTCCAGGGCCCGACAGCCGTAGCGATGAGTCAGGAGGTTGCCGCGCCGATAAAAGTTATCAACGATTTCATCAAACAGTTTCAAAAATTGAAAATCAAAGCTGGGATGTTGGGTGTAAAAGTAACTCCTCCGGAGAATATAGATGATTTATTAAAAATACCCACTAAAGATAAGTTAATTTCCAGTGTCTTAGGTCAACTTCAAGCCCCAATCGCGTCTTTGTTGGGCGCGTTACAACAATCTTCGTCAATGTTGCCTTTGGTGAATGTTCTGAATCAAATTTCTCCAGTGGCACCGTTGACAACTGCTTTGCAAAATATTGTCAATAATTTTACTTATGTTCTGCAAGCAATAGAGAAGCAAAAAGAAGAACAACCATCGGAAACAACTTAGAACTTTGTTACATTTGAATTGACGGGTTTGTTAGCCCCACATTTAAGTGTGGGGGTAGATTTCAATCGCTTTCCCCCTTAATAAAGGGGGTTAGGGGGTTGTCCAACGACTGAAGTCGTTACTACAAGAGTAACAAAGCATTAGCTTGACTATGTTAGGATTAGGAGGTGAAATCTAAAATGCCTACGACAGAAGAACTCGTTGAGATTATCAGTAACATGAAAGTTGGAGAACTAAACGAGTTAGTAAAAGCACTACAAGAAAAGTTTGGCGTCACGGCTGCTGCGCCAGTAGTTCAGATGCCTACGGGCGTCGCTCCTGTTGGAGTTCCGGCCGAAGTGCCAGCCCAAGCGCCTGCCGCAGAAGCGCCTGCTGTAGAAGAACAAACGGAATTTAATGTCGTGCTTACAAGTTTCGGGGACCAGAAAATCAAAGTGATTAAGGAAGTACGTGCGGTTACAGATTTGGGTCTGAAAGAAGCGAAAGACGTCGTTGAATCCGCGCCTGTTACGATAAAAGAAGGCGTTTCCAAAGAAGATGCCGAAAAAATCAAAGCGGCTTTGGAAGCAGTTGGAGCAACCGTTGAGATAAAGTAGGGCAAACTGTTAGTTTGCCTTTCTACGTCTCAGATTCAGTCATGAAAGCCCACAGAAAATTAACTCTAATAAGTTCTGTGGGCTTTTTTAATTATTATTTTTGGGCTTGATTGAAAAGAATCAGTGATACTAAAATGATGGCGCTTCGAATAGGAGGATAATAAGATGATTGTTCCTGAACACATTGGATTCATTATGGATGGCAACGGGCGTTGGGCACGCGAACGTGGGTTATCCCGAAACGAAGGTCATCGGGCTGGTATTGACCATATTCGTGAGGTGTTGGAGATTTGTCATGAGCTTGGAATTCAGATTGTCTCAGCCTATTTGTGGTCGACGGAAAACTGGAGTCGTCCTTCCGCCGAAACCCGGCACATCATGCATTGCATTCGGATGTTCGACCCCAAGTTAGCTAAAGACCTACATGCTAAACAGGTGCGCATTATCCATAGCGGTAACCGGCAAAACTTGTCCAGGGCGGTATTACGGGTTATTGATAACGCTGTACCACTAACCCGAGAGAATGGCCCCCGCGTGCTAAACCTTGTTTTCAATTACGGTGGGCGTGCTGAATTGGTGCATGTTGTTCGCCAATGGATTGCTCTGCAGGTGCAACCAGAAAAGATTACGGAGACGACAATCAATAATTACTTGTATACCGCAGGACTCCCAGATGTAGATTTGATTATTCGTTCGGGCGGCGACCAACGCATAAGCAACTTTCTGCTCTGGCAAAGCGCATACGCATTGGTTTATGTTGCCAGGACTTATTGGCCTGCGCTGAGTCGAAGCGACATCGAAGAAGCAATAAAATATTACAACCGGGAATTGGCAAAACGATGAATTCAGGGACACAATATCACAATAAACAAGGATTGATTCATAAGCGTGAAAAGCATTGGGATGAGGCGATTGCAGAGTTTGAACAAACTTTGAAGTTCAGCCCCGATAATACTTTCGCCTTGTCTAATCTTGCGCATATTTATTTTATCCAGAATGACCCTCAGCAAGCCCAGCATTTTGTAGAGATGGCTCGTAAATCCAATCCTAACGATTGGTTTGCCTGCGGTTTGCAAGGCGATATTTTGGGGAGGTTGGGGGATTTAGCCGGCGCAACATCAGCTTATGAAGAGCAACTGGCTCTAAAACCAGATGCAATTTACGCTTATGTCAATCTTGGGATTGTATATCGACAACAGGGGAAGCTAAATGCGGCTTTATCAATTCTGAAGCAAGGTCTGGAGATAGCGCCCCAGATGCCCAAACTTTATCATGTTCTGGGGGATGTTTATGCCGCACTGAAGCAAAATGAGCAAGCGCTGGCTCAATACCAGCGAGCTATTGAGCTAAATGCAAATGACGATTATGCTTTCAACAGATGGCTTGCATGCCAATTGAAGCAGAAAAATCCAGAAACCGCTGTTACTGAACTAAAACAGGTATTGAAGATTCCTTCTCGACGTCAAAACGCTCACTTACACGTGCTATTAGCATTGCAATTGAAAAATTTAAAGCGATATGAGGAAGCTATTGCAGAATTGCAAACTGCCGTGAAATTGAATCCAAACGCCGAGTATTTTCGGACGCAATTGGCGTTTTGTTACTCTAAAAACGGCGAATATGCCAGGGTTATTGAATTGTTGAAGCCAATATACAAAATGCGTCCGCAAGATGCATTAGTAGCGGCAGCGATGGTGAAAGCATATCTCAATCTTAATGAACGTCAACAAGCACAAACGATTTTAGACGATTCCTTAAAACATCAGCCGAATAATCGTTATCTTTTGATGATGAAAAAAAAGCTACAGAATGCGAAATAGGATGCTCACCGTCTAATACTTTGTTTATAAAGTGAATGGCAACTCGTAAAACGTAAAACGTAAAGCGTAAAGCCATACAAATTACGTTTTACGTTTTACGCATTACGTTTGCCTTCTTTACAAAACCAAAGTAATAAATGGTGACTACCCGAAATAGAAATGCCTCCAAATACCTTACGACAACAATTTCAACTTAGAGACACGCAGAAAGCCGCTTATGAAATATTGCAAGCGCGAATAGATTTGGGCGGTGCCAGTGGAACTATTTGCATTGTCGGAGATTTCCTCTCGGGTAAAACGGCCCTGGTAAAACAATTTTTAGCGGATAGATTTGAGCATCCAGAAGACTACTATCTCAATGTCAACCGTTATCTCCTCGAACAACTTAAGAAAGAAGCAGACCTATCAAATCTCATTCTGACGAAAGCGAAAACGCGTTTGATAATGCAGGTAACGCTTGAAGAAGCAATACGAAAACATTTTGCAAACTATGACTTGTTGGTGTTAGACGCGATTGAAATTATCTATCCATACAATCTAAATCTCATCACGATTACCAATAAATACGCGCGTAATGGCAAGATTTGTATCATCTGCGTACCAGAAAATAGGGAGCGAGGATTTGTTTGTGATTTTAGCTGGGGACTAGGTGAATTAATAAGCTTGGTTGGAGGGCCAATTGGCAAGGGGGCTATAGAGGGTAATTACCATTAACCCTCTTGCCTTTTGGCCTCTTTGCCCCTCTTAGCATGTCGGAGCAGTCTTCCATCGCTTATTTCTTGGTTCTGGATATTCGGGTTCCAAATACTTCCTTTTAACTTCTGAAAGCTCCGTTTGCAAAGCAGCAATTAACTTGTCCATTTCACTAAACTGCTGCATTACTTTCCTTGATTCGCGCGAATCTAACACATGTGCTTTTAGATAACTAATATTCATATTGATGGTATCCACTAGTTCATGGAGCTTTATAAATCGTTCTGACATCCCTGTTTTTTCATCAGCCATTATTTCTTCCCTCCTCACCAAATACTGTTCCCTCAAAACTCTTGACGCCTTTTGACCGACTCTGATGAATAATTAGCACGAAAAATGAAAGTTGTCAAGCAAATTAAATTCCTCTTATTTCTTTTGCTTAAACTTTTCTTTCTAAAAGAAAAGTTTGGTTATTATTTGGTTGACACTTCTTTAGGCTTTATAGTATAATATAATGTTTTGAGAAAACAGCTTATAGAATCTGCGCCTAAAACTCTACAACCATAGGGTTTATGGCCGAATATTTAAGATTATGTATAGCACTATTCACTTTTTTTGTTGATTTGACAGAACTTTCGGGATTGGTTGTCAAATCAACAAGACACTTTTTTCTCCTACAACGCAAACTATGAAAAACTATTTGTTTTTGCTGGCTAAATTTTCAATTCAACTCTGTGTTTTGATTTCACTTCCTCTCAGAAATCAAAACAAATCATGTCAAGCCATTTTTCCCATTCTTATTCTTGTTTGCATTTTAACTAATTTTTTTACTGTTTATGGACAGGAATCAAGTGGCATTATTCAGCCAGCTCTTTCATCCACACCTCAAAGAGAATATACGGTGGGCGCTGGTGATACTTTATTTATTGTTGTTTGGGGCGAGGATTCCTTAAGTGGGGTAGTGTATGTCGGGCCGGATGGTACTATTTCGATGCCTCAGCCTATGGGAATTTTAAATGTTTCAGGATTAACCGTCGCTCAGATTCAAGACCTTTTGACAAGGCGTCTTTCAGAGTATCTCAAAAATCCCCGCGTTACAGTTTCGATTCGCGCTTTTGAAGGTTTTCCTGTGCATATAATCGGGCAAGTGAAAGCGCCTACATACTATAAAGTGATTGACAATACAACCTTGCAAGAGCTTATCACGTCGGCAGGCGGCACGACGGAACTCGCTGATTTGAAGCATATCCGTTTATTTCGAACTGATGAAGAAGGCAAAATACAGGAGATGGAGATAGATTTTTCTCTCTTCGTAAAGCAAAATGACCTATCCGCAAATCCCACTTTGGAAGAAAATGATGTTGTCTTTATTCCCCGCATCAATCGAGCCGAACGCGCTAAAAGTATGGTTGCTGTCCTGGGTTCAATTGGGAAACCTGGTACCTATGAACTGGAAGAATCCTTGCCACTTTTAGATGTGTTAGCTTTAGCAGGAGGCTTGACGCCGTTGGCGGATTTGCGCAAAATTTGGCTGCTTGAACCAACTCCAAATAGCTACGCGCCAAAGGAAATCTCACTTGCTGATTATCTCACCGGAAAAGACCTGAATGCAAATCCAATTGTTTCTCAAGGTTCAGCGATTTTCGTTGAAACCACTCAATTGCCAGAGAAACCAACTTTTCCTGTAAATGTCGTCGGACAGGTACAAAGGCCTGGCTCATATCAAGTAACCGAGAAAACACGTCTGGCGGATGTCTTGTTCATGGCCGGAGGATTTTCGCCGGGAGCGGAAATAGACAAAGTGACAGTTATTCATAATACTCCACCAAAAGGAACGGCCACGAAAAGTCACGAAGCCGTTGGTGAGCGAAGCGAACCGAAAGCCGAAGACGTCGGTGAACGAAGTGAAGCGCTTCACGAAGTAAGCGCTGAGCGAAGCGAAGCCGTTCACGAAGTAACGGCTGAACGAAGTGAACATAGTCCAAAATCGGTAGAGGTGGATGTGACAAAATATTTAAAAATAGGCGATATGGAAAGTAATCCCCCGGTTTTTGAAGGGGATACGATAATAGTATCTCTTAATGACAAGGCAAAAATGATTCCAACTATTCACACGATCTTTTCACCATCCATAACCATTAGTGTGATAGGTGAAGTGAGAAAACCAGATACTTATGACTTGTCGCAAACGACAACCTTTTGGGAAGCTATAATTATCGCCGGCGGCCCAACCACCGATGCAGACCTGGAGAGGGCAATGCTTATTCAGGGTGTAGAGGGTGGGCAGAATCGAATTGACGTTGATTTGGAAAAAGTATTGACAGAAGGGCTATTTTCTCTTATGCCGACGTTGAAATCAGGAGATACAATCTTTATCCCCAAACAAAAAGAGGTGGGGGTTTGGAAGCAAATTGTAAGTGTGGCAAGGGATGTCTCAACCATTGGTATAGCTGTCCTTATTATCTTGGGGCGGAGAAGTTATTAATTCTCGCGAAACCGAGTTTTGGGGAAAAACTCGGTTTCTATTTCTACTATTATGAACACAAATAATAATTATCAAAATGCAAATGACGATTATCAGCAAAGAGTAGATGAGCCTGAAATCCATTTACGCGACTATTTTTATGTCATTTTAGTTCGCAAATGGTTTGTGCTTTTAGGCTTTATGGCGGTATTGTTTGCCACAATATACTATATTGTGACCACTACCCCGATTTATGAAGCAAAAGTGGATTTGCTTTACGAAAAATATAAGTCAACACCAATTTTGCTCCAAGGACTCGAAGTTTCAATGAATCCGTCTTCCTTACAACTCGAGGCGCAAAAGCGTATTCTCGTAAGCCCTGAAATCGTGCAGGAAGTTGCAATCCGGTTTAACGCTTTAGACCCAGATTATAATCTCACGATGGAAGATATTACCGAAAATCTTGACATTTCCTCACCTCCCAAAGCAGATAATGTTTTAGAGCTTTCTGCAACCACTGATTCTCCCCAAAAAGCTGCGGCTCTTGCAAACATTGCAGCAGATATTTATATCAAAAAATTAGAGGACAGAAAAAATGCTGACCTTGACCGCGCAATAACTTTTTTGGAGCAACAAAAGGAAGCTTTGGATAAAATGTTGCAAAAAGATGAGGAAGATTTGAACCAATTCCGAGAACGAGAGGGAATCTTGTTTCCCTCCACAAAAGGTTCCTCAACAGCAGACACTGCATCCTTATCTTACAGCTTGCTATCTCAGTTAGGGCAGTTGCAGCAGGATGTACTTGATGTACAAATGCAACGTGATTTAGCCAATATAGAATTGACAACTGTGCAAGAACTTATTGCTGAAAAAAAGGAAAAGATGGACGCGGATACTCAAGCCGCTTTGCTCACAGGGGGTGGGCTGGCCCAAATTGAAGAACTTCAATCAAAGATTATAGATATGCAGTTGGAACTGGAGGTGATGAAGGAAGAAAAAGAAGAGAAACATCCTGATGTCATCCTATTGGAACAGAAAATAAAGTCTGCGGAAGCCAGGTTGGATGTAGAATTTTCAACACTAATTAAAAAACAAGATTTAGGGAGTCTCAATTTAATCTCAGAATGGCAGAATCTCATCAAGCAATCTGTTGATTCAACAGTAAAGATCAAAAGTCTGGATGAAAAAGAAAAATTGCTTCAAGGTAGGGTAGACCAATTCAAGACATCTCATCCGGAATTGGTAGACAAAGAAATAGAATTAATGCGTCTTGGACGCCAAAAGCGGATACATGAGGAAACATATTCCCTCTTGATGGGTAAATATGAAGAAACGCGACTCCTGAGACAAATGCAAACATCAGACCTTACAATTATTACAAAGGCAAAAGAGCCGAAATCGCCTATTAAACCCAAAAAGAAATTGACCTTAGCGCTTGGCGCTGTGTTAGGATTGATGTTAGGGTTGGGTGCCGCGTTTTTCATAGAGTATATGGATGATTCTTTAAGACGCAAGGAGGATATAGAACGCTTATTGAAAGTCCCAGTTATTGGAATGGTTCCACGTATATCGCCTGTTTACTCCGCCTTACCTTCTCCCGACAATAGTATTCATAATCCTTCTAATCTTCCACTGCGCCTTGATGATTTACATCAAAATAAGGATAATCCATCTGAGCAATCAGCAAGCTCAAGCCCCCAGCGCCTTGTTACCAGGCGCCGCAAAAAGCGTCGTAGTCGGTCTCACGCCCAAAAAAGCCGCGATCTTCTCGCGCGTAGCCTCATTTACAACCAGCCTAAATACATTGCTGAAAGTTATCGCTCAATGGCGGCTAATATTCAATTTGCCAATGTCGATAACCCCGCGAAGGTTATATTGATTACCAGTCCCACCCCATCCGAGGGCAAAACATTAACCACAGGAAATCTCGCCATCACTATCGCGCGGTCAGAAAAGAAGACGCTTCTGGTAGATTGTGACCTTAGGCGTCCTTCTCAACATCGACTGTTTGCACAACCAAGAGAACCCGGGTTATCCGACTATCTCATTGCAACGTCAGAAGAAACTTCCGAAATGATGAATGGCCTAATAAGAAAAACGGAAGTCGATAACTTATACTTGGTGACCTGCGGCCAGATTCCACCTAATCCGATAACACTGTTTGCTTCGGAAAGGATGAAACAATTGCTTAAAAAATGGCGGGAGGAATATGATATAATCTTAGTCGATTCTCCACCAATTTTATCCGTCGCGGATACTTCCATATTAGCCTCTGAAGTAGATACTGTCATTATAGTTGTACAAGCTGGTCAGACCAAACGTCAATCGGCTCAACATGCTATGGAAATGTTGGAGAAAATTGGTCAGGAACCTTTTGGCATCATCCTCAATAACATCGATTTTTCAAAACATTACGGTTCATACTACTATTACTATTATTACTATTATCCTCGGAAGTATTATTCCTCGGACGAGGAAGATGAATAAATTGTCGATTGTTGATTGTTGATTTTCCAATTATCAATCCTCAATCGTCAATCCTCAATCCACCTTGGGGGGTTCAAAAGATGGAAACATTACCTCTTACTTATAAACAATCAAAAATGAGCCTATCGGAATTTTACGCGCTTTCGGAGGGGCCGCCTTACTACGAGTTTGAAGATGGAGAATTGATTGAAATGAACAGACCTACACCACGCCATCAAAGAGTTTTAAGCGAATTGACAACTGAATTGACGCTTTATTTGCGTCGAAATCCATTGGGTCGTGTGTACCCAGAGGTGAACGTTGAGTTCTTCCCCAACAAAGTATACACTCCTGACCTTGTTTTCTATACTGCAGAGAACGTAAGAAGTCTTGACGAGCATGCCCCCTTGACCCAACCTCCGACGTTGGTAATAGAAATCCTGTCGTCGTCCACTACGTGGCGCGACATGACGCGTAAACTCAAGACATATTGTGAATCAGGCGTGGCGTGGTACTGGCTGATTGACCCAGATGAGTTGACTGTAATTGAATATCATCTTTCCGAAAGCGGGCGTTACGAAATTTTGGCGTGTGTGGAAACGGGTCAGGTATTTCGCCCTGGCGTTTTTGAAGGACTTGAAATAGACCTTGTTGAGTTGATGGGCGAAAAGGTGATAAGTGATGAGTGATGCGTATTGCGTGTTGCGTATTGCAAAAAAATTACTTAACACGTAACACGAAACACGCAACACGTTTCACGTTTCACGTACAGTCAACTAATTTTTGCGCAAATTTGAAACATGCCAAAAAACGTATTATCTTCCCGGATACGCGCGGTGTTCAATTTCAGCGATATATTTTTCCGCTTCGATGGCTGCGGCGGCACCTGTGCCTGCGGAGGTGATAGCCTGACGGAATATGTGGTCCTGTACATCTCCAGCGGCGAAGACGCCCGGTACACTGGTATGTTGTCTTTTATCAGTGATGATGTAGCCCTGTTCATTAAGCTCAATTTGCCCTTTGAAGATTTCGGTGTTTGGGATATGTCCGATGAAGATGAATACGCCCTCGGTTGGGTGGAGAGTTTCTTCATTGGTCTTGACATTTTTGAGCCGCACGGCAGTAACGCCTTTCTCATTTCCCTGAATCTCCTCAACAACTGAATTCCAGATAAATTTGACCTTTTCGTGGTTGAGTATTCGTTCTTGCAGAATAGAACTGGCGCGGAGCCGGTCGCGGCGGTGTACTAAGTAGATTTCTGAGGCAAAACGCGTGAGAAACAGGGTTTCTTCTACGGCTGTATCGCCTCCACCGACTACGACAACGGAACGATTTTGGAAGAAAAAGCCGTCGCAGGTAGAGCAGTAGGAAACGCCTCTGCCAGCGAACTCTGATTCACCAGGCACATTCAGTTTACGATGTGATGCCCCAGTACAGATAATGACCGATTTCGCTGAAAACTCCGGTTCATAGGTTTTAATTCGGTATGGCTGTTGTGAGAAAGTCACTTCGGTCACTGTATCGAATAATATCTCCGTGCCAAAATGTTCTGCTTGCGCTTGCATAATTTGGATTAATTCAGCCGAGCTTTCACCGTTAAATCCAGGGTAATTCTCGATGTCAGCCGTCGTCGAGAGTTGTCCACCAATTTCACCACCAGTAATAAGCAGAGGTTTAAGGCTGGCGCGAGCGGCGTAGAGCGCTGCGGAGAAGCCCGCTGGCCCTGACCCAATGATGATGACATTGCGACTTTCTGGTGCATGGTCATTTTTTTCTTCAACACCAAATATCTTATCTAATTCCCCAGAAGCAACAAGCTCTTCCAACGCGTCATCGTCACCAATATGTTTACCATCTATGAAAATCTGCGGTACATCGCGCCTACCTGTGAGTTGTTCAAGTTCATCGCGAAGCTTCGCTTCGCCGTGAATATTTACTTCTTCATACTCAATTTCCTTGCTACTCAAGATGTTCTTCGCTTTTATACAGTAAGGACAAAAATCTGTGGTATAAATTTTGACTTGTGCCATTGAATACTCCTTTCCGTTGGATTGTTGATTGTTGATTGATGATTGAGTGAACGGAATTCGGATTTCGGATTTCGGAATTCGGAATTACCCCACGCTTGAAAGCGGGGGCTTCTTTGTCAATAAGGTGTCGGGTTGATGGAGATTAAGAAATTATTCGGGTAATAGGGTTAGATGATACAGCAACCGCTCAAATCCCCCTTAATCCCCCTTTGCTAAAGAGGGAAATGGTTTGGTCTTTGGCAACATTCTGATTACCCGATTAATTATTGAATGTTCATAAACCCGACTCATCAAAAGGTTGGGCAATTCATCTCCACGCATGAATGCGGGAGCTTCCTTGCCCGTTTTCGGTGAGAAAAAGTTCAATCGACAATCAACAATCGACAATCATCAATCCAGAGGTCATCAATCCAGAGATTGGAAATTAGCGATTCTTTCTTTTTTGTGCTGTTTTTCTGGATGTGATGAAAATTGATGTCAATTCATGCGCTTCATTGAAAAGAGGAAGAACCCTACTTCCTTCCATTAACTTTTCATCCATAATAAATTCCAACCAAAATTCAGATTCATCTGCTTCTTCAATTACAATACTAATCTTTGATATAAAAACGGCTTTGGTTTGAGCCATAAGAGCCGCTCTGTAATTTGACGCTACTGATGTGCTACTTCGTATTAATTGTTCTCTTATAAGGTTCCCCAATGGGTTTTGGGGTAATTCAAGAGCAAGCTTAACACATCTATGGGCAAAATCTTTTGTTCTTTTTTTCAGTTCTTCGGCATTCATATTTATCTCCAATCTTTGGATTGGCGATTGCCTTGGGATTGTCGATTGGCGATTGATGATTGATGATTGAAAAGACTTGTAATTGGAATAAGTTTTTCAATCAACAATCAACAATCAACAATCATCAATCCAAGGGCAATCAACAATCAACAATCAACAATCCTCATTGACTCCCAATCAATTCCTCGGTTGGTTTCTTATACTGCTTTACTTTGTCGTTAGCGGTCAACAATATTGCGATTGCTTCTTGTACCTCTCTTTGGGCTTTTTCCACATTACCTTCCTCTAAGGATTTTTTAGCATCGGAAAGTTTATCCAGACCTTGTTGCATCAACCCGCCAGGTCCTGTGGCTGGCGTTTCAACCAAAAAAAGCTTTTCCAAGGCCTGGTCAAATGTCCCTTCCCCTGCCAGTTTATCTTCCGCCGCGACGATTATTTGTTTGAGTAGAGGCAACTTTTTGGACTGAAGAAATACAGGCTCAACATAGAAGAGGGAGTTTTCCACCGGGATGACCAGCAGGTTACCTCTGAGGACGCTGGAATCTCCTTGCCCCCACAACGAATGTTCTTCTGAAATCTGGGGATGGGTATCAATACGTTCTTCTATTTGTTCAGGTCCATCAATGCTGACACCCTTGGGTAATTCGTAAACCACCATTTCGCCATAATGCGGCGGGTCACAACGCGCGACCAGCCAGGCACTCATATTCAAAGTCCTTTTGGGAGGTGTAAAGGGGAGCATGTTTACAAATTCTGGCTTATTCTCACCTGGCAGAGTTAAAATAGCGTAATATGGTTTCATTAGCACACGAAGATTGTTGCCACTTTGTTCATCGTAATATGTTTCCTTAGATAGGTGCCATGAATCTGATTTATCGTAAAATTGCACCGGGTTTTGCACATGATAATCAGTATACTTTTCTGCGAGAATAGAAGTGAACGTATCTGGAAAACGAAGATGCGCCGCTACGCCGTCGGGAATATCCTCTTTTGGCTTAAAGAGGTCTGGAAAAATTTTGCGGTATGTTTGAATCAAGGGCTCATCTTCTTCCAGAATGTAGAAATTTACCTCTCCATTATAGGCATCAATTATGGCGACGGCGGCATTTCTGATGTAATTGAATTTACCATATTTGGGCTGCTGATGTGGTTGTGAATAGGGATAGTTACTGTTGGTAATATAAGTATCGATGACCCACCACAACCTGCCAGAATTGCCGATTACGATGAATGGGTCATGGTCAAGTTTCAAAATTGGCGCGCAAGTTTCCGCCCTTTCATCAATTTGGCGTCGGGACATAACCCTGCTGTCCTCCTTGAGATACCGCGTCAAGAGAAGGTTCAGTCTGGCAAAACGCCAGTAAAATGAATATCTCCTAAACCCGTTTAAAAGAAGCGTACCGCCTCTTCCATCATACCTGAAATACTTATCGCCTTCCAATCCAACACCTTCGCTTAGTTGAGGATAGTCAAATTCTTCAGATGCAGTATTGATGAAAACAAAATTTTTGGTCATCTCGCCGAAGTAGATTTCAGGGCGAGTAATTTTTAAATCATAATATTGATATACAGGTTCATCTTTATTTTTAGGCTTCGGCTGAATGCCGCCTAACCACATTATCGGCTTCCCCTCATCCGTTTTTTCATTCACCGGGCTGAGGCTGACGCCATAACCGTGGGTGTATACAAATTGATTATTAATCCAATTTTTTGTCGGTAATCCTTCGGGATGTATCTCTCTGGCGGCTAACATTACCTGACGGTACTTGCCAGCCACCCAATAGCGGTCGACATCGACATCGTTAAAATCATAATACTCTCTGTAACTTTCCAGTTCTTTGAGCGCTATGTGTAGCACACCCCTATCTAATATCTGGATGTTATTCAGAATCTCGGGATGGCTTTTGATCAAATCTAAAGAAGCAATGCTTTTGACGAATCGGCGTTCCTTTATTTTATCTAAACTATAGGCCTTGCGAGTACCGTTAATAGTGTGCTTCAGATAGGGAATTTCTACCTCTCTTTCCGTCGGCGCGACGCGGAAGCGTTGATAAAGATTGGGATATAACCAAACAATGAGAATGTAGTTTGAAAGCCACATAATCGCGCCAGCATACCAGAGAAAACGCTTGCGCCAGAAGACATTGGCGAACACGACAATAGCAATACAAATGACAACTATCATAAAGATTTTATAGGCGAGTATTTGTTGGACATCGGCAGCGCCTATGCCATACACTTTCGATGGCCAAATTCCGCCGCGTTGATGCAGAAGCAGTTGATAAGTATTTATCTGGCTTCGCCAGACAGAAATGGCCGCTAACATAAGCCAGAAGACCGTACCATGAATAAACATAGCGTTCCTCGCTCTTTTCATGGTATGTGGGTCGCGGTTATAGTAATAGTTGTATATCCATGCGGTAAACATAATGGTTATCCACAGCAACACTTTGGTCCAAATACTCACCCATTTATGCAAGGGTAGCGTGAAGAGATAATAGCCAAGTTCCTTATTAAAGAATGGGTCTGTATCAATAGATTCCGCGATGTATAATTTTTTTTCTCCCTCTACTTTAGCAAAGCCGGCGGGCAAAGCCAGACTTCTTGGACTGGATAACCCGCTGGTGATAATTGTTCTGTTACCGGTGTTGGGATTAACGGCGGATATTTCACCACTGCCCGATTCTGCCACGTATAACTCATTTTTATCCGCGCCCCAAATTATATCTTTCGGGCTGGATAACCCTTTAGTAACCTTAGTAATGACGCCGGTTTCAACATCGACCCGGCTAATCTCGCCGAGGCGCCATTCAGCCACATACAAGTAGCGTCCATCACCGTTCAGCGCCAAAGCCATAGGCCTTTCCAGGTCTGCAGATATACTTTTGAGTAATTCTTTATCGTCAGCGGATATGTTTAAAAGTCGCCTCTGCTCCTGTAGCGTCAGTTGGTCTGGTCGTGAACGCTGCATATTTTCTTTTTCCAGGTTGGCCTGGTTGAACATATCCACCCCGCGTTCAAATTTCTGAATAAGCCATCTCCTTTTATCTTGCTGCCGTTTGCGCTGATTTTGGGGTGATTCAGAGAGACTCTTGAGTAATTCCTTATCATCCTCGGATACTTTTAAAAAGCGTTGTAGTTCACTTGCCGTCATGCGGTAATGATTTTCCTTTTTCAATACCGACTCATTGAATATATCCACGCCGCGTTTGAATTTATCAAGCAGCCATTTCCGTCGTTCCTTTTGCGCTTTAGATGTTTCCCTCTCTTGTAAGACGCCCTTTAGAATCTCTTCAACCTTTCGTTTTCTCTTACCCTCTGAGAGAATCTTATCTTCCTTTAAAACGGTTCTCAGGATTTCTTGAGCTTTTTGTTTCCTCTCATTCTTGGGGAGGATGACAGTTTCAGCAACATTTTTTAAGCTACCGCTAACATTTAGGTCTTTAATTCTGGATATCTCATTGCTGCCAAATTCCGCGACATATAAAATCTGCCGCTTCTGGTCGAAAGCCATACCTTTAGGTTGTGATAGCCCTTGAGCTATTGGGATATATTTTCCGCTGTTTGGGTCTAATCTGAAAATGCCTTCCCTGCTGGTAAAATACAAAACGTTGTCGTTATCATTATATGCCAAACCGCCGAGTTGAGATATTTTTTCACCCAAGCGCATAAAATCGCCGGTGATATCATTCACTTTAAAGATTTCATCGTCGCTGGCTACATACATTGTCTTTCTCTGGTCGAAAACGACATCAACCGCGCGCGAAAATTCCGTTTCCATTCTGGTAGCGTTGCCGCTTTCGATATCGACCATGGAGATTTGCCCACGTCCCCATTCTGCAACATACAAACTACCGCTTTTATTAAAAGCAAGACTCATAGGGCGGAAGAGGCCTACAGCTAAAGCTGATTTCGTCGCATTTGGGTCAACGCTAGTTGGGTCAATAGTGTAAATGGTATCCATTCCAGCGACATACAACATGCCGTTTGCGCCAAAGACA
>Ga0194125_10004458_pt1 | contig 21823 bp, 15 predicted proteins | sample TA2KigC250mmetaG_FD_148626 | JGI IMG/M metagenome (GOLD analysis project Ga0194125, IMG submission 148626) | Freshwater microbial communities from Lake Tanganyika, Tanzania - TA2015034 Kigoma Deep Cast 250m | ecosystem: Environmental > Aquatic > Freshwater > Lake | place: Tanzania: Lake...
ATGCCGTCGTTGTCGTGGAGGAGGAAGCGAGGGGCCAGATCCTCAGAGGTCGCCTCACGGAACTGCTGTTTCACCCAGGCCAGCGTGGGGTTACGGGTGACGTTGACGTGGACGATGCGTCGGGACTCGATCTCCATGACGACGAACAGATAGGCGACGGCGAAGAAGGCGGTGTGCTGGGTGAGGAAGTCGCATGCCCAGACCACTCGGGCATGGTTGCGAATGAATGTGCGCCATGTCTGATCTCCGCGGGGGGAACCATGAACTATCCGCCGGAGATCAAGGCGTTCTACATGCGAGCGAATGACGACGGGAGGACCGTCGCGGCGATGGACATTCTGGCCCCGGGAATCGGCGAGATCGGCGGCGGCAGCCAGCGCGAGGAGCGCCTCGAGGTGCTCGACCGACGGATCGAGGAGATGAAGCTCAACAAGGATGCCTACTGGTGGTTCAGGGACCTCCGCCTCTACGGCACCGTCCCGCACGCAGGCTTCGGCCTTGGATTCGATCGGGCTCTCGTCTACGCCACGGGGATCGGAAACATCCGGGATGTGATCCCGTTCCCGCGGGCGCCGAAGGGCGCGGAGTTCTAGCCGCGGGCGCAGCCTACTTCTTGTGCCGCTCGGCCCATGCCGTGCGGCAGGCCTCTTTCTCTTCCTCGGTGCGCGCCGGATCGGTTATGCAGTCGGCGAGCTCCTTCAGCGCGTCTCCGTCTCCCGGCCCGGCGTCCTTTGGCACCTCAAACTTCTTCGAGTCGGAGAGTCCGGGGGTCAAGGGCGTCACTGTCTCGGTGTATGCCTGGACTTCGCGCCCCGCCCCAAGGCGCGCGGCGAACTCCCAGAAAAACGATTCGTAGTAGCCGTTGCACTTTCGGTACTCGATCGTCGCCTCGTCACAGAGCATATGCTCCCAGAGTTTGTAGGCGTCGTCCTTCCACGAATCGGCCCCTCCACCGAGCCCGGAGGGGGTGGCAGAACTGCACTTGCCGCAGTGGTCCTTGTCCTTCGCGCAGTCGGGGCCATGCCCGATCACGATGAGCTTCATGATGCAGCAACAGTCGGGATGCTTGTCGAAGAACTTCCGCATGCATGCGCCGAAGGCGGCGGGATCCTTCGCCTCGCAGTCGGCGATCATGGCCGATTGGCCGTCGGCCAGGTGCTTGCCGATCTCGGTCCAGCTCCGATCTTCGTCGTCCCAGGAGAGGGTGTGGATCATCCAGGCGCAATCCTCTGCCGCATCGGCGCACCACGGGACGACCGTGACCGCCGCCTCGTCGCCGCACCCTTCGCTCCGGCGGAGGGTGAGGGTGACATCCCGCATCAGGCCGCTGATCTCGGTCCCCTCAACCCAGACCGTTTTCGGTAGGGAAGAGACGGGATAGCTCCTGGGCGTCTTGATCTCCTTGCGCTTGCCGCTGCTCTCCCAGACGCGGACCCGACCCTTGAGTGGCTGGAAGGTGTCGAGCGTCACTGTGCCGCTCTTCGTGCCGCGGACCTCGAGGAGGACCTCGAGGAGGTCGTCCTCGTCCTTCACTGTGCGCTCGCCGAGATCCGGCTTCCCGTTCTCGTTGTCGTCGTCGGTGTTGCGGGCGGCTGTACCTCCGTCGCAGAGCTCGAAGGGATCCGCCACACCGGCGTAGTAGATCCCGTCGTCGACGATGTCGATGTCGACTTCGATCACGCCGATCCCCTTCTTCCGGATCTTGGGCGGATCGATCCCCTGCTTCCCGCTGTCCCGGAACTCGACGGTGATCGTGTCCTGGCCCGCCTCCTCGGGGGAGAGGTAGACGACGCTCGACTTGCGGCCGTTCGTCGTCACTGTCTCCCAGTAGCGCCCGTCCGGCCCGGCAAAGGCGCCGCGCGCGGCCGTCCAGGTGTAGAGATGCTCATCCGTGAGGATCAACTCGAGATCGTCATCGCCGCAGGGGCCGGCGCAGGCGAGGCGGAGCATGTCCTGATCTCCATCCTGCGACTCCGCGCGGAAGAGGCGCAACTCTCCGGCGCAGACTTCGTCCGGGATCGAGTGGGAGACCGTGAAATCGGGTTTCGGATCCCATGCGGGGGCGGAGGGAAGACAGGATCCCTCCGCCCTAGGAATCGTCTCGAGGAATGAGTAGACGGGGAACGGGTCGGCGATCTCAGCCGACTGCGTATAGGCGCACGGCGCCGTCCGGCGGACCGTCGTGCGGACGCGGCAAATGATTGAATCGTCGTTGCCGCGGGCATCGGCGATCTTGCAGACGAAGGAAGCCGTGTCGAAGGCGGCGACTTCGAGCTCCGGGGGCATGTACAACGCTGCGGGTCCCCCCTGGTGGATGAGGCTTCCCTCGCCGCTCTCTTGCGTCCAGGTATAGATGAGACGGTCGGTGATCTCGGTCTTTCGCTCTGCGCTGGAGCCGTCTTCACGACAGATGCATGTCTGGCGGATCCGGTCGAGGTCGTTCGCGTGCGCAACGAGCGGGATGTATGAGAGGACGGCGCGCGGATACCCGTCGCTGGTGTCGGGATGGAGCAACTCGGCGAGGATCGGAGTGTGCGGCTCGATATCTTGCGTGAGGGAGCAGCGCCGATCCTTCTCGGGAGGAGGGGAGTCGGGAGGTTCTTTGGGAGGAGGAGGTTCGTCAGGAGGGTGCTCGGGGGGAGGCGGTGGGGCCGTCTGTTTCGAGTCGAGTTGGAATCTTCCCTGAAGGCGGATCTCAGGCTCGACGACCCAGCTTTCCGTCCCTCCCGCGTCGGGAAGCGATCTGCCTGCGATCACCCCGGTCAGGCCCACGCGGATCATCTCGCTGATCGCGCGGGCGAGGCCGATCTCGATCATGGGGGAGAGGTCGTTTCGCGCATCGGTCCGATCGACGAAGAACCCGATCCTCTCGATCTCCACGCGGGTGTCCTCCGGAGCGAGGCGATGATACTGAACGCCGAGCCCGATCTGCGGGAGATAGGCGCCGATCTGCCACTGCCTGCTCAGCGAAGCGTCCGCCAGGATGCCGCGCACGTCGGTCACGACCAGGCCCAATGCCGCGCGGGGGCCCGATTCGGTCTCGACGAGAAGCGGCAGCCTCGCCGAGACCTCCGCGCGATACGACCCGATCACGAGGCGTCCTTCCCACCCGGGTCGGAACTCGTATCCCGCCGAGAGACCGAAGGTGAGGGCGGGGTCGATCGAGTATCCGCCCGGTTCGCCGTTGAGGAAGAAGGGACCGCCGAGCTGCGCGGAGATCGTCTCGAAGCGCTCCGGGACGGAGCGGATGTAGGCGTCGATGCGGCCGGTGCCCCCTCCGTCGATCCCGATCCCGGAGCGGTCGTCGGGGAGCAGCAGCCCGAGATGGAGTCCCAGGTGCATTCCTCGCGGGAGAGAGGGCGCGCCCCCTCCGGGGTGCGCCGGTTGGGCGGGCAGATAGCCGGCGATCCCGCAGAGTGTGACGAGGACGAAGACCGGCGTCCTGAGAGACATGGAGACTCTCCTCCCGCGGCCGAGCGGCTTCGGTTGAATGGTTACACCGGCGCCGCGGCGGACGAAAGCGGGAAGATCAGCATGATGAATCTATAAGGACGGGTGCGACGGATGGCGCAGAGGATGCGTGAGGGGGAGCAACGCATACGAGATCGGCGTACTCCGCGATTATTGCACGTCGGCGGCAGGGAGGAAGTGACCCAGAGCCTCTTGACGCAGCGTTCTCATGAGGCGTTCGATGTACGGAAATGCGTTCGATGCACCGTAGGGGATCGGTAAGCCCTCGATCCCCATGACCTCGTCGAGCGACGACGCAGAACAGTCTGGGGCCCTCCCGGTTCGAAGTCGGACACGTATCCGGATTTCTCGGCGATGTCGACAATGGATGAGGTTTTCAGGAGGCACCGGCGTAGCCCATCAGGCAGCCCTCACCAATCGGGAGACTGCTGTCGAAGCTTATGTCCATAATGGGGAAGTCGCCTCCGCGCTATGGCATGGGGTAGATTGGTGGAGGAAGTTGCAGGCGATGGGACGATTCCTTCTCGAGTCAGCAAGCGCGTCCGGGTTGGTCGGAGTCTTGCTGGTTCCGGCGAGCTTCGCCCGGTGGAGTCAGCACGTCGCGCGGCGAAGCCCGACCGCGAGCACCAACAGATCGTCGTCCTCTCTCTGAAAGGGGCGCACTTGACCATAGGCGGAGAAACAGATCGAGAGGGACGACACGGCCGCATCCAATGGCCGGACGGCAAGAGCTTCGCCTTCTCGATCTTCGACGATACCGACAACGCCACGGTCCAGAACGTGGGGCCGATCTACGATCTGCTCAGCGATCTCGGTCTGCGCACGACAAAGTCCGTGTGGCCCCTTCGCTCGGACCCCGGCGATCCCAAGTGGGGGCAGTCGCTGGAGGACGACGAGTACCTGGACTTCATCCTCGAGCTGAAGGCGCGCGGCTTCGAGATCGGCTACCACGGCGCGAGGATCGGAGACAACCCCCGCAGCGTCATCCTCGAGGCGCTGGATCTCTTCCGGCAGCGGATCGGCCACGATCCCAAGACCTATGCGCAGCATTCCTACCTGATCGAGAGCCTCTACTGGGGGAAGCGGCAGACTCGCCTGCCGCTGGTCGGGAACTTCGTGATGCGCAACAGGCCGTTCCCCGACTTCCTGGGCGATGACCCCAAGAGCCCCTACTTCTGGGGAGATCTCTGCAAGGAACGGATCGCCTATGTCAGGTGCTTCGAGTTCTCCGATCGCAGCCTGCTCGAGTCGGATCGATGGACTCCCTATCACGATCCGCAGAAGCCGTACGTCAACTTCTGGTTTTCCGCGAACGGCGGCGGCGCCCTCGGGATCGATGCGGCGGACGAGGTCGTGCGGCGGCGCATCCATCGATGGGAGGAGTCCGGCGCCCTGATCCTCGTCTCCGCGCACCTGGCCCAGGGACTGGTGCGGGATGGGAAGCCCCATCCCGGGTTGGCGAGGACGCTGCGGTTGCTATCCGAGAGCGCCGGTTGGTTCGCGCCCGTCGGGGAGATCCTGGATCACGTGCGGAGCCAGCGCGGACCGCACCTTCTGACGCGCTGGCGGGGGGTGAGGCAGGAAGTCGCATGGGTGAAGGAGACGGCCGCGCGGAGGCTGCGACGAAGGCTCGGCCGGGGCTGACTCTCTCCGTCTACTTGCACGCGATCTTCGGCAGGCCGAGGCTCTTCCTGAGGCGAGCGGCGACCGCGCGCGGCACCTCCCGGCCCTCGAGGCACCAGTAGAGCTCGAGCGTCCCCCGCAACGTGGCGGCCTGCGCGCGGCATGAAGCGCAGCTCTTGAGATGGCTCGCGACCTCGCGGCAGAAGGGGGATGACTCGCGCTTGCCCGCCTCGGCGCAGAGTCGGCGAAGGATCTCGCGGCAGCGCTCCGGTTGCGCGGGCTTCTCCTCGCGCCGCGCCGGCCCGGCAGCTCTCTTTGAATCCACCTTGGGTCCCCTTGTCCGAGGACTCGCGGGACCCGGCCGCTTGCTTCTTCTCTCAGTCACGATGGCGACCCTCCAGATAGGCGGCGAGACGATCCCTCAGAAAGAGCCGCGCCCTGTGGAGATCGCTCTTCAGCGCGGCGAGGGTCGTCCCTGCATGAGAGGCGGCATCCTTTAGCGCCAGCCCCTCGATGTCGACCAGCACGAATGCGGCCCGGTGCTTGGGCGGCAGCTCCCCGATCGCGGCCTCCAGACGCCGCTTGAGCTCGCGGTCCTCGAGAAGCTGGTGCGGGTTCCCTTCCAGCGCGCGGGCGGCATAGCTGAGATCCTGCTCGGGATCGACCTCCAGCTCATCCAGATTGACGAGCTTGCCGCTCCGCCTGCGGCGCAAGCGCTGCAGGGCCTCGTTGGTCGCGATCCTGTAGATCCAGGTCTTCAGGCTGGAGCCGGAGCGGAAGCGACGGAGCGAGCGGAAGGCCTGAAGAAAGGTCTCCTGCAGGACGACCTCCGCTTCATGCGGATCGCGAGTCAATCGCAGAGCGAGATTGTAGACCATCTTCTGGTGATCGAGGACGATCCGCTCGCGGGCGCGGGGATCTCCGGCTTGCGCCGCGGCGACAATCTCGGCCTCTCTCAGCAGCACCTCCAGGACCTGCCCCCAAGTCGAACGAAGAACGTTCCAGGCACCCGCCTGTGCGGGTCATGATCCAGGACGGAGTCATGGTACACCTCGAGGAGCATCTTCACATCGGGAGGGACGGCGAAGGTCAGGCCGTCGACCTCGAAGCGGACATCCTCCTTCTGCGGCTCTTCCAGAGCCAGCCCCAAGCGGGGCCCGCCTCAGCTGTAGTCGTCGATGAGAATCCTCGGGATCCTCCCGGCGCCCTCCTCGGCGAGCAGGGACGATAGGGCTTCGCGCGCGGAGTCGGTCATCTGGATCATGGCTCGGTCGTCCCGGTCGTCGCGGTCTTCTTCGGAAGGTGCTTCTCCAGGCGCTCCTGGAGCGGGCGAAGCGGCAGGGCGCCGACGATCCGATCGACCGGGCGGCCGCCCTTGTAGAGGATCATGGTCGGGATGCTCTGGATGCCGTACTTCGCGGCGGTCTGCGGATTCTCGTCGATGTTGAGCTTGAGGATTCTCATCCGGCCGTGGTAGTCCGGCCCGATCTCCTCGAGCAACCCGCCGACGAGCCGGCAGGGAGCGCACCAGGGCGCCCAGAAGTCGACCAGGACCGGCACGGCCGAGCCGAGGACTTCCTCGTTGAAGTTCGTATCATCCACCGGCTCCGGGCGGCCGGGCACAACCTTCTTCTCGAACAGCTTCTTGATGTCCATCTGCCACTCCTATCTGATCCGGCCCCGACACGATGTCGCGGGCTCGCGAGAGAACCCTCCGTTCGCGGCCCGGGCGACAGCGCCGGAGAACCGGCACGCCGACGCGGGCTCGCGAGAGGCGCCTTCGCCTGCTCATCCAGTTGGATGCTGGAGGGGCGGAAAGGATTCAGCTTCTCTTCGAGGCTCCACCGTCGGCCGGCTCGGGCGCGATGATCCCGGGCGCTACCGCTTGGGCGGCAAGGAGTTCGCGGTATGCCCCCAGGACCCCGTCGCGGAGGCTCTCAATTGAAAACTCCGCCTCGACCCGGGCGCGTCCGGCCTCGCCGAACTGAGCGCGGCGGCGGGGATCCTCGAGAAGGCTGATGATGGCTCCGGCAAGCTCCGGCGGCGAAGCGGGCGGGACGAGCCATCCGGTCTCCCCATGGCGGACCGCCTCGGGAATCCCGCCGGCATTCGTGGCGACCACGGGCAGCCGCGCCGACATCGCGTCGAGGATCGCGGTCCCCAGTCCCTCTTCCGTGGACGGATGCGCGAAGACATCGAAGCAGTGGAGAAAGCGCGCCACATCGGGCCGGAACCCCGCGAAGGTGACCCTCGCCTGCAGACCATGCTCCCAGCAGGTGCGCCGAAGCTCCGACTCGAGAGGGCCGTCGCCGAAGATCGCGAGCCACGCCTCGGGGCGATCGCCGAGGATGCGGGGCATCGCCGCGATCAGGTGGCGATGCCCCTTGTGCGGGACGAGAGAGCCCACCGCGCCGATGAGGCCGGCCTCCGCGGGGATTCCAAGCTCGGCCCGCAGCTGATCGGGGTCCTCCTTGGCGTGCGCGTCGATCCGCTCGGGGTCGACGCACGAATGGACCACCCGCAACCTCGATGCCGCGACGCCGTGCTGCTGCAGGATCTCTTTGACCGCCTGGGAGACGCAGAGGAAGAAGGCCGGCTCGCTCGTGTAGCGCATCCGTGTGATCGGATCGCTCCCCGGGGGGAAGTCGACGCGCCTGTGCACGACGAAAACCGGGCGCCGATCCCGCGGAAGCGTGGGCCAGCGGATGGAGAAGAACCCCAGGCTGTGGGCATTGGCCGTGTGGGTGTGGAGGACTCCGGCGTCCGTGTCCTGGATCGCCTGGACCACGTTCTTGATCGCGATCGGATCGCCCGCGCCGTGATAGGGGATTTCCCGAACTTCCAGGTTCTCGGAGCGGGCCCGCTGGCAGAGGGGGCTTCCCTTGGGCGTCAGGATCACCGACCTGTGGCCGCTGGCGGCGAGGGCGCGCGCGAGATAGAGGACCTGTTGCTGTCCCCCCCGCCATTCGCGCCCCGTGTCGAGGTGCAGGATGCTCAAGGAGCGGTCGTCTGTCTGGTTCAATCCGGCCATCCTTCTTCGGTGCCGCTCAGTATAGCCGGAACGAAGGATCGAGGGGAGGGAATCCGTCGGGGGGCGCGTGGTTGCGACCCCGCCGGCTGCGTCAGTCGCGCCATGGCCCGCTCGGCTCGCTGAGTCACAGGGCGCGAGCAGTGCGGGCCATCAGCGCTTCACGAGCCGGAGGGCCTGTGACCCCGCCGGCTCCCTCAGCCCCGCTATGTTCGCGTTCGCGGCGCGGGGCTTCGGGAGCCGCCGGGGTCCCTCGACAGGAAGCGGGAGGACACATGGCCCTATCTCAGCAGGACGATGCTCCTCGCCCGCCGCTGCCCGCCGTCAACCGTCAGCCGGCAGTAGTAGATCCCCGAGGCCACCTGCATCCCCGCGTCGTTGCGCGAGGACCAGGTCTCCTGATGCCACCCCCCCGCTCTGTGTCCGGCGAAGAGGGTCTTCACGAGTCGACCGTTCACATCGAAGACACGGAGGTCGATTTCTCCATCTCGTGGAAGGGCGTAGCGGATTGTCGTCTGATCCCCGAACGGGTTGGGCCTGGCCGGAGCAAGCTCGAGGGACGGGCCATCGGCGGCCTCGCGAGACACATGCGACGCGCCCCTCACTCGGACGCACAGCGTGATTCCGCCCGTCTCCCGCACCAGGACTCCCGACGGCGTGTAGAGGAAGCACTCCACATCGACGCGGCCGAGCGGCCGGGTCACGGTCGGCGTGACGGTCGCCCGGCAGGGAATCATCTGTCCCGGGCCGAGCGGGATCGGGACCCCCTCGGGCAGGCTGAGCGTCGCGGACCAGTCCTCGGCCCCTTCCTCCCTGTCGATGCGGAGAACGACCTCCATCGGCCCGGTCTCGGGATTCTCGACCGCGAACGTCATCCCGACGGGGGCGCCGATGTCGGTCTCCATGGAGAACTCGCCAAGGGCCGCGTGGTTGTTCTCCCCCTGCGGCCAGTCGCTCTGCGGCATCTCGCCCGGCGAGTGGATCGTGCTGAAGAAAGAGAAGAAGGGCTCGCCGAAGCTGTTCGCCGGCGGCGATGTCCAGAAGACGGGCCCGACCGTCAGGGAATCGCCCGGCGGCAGCGATGGAATCGGAATCAAGCCGAAGGGGCTTCCCGCGCCGGCTCTCTCCGCGGCGTTCGGATCGCGGTACGAAAACTCGCAGTAGCCGCCCGCGGGAGTCGCTCCCGTGCCGTAGTTCGCCACGGTCGCATAGACCTCGTACTGGGACTGCCCGATCTTGCGGATCTCGATCCCGGTGGAGCCGGCCCCTCCGCCTCCTCCTCCTCCGCCGAAGTCGCCGAAGCCGCCGTGGCTCCACCAATCATCGCCGTACGGCCAGCCGTCGTGCCCGGCGTCGGGCCCCTGGATCTGAAGACAGACCGTGAGTCCCTTGCTCTCGATCGCCGCGCCGCCGAGCTTGTCGGCGTACCCGACATAGGAGTGGGACGAGGGGGAGGGATTGAGAGTCCCCCAGGCCGCAGTCGCGGCGGTCGCGACCAGCGGGTTGCCGATCCAGCCGCCCCACTGCACTTTCCAGGTCGAGAAGTCCCAATCGCCCGTGCTCGAGATGTTGGCGAGGTTGTGCGTTTGCACTTCGCCGCCTTGCAGACCTCCATTCGTCAGGGTGAGCTTCGCCTGCGCGTTCTGGACAGGGAAGAGGCCGTCCAAGGGTTCGGCGCCCGTGTAGGTCACGAGGAGAGAGCCGTCCTCCTTCCCGCTGTAGCACCAGGCGGGAGCGGCGAGCCACTTGAGCTCCCAGGGCGCGGCGAAGATGAATCGCTTGCTGGTCCAGACCTGGTCCCAGAAGACCGCCTGCGGGATCCAGGCATACTTCGCGACCGCGGGATCGTGGATCAGGAAGGCCCGCCGCTTCCCCGGCCAGGGCTGCGCGCTCCACGGATTGCCCGGGCATGTGCCGGCGTTGTCGAAGCCGACCAGCAGAACCGCGTGGCCGCAGGCATTGTCGGTTTCGGGGGAGACGGACGTCGTGTCGACGAATCCCTCGTACTGATCCGCCTTGAGCCACTTGAGGTAGTTCTGCGTGGAGATGAAGGCGACGATCGGGTATCCGGAGGCGAGGAAGGTATCGAGCGCGCTCGGGTAGACCGTGCTCGTCGTGTCGACGTCGTCCGATGGAGCGACATCGGTCCAGATGGAATCCACGGCGCTGTAGCCGAGCGAGCGCCACGTGTATCCCCAGTTCCCTCCTCCCGCCTGCGGGCATCCGACCGGAGGGCATCCCGCCCGGATGGCGGTCGCCGCCTGCGTCAGGCTCGAGAAGTGGGCGGCCCGACGGCCGTCGGTAATGTATGTGCCCTTCCAGGCGCCGGGGCAACTGTCGCGGTCGTTCGTGTTGGCGGCCGCCTCGATTTCTTCCTGGGGCCCAGCGAAGTTGCCTCCCCCGACCGGAAGGATGTCGCCGAAACGATCGAAGAGCATCTGCAGGCAAGCGACGACGCAGCGCCCGTTCGGTCTGTTGGGGCAGCAGGGCTCGCTCAGCGGGCTGCCCGGGATCGTGTACTGCCCATGGAAGGGGACGAGGGGCGGCTGCGCCCAGTGCGCGGCGTTGTTCTCCGGGTCGACGAAGATGCCCCGCGGCGGACTCGCGTAAGCCTGGGGCTCCTCGTACCCCTCCACCGAGAAGTCGTCATAGTGGGCGTCCAGATAGTTGGTCCCCGAGTGATTGTCCTCGAACCAGAACTGCAACGAGGGGACGACCGTCGTGTTGTAGCTGACCGTTCCCATCAGGGTTCCGTTCACGAAGACCGTGTACTGCCTGAGGGAGGGGCGGCAGTGGACGGTGATCCAGCCCCACGTGCTGGCGGCCAGGTATGAATCGAAGGAGCTGTTCGAGACGCGGTTGCCGACGAAGGAGTTGTTCCCGACCGGGTCATAGAGGAGCGGCAGATTGGGGTAGTCGAGGAGCAGCCGGATATGGCCGAAGACGAAGAATCGATTCCAATGGAACGAGGAGTACTTGAATGCGCACCGCACCGTGTAGTCCCTGGTCGTGTCGACGGGGACCGACCGCGAGGTGGCCGTGGCGCCTCGTCCGGCCATGGCGTTTCCGATCACTCGCAGAGAGTGTGTGCCTGAGTTCCCGACGGCCGGGTCGAGCGCGATCGTGGCGCCATTGTTGGCCAGCGTCCAGCAACTGGTGTTGTTGTCCTCGAAGTCGTCCGACCAGAGGGCAAGGGACGCGGCCGAGGGGGACGGGGAAAAAAGGGCGATCGCCTGCAAGAGAACGATCGCCGGCATCACGCGGGCAGGAGTCGCGGCTCTCATCTTGAATCCTCCAACCACATTCGTGGTTTTGAGATATCGATCGCCGCAGGGACGAAAAGGTTACAAGACGCCGCTCGAGCGCGTATCATGAGGCTCAGTCACGAGTTCGCCGACGCAAGTCGCGGTCCGGCCGCCCTCGATGGCCGGCCGGCCGAATGGCAAGAGGAGGTAACGATGGTCTTGGCAAGGCGGTTCTGGTGGGTGGCGGTCGTCGGGATCCCCTTCGGTCTCGGGGTTCTGGGGCTCGCGGGCGTGTCGGTTGCGGCTCCGCAGGAGTTGATCGCGGACGGGGACTTCAGCGCCTGCGCGACCAGCAAAGTCCTCCGGCAGGACAACAAAGGGCCCGACTGGTGCGAGACGCGCAAGGACGGCAAGGAGGGGCGCAAGCTCCTCATGCTGAGCAAGAAGGATGTGGCGGGCAACGCGACGCCAAAGGCGATGCTGAAGGCCCACCCCGACCTCAACACCTACCTGAGCCAGAGATTCGCCGCGCCGCAGAAGGACGACTTCAGCATCCAGTACGACATCTGCGTGCGCGAGATTCTGCCGGACGACAATCGTTCAGCCTTCTGCATGGTGGGCAAGGACTCGGACAAGAAGGCCGGCCCCAACTCGACCGGGGGCGAGCGGTTCGTCTTCCTGGGCTTCGAGAACGCCCCCGAGAAGGGGAAGATCAATCTCTTCGCCCGCCAGGGCAAGACGCCGTGGGAGCAGAAGACGATCGTCGCCAAAGGCCTCGATCTCAACAAGTGGTACACGATCGAGCTCGCGATCTATCCCTCCGCCGCCGCGTACGAGGTTTCGGTCAAGGGGATCACGCAGCCGGTGGAGCTCGACGCGTTCAGCCCCTCCGGCAAGGCGCCCAAGCGGCTCACGCATATCAGCTTCGCTTCGTGGAACGACGGCGCGGGCACCTTCTACATCGACAATGTGATCGCGCGGGCGCTCTAGGCCCGCGGACCCCGACGGGAGGAGACGATGAGGAAGCCTGAGGCCGCGCTCGGCCACTTCGAGAAGAACTTCGATTCCTATGTCGAGAGGCTCAAGACGATCACGCGGATCCCGAGCGTGAGCGCCGAGGGATTCCCGCGGGAGGAGGTCGCGCGGTGCGCTGAGGCGGTGGCGGCTGAGCTGCGCGCGGCGGGGCTGGAGAACGTCCGGACGATCGTGTACGAAGGAAGCCATCCTTACGCCTACGGCGAATGGCTGCACGCCCCGGGCGCGCCGACGATTCTCCTCTACGGGCATCACGACGTGCAGCCTCCGGGACGGCCGGAGGTCTGGGAAAGTCCCGCGTTCGAGCCGACGGTTCGGGCCGACGGACGCCTCTATGCGCGAGGAATCGCCGACGACAAGGCCGGCGTGATGATGCACGTGGCCGCGGCCGACTCGTTCCTGCGGGCTGAGAAGCGCCTTCCCTTGAATGTGAAGGTGATCATCGAGGGGGAGGAGGAGGTCGGCTCGGGGCATCTCGAGGACTTCCTCCGCGCCAATCGAGAGATGCTCGCCGCGGACTATCTTGTCCTCACCGACACGGCGAACTTCGAGGAGGGGATCCCCGCCATCACATTCCAGCTCCGGGGCATGGTGGCCGTCGATGTCGAGGTGGCGGGCCTCAGGGGGCGCGTGCACAGCGGAAGCTGGGGCGGCCCCGTTCCCGATCCGATCATGGCCCTTTGCAGAATCCTCGATCGCCTGGTCGACGAGGACGGCGTCCCCTGCGATCCCGATATCAGGGCCGGCATCAGGGAGACTCCCGACGCGGCGCGCGCGCGCCTGCAGGCGCTCCCCTTCGATGAGGCGGACTTCATGAGGCAGGCCGGCCTGCTGCCCGGCGTCCGGATCGCGGGCGAGAAGAAGTACAGCGTCTACGAGAGGATGTGGACGCGCCCCAGTCTCACGGTCGTGGCGATGGAGGCGAGCCTCATGAAGGACGCCACCAACCAGATCGTCGATTCGGCGAGGGCGCGCGTCACGGTGCGGATCGTCCCGGATCAGGATCCCGAGGCCGTGCGGGACGCGCTCGTCGCCGCTCTCCATCGCGATCCTCCGTGGGGAGTCCAGGTCCGCGCGAAGCCGCTGCACACGGGACTCTGGTGGACGACCGAGCCGAGCGGTCCCGCGTTCGACGCCGCGATGCGGGCGCTGCGCGCCGGATACGAGCAGGAGCCGGCCCTCATCGGCTGCGGGGGATCGATTCCATTCGTGAAGCCGTTCCAGGACATCTTCGGCGGCATCCCCTGTCTCCTCCTCGGGGTCGAGGATCCGACATGCCAGGCGCACGGGGAGAACGAGAGTCTGAGCCTGAGGGACTGGCGCAAGGCGATCCGTTCGGCGATCTATCTCTACGCGGAGCTGGCGGAGCTGCGCTAGATGTCCTTGACTGTATCTGAGACGCGAGCGGCCGCGCCGCGAGGCCCGGCGCCCCCGGAACCCAGCCGGGCCGAGCGGATGCGCCAGGCGAGCGTGTCAGTTGCAGTCAAAACGGTCCAGGAGCCGCGGCGACACGAGAGGAAGGACGTCAGATGAGTCGAGAGACCCAGCCGCCCGCGGCGGACAGTCGCCTCAAGGCGAAATACGAGTGTCTCCTTGAGTGGTTCCGCGAGGCGGGAAGCGCGGTCGTGGCCTATTCGGGCGGAGCCGACAGCGCCTTCCTTCTGATGGCCGCCCACGAGGCTCTCGGCGACCGCTGCGTCGGCGTGACCGCCTTCTCGCCGAGCATGCCGCGCGCGGAACTCGAGAGCGCCGTGGCGACGGCGCGGGAGATCGGCGCGCCTCACCGGGTCATCGAGACGCACGAGCTCGACGATCCCCAGTACCGAGAGAACAGCCCGATGCGGTGCTACTTCTGCAAGGGCGATCTCTTCGATCGGCTCCTCGAGTTCGCGAAGGAGAATCGATACGCCGTCGTCGCGGACGGATCGAACGTGGATGACATCGGCGACCATCGCCCCGGGATGCAGGCCGCGCGCGATCGCGGCGTCCGGAGCCCTCTGCAGATGATTGGCCTCGGGAAGCAGGATATTCGGGCACTGGCGAGGCAGCGCGGGCTCTCCACCTGGGACAAGCCCGCGGCCGCCTGTCTCTCCTCCCGCATCCCCTACGGCACCGAGGTGACGGCGGAGAGGCTCGCGACGATCGAGAAGAGCGAGATGATCCTCAAGGAGCTGGGGATCCGGCAGCTTCGGGTGCGGCACCACGGCGAGATCGCGCGGATCGAGGTCGTCCCGGAGGACTTCGCGCGCGTGATCGAGAACCGCCGGCAGATCCTCGAGCGGATGAAGGCTCTCGGCTTCCTCTTCGTCACGATCGACCTGGAGGGATTCCGCAGCGGGAGCCTCAACGCGGGGCTGGATCTCGGATGAACGAAGAAACCCTCCGCAGGATGCTCGAGGATGTCCGGTCCGGACGGCTGGACCTCGACGGCGCGCTGCATCGATTGCGAGATCTGCCTTACGAGGATCTCGGCTACGCGCGCCTTGATCATCATCGCGCGCTGCGAACGGGAATGCCCGAGGCGGTCTTCTGCCAGGGGAAAACGCCTGAGCAGGTCGCGGAGATCTTCGTGCGCCTCGCGGCTCGCCACGTCCAGGCGATCGGAACGAGGGCCAGCGAGGAGGCCGCCTCCGCTGTGCGGGCGCGGCTTCCCGACGCGACCTACCATCCGGTGGCGAGGATGATCCTCCATGTTCCCCGGGGGGTGGACGCGGCGGGGCCGGGAGGCGGCGCTCGCGGCGGGACGCGGCCCGTGGCGGACGGAGAGGACCAGGGCCGGCGCGAGCCGGTCGATGGAGAGGGTCCGATCGTCCTCGTGTGCGCCGCGGGGACCTCCGATATTCCGGTCGCCGAGGAAGCGGCGCTCACGGCGGAGGTTCTCGGATGCTCCGTCACCAGGCTCTGGGACGTCGGGGTGGCGGGGTTGCACCGTCTTCTCGATCACCGGCGACTTCTCTCTCGAGCCTCGGTGGTGGTCGCGGTCGCGGGGATGGAGGGCGCGCTCGCAAGCATCGTCGCAGGCCTTGTCGCCTGTCCCGTGATCGCGGTGCCGACGAGCATCGGCTACGGCGCGAGCTTCGGCGGGCTGGCGGCGCTGCTCACGATGGTCAACTCCTGCGCTCCGGGCGTGAGCGTGGTCAACATCGACAACGGATTCGGAGCGGGAGTCATCGCCCACAGGATCGTCTCCCGTCCTGAGCCGCCGTCCCCGCGTCGCGACGCCAGCGCGGTTTGATCGAATCCGGGCCGCGAATCCCGGCGCCCCCCCCTTCCCCTCACGGCTTCGTTGCTGTACAATTATAGTGGCTTGGGTTGAGCCGGTTCTCGCGTGGCCGCAGGGTCGGTTTGCCCGCGGCCGGGAAGGGATGCCACTCCGAGCGCCGGGGCGCTGGATCCCGTCCGCGCTTCGCGGTCTTGGAGAGGCTCCACAACAACGGAGGGGTTCGATGACGCACCGCATCATCCGTGGATTCCTGCTCGCGGGGTTTGGCGCCCTGCTTCTCCTGGTCGGCGGACTCTCCGCTCTCGCCGCCGCGGAGCCGGCGACCCTCAGCGTCGTCATGTCCGACGATTCGCAGATCGTGATCGATGTGACCGCTCTCGATCTCAGTAGCGAGATCGTCACGACGGCCGGCGGCCCGTTCACGGCCGTCGAGGCGCCCGAGCACGGCTTCACGAGCGAGATCGGCGCCCCGCGGCTGCCCGTCCTGCGCGGGCTCGTGGAGATTCCGGTGGGCGCGAGTTGGGATACGGCGCTCGAGGATGCCGTCTACCGCGAGGAGCCGGTTGGGGCCCCGATCCTGCCTCTGCAACCTCCCCGTCCCAAGACCAAGGAGCCGCCTCCGCCGTTCGCTTACGACGGCGCCGCCTACCGCGAGGCCGGCTACACGAAGTCCCCGGCGATCCTCGTGGAGGAGGGGGGCTTCCTGCGCGGCCGCCGGCTGGCTCAGGTCTCCGTGCGGGTCGTCGACTACGATCCGTCGGCCGGGATGATCCGCGCGCTCGAGAGCGGTCGGATCCGGGTGCGGCTGAACGGAGCGGATCCTATGGAGACGGCGCGGCTGCGGGACCGTTATCAATCCCCCTTCTTCGACGGCGTCTCGAGGAGCGTCATCCTCAACGCCGAGGCGAGCCGCTACCTGCCATCGGGCGAGATCGGATATCTCGTGATCTCGACTCCGGCCTTCTTCGGAAACGCCGACCTGGCCGACTACCTCGCATGGAAGGCCCAGAAGGGATTCCATGTGACGCACGTGTCGACGGACGCGACCGGGCCCACGAAGGAGCTGATCAAGGCCTACATCCAGACCGCCTACGACGGCTGGGAGATCCCTCCGACCTTCGTCACCCTGGTTGGCGACACGCCCGCAATTCCGCACTGGGTCGGGATCGGCGCTGATAGCCCGGCGACCGATCTCAACTACACGATGCTTGCCGGCACAGACTACCTTCCCGATGTCGCGTTGGGTCGCATATCGGTGGTCAATGCGACGGAACTTCAGAACATTCTGCGGAAGACGCTCTCCTTCGAGAGAGTGGAGTGGAGCGGAAACGACGACTGGGAACGGCACGCGACCTTCATGGCGAGCGTGGACAACTACACGGTGACCGAGGGCACCCACAACTACTGTATCAATACATACCTCCTGCCTCTCGGATACCAGTGCGATCGACTCTACTGCTACACCTACGGCGCCACCACGCAGCAGGTCCGGGACGCCTTCAACGCGGGCCGTTCCCAGGGGACGTACTCCGGACATGGAGCGGAGACCTACTGGGCGGACGGGCCGGTCTTCTATCAGAGCGATGTCCGCAACCTCGTGAACACCGTCTACCCCTTCATCCAGGCATACACATGCCTGAGCGGGAACTACTCTGTCGGCGAGTGCTTTGGCGAGACCTGGATTAGGACCGCCCGCGCCGCGATCGCCTACTTCGGTTCGTCGGTGACCTCCTACTGGACCGAGGACGACATCCTGCAGAAGCGCGTCTACCAGGGCTGGTATGACAACCAGAACGCGAACGAACCCGTCGATCGAACTTGGATCGGGGGGATGACGATCTATGGGAAGCTCAAGTACTACGATTACTTCGGCAATACGTCGACGACACGGCGCTACTTCGAGATGTATAACATCATGGGAGATGCGTCCGTCGACATCTGGACGAGTGTGCCCCGCGTGGCGGCCGTGACGGTGCCGACGGCCCTCCTTGCCGGGCAACAGAGTTTCGATGTGACCGTCCAGTCCGTGCCTTACGCGATGATCTCCATCCAGAAGTCGGACGGAGGGAACGGCATCTTCATGACAGCGTGGGGCGATGCCGCGGGGCACGCCGTGGTCAGTCTTCCCGAACCCTTGACCCCGGGAAGCCTGCATCTGACGATTACCGCCCACGACATCGAGCCTCACTTCTCCACGATCGATGTGATTCAGCCGTCCGGGCCGTATCTGATCTACGAAGCCAACTTGGTGGAAGACTATGAAGATCACGACGGAACGATTGACGCGGGGCAGATGTTCGGGCTCCGGGTCACTCTCGAGAACATTGGAGTCGACCCTGCGACCGGGTTGACAGCGGGAATCAGCTGCAACGATCCGTATCTCGAGATGAGCGTGCCGGTCGAGCCCAGCATCCCGGACATCTTGCCGGGCGGCTTCGGCACGATGGAGGGGGGGATTCCGTTCCTCTTCAGAGGCACGACGCCCGACCAGCACGTCGCCACCTTCGGGTGGCATGCCCACGGCAACGAGGGGGACTGGAACGGGCAATTCGCGTGCACGATCAACGCCCCCGCGATCTCGGCGGGAAGTTGCCTGGTTGACGACTCGGCCCCGGGCGGCGACGGCAATGGGACGGCGGATCCCGGGGAGACGGTATCGCTCTACTTATGGCTCGCGAACACCGGGCACGCGACGGCGCGCGATCTCAACGGGGTCCTGGCCACCGGCAATCCGAACGTCTCGATCATCGACGCCAGCGCTATGTGTCTCATCGCGCCGGAGGGAGAGAGCGCCCTCTTGAGCGGGTTCCAGGTGACTATCCTTCCAGGTTGTCCTTCTCCCGCGACGATTCCCTTCGATGTCGATCTGACCGGCGCGAACGGCTTCGAGGCGGCGATCGCCTTCGGCCTCTCGATCGGGGCCTTCTTCGATGACGCGGAGGCGGATCGCGGGTGGACTCTGGGAGCGCCGGACGACAACGCGACGTCGGGCCTCTGGGTCAGGGCCGATCCGGTCGGGACGAGCTACAGCGGCCAGCCTTGCCAGCCGGAGGACGACCACACGCCCGCGCCAGGGACGATCTGCTTCGTGACGGGGAACGGGACGATCGGAGGCGCGGCGACCGACAGCGACATCGACGGCGGCAAGACCACCCTCCGTACGCCGGTCTTCCCTCTCGAAGGCGCGACCTCGGCCACGGTGAGCTACTGGCGGTGGTACACCAACAACCTCGGCAACAATCCGGGGCAGGACTACTGGGACGTGGATGTCACCTCCGACGGAGTCAACTGGACGCACCTCGAGCATACGACCGCGAGCGCGAATAGCTGGACCTACTATGCCTTCAATGTCGGCGACTTTGTCTCGCTCACCGATCAGGTGCGATTCCGGTTCGTCGCTCAGGATCAGAGTCCGGGATCGCTGGTCGAAGCGGCGGTCGATGACTTCACGCTCACCGTGGTGCGGACTCCCGCGGCGGACGCGCCGCAGCCCGCGGGGATGATGCAGACAGGCATCGTCTCCTGCGGACCCAACCCCTCGAGCGGCGCTCTGCACGTTTCCTACCGGATCGGCGAGCAGTCGCACGCGAGAATCGGTCTATACGACATCGGCGGCCGGCTCGTCCGGATTCTCCACGACAGTCCCGCGACCCCGGGCGAGAAGACGCTTGTGTTCGATGCTGTCGATGGCGCGGGGAAGAGCCTCGCGTCGGGCATCTACTTCCTCAGGCTGGAGACGCCGGCGGTTCTTCAGATCCGGCAGGTGACGGTTCTGAAATAATCGCGGCGCGACGATCGAGCGCGGAGGATTCGGGCTCCGGATCCTCCGCGTTTGAAATTCTGCGATTAGATCTTCTTCGACGCCTCCCTTCGGTCGTCGCGAGCGCAGGGAGGGGATCCTCCTGCAGAATGGGAGGCTGCGGCGGCGGAATCATAAGCGGCTTTCCTCACGCCCTACTTGTGAAGTCCTTCACAAGTATGACTTCTGCGGCCCCCAGGCGAGGCAGCCGATCCATGGAAAGAGCGCCCGCATCTTCTGTTTTGCTTTGGAGTTGACGGGATTGCTCCCGCGCGGCTAGGATCATTGGCGGTGGTTAACTACCAAAGGAGTTAGCCAGATGGGTTCGGATCCTCCCAGGAACCGAAGCGATCGCTCCGCCGAGAGTGGCGAGGGGGAGCAACGCGGGGGGGGATCTTTTCAGCTCGTCCGCAACAGCCACATCTTCTCCGCCGCCGTCCGAGATGTCCTCGAGAGCGGCGCTCTTCAGGCGGCGACCGATCTTCCGCTCACGCTCTCGCAGGTCCGCCTGATCACGCTCCTCTCTCTGGACGGAAGACACAAGATCGGGGAGATCGCCGACTATCTCGGCGTGAGCGCCCCGGCAGCGACCAAACGCGTCGACAAGCTCGAGAAGCTCGGCCTCCTTTCGAGATCGCGCGGGGAGGGAGACCGGAGATCGACAATCGTCGAACTGAGCCCCGACGGCCGAGCCCTCGCCGTCCGATATGAGAGGCGCAAGACGCAGTTCGCGATGGACGCGTTCCGCTCCCTCGACGCTCAAGAGATGAGACAGCTTGCCCTCTTGCTCGACCGTCTTTCACTTTCACTCCTTCGTCAGAGCGGTCCGGATCGTGGGCCATGCCTGAGATGCGGGGCCGATATCCAGCCCGATTGCGGCGTGAGGAGGCTTCGTGGGGGCTGTCCCTATGCCGCCTTCGCCGCCGGTCGCGCGCCGCAGGCGCGGAGCGACCGCCGTCCTTCCGCGGATCGCGACTCATGAGGTGCAGCGATGAAATACTGGCGTAGACCCCTGGATTTCGATCAGATCAAGGTCCCGCGCGGGGAGGTCCGAGTCATCATCGATCGCTGCAAGGGATGCGGCTTCTGCGTCGAGTACTGCCCGAAGGATGTCCTTGCGATGTCCGACGCGTTCAATGTGAAAGGATACCACCCGCCCAAGGTCGTGAAGGAGGGCGAGTGCGTCAACTGCAATCTGTGCGAGATGATCTGCCCCGATTTCGCAATCTACAGCGTCGCGCTTCCGGACGGCCTGCCGGAAGAGGAGGGACTTTCCGCCGGGGGCGAACGCGCCGGCGGCAATGGGGTCGAAGGGGAGGAGAGGAGGACTCGCGTTGAAAGCTGATCCGGCGGGCGTCCTTGTGGGATCGCACTATCTCGATGGCGACTATGCGTGCGGCGAAGGAGCCATGGCCGCGGGATGCCGGTTCGTCGCAGGCTATCCGATCACTCCGTCGACCGAGGTCGTGGAGCGGATCGGGCGGCGCTTCCCCACCATGGGAGGCACGTTCATCCAGATGGAGGACGAGCTGGCGAGCATGGCGGCCGTGGTCGGAGCGTCGTGGACGGGAACGAAGTCGATGACCGTGACCAGCGGGCCCGGCTTCAGCCTGATGATGGAGAACATCGGCCTCGCGGCGATGATGGAGACGCCCTGCGTCGTGGTCGACGTCCAGCGCGGGGGTCCCTCGACGGGACTGCCGACGATGGTCGGCCAAGCGGACATGATGCAGGCGCGATGGGGATCGCACGGCGACTACGAGACGATCGCCCTTTGTCCGCAGTCTCCGCAAGAGGCGTTCGACCTGACGATCCTCGCGTTCAATCTCTCGGAGACCTTCCGCGTCCCGGTCCTTCTGATGATGGACGAGTGCGTGGGACACATGACCGAGAAGGTGGTCATTCCGCCGGCGGACACGATCGAGATCGTCCCCCGGCGGCTCACGAAGCAGCCGAAGGAGACCTACCGCCCATATCGAGTCAACGGAAACGGGACCGGCGTTCCCGAGTTCGCGCGGGCGGGGGACGGATACCGGTTCCACGCGACGGGGCTCACGCACGACGAGCGCGGCTACCCTGTCATGAGCGTCGACTGCCAGGAGCTGTGCGTGCGGAGGCTCGTGGACAAGATCCGGCTGAATGCCGACGCGATCTCTCGCTACGACGAGGAGCAGACGGAGGGGGCCGACGTGGTCGTGGTGGCCTACGGGATCACGGCGCGCGTTTCCAGGATGGCCATCGATCTGGCGCGCAAGGAGGGAGCCAAGGTCGGCTTTCTGCGCCTGATCACCGTCTGGCCGTTCCCTGAGAAGCGGATCCGGGATCTGGCCTGGAAGACGAAAGCCTTCGTCGTCCCGGAGATCAACTATGGACAGATGGCGCTCGAGGTGGAGCGGTGC
>Ga0194125_10004462_pt1 | contig 21810 bp, 21 predicted proteins | sample TA2KigC250mmetaG_FD_148626 | JGI IMG/M metagenome (GOLD analysis project Ga0194125, IMG submission 148626) | Freshwater microbial communities from Lake Tanganyika, Tanzania - TA2015034 Kigoma Deep Cast 250m | ecosystem: Environmental > Aquatic > Freshwater > Lake | place: Tanzania: Lake...
AGGTTGAGATAGCAGAGAATAAATATCTTGATATAAGAAAAGAGCAAAAGATTAAATTTGAGGACTTTGCCGACGAGTATTTAGAGCTGTACTCAAAACCGAATAACAAGTCTTGGATGAAGTCCGACCGCCATAACCTGAAAAGTTTAAAAGATTTCTTCTCCGGCAAATATCTTTATGAGATCACTCCGATGCTGGTTGAGAAGTTCAAAGCAAAAAGAGCTCAAGAGGTTTCTCCTGCAACCGTAAACAGAAATTTAGCCTGTCTAAAATCCATGTTCAATAGGGCGATTGAATGGGGCAAGACGAAAGATAACCCCGTAAAGAAAGTAAAGTTGTTCAGGGAGAACAATAAGAGGCTTCGCTATCTTGAGAAAGAGGAAATAATCAAGCTACTATCAAATTGCAATGGCTATCTAAAGCCTATAGTTATTGTTGCCCTAAATACAGGCATGCGCAAAGGCGAGATTTTAGGCCTTAAATGGCACGATATTGATTTCAAGAGAGGGATAATCTATCTGCTTAATACCAAAAATGGAGAAAAGAGAGAAATACCCATAAATGAGCAAGTAAAGACCGCTTTAATCAGGACCAAGAAACACCCAGAAAGCCCTTATATTTTCTGCAAAGAGGACGGAAATCCCTTTGGGAACATCAGAAAATCTTTCTTTACAGCCTTAAAAAAAGCGGGTATAATGAATTTTCACTTCCATGATTTAAGGCACACATTTGCTTCGCATTTGGTTATGTCTGGCGTGGATTTAAACACCGTCAGAGAGCTGATGGGTCATAAATCGCTTGAAATGACGCTTAGATACAGCCATCTCTCGCCCGATCATAAGAAGCGGGCAGTGGATATTTTGAGCAAGCGGATGGACACTATTTGGACACCAGAGGCTACATCGGAGAAAGTAAGCGAAAAGCCTGTTGGCGTAAGTATTTGATAATATATTGATTATGTTTTTCGGGCCCATAGCTCAGTTGGTTAGAGCAGCTGACTCATAATCAGCGGGTCAGAGGTTCAAGTCCTCTTGGGCCCATTTTCGCCCGAGCTTGATTTTAAGCGAAAATGGCACTGAGGAGATTGGATAGATCTTTCGTTTTGCTCAGGATTGTTCTGGAGTGGGGAACGAAGGGGCAAAATCGACGAAGTGCCTTAAGAGAAAAAGGTCCTTCGGCTATAGGCCTCAGGACCAGAAAATTTTCATTAATGAAAATTTTTTGGGGTGGTTAGCTCAGCTGGTTAGAGCGTTGCGCTCACATCGCAAAGGTCGCCCGTTCAAGTCGGGCACCGCCCACCATCCGGAAGATGCATTGGGATGGTGAGGCTCGCCAATCCGCCAAAGGCGGATGGCGGTCCACCAGGAAAAATATGGATAACTTAACAATAAAAGGATCTAGAAAGTGGCAGAGATTAGTCTACAAGAACAAATGAAGCAGTTGTTTGGGCTTCAGACGGTAGATAAAGAAATCTACCGTCTGCGGACAGAATTGGAGGAAAAGCCCAAGCTGATTGAAGAATTACAAAAGAAATTTGAAGAAAAAAAGGCAAGCTTAAAGGCGCTGGAAGATAAATCAAAACAGATACAACTCAAGAGAAAAGAGAAAGAAGTAGACTTAGCCGGCAAAGAAGAGGCGATAAAAAAGGCGCAGACACAACTTTATCAGATCAAGAAAAACGAAGAATATCAGGCGATGGTCAAAGAAATCGCCGGCTTTAACGCCGACAAGTCTGTTTTAGAAGAAAATATACTGAAGCTTTTTGATGACACAGACGCTGTCAATAAAGAGATAGAAAAAGAAAAAGTAGTCTTGGTAGAGGAAGAAAAGAAATTCAATCAACAAAAAAAAGAAGTTGATGACCGCATGAAAGAGGTAAACGATAGGCTTGCGGTCTTGGAGTCAAATCGCAATCAGATTACGCCTAACATAGAAAAAAAGATACTTGCGCAATACGAACGCGTATTAAAAAACCGTGAAGGTCTAGCGTTAGTTCCGATCAAGAACGGCGCCTGCCAGGGTTGTTTTTTGAATTTGCCTCCCCAGGTAATAAATGAAATAAAGATGAAAAAGGGTATAGTTGTTTGTGAGGCCTGCGCCAGAATTCTATTCCTTGAAGAGGAGCTTTGAAAAAAGTAAGTTTAGAGATATATATTGATGGAGCTTCAGAAGGCAATCCCGGAAAGTCAGGAGCGGGAGCGATAATCTGCGAAGATGGCCAGGTTGTAAAGAATATATCAAAATACATCGGAGAGGCTACGAATAATGTAGCCGAATATTTAGCTTTGATTTTTGCGCTTCAGGAAGCGCTGATGAGGAGGGCTTCCGATGTAATCGTCAAGACAGATAGCGAGCTGCTTTGTAATCAGATAAATAAGAATTTTAAGGTCAAAAGCAATAATTTGAAAATTTTCTTTGAGCAGGCCCAGCATTTGATTTCCGGTTTCGATAAGTTTAAGATTGAGCATATCCCCCGTACTGAAAACAAGGGGGCTGACAAACTGGCAAGTAAAGCAATTAGAGAGCAGGCGAAGGTGATCGCTCGCCATTGAATAATGGCGGGGGGAAAGTCCGGGCTTCAGAGGATAGCGTAGCGGTTAAGTACCGCCGTCCCGGTTTTTCCGGGGCAGGAATAGAGCCACAGTGACGATACTTCGACTCGTTGTGCCTTCGGCACAACTCGCTCAGTATAAATTTCTCAAAAGGAAGTTTACCCTGAGTGAGCGCAAAGCGCGCATCGAAGGGTGAAACGCGGCAATCTCTACGTGAAGCAAGGTCGAATAGTCTCGGCGTCCGTAAGGATCAGGGTGATCCGCCCGAATAACTTTTAAAAGTAGCGTCGAGAGGGTAGGCTGCTAGAGCTCCGACGGTAACGTCGGAGTCGAGAGAAATGATCATCGATATGGATACGCAGTATCGCCTTTTTAAAAAACTCGATATCTGTGTAATCTATGGGAACAGAACTCGGCTTATCGCCTGCTCTCAAAATAACTTAAATAAAATTATGTTCTCAAAATCAGATTTTAAATTTCTTAACAAATCCCCGTTTTTGATACAAATTTAAATAATTTGTATCGGTAATATTCTTTTGATTATTTAAATAGAAAATAGGAGGAAATAATGTCAGGACATTCAAAATGGGCAAGTATCAAGCATAAGAAGGCAGCGACAGACGCGAAAAGAGGCGCGACTTTTACCAAGCTAATTAAAGAATTGACCGCAGCAGCCAGGCAAGGCGGCGGCAATCCGGATATGAATGTAGCTTTGCGTGCCGCAATGGCCAAGGCCAAAGAATACAATATGCCTTCCGATAACGTAAAAAATGCGATAAAAAGAGGCACGGGGGAGCTTCCCGGCGTTACATATGAATCTATTACTTACGAGGGGTATGCTCCTGGCGGAGTTGCTTTCATGGTTGATGCGCTCACTGATAATAAAAATAGAACTTCTGCGGAACTAAGAAATCTTCTTTCAAAGAAAGGCGGAAACCTTGCTGGGGCAGGAAGCACTGCTTGGCAATTCCAGAAAAAAGGTTTTATCCTGGTTGATAAAACTAAGATTGAAGAAGATAAATTGATGGAGATGGTTTTGGATGCCGGAGCTGAAGATATGAAATCCGAAGGTCAAAACTACGAAATCACTACCTCTCCGCAGGATTTAGAAAACGTCAAAGAGGCTTTAAAGAAGAATAATATTGAAACGATATCTGCCGAAATTACTATGATACCTACTTCAACCGTCAAGGTAACGGGCGCAGATGCCAAGGCAGTATTGGCATTGGTCGAGTCGCTTGAAGAGCACGAAGATGTCCAGGCGGTTTACGCCAATTTTGATATACCAGAGGATATTTTAGAAGAATCAACTTCTTCTTAAGAATAGATGAAGATATTGGGGATAGACCCGGGTTTAAATATTACCGGCTATGCAGTTGTTGAGAATAAAGGTACTAGCTTTAAGATACTTGAGGCCGGTTTTATACAAACAACTAGCAAAGAGAAAATTGAGAAGCGGCTGGATAAGATTTACAAATCTTTATCCGATTTGATAAAAACTCTTAGGCCCGATGCCTTGGTCTTGGAGAAATTATATGCCCATTATCGTCATCCTGTGACTGCTTGTTTATTGGGGCATGTGCGCGGAGTGATATGTCTTTTGTCCGCGGTTGAAAATATTCCTTTTTTTGAATACGGCAGCACTCGAATAAAGAAGTCAGTAGTTGGCAAAGGCCATGCTTCCAAAGCTCAGATGCAAAGAATGGTAGAGCATATACTACATCTAAAACAACCGATACAGGAAGATGTTGCTGACGCCTTAGCAATAGCGATGGCGCATATAAATATTTCAGAAAGAAACTTATGATTGCCCAGATAAAAGGTAAGGTAGTGCATATCGGCAAGAAAAACAGTATCCTCGTTGATGTCGCGGGGATATGTTACGAAGTATTGATTCCTTCGATCATAATGCGTCAACTTGAGGGTAATTTTAATGAAGATGGCTCGATCCATTTAATTACTTATCATTATCTGCAAACGGATATGGCAAGGAGCACTCCTATTTTAATCGGTTTCTTAAATGAGGTGGAAAAAGAATTCTTTGAAGAGTTTATCACCGTTTCCGGCATAGGGCCTCGCGCCGCAGTCAAGGCATTTAGCCGGCCCATTTCAGAGATTGTAAAGGCAATAGATGAAGGAGATACGGGTCTTTTGACAACTCTGCCGGGAATTGGCATGCAGAGGGCTAGAGAGATTGTAGCGAAGCTGCAGGGCAAGGTAGGTAAATTCGGGCTCATACAGGATAAGAAAATGAAAGAGCCTCAAGCAGAGAAAATGAATTGGCAAGAAGAAGCCTTGGAAGTCTTGTTGCAGCTTCAGTACAAGAGAAAAGAGGCGCAGGAGATGATCCATAAGGCCCTGAATAGAAAACAAGACATTAGTTCAGCCGAGGAACTATTAAACGAAGTCTATAGGCAAAGGAAGAAATAAAATATGTCAGAAAATCAGCAGATTAAATCCATTATTGAATCGTTGCTTTTTGTCAGCGAGAAGCCGTTGATGCTTGAGCAGATAAAAGATGTTTTAGAGGGCGTGGATATTGCCTCAATTCGCCAGCTGATAACGGAATTAAAGTCTGATTACCAGTCAAGGGCTTGTGGCATGGATATCGTTGAGGTGGCTGGCGGTTTTCAGATGTGCACATCGGGCAGTTCCGCCCCTTATTTAAAGAAGTTTTACAAAATTAAACATGCCGAGAAGCTGACCATGCCGACATTGGAGACGTTGGCAATCGTCGCCTATAAGCAGCCGGTGACCAGAATTGAAATAGAATCAATACGCGGAGTCAATGTAGATGGCGTAATCAAAAGTCTCACAGATAAAGGTTTGATTAGAATTGCCGGAAGAAGAGACAGCCCCGGCAGGCCATTCGTTTACGGAACTACCAGGCTTTTCCTAGAATATTTTGGTCTTAAGTCTCTGGATGAATTACCAAAAATAGAGGAATTTGTTAAAGCTGCAGCCAAGGCGCAGGAAGAGAATGCCGCGGAAAAGGTCGAAGAAAAAGGCGAAGAGAAGATTGAAGAAAAGAAAGAGGAGCAAAATGAATCTACAGAACCTGCGCAAGAAAATAGATAAGATTGACTTAGGGATTATCAAGTTCTTAAATCAAAGGGCTGATTTATGCTTGGACATAGGCAGATTAAAATCCAAATCTAAAAAAGGTATTTATTCTCCCGAGCGGGAAAGAGAAATATTAGCCAGAATCGCCAAATTGAACAAAGGGCCTTTGAACAACGAGGCGCTTGAGGCGGTTTATCGCGAGATAATGTCCGGCTCTTTGTCTTTGGAGAAACCCTTGAAGATCGCCTACCTGGGTCCGCCGGCGACATTCACAAATTTAGCGGCTATAAAGAAATTCGGTTCCCAGGTTGAATATCTTCCTTGTCATACTATTACGGATATCTTCACTGAAGTCGAGAGACAAAATGCCGACTACGGAGTCGTGCCGATTGAGAATTCTATTGAGGGCGCGGTAAGTCATACCTTGGATATGTTTGTGGATTCGGATTTGAAGATTTGTTCCGAGATAACCTTAGAGATCTCGCATAATCTTTTGTCTAATTGTCCGAAAAATAGAATCAAGAAGGTTTATTCTAATCCTCAAGTATTCGGACAGTGCCGCATCTGGCTTGAGACCAATCTGCCTGCGGTTGAGCTCGTGGAGGTTACAAGCACAACCAAGGCTGCCCAGATCTCTGCGCATACTAAAGATTCTGCCTGTATCGCTTCGATACTGGCAGCCAAGCAGTACGGTCTGAAAGTAGTAGCCAAAGACATAGAGGACAATCCTCACAACATAACTCGCTTTTTGGTAATTGGGCAAGAGGATGTACCAAAGACGAGGTACTCTAAAACTTTGATTATGTTTTCTATCAAAGATAAAGTGGGCGCGCTTCATGATATGCTAGTGCCGTTCAAGAAATATAAAATCAATCTCACTAAGATTGAGTCTCGTCCTTCCAAAAAGAAGGCTTGGGATTATTACTTCTTTGTAGATTTGGCCGGACATAGATTAGACAAAAATGTGCAAAAAGCCCTAAGCGAATTGGAAGAAAAATGTAAATTCTTAAAAGTTTTGGGCTCGTATCCAGTGGGGGAATAATTGTTACCCCACACTCCCGTATGGGGAATGGAGGATACTACAGGCGGAAGCCTGTAGAGGTAAGATGGAAAACTTAATTAACAAAAACATTCTAAAGATAAAACCTTACGAACCGGGAAAACCTATCGAAGAGGTCGAAAGGGAGCTGGGTTTAAAAAACGTCATTAAGCTGGCTTCTAATGAGAATCCTTTAGGCAGCTCCCTGAAGGCTCTCGCGGCTATTAAGAGGAATCTGAATACCCTTAACCGCTATCCCGACGGCAATTGCTTTTACCTTAAGAATAAATTAGCCAAGAAACTTAAGCTTAAACCAGGAAATTTAATCTTTGGCAATGGCTCCGATGAGTTAATCGATGTCATTATCAAGACCTTTGTGGGTTTAAACGAAGAGGTCTTGACTTCTAAAGTTAGTTTTGTGGAATACGAAATCGTCTCTCAAGCCAACAATCGAAGGTTTAGGGCTCTGCCTCTAAAGAATTTTAAGTATGATTTAATGGCGATAAAAATGGCCATCAGGAAAAATACCAAGGCCATTTTTATCGCTAATCCCAATAATCCCACGGGAACATACGTCAATAAAAGGGAGCTGGAGGAATTCTTAAAAGGATTACCGAAGAATTTAATCGTCGTATTGGATGAGGCATATAATGAATTTGTCGATGTTAGAGATTTTCCTAAGAGTCTTGATTATATCAATAAAAACGTAATCATCCTGCGTACATTTTCTAAAACCTACGGTCTGGCAGGATTAAGAATCGGCTTTGCTATAGCAAAACCAGAATTTATTGAATGCATGAATAGAGTCAGGCAACCTTTCAATGTGAATCTTTTAGCCCAGGCAGCAGCGCTTGAGGCTGTGGATGACGCCGCATTCTTAAGCCGTTCAAGAAAGACAATATTAGACGGCAAAATGTATCTTTACAACGAACTTGAGAAATTAGGTTTTGGATATGTATGCTCGGTAGCAAATTTTATCTTGGTCGATGTCAAACAAGACTGCAGAATAGTATTTAATAAATTGCTAAAGCAGGGAGTCATTATCAGGCCGATGGCAATTTATAATCTGAAGAATTTTATAAGAGTTACGATTGGGACTAGAAAAGAAAACATTAGGTTTATAAAGGCGTTAAAGAAGGTCAAATGACGACCGAACTTATGGAGTTTGAAAAACGACATAAGTTCGTAGTCGGAATTTGACCCTTGACATTTTGCAATCAAGTTATTTTAGAGCAAAATGTCAAGGGTTTCATTCGCAGACGCTACGCTACAATTTATGTCGTCCGCCACGAAACAATGGCGGACTCCATAAATTGTCTGCTCATTAAAGGAGGAAATAATGATAGTTGTATTAAGGCCAGATGCGACAAAAAAGCAGATTGACCATATACTTAAACGGGTTAAAGAACTTGGATTAAAACCCCATGTTTCAACAGGCGTTGAAAGGACGATTATCGGGCTCATAGGCCCTGAGGATGTCTTAAGAGTTACGCCCTTAGAGGTATTTCCTGGCGTTGAGAAAGTAATGCCGGTTTTAAAGGAGTACAAGCTTGTCTCGCGCGATTTCCAGAAAGAGGATACCGTTATCAAATTAGACGGAGGCATAAAGATCGGCGGGAATAAAATAATAGTTATTGCCGGGCCTTGCGCCGTTGAAAAGAAAGAACTTCTCATGGAGATCGGGAAGAAAGTAAAAGAAGCAGGCGCAACGGTGTTAAGGGCGGGAGCATTCAAGCCCAGGACATCGCCTTATAGTTTTCAGGGATTAGGCGAAAAAGGGTTAAAATATCTGCATGAGGTGGGAAAGCAATTAGGTTTGGCGACGATAACTGAGGTTATGGATTCAAGCCAAATACCGCTAGTGGCTAAATATTCCGATATCCTACAGATCGGAGCAAGAAATATGCAGAATTTTAATCTGCTAAAGGAAATCGGCCAGACAAACAAGCCGGTCGTGTTGAAACGCGGGATGAGCTCAACAGTAAAAGAATGGCTTATGTCTGCGGAATATATTTTATCCGAAGGGAATTTTAATGTTATTCTTTGTGAGAGGGGAATCCGCACCTTCGAAGATATGACCAGGAATACATTAGATGTTGTCTCCGTTGCGGTTGTAAAACAGCTGTCTCATCTTCCGGTTATTGTGGATCCCTCCCATGCCACAGGAAAATGGGGATTGGTATCCGCAGCATCAAAGGCGGCGGTTGCCGCTGGTTGCGACGGGCTAATGGTCGAGGTCCATACCAGGCCGGAAGAGGCGCTTTCCGACGGGGCTCAGTCATTGACGCCTAAGAATTTCTCAGAATTGGTGCAGCAGTTAAAGGTTCTAAGCAAGGCCATAGGAAGAACCATATAATGAGCAAAGATAAATTTTTGTTTAATCAGATTACAATTATCGGAGTAGGCTTAATTGGCGGTTCTCTTGGTATGGCAGTTAAGAAAAATAGGCTTGCCAAGAAAGTAGTCGGTTTTGCCCGCAAGAAGAAAACTATGAGACAGGCTTTAAAATCCAAGGCTATAGATAAAGGCACGCTCAATCTTAAAGAGGCGGTCAAAGACGCCGATTTAATTGTTTTGGCTACGCCTGCCCAGACAATTATCGAGCTGGCTTTCAAGATAGCAAAGCTAGCAAAAAAAGATTGTATAGTTACCGACGTCGGCAGCAGTAAGCTAAGGATAGTATCATCACTTGAGAAAATCTTGCCTAAAAATATGAAATTTATCGGTGCCCATCCTTTGGCCGGATCTGAGAAAAAAGGCGTAGAATTCTCCTGCGCCGATATCTTTAAGAAATCACTTTGCATACTTACTCCTACATCTAAAACTAAAAAAGATGCTTTTGATAAGGTCAAAAAACTTTGGGCTGGTGTCGGAGCTTGCGTAAAAACTTTATCTCCGTCGGAGCATGACCGGGTGTTAGCATACATAAGCCATCTTCCCCATATAATTGCTTTTAGTCTTATCCAGTCAATCCCTGATGAATTCTTGGAGTTATCGCCTCGCGGGCTTAAAGACATGACGCGCATTGCATCATCGGATCCAATTCTTTGGCGGGATATTTTTTCTTCAAATAAAACCCAAGTTTTGGATGCCGTTGGAGACTTCGCATCTTCTTTGGAAAAATTCGTGAAATTGGTTGGTTCAAATGACACAGCGAAGCTTACCAAGATTCTGTCCGCAATAAAAAATAAAAGAGATAAACTGGAGTGAACTATTATAAAGTTGAGTTAATAATAAACCCTAAATCCAAAGCCCTAAACTCTAAATAAACTCAAATGATCAAAACACAAAACCCAAAAATCTATGTTCAAGAAAGTAAAGTTTTAAATTTTGAACATTTGGATTTTGAGTTTGTTTAGCCTGCCTGCCGTCAGGCAGGGATTTAGAGTTTAGTGTTTAGAGTTTAAAATTAATTTTTTATTTAAGAAATAGTATGCCAAAAATCATAACAATAGACGGACCTGCTGGTTCAGGTAAGAGCACCATAGCTAGAGAAGTTGCTAAAAGATTGGGCTTTACCTATCTTGATACCGGCGCGATGTATAGAGCCTTCACTTTAAAAGCTATTAAAGCTAATGTAGATTTAGAAGATTCAAAGGGTTTGATTGAGCTCATCAAGAAGACAAACATAGATATCATTGCGCAAAAAGACGGCAGTCTTAAGGTTCTTCTTGATAAAGAAGACGTAACCTTAGAGATAAGAAAGCCGGTGGTAACCCAGAAAGTTTCTTTTATCGCCAGGATTCCGGGGATAAGGGCGCAGATGGTAAAACTGCAGCGTCAGTTTGGAAAAAAGAATGACATTGTTGTTGAAGGCCGCGATATCGGAACAGTAGTTTTTCCTGAGGCCTACAAAAAATTTTATCTAGATGCTGATTTTGGCGAACGCATAAGAAGGCGTATGAGAGATTTTGAGGCCTTAGGCCAAAAGATATGCCCTAAAGAAGTAGAGGATGATCTTAAAAAACGCGACAACGCCGATATGACTAGATCGGTTGGCCCTTTGAAACAGGCTAAAGATGCAATATTGTTAGACACGACCAACCTTAATATAGAACAAGTTATCGAGAAAATGCTAAGTTATATTAAATAAAATGGACAAAAGTTTAATCCGGAATTTTTCTATTATCGCGCATATAGATCATGGTAAGTCTACTTTGGCAGATAGGTTAATTCAGGTAACCGACATTGTCGATAGGAGGAATTTCCGCAATCAGCTTTTAGACGATATGGATCTAGAGAGGGAGAGAGGGATCACGATTAAAGCCTCGGCGGTAAGGTTAAGCTATAAGGCAAAAGATTCAAATGATTATATTTTAAATTTAATCGATACTCCGGGTCACGTTGATTTTACTTATGAAGTAGCAAAATCGCTTGCCGCCTGCGAAGGGGCATTGTTAGTCGTTGACGCCACACAAGGCATAGAAGCCCAGACCGTCGCTAACTTCTATATGGCAAAGGAGCATAATTTAGTAATAATCCCCGTAATAAATAAAATAGATATAGCCAGCGCCGACATTGACAGAGTTAAGCTTCAGCTTATGGAGATATTAAAGTTTAAGGAAGAGGATATTATTTTAGCTTCGGCGAAGGAAGGCATTGGAATCGATCAGATCTTAGAGCGAATCGTAAAAGACATACCCGCACCAAGCGGGAATCAAGAAGGACCTCTGCGCGCATTGCTATTTGATTCAAATTTCGATGTTTTTAAAGGGGTCATTGTCTATTTAAGAATAATTGACGGAAAAATCTTGCCGAATACATCAATTAGAATGATGAACTCGGGCAAAGAATATAAAATTGAAGAGATCGGAGTATTCAGGCCTCAGGCAGAAAAGATTGATGAGCTTCTCTGCGGGCAGGTCGGATACATTACCTGCAATCTGCGCAATCCCCACGAGATCATGATCGGAGATACCGTTACAGATGTAGTGAATCCCGCAAGCGAGGCACTGCCTGGCTATAAACAGATGCAGCCTTTGGTATTTTGTGGGATATATCCGGTCAACGCCAAGGATTTTCATAATCTTCGCGAAGCGATGGATAAATTAAGATTGAATGATTCATCGTTTATCTTTGAGCCGGAAAGTTCTCAATCATTCGGCCACGGTTTTCGCTGTGGATTCTTAGGCCTCTTGCATATGGAGATTATCCAGGAAAGATTAGAGAGAGAATACGATTTAAATCTTATTCTTACAACTCCTAATGTGGTCTATCGGGTGAAAAAAAGAGACGGCGGTATTATTGAGGTGCATAATCCAGCGCAATTACCGCCCGCACAAGATATAGCGTCGATCGAAGAGCCATTTATATTTGCCCATACCATGCTTCCTATGGAATTTATGGAGAATGTGATAGAATTGGTAAAAGAGCGTAGAGGGGAATATAAATCAAGCGAATATCTTTCCGATAGGGTGAGGATACTTTTTGAAATGCCGCTTTCGGAAGCCATTGTTGATTTTTACGATAAGATTAAATCTTTTACCAGGGGCTACGGTTCTTTGGATTATGAATTTAAGGGCTATAAGCCTTCGCAAATCTCTAAATTGGATATTTTGCTTAATGGAAAACTCTGCGACGCTTTTTCTTGTCTTGTGCATAAAGACAAAGCGTATCATAAAGCCAGGGCATTGGTAGGAAAATTAAAGGAACTTATCCCGCGACAGCTTTTTGAGGTTGTGATTCAGGCAACGGCGGATAATAAAATTATCGCCTCCGAGAAAATTAGATCTGTAGGTAAGCATGTTACGGGAAAATGCTACGGCGGAGACATCACCAGAAAACGTAAGCTTTGGGAGATACAGAAAAAAGGCAAGAAACGCCTGAAACAATTTGGCAATGTTGAAATTCCTCAGGAGGCATTTTTAGAGGTACTCAAGATATAAAAATGGTTACTGTTAAATTCGAAGCACGAAATTCGAAGCTCGAAACAAATCCGAATTCTCTAATTTTCGAATTTTCAAAACTAACCTGTTTTGGTCATTGGAATTTTGGTCATTTGAGCATTGTTTCGGATTTCGAAATTCGGATTTCGGATTTAACTTAAGTTAATAATTTGAAAATAAGATGGGAGTATTATGCAAAAACAAATTAAAAAGAAATCAGTAATAAGGGAATGGATTGAGTCGATTTTAATTGCGGTAATCTTAGCGATGTTTATCAGGACCTTTATTATCCAGGCTTTTAAGATTCCCACTGGTTCCATGCGGCCAACCTTATTAGAGGGGGACAGGATTTTGGTAAATAAATTTATCTATGGTGCCAAAATCCCTCTTACAAATATAAGGCTGCCCAAGCTTAGGGAACCTAAACGTCTGGATGTGATAGTTTTCATTTATCCCGAAGATCAAAAGAGAGATTTTATCAAACGCCTGATTGCTAAAGAGGGAGAAACTGTTGAGCTAAAAAATGGCGAGATTTTTATAGACGGTAAAAAACTTGACGATCCTTTGATAAGAAAAATATATTACTACAATCGCGGAGATTTTGGCGAAGAAGGCAATGCTATAAAGGTTCCGGATAATAATTATTTCGTTTTGGGGGATAATTCGGTTTCCAGCAGAGATAGCCGTTATTGGGGTTTTGTTGACAAAAATTTACTTTTAGGTAACGCGATATTAATTTATTGGCCGCCGAATCGAATCAGATTAATTAAATAGATTTTCGAATTTTTTTGTGTTTGACTTATTCAAAGAAAAATATTATAATTTGACGACAAGGAGGTAGTAATGAGAATTTGTAGTTTGGTTTTAGTTTTTGCAATGGTTATATTGGTCGGCTGTTCGTCAACCCAAAAAGGTGCGATACTCGGCGGCGGCGCCGGAGCAGGCCTGGGAGCGATTATAGGCCATCAGTCTGGCCGTGCCGGACAAGGAGCCGCAATAGGTGCTGCGGTCGGAGGAATTTCTGGAGCACTTATCGGAGAGAAAATGGATAAGAAATTCTGCCCTGTCTGTGGCAAGCGTTATACTGCAAGCGCTGAATTCTGTACTGAGGACGGTACAAAATTAGAATCAATTAAAGAATAAATGTCATTAAGTTTCGCAAATAAAGTTACAATTTTTAGAATCCTGTCAGTTCCGATTTTTATCGTTTCGGTAATTTACTATAATCCTCAGAGAGATTTTTTAAGATTCATCTCTCTGGGGATTTTTTCTTTGGCTGTTTTGTCTGATGTTATCGACGGATACATCGCAAGGCGCTGGAGAGAAAAGACTAAAGCAGGGGCGATACTTGACCCGATAGCCGATAAATTACTTATTATCAGCGCTTTTATATGTCTTTATCTGGTATCGGGAAAATTCCCTATGGGCTTAAGGTTCCCGCTCTGGTTTGTTTTAGTTGTGGTTAGCCGAGACGCTATCATTCTTCTTGGCGCGGGAATTATTTATATTACTCAAGGAGATTTGGAGTTTTCTCCCACTAGGTGGGGCAAGGCAACGACATTTTTCCAGGTGCTATCCGTCATCGGGCTCTTTTTCCAATTTGAGTTTTCTTTTGTGGTATGGTATCTGACCGTTGTTTTTACGGCTATCTCCGGAATCGGTTATTTAAGAAGGGGAGTAAAGATTTTAAATGTCAGCGGCGCTTAAAATAATCTTAGGGATAATAATAAGTTATCTATTGGGTTCAATTCCCACCGCTTTTATTATTTCCAAGATCTTCATGAAGATTGATATTCGTAAACACGGCTCAGGTAACGTCGGCGCCACCAATGTATTTAGGGTTTTAGGAAAACTTCCGGGAATTTTAGTCTTGATTATAGACACAACAAAAGGAGTGTTGGCTGTTAGTCTTTTGCCGGATTCATTAGGCTTACCAAATGAGGCATACAGAGCGTTATTTGGCCTTTCGGCTGTAGTGGGGCATATTTGGACTGTATTCCTTGGATTCAAAGGCGGTAAAGGTGTTGCGACAAGCCTAGGGGTATTGTTTGGTTTGGCAATAAAGATCGCCGGATTAAGAACGGTGCTTGCTTTAGCAATGGGTAGTTGGTTAGTGATATTCGTTATCAGTGGTTTTGTATCTTTAGCTTCAGTCTTGGCAGTGCTTTTTGTTCCTATATATATGCTGATTTTCAATCAGACTATAGAAATAGTACTTCTTGGCATCATGCTCTGCATCATTATCGTTTACAAACACATTCCTAATATGAACAGGCTACTAAGGGGGGAAGAATCGCGTTTTAATATCTTGCCCTTTAAAAGAAAGCGTTTTCTCTAAAACCCCTTGGGAATATTGATTTTATAACTTTTTCCCGTTATACTTAAAGTGGAAAAAGTTTTTTAATAGTTATTTCCTAAAGACTTTTAAAAAGATTTAAATTCTGATAATTGTCCCCACCAGCCATAAAAGAGGGGCAGCTGGGCTACGTAGGAATAGATTCAAAAAGGATCAACCTGTAGCCCAGCTTTATTAGGTGAGGATAGATGATCGGAGAAAAAGAAATGAGAGAACTGCTTGTGAAAAATCTGACTTCTATAAATAAGAAAAGAAAGATCCTTTCTCTTTCCGAGGCTTTCAATAAGGACGGAGTCTTGACCAGGGTTAATAGGAGCTTTGTCTATTTGGTAAGAGAGGTTAACGGTGCGGGCGAGATCGCCGAGAAGCCAGAATTTTTCATTTATAAAATACATGACTCAAAACTAAAGCAAGAAAAGTTTCTTTTTAAGATAAAGGGCAATTTTTACGTTAGTTGCAACCAGAAGATATATTTAGTAATTTATTGCCATTCATTAAGGATCGCCTTGAGCGAAGAGGCTCAAGAAATAATAACCTAACCAGCGAATCTGCGCAGTGAACAATTTTAAAGAATCTTAGTTTATAAGATTCTTTTTTGTTTGTCCCTTTAGTCCTGCCGGTTATTTTTAACTGAAACCCCATATACGAATGTGTTGACAGCTTGTGTGTTTTATGTTAATTTAATCAAAAATGATTAAGGATAACATTGCACGCCTGAAAGAAAGAATTTCTCTTACCGCTAAAAAAGTTTCTCGTTCTTCCGACGAGATAATCATAGTTGCAGTTACAAAGGGCGTTATGCCAGAAAAGATCATTGAAGCAATTGAATGCGGAATTAAGCATATCGGAGAAAACCGTATTCAGGAGGCGTCTGATAAGTATCTGCAGCTAAAGGAATTATGTAAAAAATCCCCGGTAAAATGGCATATGGTTGGCCATTTGCAGACCAACAAAGTAAAAAAAGCTTTGGAGATGTTTGATATGATTCAGTCGGTGGATAGCCTGCATCTGGCAGAAAAGATTAATGCCGAAGCCGCAACAAACAACAGGACCGTTGATATATTGATAGAGGTAAACACCTCTGGCGAAGCATCAAAATTCGGTCTGGAAAAAGATAAGCTTTCCGAATTGGTCGATAAAGTTTCCGAATTAAGAAATATTCAAGTTTTAGGGCTAATGACAGTCGGCCCGTTTAGTTCTGATGAGGATAAAATAAGGAATGCTTTTAGAGCCTTGAGGCAACTCAAAGAACAAATTGCCAAGAATTCATCTTTTTCCAATATTAAAATGGATTATCTTTCCATGGGCATGACTGATGACTATCCGATTGCTATAGAGGAAGGTTCAAATATGCTTAGGCTCGGGAGGGCTATCTTTTCTCATGTTCAATAAAATAGGCATAATTGGTTGCGGAAATATGGGACGGGCGATCTTTGAGCGATTAAAGAAGGATGATTATTCTTTGCTCGTTTTTGATAAGGACGCGAATAAGACCAAAGATTTATCCGGTGCAAATGTTGCAAAGAACATTCCCGATTTACTCAATAAGTCAGAGGCAATAATTTTAGCCATAAAACCGCAGGACTTTGAAGGTATATTGAAAGAAATAAAGAATCATCTTAAAGATAAACCGGTTATTTCTATTGCCGCAGGAATAACCACGGCATATATTCAGAAAATCTTAGGCAAAGTCAAAGTTATCAGAGTTATGCCTAATATGCCGGCGAAAATTGGCAAAGGCATGAGTTGTCTTTGTAAAGGACAATTTGCCTCAGAAGAAGATTTGAATTTTGCGAAAAGCCTTTTTGACAACCTAGGAGAAACTCTAGTTTTGAATGAGGATATGATGGACGCCGCAACTGCGATTTCCGGCAGCGGTCCGGGATATCTTTATGATTGGGCGGAAGGAAAAGATCCCAAAGAGATAAAAAATTATGCAGCAGCTTTTACAGCTTCTCTTACTAAGTCGGCTGAAAGTATAGGTTTTTCAATACTGCAGGCAGAGATTTTAGCTAAAGTTACTACCGAAGGTAGCATAGCTTATCTTGAAAAAACAGAGTTTTCAGCCTCGGAGGCAAAAAAGCAAGTGGTTTCTAAAGGCGGGACTACTGAAGCTGCTTTAGAGGTTTTGCATAAAGGCGGTTCTTTGGAAGAAGCGGTTCAGGCAGCATTAAAACGGGCAAGGGAACTATCAAAGAGGTAAATGAAGACACAATTTACGGAACAAAGTGACGTAAATTGTATGTCTGAATTTACCCAGCACTAATTTTACAGAGCAAAGAACTGCGGAAAATTAGTGCTGGGTTCAATTCGCGCAACCAAAGAAACAAAACAAAGCATAACGACTTACGTCGCTGGCGCTCCGTAAGTCGTGCGCTCATTGAAGGAGTTAATCAAATGGCAAAAATCGGAATCATCGGCGGCAGCGGGCTTTATCAAATCGAAGGATTAAAGAATGTTAAAGAAGTCGCAATCAAAACTCCTTTTGGTGATCCGTCGGATAAATTTGTCGTAGGAAAACTGGAAGGAACTGAAGTCGTGTTTTTGCCTCGCCATGGCAAGGGCCACCGGATTTCTCCGTCAGAATTGAATTTCCAGGCGAATATTTTTGGCATGAAGAAACTTGGAGTTGAGCAAATTATTTCGGTTACAGCCTGCGGAAGCCTAAAGGAAGAACTTAAACCTTTAGATTTTGTGATACCTGATCAATTTGTCGACAGGACGCACAAAACCAGGCCCGATACATTTTTTACAAATGGCATTGTCGCTCACATTGTTTTTGCCGATCCGATTTGCAGAGATTTAGCCACGACATTGTATTCTGCATCTAGAGAATTGGGTATCAAAGCTCACTTCGGCGGCACATATCTTAATATGGAAGGCCCGGCTTTTTCCACGCGCGCCGAATCCGAACTATATCGTAAATGGGGAATGGACATCATTGGTATGACCAATCTGCAAGAGGCAAGATTGGCCAGAGAAGCTGAGATTTGTTATGCCACTTTGGCGGCGGTTACCGATTATGATTGCTGGCATAAGACTGAAGAGCAGGTGACTATCGATATGGTAATTCAGAATTTGCAGAAAAATATTGAAAACGCCAAGAAGATTTTGCAGTTGACCATTCCTCGGTTAGATAAACCAAGGACCTGCGATTGCAAAGATGCGCTAAAATTCGCAGTTATCACAAATAGAGAGATGATCCCTCCTAAAGTTAAAAAGGATCTTTCTTTAGTCATAGGAAAATACATAAAATAGCATGAAATTACTGGCACTCGGCACAGTTGCTTTGGATACGGTAAAAACGCCATCAGGAAAAAGATGTGATATTCTCGGAGGTTCAGCTACGCATTTTGCCTTGGCAGCAAGATTTTTTGCCGATGTTAATTTAGTTTCAGTAATCGGCGAGGATTTTCCCCGAAGACATTTAGATTTTCTACGCGCAAAAGGATTAGACATATCATCAGTGAGAAAACAAGGGGGAGAAAGTTTTAGATGGAGCGGAGAATACACAGGCGATTTAAATGAAGCCATAACCCTGAATACGCACCTGGGAGTTTTGAGCGCATTTTCCCCCGAAATTAACCGGGCGCAGAGAAGAATCAAGAATATCTTTCTAGCCAATGTTGACCCGGATATCCAGATGAAGCTTTTAAATCGCATCCAATCTCCGAGATTAGTAGCGTTAGACACTATGAATTATTGGATCAACAATAAAAGGGAATCCCTGTTTAGGATTTTGAAGAAGGCAGATATATTCTTGGCCAATGATGCTGAGGCAAGGGCTATTTCTGGAGAAAGGCATCTGATAAATGCCGCCAAGGAATTAAAGAAAATTGGCCCCAAGATAGTCTTGGTTAAAAAAGGAGAACACGGAGTAATCGCCTATTTTGAAAATTCGATATTTTCTCTTCCTGCTTATCCGGTAGAGAAGCTGGTTGATCCAACCGGCGCCGGAGATACCTTTGCCGGAGGTTTTATAGGTTATTTGACAAAGGTAAGAAAAATAAACAAAAATACGATTAAAAAAGCGGTTGTTTATGGTACAATTATTGCCTCATTTAATGTCGAAGGATTCGGGACAGAACGGGCATCTTGTCTTACCCTTAAAGAAATTAATGACAGAGTTAGAAAATTCAAGAAATTAATACACTTTAAATAATTCCCGCTCCTTTTTGCGCGGGATATCAACCAAGCGCAAGAAGGAGAGATAGGGATAGCATTTGTTAATGTCGCAAACCGCGGATAATTTAAAAGGTGCGGGATAAAATGGATTACCGAGAAACCTTAAATCTGCCCAAAACTGATTTTCCCATGAAGGCAAACCTTGCCCAGAAAGAACTGGTAATTTTGTCGGAATGGGAAAAACAGGATATCTACGGCCTGTTAAGAAAGAAAACTCAAGGCAAGCCAAAGTTTATCCTGCACGACGGTCCGCCCTATGCCAACGGAGATATCCATCTGGGACACGCCTTAAATAAAACCTTAAAAGACATTATTGTAAAATATAAGACCATGCAAGGGTTTGATGCTCCGTATATCCCGGGATGGGATTGCCATGGTCTTCCCGTAGAACATCAGTTGCTTAAGGAATTGGGGATTCATAAATCACAGATTCCTCAGGTTGAGTTCCGCAAGAAAGCCCATGATTATGCCATCCGATACGTGGGGATTCAAAAGGAACAATTTAAGCGGCTGGGGATATTCGGAGATTGGCAACATCCTTACCTTACTTTAAATCACCAATATGAATATTGGATTGTAAAATCTTTTGCCGAGCTGGTAGAAAAAGGTTACATTTACCGAGGCCTTAAGCCGGTTAATTGGTGCTATAAATGCGAGACGGCATTAGCCGAAGCAGAAGTAGAATACGAAGATCATTCTTCGCCGTCTATTTATATCAAGTTCAAAGTCAATAATCCTGAGCATATTGATGGCGGTTTAAAGAATAAGAACGTGTCTTTAGTTGTATGGACGACAACCCCATGGACTTTGGTCGCCAACGTCGCAGTAGCGGCTCATCCGAATTTTAAGTATTCTTTAATTGATGCTGCTAGTGAAATCTTGATTATCGAAAATAGCCTAGTTAATTCTGTCTCGGAGAAATGCAATCTTAAAGATTATAAAGTAATCCAGGAAGTGGCGGGGAAGAATTTAGAAGCCGCTTCTTATATTCATCCTTTAGGATTAAGACAGGATTGTAAAGTCGTCTTGGCAGAGTATGTCACTAAAGATGAAGGGACTGGTTTAGTGCATACCGCGCCTGGTCACGGCCAAGAAGACCATGCTACCGGTCAGAGATATAATTTAGAAGCAGTAATGCCGGTTGATGACAAGGGAAAATTCAGTCCCTACGCCCAGGAATTTCAATGTCTGCATGTTTTCGATGCCAATGACAAGATCATCGCCCGATTGCAGGAAAAAGGAATTTTACTTTTAGCGGAAAAATTAAGCCATTCTTATCCCCATTGCTGGCGATGCAAAAGCCCGATTATCTTTCGCGCCACTGAGCAGTGGTTTATGAAAATTGACCATAAGAATTTGAGAGCCAAGTTAATTAATGCCGTGAATAGATCTATCCGGTGGATTCCTTCTGCTGGCAGGGAAAGAATCGCGGCAATGATAGAGCTTAGGCCAGATTGGTGTCTTTCCCGCCAGAGATACTGGGGCGTGCCTATCCCGGCAGTTAAATGCCGCGATTGCGGAAAATGGATTTTAGATGAAAAAATCGTTAATAATTTTGCCGAGATAGTTTTGCAGGAAGGGACTGATTCTTGGTTTGCCAAAGACATAAAGGAATTATTGCCGGCAGGCTATCAGTGTTCTCAGTGCAAGAATAGCAATTTTGAAAAAGGCGTGGATATAGTCGATGTCTGGTTTGATTCAGGCGTTAGCCACCAGGCGGTGTTGAAGCCGTTAAAAGAACTTCCTGCCGATCTTTATCTGGAGGGTTCCGATCAACATAGGGGATGGTTCCAGTCTTCTTTGATACCTTCTATAGCTATAGACGATAAGCCTCCGTTTAAGGCAGTACTTACTCATGGTTTTACCGTGGATAGCGATGGCCGCAAGATGTCCAAGTCTTTGGGAAATGTCGTCTCGCCGCATGATGTGATGAAAGATTACGGCGCCGACATCTTAAGGCTTTGGGTGGCTTCAAGCGATTACGCAGAAGACATAAGAGTTTCTAAAGAAATATTGCTGCGGCTTATCGAAGCCTACAGAAAAATTCGAAATACCTTAAGATTCCTTTTAGGAAACTTATACGATTTCGATCCCGATAAAGATAGGATAGCTTATAGAGATTTGTTAGATATAGATAAATGGTGTCTTAATAAGCTGAGCATGATGCTTTCAGAAGTAGAAGAGGCTTACGGCTTAAAGAATAAAGAAGAGTTTAATTTTGCCAAGGCTTATCGGTTGATTTATAGTTTTTGCAATGAAGATCTTTCCGCCGTTTATTTAGATATTTTAAAAGATAGGCTTTACACGTTTGCAAAGAAATCAGTCGCCCGTCGAGCAGCTCAGACAACAATGTACGAGGTTTTAAATGCCTTAGTGAGGATTTTAGCGCCGATTTTAGCCTTCAGCGCGGAAGAAATTTTCAAGTCTATGCCAAAAGCTCAAGAAGATACGGATAAGGCAAGCGTGCATCTTTTAGACTGGCCGGAATTAAATCGCGAGTGGCAAAATAAACATATGGAAGAAACCTTCAAAGATTTAGTAAGCTTAAGGCCAGTCGTCTTAAAGAAGCTTGAAGATTATAGAAGCGCAGGCAATATCGGTAGCTCCCTGGAGGCCCAGGTAATAATCAGCGCGGATGACCCAAAATGGCTGAAATATTTTACGCAAATACAGAAGCAGCTAAGCTCTTTTTTCATAGTGTCTGACGTAAGGTTGGTAAAAGTCAGAAAA
>Ga0194125_10004464_pt1 | contig 21807 bp, 20 predicted proteins | sample TA2KigC250mmetaG_FD_148626 | JGI IMG/M metagenome (GOLD analysis project Ga0194125, IMG submission 148626) | Freshwater microbial communities from Lake Tanganyika, Tanzania - TA2015034 Kigoma Deep Cast 250m | ecosystem: Environmental > Aquatic > Freshwater > Lake | place: Tanzania: Lake...
ACGCGTTTTGTACGCTGATGCGATGTCACCTAACAAGGGTATAATTGCAGAAGTGTAAGCAGTCCATTCGTCCAAGTTCCGACGACAGGGCAGTCCTTCCATCTTCCGCAGCAATGGACGACCGTCGCAGCACGTGTGTCCTTCCAAAAGACGCTGCGTATAGCTCGTGCAGCGCTTAGTTCCTGCGTTATGTCGAAAACTCTTCAAGGATACCTTGAACCGTTCCCCCTCAGGGGTCACAGCTGCAATCAAATCTCGACGCCCTGGGTCAATTGCCACCAGTCCTGGCCATCGACAGGCAAGATAGGGCGAACGGAAGAATCATCTGCCACTGTTCTCTTTGAGGACATCTTCAATCGCTTTCCCGAAGGTGATGCTTGGATAGTCTCGTTTCGATCGAACTTGTCGAAGACAAGAGAAGCGCATACACCGTCCACCCTCATGTAATTAGAAAACTCGAGCTTACCTCCTTGATGAAATCGATGTAACCCAGGGAAGCTCTTGAAGAAGCTAGGGAGAGGCACCTTACCTCCTCCTTCCACTGCTTCGCGGTCTCTCATGCCACCAGAAGCCAGAAGCTGGTCCAATCCACTGGGGGACAGCCCTAAATGCTTCACTTGAAAGGAATGCACAGGAAGGAGCGCCACCGCCTTGGCGCTTTTCCCAAGAATGTGCACAGGATCTTGATCTGGAGGAATGATATTGGCAACATGCTGCAAGCAATATATTCTGTGCCTTTGAAGGTCATACAGCCAACTCACGAGCATCTGCGTCTTCTGGTGTTTTGCGTCGTTCGTGATGAAAGATGCATGAGGACACGGAAGAATTTCACCATATTTAGAAGTCCACGTATGCACCAGGGCTTCCAGCTGCCGGCCAAGCTCTGAGGGCAAGTCGTCAACATGCAGTAAGCTTGGAGTCGTGTGACCAACCGCCAGGCGCACGTAGTGCGTGACTATTCTCCGAACCGAAGCTTTAGGAATTTCTCTCCCTTGCTCCAGGCACCAAATTATGACCTCACGATGAATCGCCTTCTCGACCTGAACATGAAACACCGAAGCCAGCATATTCTGACAGCAAGTGAGAGAATCTCGTGCGAGTTCGTTCACGAACGACCACATGTAATCCAGAGGAGTCCAGTGTGGGGAGTTCCCAAACAAAGACTGGACGGCACGCTCAATACCTTCATCCTTGCAAGGCTTTCGCTCCTGATCTCCACGCCGACAGCCAGGTCTTCGACCTGTCAGCGTTCCGCATGCGGTGAAGCATCGGTACCACCATTGTTGATCGTGCACCGCCGGAACTGCTTCTCCTCGGTCAAGAGCGTCCAACAAGGTTTGCGTCGCCACGAGCGAACCCCGTATGGCCACGTCGTGTAGACGCCTAACGGCGTCTTCTATCTCGAAGAGAAGGTCAGGATGGCAGCGTAAACGAGCTAAAGAGCACTTCACCGTCACAGTACGCGAGGTGCGCTTGAAGTGTTGCTCGCACCCTTGGACCACCGTCTCTTCGGATTTCCGTTTCTTCGGTGCCATATGTTCATGGTCTGGATGCACGCTACAGAGGCTTATACAAAAGCACAAGCAGTCCTTGGTTTGACTGATCGTAGAGGCATAGGTATCCCCATTTTCTTGATCTACAACACGTGTTGTTCATACTCAAGGAACTATGCAAGCACAAGCTAAATAATGGAAGCTCTTGAAATTGCGAATATGACTGTCGTATCGAAGTATAACTCGTCGAAACTTGTCCATGCGTCCGATAGCGATTTCCACTGCTACGCGAATTCCGCCCCACACCGCGGGGGAACCTCTCCTCGGGATACACGGCTGCAACCCATGAGAAATGCACGTTTTACGACACGTTTCGCTATCATACCCTTTGTCTGCGTATAAGGATGAATGTCCGCTCAGAGGTGATGAGGTCTTTCTCTGTGTTTCATTCAGCAAATGCGACAAAGTAGTTGCATCGCTTCGATTGCCCTCGTGAAAAGCTAGCGCAATGGGAACTGCTGAGGAATCGGACAATACAGACACTTTGGTGGACATCCTTCCTCTGTCTGCGTAATTCCTACCTTTGACATCGTGTCCATAAACATTTTTTACTGAGGTGGTATCGGCAGCAAGCGGATTCTGATGAGTTGCCCTGTATTCTGAAACAAGTCGATAAAATACATGCTCGAAGAGTCTGTGTTTTGACCATAAATTGAATCTATGGTAGACAGTTTTGTAACATACTCCGTCTATTCCTTGTAGGGCAGACCATTGACAACCTGTGCGACACACGAACAATACTTTATCGATTGCTTCTGTTGTTGAAAGCACTCTTGGCCGCCCACGACTCCCAACCCTCGTGTCAAGCTGGTAGACGCATCTAGCCAGTTCGTTTTTTGCAGAAATCACTGTCATATGACCCCTGCTCTGAACTTGTTACTATTTCAGATTTTTCAGACGCTCTCTGAGCAACTCGTTCTTTTTAGCGTCTATCGTCAAGAGAGACGGAGACGTGGTTTTGGAGCTGTCTAGGACTTTGGAGACGCTCTCTCATCCCCTTTCACTCGGCAGCGAAGGCCACGCGTACCCTCCGAGATGAGGGAGGTCGCTAGAGTCTCGGTTACCGTCTTCGTTTTTTTTGATTTCTGAAAGGCTGTTCGAGCCGTCGTCCTGGCCTTCGCAGCCTCTTGCGAATCCCGAAGACTCCAAACAGCGAGAGCGGACTGCAGAGCTGGATGCACGCGCCTCGCAGAGCAGGGCGTTTGTCAACAGCTATAAAGGTTTGATCACAGACATGAGCACCGCCGGCTCTGACCCGAGCAGTCGCGCCGTGGCACTGACGACCACCCACGACCTCGCGACGGCGCGACCAGACAAGACGAAACTACCTGAAGTTTTGCAGCTTATCCTGGAGGCCCGCGGAGACGACGAGTTTGCAGCTCGAAGGCGCCTCGGTAAGCTACAGCCTTCGGACGAAGAGCTTCTCTTGCGAGTGATGCGAGATCCGCTCGCTGGAGCCCTCACAGAGCCAGAAAAAATCTGGCTGCAGGATCGAATCTTCAAGCTGAAACGACGAGCCGAAGAGTTGCGAAGACAAGCCTCCGACGCGCAGCGAGCTCCGTCCGCTCCTGCGAAGGAAGACATGCTCGCACGTTTGCGCGCCCTGGAGGAGGAAGATGAAGAGGAAGCGGCAAAGGACAGAAGAAGAGAACTCGCCGGAAAAAAAGCGCGAACCCGTCCAGAGAACATCCAGCTAGAGTTGAAGAAGTTCATCAAAGAAAACGCTGAAAAAGAACGGCAACTAGAGGACAGCGGTAAAAAAGCCAAAGCGCTCCTCAGAGAGGCCGATGGTTTGGACGCCTTGGCGCTAGAAGTCCAAGAGGCGTTGGTCTTGCAGGACTCCGAACGCGTGCACGCTTCCGACGCGGCGAAGCTCCTGCACGCAGCGGAGTTGTTGTCATCGGGCGAACCCGTGGAGAACGTCGAGGAGAAGGTCGCGAAAAAGGCTGCGGAAGACGCAGCAAGAGCAGCGGAAGAGCGCTGGAAACGCGTCGCACAGGACACGCACGGGGAAGCAGAAAGCTGGTTCAAACGCATCCAAGAAAAGCAGCGCAAGCGCCTGATCGTCGAAACTTGCCTCTCTTTTCTTCGCTTCCTGCGCCTGAAGGAAGAACAGCTGCGCAAAGAAGCACTCGAAAGTAAGCGCGGAGCTCGCTACGCCAAGCGATCCTCTGACCTGAAACGTCTGATCAGCTTGGAACCTAGAATCGCGGAGCTTGCGCGAGCCCTGCAGGACTCCGAAGATTCGGAGGGCGAGGCGCACGAGCTCTTGCTAGGCGCGCTCTCCGCAGCTCGAAAAACTCAGAGCAGCATCGCCAGCGAGTCAGGTCACCCGACCGACCATCACCTACGACACGTTCCAAAGTACCTCTCGAAATACATCAGGACTCTCGAAGACGCCTTGAAGTCCACGACCCGGCTTTCCGCAGATGTCGCGACGCTCCTGAAATCCATTCAGCAACAATTCGACACCCTGGCTCATCTTAGAACGAAGAAACCCGAAGATGCGGATGCAGACCCTGAGCACGAAAGGCGAGTAAAGGTATACCTCGGGAACGAAGAAGTGGAAGGGCGACTACCTCAGAATCTGAGATTGCTTAGCGAGCTCCTCAAGCAGGAAGCTACAGCCGACCTCGTCTCCCGCGCCCCTCCGGACCTGTGGCGCTTTCTCGAAAGCGCGCTCCGGGGAACCGTCTCCGCCGAGGCCCCCGAGGTCTTGAGGCCTTTCCTCCAGGAGGCGGCGACTTACCTCAGCAAGAGTAAGCCCTCCGAAGTGGTCCGCAGCTACCGCGGAGACATGCGCTCCTGGACCGACTCGGATCTCAAAGACTTCGCGCAGCTCATCGCCCTGCTGAAGGACACGACGACTCCTCGTGTTCAGGCGCTCTGGAAGGCGCCTCTGGAGGAGGGAGTGCGGCCAGCCTGGAACCGCCGAGCGCCTCGGCCCGCCACTGCCGACGCGGAGCCTCGCAGAAGAGTGCTGGAGCCGACCGACGAGTCATTCAACGAGCGATACGATCTCATGCTGAATGCCTTGCAGCGTGCTGTCCAGTCCAGGCGGGCGTCCAAGGAGACGAAGACTTCTTACGCGAGCTCCCTCCTCTCCCGAGCGCAAAAACTCGCTGGCGCCGATCGCGTGACGACAGCCGAGATAGAGGAGAGCGTGCGCTCGTCTCCGGAACGCGCCTCCGACGCCGCTACTAGGCTGGAGGTCTTTCTGCCCTGCTACGTCGACGACGGCGGAGCCTGCAAGGTCGTCGATCCTCTCAACCCTTACGGATTCTGGAGGATGAGCAGCTGGACGCAGGAGAGGTGCAAGCCGGTCCTCGTGCCGACGAAGCGCGGAGAGCGGCTGCAGCCGCGGTGCCTCGACCGACGGGCTGCGCACACGGGAACCTGGTCGCAGACCGACTTGCGAAAGGCTCTGGACGCAGTGCAGGCCGCCGTCCGACGCCGCCCAGGTGTCGCGAAGACGTTCCGGGAGTTCTTGCTCGAACACGGCACGGACGCCATGGCGGCGGCCGTCGCGGGCGACGAAGCGCTCCGAGCCATCGCAGACGAGGACGCCAGCGCGCAGGCGGCTGGTCTCCAGCGGCTCTACGCACCGACGGAGCCCGCCGGCGCGGACCTGACGCAAGGCCTGCTGGCTCGTCGCAGGTACAACGCAGAAGCGGCCCTCTTTTTCCTCTTCCTGATCGGGCTCAACGGAGGTGAGGACCTTGCTTCGCCGGACGAAGAGCTCTTGCTGGGCCTCGGGGCGGACGTCTCCAGCGTACGCGACGCGTTTCAGCGCGCTCAGGAGCCGCGCGATTTCCTGCGCGCCGCAGTAGACACAGCGCCTCTCCTGCTGAGCTACAGCGACGCGCGCCGCGCACGGCTTCTCTTGGTGCCCGATGGCGCGCGCTACGTCCGAGATCTCGGCGTCCCCGAATTAGAGGCGGTCTTGGCAGCGGCACCCGCGCCCGACACGGAAGCCTACCTCCGACGTCGCCGTCGCCGCTGGACGTCGTGGCGCGATCAGCTCGAAACCTTCGCGCGAGAAGCGAACCTCGCGGAGTGCCCCCCCGGCGAACGGACCACTCTGGCACCTCCGAAATCGCTTCGGACGCCCTTCTTCGCGTGTCGCAAGGCGTCTCGAGAGTAAGCGTTCCTCAGCGCGCGAGCTCCCTGGGGCGCACCTTGAAGCGCATGGCGATGGCCATGGCTGCCAGCTCCTGGTGGAGCAGCTTCATGGAGTACGGCATGCGCACGAACGCTATGTGCTCCTCTCCGGCGAGACGGCAGCCGCGGCAGTAGAGGAGGGGCCGAACGGGCGCCGCGTGCTCAGGCGCGGTGGCCTCCGCTACCAGGCCGCAGTGCCGGCAGACGTAGAAGTCGAAGGCGTCCGCCTGCTCGAAGAGGCGGTCCAGCATCATGCGCGTCGCCCCGTGCGCCAAGATGCAGTCGCGCTCCATCTCTCCGACGCGCAGCCCGCCGTCTCGGCTTCGGCCCTCCAGGGGGCTGTGCGTCAGCAGTGCGCGGGGCCCGCGGCTGCGCGCGTGCACCTTGCAGGCGGCCATGTGCCGCAGCTTCTGGTAGTGCAGCATGCCCACAAAGACCGTGGTCTCCAGCGGCTCTCCCGTGACGCCGTTGAAGAGCGTCTCGTCGCCTCGCTCGTGCAGACCGTACTTGGCGAGCTCGCGACCGACGTCGGCCACGCAGAGCTCCGAGAAGGGCGTGCCGTCCCCCGTCTCGCCGCGCAGGCAGCAGAGCTTGCCGAGGAGGCTTTCGAGCAGCTGCCCGACGGTCATGCGCGAGGGTAAGCCGTGAGGGCTCACGAGCACGTCCGGCACCAGGCCGTCCGCGGTGAAGGGCATGTTCGCCTCGGGCACGATCATGCCGACCACGCCCTTCTGCCCGTGGTGCGAGGAGAACTTGTCCCCGATCTCCGGCACGCGCACCGTCTCCAGGCACACGCGCGCCAAGCGCGCACCGTCCTTGTTGGAGGAGAGGAAGACCTTGCGCACGCGCATGCCCTCGGAGCTCTTGAGCACCGTGGAGTGGTCGACGACGATGCTCTTCTTCTTCTTGTCGCTGCCCAGCTGGGACGCGGCCATGCGCTTCCCGATGATGACGTCGCCGTTCTCCACCCCGGCTCCCAGCGAGGGCAGCCCGTCCGCGCCGACCTTGCTGTAGTCGGCGCTGCGCGCTCCCACCGCCGAGGCCTCGATCTTTCCGAAGCGCTCGACGTCCGCTCCGATGCCCTTCTCCTCGTCCTTGTAGCACTTGAAGATGCTGCTGCGAAAGAGGCCCCGATCGACGGCGCCCTGGTTCAGGATGATGCTGTCCTCCTGGTTGAAGCCGGTCTGCGCCAGCACGGCCACGCAGACGTTGCAGCCTCCCGGCATGTCGTTCACCTGCAGGCAGGAGCCGTGGAACATCGTCTGCACGAGCGGCAACTGCGGGTAGTGCAGGGCGTGCGCCACCGTGTCCAGGCGCTCGGAGGGGCGCAGCGTGAAGGAGCCGATCGACTGCTTGGTCATGGCCGCCTCGTAGATGTTGCGGGGCGCCTGGTTCATGTTGAGGAAGGCGATGGCTCCGGCGCAGGTGCCCAGCATGAGCGCGTCGTGGAAGTCCAGGTGCGTGCGCCCCAGCTCGACGTGGCGCTCCTCGTTCTTGTCGATGAACTCCAGGGCGCCGCAGGCCACGAGGTCCTCCCAGAGCTGCGAGGGCGGCGAAGAGCGCAGCACGGCGCGCGCCTGCGCCAGCGCCTCGACGCGCAGCATGGGGCGCATGAGGCAGCCCCCGTCCATGTCCACCATCACGGCGCGCGCCGCGCCGTCGACCCAGACGCTCGCGTCGCCCAGCACGGCGGCGCGGCGCCACGCGCGCAAGCGCTCCGCTAGCGCAGGTCCGTCGCGGCACACGCCTTCGATGCCGCCGTTGAGCATGAGCTTCCAGTCCCCCGGCTCCACGGAGGACAGGGGCAGGAGCAGGCCTTGGTCGCGCAGGAGGTCGACGAGCTGCAGCCCGTCGGCGCCGAGGCGCACGTGCGTGAGCAGGGACAGGCTCTCCACGAGGCCGCAGGCCTGCCCCTCGGGCGTCTCCACGGGGCAGAGGATCATGTAGTGCGACAGCGGCAGCTCCCGCGGCTTGGGCAGCTTTCCTTCGCGGTTGATGGGCGTGTTCACGCGCCGCAGGTGCGAAACCGTGGCAAGGTAGTTCATGCGCGCCAGGATCTGCGCCACGCCGTTCTGACTGGACTGCTTCATGACGCCCCAGACGCCCGTGGACACGGCGTACTTGACGCCAGCGGTGATCTTCTTGGCGTTTAGGGCGTCCAGCACGTTGAGGGGCTTGTTCGCCTCGACGCACTTGGCCACGTGCGAGCCCATCATCTTCAGGAGCTGGCGATAGAGCTGGCGCGTGAGCAGGCCGAAGAGCTGGCCCGTGCCCTCGACGCGCTTCAGCGCAAAGTCGTCGCGGTCGTCGGGCGGCAGGCTCCCCGCGAAGACGCGCGTCAGCTTGGAGAGGATGAGCACGAAGAAGGCGCACTTGCGGAGCACCACCTCGGGCGTGTCCTCCAGGCCCTCGTGCGGCAGGAACTCGTTCGCCAGGATGTGCTCGATGTAGCGCATGCGCCGCTCCGAGGTGGCTTCCTTCGTGCCCTGGCGCCCGATGTCGTCGACGAGCTCGCGGCGGCTCTTGGCCAGCGCCTGCGGCACGTTCAGCGCCCGCCCGAGGATCTCCAGGGTGCGCTCCGCGTGCTCCGACGGCGGCAAGTGCAGGCGCACGAAGGCCATCATGGCCTCCAGGTCCTCGAAGCCGAGGATGCGGAAGAGCGCGCAGACCGACACCTGGGTCTCGATGAAGGGGAAGCTGAGCGTGAGGATCTCGCCCAGCTGCCCCGCCTTGGAGCTGAGGTGCACCGTGAGCGTGCTGGTGCTCCGCGTTTTGCTCACGTGCAGACTCCGGACCTCGGCCGAGTAGGAGGACGGTCCCGTGGCTCGCACGAAGACGAAGTTCGTCCGCATCTTCTCCTGCCAGACCACAACCTTCTCGTTGCCGTTCACTATGAAGTAGCCCAGGGGATCCAGGGGGCACTCCGCCGCCGAGCGCGCCAAGGGAGAGCCGCAGACCGTCTGGCAGGCCGCGCAGCCGACCATGCAGGGCAGGCGACAGAGGAGCACCTCGGTGTAGAGCTTCTGCGTGACCTCTCCGCCGAGGAGCTGCTGCGTTTGCAAGACGTCCACGTAGACGGAGACGAGGTAGGAGAGGCCGCGCACGCGGCACTCGTGCGGCGTCAGTTCGCGGTAGGTGCCGTCGGACTCGCGGATGGAGGGCGACCGAATCCAAACGCGCTGGAAGGTGCACCTGGCGAAGGCCGCTACGGCGCCGTTGCGCTCCACCTGATGTCGCACCTCGGAGTTCTCCAGCACGATCTCCTGCAGCTTCACGAGCAGGAAGCGGTTGAAACTGGCGATCTGGTGCGCGGCGAGGCCGCGGTAGGCCGCGAAGCAGTCCAAGACGTAGGCTGCCTCGGCCTTCGTCAGACACGCAGTGGCCTCGCGCGCGCCCTCGTCGTCGCCGTCGTCCATGACCGGAGAGGAGGGGGGAACCACTAAACCCTCAGAGATAGAAAAAGGCTCTCGAAGGCATGTGCGCCGCGACGAAGCTGCTCCTCTTTCTCTTCGCTGCGATGACGCTGCTTCTCGCGCTTGTGCTGGCGCTCGGGGGGACGCCCGAGGGACCGATCTGCGTGGTGACGGGCCGGCGCGCGGAGCACACGAGGCTCCTGCGCCTCGGCGGGCGGTGCTACCGGCTGCAGACGTGCTCGCCCGGATGCCACCGTCACCTGGAGGCCTGCGCGGCGGCCGACGCGGAAGCCTTCGGTCTGCACTACGGCCTGCGGCAGAACGACGCCACTTCACTGACCTTGCATCACCCGGAAACCCGCGCGGGCCAAGTCATCGTCGAGGTGGCGTGCGACGAGCAGCAACACGGGCCCATTCTCTGACGATGAGCCTCGAACTGCCTCACGCCTTGGTGAAAAAGCAAATGTCTGAGTAGGCATTTGCCAGGGAGTCTACCCATTCTGAAGCCTCTTTGCATTGGACTGCCGGTTGGTTTCCACTGGAGTCCTTCTTAGGTTGACCTACTACTCCGAATTTTATAGGTCCACATGTGGTTGCGATGTCTCCCTTAAATTTCGATAGATCAGCAGTCGCGCACGACCCTCGAGAAATAGCACATGTTGAGCTGCCTTGCCCTATCGCAGGTGTCACAGTCGGAAACGGCGAATCGGGCCAACAGGAGCCAGAAGGAGGACCAGGAGGACCAGGCGTAGCGCCTTGCTGGACGCATATTTTACCCGCGTCGCACAAATCGAACACTTTACTATCCGCAGTGCACTCGCACTTACCGAACTTAGTGTCCTGACTGATGTTCCCGCATTTTAGACCCGGAAAGTCTATGGAACAATTCGCGTCACTCTGACACGGATCGCCGAGCCTACCTGTGAATTTTACACACACGCCGTGCTGTGTGTCGCACATCAGGTTCTTCTTCTGGTCGCAAGCCTTGTTGCTATCGCAAGCGCCTCCTTCCGTCTCGCCGTCGTACGCCATGCAAGCTGGTGCGAGCGCCGTCATTTACGAGATCAAAAAAAGTCTGTCGTGCTATATGCTAATATCACCTACACGTCGAAGGAGCGTCGCAATGCAGTTGGGCGACTAGATAGAGCTTGGCCTGCGCCAAGAGGCGTCTTCCAGGAAGGTCCATCTGAGCAGCGAGTATTCGCCGTTCCAGGGATCGGAGGCGTAGTCGTCGCAGCAGGGTGCGCAACCGAAAAAGAGATGGGGCGACGATCTCGCCATCTTCTCCCCCAGCTGCTGGTACACCACGCCGCGCACCGCGTACGTTCCGCACCGGGGACAAAGCGGCGTCGGCGCGCTGCGGCACAGGAAGCGTCGCGTCTCCACGATGCGCGGGATTGCGCGGATCCCCCCGCGAAACTTCGGCAGCAGCGCTGCCAGATTGGTTTCCAGTCGGTGAGGAAAGGCGTGAAGCTCGGGGACGGTAGCGGCGACGTCGTCGATCCAGCGCAGGCTCCGAAGCCTTCTCCAGGATCGCTGGAGATGCAGACAAGCGACGAGCCGCCGGAACGCTTCTGCGAGCGGCCCGCTAGGCCTGCCGCCCCTGAAAGCGAGCTTGCCGGAGGCAGACTGAGCGGCGGCGCCGCGATCGAGGACCCCCAGCGCAAGCAACTCCGACTGCGTCAGAAATGGGCCGACGCCGCAGGGGATCTCCGCCAACTCCATAGGTCGGGAGGAGCCTTCCCAGTCCCTCTTTCTAAAGAAAAAATATGCGTCCCTACCTTCGAGCCGGAAGCGTCTTGGCGGCGAGCATCTTCCTGCTCCTAGGCGTGATCCTATGGGGGCCGCCCGCTCGCAGGAAGCACCGAGCGCCGCCCGAAGTTCCGGCGCTCATCGCGTTCTACCCGCCGGACGCCGAAATCGTCATTCTCTTCCCTCACCGCCACCGCGAGGTCTTCGCACGCTACCTCGTGCGCGAGCTCTCCCGCTACCTCTCCTCCACGCACCCGAGGACGCGCTTCCACGTCTTCGCGGCGCAGGACACGAGCTCTCTGCCCTTCTCCCGCGGCGTGAGCCTCAACGTCGCCCTCGCCTACGTGGCCGCGAAGTACTCCGCCGATCAAGCGGTGGTGATTCAGGACGTGGACGTCGTGCCGCGCCGCAACGTCAGCTACGAGTGCCCTCCGCGCGGCGTCGTGCACATCTGGTGGCTCAACGCGGGAGGCATGAAGGGTCGCCTCGGAGACTTCGTGCGGGCGGGGGGCTTCTCCAACCTCTTCAGCGGCTGGGGAGGCGAGGAGACGTCCTTCTGGCACCGACTCGAGTCGCACGGCATCGAGCACCGCATCTGGTACAAACTGGACCGCCCGCGCGGCGCCGTGGTGCTGGACCTGCAGGGCCACGACCAGGACTACTGGCACTCGGGAGAGAACGACGGCTCCGACGAGGAGGTGTTCTTCGCTCACCAGACGCACCCGGAGCACGGCGTGGGAGGCCAGTTACTGCGAAACGCGCCGGCTCCCGACTGGTACGACCCGCACGTCTTCGGCCGCAACGAAGCACTCAAGAACTACCTCGACGGCCTCCCTCCGAGCGAACTCGCGGCGCTCTGCGAGGTCGACGGGCTCGCCGCCGTCGAGCTGGGCAGCGTGCGCAGCGACGACTTCTTTTCCGACGTGGCGCTGCGGCCCAACCTGCGGGTCACCAACCTCGTCTTCGACCGAGTTGAGGTCCTCGGAAGGCGCACGCCCGCCTCCTTCCAGGACCACGCGGCCATTCTGCGCTTTCTTGCTCAATCGCAGACATAGACGATCTGCCAACGCTCGGAGCAGCGCAGCGGCGTGGGCTCGGCGCGCAAGACGAGGGGCGCCTGCACCGCCTGATCGTCGGGGCTCTCCACGGTGAAGACGAGGTGCGTGCGCCCGTGCGGCGAGATGCGAACGCGCGCGCCGTCCGAGGTCGTCGCGTCGCCAGCCCGCCGCTCCACGCAAAAAAGCGCCTCAGGAATCACCAGACGCTCCCAGGACGCCACGAGAGCGGGTCTCGCGCGAGGCAGCAAAACGGTGCATGGACAAGGGTAGCACGCGCCCTCGAAGAGCTGCCTGACCTCGCAAGAGGTGACCTGCTGAGCCAGGAGGTTCTCGAGGCTGGGGAGGACGTGCTCGAAGGAAGGCGCCGAGCTCTCGACGTCGACCGAGAGCACCCACCTGTGGGGGCTCCCGGGGGCTGCGAGCGCGAGACGCTGCTTCATGCCTCCGCCCGGCAGCAACCTTAAGTCGCTTCCCTTGAGCGTGAGGCGGTGGGCGCCGGCAGGCAGCAGGAGCATCAAGTCGTTGCTGGCCGAAGCCACGAAGGCGCAGAGCCCGCCCGCCTCGAGGTCGTAGACTGCTTCGTCCAGGAAGGAAGCGCCGCGAGGCGTCAGCATGCGCCCGAGCGCGTGCAGCGCAGCGCCCGTCTTGTTCTGCAGCAGCAGCAGACACGCGTCTCCCGGCGCCGGCGACGTGGCTGGAGTGCGCCCAGCGTAGGGCCTCATGTTTGCTTTGCGTCCTCCCGCGCCGACGACCCCCTTTCTGCGCGCGCGCTCTAGTCGATGGAGTCGAGATAACGCACGAGCCGCTGGTCCCTCAGGCTCGACACGTAGCTCGCGTGGTCCTGGAAAAACCACGTTCGAACGTCTTTTCCGACGCACTGACGGCAGCCGACGAAGAGGAACGGCAGGCTGCGCAAAGTGTAGGGACCGAAGTGGAAGTGCGCCTCTTCGAGCTTCCCAACCCTGCACCCCGGGCACGCGAGGCGCACCCTTGCCCAAGCTCCCCGCGAGAAAGCACTGCTCAGGCTCCCTCTGTCGCACCAGGGAAGGTTCGTCTGCGCGAGGGGCGCCCAGACGTGGCGAGGCGTCGCCTGCTCAGCCACCGCGTTCAGCCACTGGACGACTGAAGTCTGGCGCCACCATCGAGCCAGGAGCGACGCAGCGAAGTGCCTCCTGGCGACGACGCGCTCCTCGCGGCACAGCTCCAGCCGGAGCTCCTGCGTCGTCGAACGGACCCGAGAGAGCGCTCGGCAGTCCAGGAAGTCGGACGCGACGGCGATGACCCTTTGCAGCTCCATGCCAAGGCGCGCGAGGGTCGTCTCGAAGCCAAGACGCCTCAGGTAGACGATGCAAGCGAGGGCTGCTGCTGCTGCTCCTTGGTCCGCGCCTCGATGCGCAAAATCAGCTCGCAGTCCCTCTGGCCGGGACGAGCTCCCACGCGACAGCGGGGCACGGTACGCTCCAGCTTTCTGACGAGTTCCGCGCAGAAGTGCCGAGGCCACAGCAGCAGGCTCGACTGCTCTCCCCCGCGCAACACGTGCACCCGCGTCGGAGCCTCGAAGACCTCGGTCCACTGCTTGAAACCAGAGCGCGGAACGAGCCACCTTCGAGCGCCTCGGAGAGCGCCGCCTGCAAGGATCTCCGCGGCCCGGGCGCGCAGGGCGGCGTCGGCCTCTCTCTGCGAGAGGCCGTCGAGGCAGACTGGGGCGCTTTCCAACTCGCGGACCTCCTGGGACTCCTTCAGAGCCCGGCGACGCGCGTCGTCGAGCGCGTAAGCCCTCTGGATCATCTCGCGGCGCTTCCAGCGAGGTGCCCTCTTGAAGACCTCATCGATCGGCACGGGACAGTCTCCTCTCTCGCGCAGGGGGACGCTTCGCAGAATGGCTTCTTCCATTCTTTCTACAGTGGGGGGTGCGAGATCCGCGTCCCAATCTGGCGCGCTCCCGAGGGGCGCGTGTCTCAAAGGCTTTCCTCCTCCCGACCATGGAAGAGCTCTCGCCGCCCTGGGGAATCGTGCGAGTAGCGAGCCGACCGCCCAGCGACGAAGAGGGACCGCGCGCGGACGTGCTGGTCCCCAGCGCAGTCCTGTGGCGCGAAGGTCCGGATTCCTTCTTCGCCTGCTCGTGCCGCTTCTCGCAGGAACCTCCAGCCCGCGTGGACCTGGGGCCTTTGGCGCGACCCGTCTACACCGCCCTGATCAACTACCTGCTCACCGACGCCGTGCTCGAGGCAGACCTGCCCTTTCTGGCCTATGCCGCCGACGTCTTCCTGCTCGACCGCCTCGCCACGCGCGTGCAGCGCTTCTCTCCTGCGCCCCGACTCTGCCTCAACTGCCGGAGCTGGGTGGTCGGGAGTCTCGGCAGCGGCGGTGGCGGCATCGGCGGCGGCCCGTGCCGCTACAAGCCCTCGAGGCGCATGACGGCCTGCGGCCTGGAGTGCGTGGCCTGCGGGAGGGCTTCCAAGGACTGCCGCTGCGCTCGGAGGCAGGCGCAGCACGCGCTCAGCCCACCGTGAGCGTGCCGGAGGCCGTCGGGACGTAGGCGCCGATGGGCTGCGCGCTGTTTGCCGACGCGAACTGGGAGAACTGCGCCGCGAAGCCCGCGCGCGAACAGCACTTCGGATCCGGAGCCGGCGCGGAGAGGACCACGAGCTTCGCCGCCGTCTTCGAGACGGCCAGGTCGACGACCTGACATCGCACGGGGCACGGCAGCACGCGAGGCGCCAGCGTCTTTAGCACGGGCCGCTCGGCCGTCACGGCCGTGAGCGTCGGCGTGCCGCAGCCGACGAAGAGCAGCGCCTGCACACCGCGCACCGCGCTCCCGTAGCGATCCACGCCGACGACCTGCGCGGTCGTCTCCTCTTCCGCCGGCTGCGTGCCCGTGTTCATCTGGAAGCCCCCCGCGTCGGTGATGAAGGGGCGGGGGCGCTCGCAGTACTCGAGCGGCGGGAAGTAGCGCAGCGGGGCGTTCTTGGCGGACGCGAACCAGCGCAGCTTGTACCAGTCAGCTAGCGGCTCTCCGAGGCGCCCCCGCGCCTTGCGGACGGTCCCGTCTGCCAGCACGCTGACCATCATGGAATGGTTGCGGAAGTACATGGTCAGCGCCGCCACCTGCACGCGCTCCAGCACCACGCCCTCGCCGGTGTCCGCCGATACTGGGTACGGGGCCTCCGAGTCTACGTCGGGGACCACGCAGACGCCGCAGACGTGCGCTTGCTCCTCGTACGGCAGGTTGTCGTGGAAGGCTGCCCAGCCCGCCTTGCCCGCCGGCGTGACGTAGTCGCCGTACGCTTGCAACGCGTAGGACTCCTGCGACTCGCCGAGCTGAGACAGGTTCTCGCCCACCACAACGTCCGAGAGCGTCAAGCCGCGCGGACTGTAGGCCAGCACCGCCTTCTCTGCGAACGCAGCGAAGGTCGTCATGGAGACGCTCGCGTCGACGCAACCTCTGCCGAAGAAGACGCCCACGGCGCAGCGCCCGAGCACCGCGTTCTGGACTCGCACGTTGAGGCAGCCCTCCGCCACGCTCACGAGAACGAGCCCCCCGACCTGGTCGCTCACGTTGGCCAGCGTCTTGAAGTCGAGGTCGATGGTGACGTCACTCGCCTGCACCGAGAGGACGCAAGGGCGCTCGCCGACGAAGACCTTCCAGGCGAGTGGCTGCGCCGCCGGAAAGACGGGCGCGCTGACGAGCAGCGCCTCCGTGGCCACGTAGCGACCAGGCTGAGACAGGACGAGGCCCTTAGCCACTTTCGCCGCCGTCAGCCTGAACATGACGAGCCGAGCCTCCTTTGCAAGAGGCGCGTCAGCGTCCTACTGGCCGGCCTTGCACAGCTCGTCGAAGAGGAACTGCGGCTGATATACGAACGAGGAGGCGAAGCTGTGGCAGTTGGTGCCCGAGCACGACGCGAAGTCGAACATATCGTAACTGTAGGGGAGGCGTAGGACCCACGCTCCGACGTCGGCTTGCCAGTTGTCCCGGCGCACGAGACGAGCGTAGAGGCAGGTCAGCAGCCTCGCCTGGACGGCGCTGAGCCTCCCCTCGTCGTCCCAGGCCCTAAAAAGGCGGTACGCAGCCGGGAGAGCTCCGGAGGGGGCCAGAAAGGGCTCGCCGCCTCCAGACATGAAAGTCCTCAGATTTCGAGCGCAGTCCAGGACAGAATGGAAGCGCTGCTGCGACGGGCCGCTGCACCTGCGAGAGAACCGCAGATCGTCGACGTCGGGCGTCTGCAGGCCCGCGAACCCGTCACGGAGCTCGACGACGCCGATCGTGAAGATGCACGGCGCGACGCGGCCCTGCAAGTGCGCGTGCGGGTGAACCTCGATGAAGACGTGCCCCACGGAGCTCTCGTCGGAGCGATGAGAGCGAATGAAAAAGGGCTGGCCTTCGGAGAAGGTCGGCGACGCGCTGGTCGGCTGCTCTCGGGGCCTGCCTGAGTTGCAGCGCCCTTGAGGTTCGCTCTGGACTGCTTCGGACGAGGCAGAGACGTCTTGCATCACCAAGTCTCCCGCGTCTTCGTCGCTTGCTTCCGCGTCGGCATCCCACTCTCGCTTCAAAGCTCGCTGCCTCCTCTGAATCTGACGAACCAAGCTCCGGCAAGACTGGGCGAGGGCTCGCAACCGCGCCGACCTCTCTGGCCCGTAGGAGCGGAAAGCCTCCGAAAGCTTCGCCAGCTCTCCCTTGAGGCCGCTCCTGAGCTCCACGAGCGCAGGGTCGAGGTGAGAGAAGGCTCGGCTCTTGGCCAGGGTCCTGCGAGCGAGCTTGGTGGCGCTCTTAGAGGCCACCCCCTGTCTCGAACGCTCGAAGAAGCCTCCTAGCTTCAGGCGCCACTTGTCGGCCGCCTGGGCCTCCTGAGCCGAGGAGCTGCCGGTGCCGCCGATGATGGCGTCCAGCCAATGCGAGAAGCTGCTCCAGTCCTCCATATCTTTGTCTGTACGCATCGTCTGCTGCGCTCGGCAAAGACGGTCCGAGAGTCTCCGAGCGCACATGAAAATGGAGAATTCCCAGCCCCTGACGGAGGCTCAGACGCAGGCTTGGCTGTGCGGCGCACACGGCCTTCCTTCGACCGCCCTCCCAATCCTGACGTCTGGAGACGCGTTAATTTTCGGGTCGGGTCTCCTGACGCTTCTAGTGCCAGGGCACGTCTGGACACCCCGGCCCAAGGTCGACGTCTTCGTGGAGAGCAAGGCGTCGTCGGAGCTCTTGGCCGCCCTGGGAGGCGCGTTCTCACGGGTCGAGAACTCGACGACCCCCCCCGACGCCTTTTCCAGCCTCATCCTGCGTCGCTTCGAATCTCCCTCCGCCGTCGTCCTCGTCACGAAGGGCTCACCCCGTCAAGCGCTGGCGCTGGCCGGAGTGGGCGGAGACCTCTTCGTCGAGGGCGGCGCACTTCGCTGGTCTTGCCCGGAGGCGCTCGGCGACGCGGCGCTGCTGCGCACTCCGTGCGCTCGCGGCTTCGAGCACTCGGAGGCCGCATGCCACGCGCGGCTGCGCGGTCTGACGGTTTTCCGTCGCGAGGCGCCCAGCGCGCTACTCGAAGGGCAGGCCCAGCGAGAGACAGAGCAGGGCCACGTCCTTCCAAAAGTAGACCGGGACGCGGCAGAAGCTCCGATGCACCGGGTTGGGAATGAAACCGGCGCGCAGCGGCAAGAGGTCTTCAGCCAACAGCTCGGGTACCTGCCTTCGAATCTCGGCTCCCGAAAGAACGCGATGCTCCGGCAGGCGACGGCAGTCTGAGCAGAGGCGCTGTCGAGTGCATCGGCGCACCGCCGCCCCCGGCGCGCCGCATGCCTCGCAGCTTCCCTGCATGGACGAGACCGGCGCCTTCTTTTGACGGACGTCCACCTCGGGTCGTTTCACATGGAGCACGCACCGCACTTGTAGCCCGTCCTCACGATGGGCTTGTAGACAGGCGGAGGACGCGGCGCCTGGCGCGCCAGCGGGGACTGGGGACTCGCTGGATGAATGCTTCCGAGGTAGAGAGCCTGCCCTGGCCCCCGCGAGGTCAGCCACGGCGCGCTAGCCGCTCCGCGGGCGGCGGCGGCCGGCGGCGGAAGAGCGACTGAGGCTGCCGTCCACGGAGCGGCGCCCCGTGCCTCTCGACTGCCCGACGATGTGAGGGGTCTCCACGGAACAAGCGCAGTCGTAGCCGTCGGCGCGGCGCCAACGGCGTAGCTGCCACTTTTAGCCTGGACAGCAGGACGCCTGAAACTCGCCTCGAGGTAAGGCATTTTTTTTATACTTGCGTTGGAAGAAATGGACAACGTGGGAGGATTCGCCCCGGCTCTCGTCTACATCCCCGGGGTGATGCGAGGTGTCAGCGCGCTGCAGCCCAACACCTGCTCGGGCTCCGTGAACGGGCCCGCCAACCCAGATGGGCAGTGCGTCCTCGGGGGGCGACTCGTCGGGGGCACCTGCGTGGCGACGCCTATTTTCGTGCAGAACATGGTGCCGTACACCACAGGCAGGGTCGCGGGCGAGAACTACGCGGCCCTCAGAGACATCTACTTCGAGACGACGCACCTGAACCGAGACTGGGGAGTCTTCTCTGCCGCGCAGGTGAGTCGGTAGGCGAGGCCCGACGTACGAGGGTTCAGAGAAAAAAAATCTAGAACAAGTATAAACCATGCACTCGATCAGCGTCGCCTTGGCTACCCTGGCGATCGTGTTCGTTCTCTTCGCGGTCTACCTCTTCAATATCAAGGGCAAGCTCGACAAAGACGACAAATCAGTCTTCGGCCAAAACGTGGCCAACTGGGGCGTCTACGTTCTGGGGGGTCTCGGCCTGCTGGCTGCCGTCGGCACCTACATGTCTGCCCGCTCTCCTCCGGACCCGCTGAGTCAGGTCGAGGCGGCCGCCATCTAGAGGGCCAGCGCCCACGCGCTGCAGAGCGCCCCTCGGCCGTAGTCGGCGGCTTCTGGGACGCCCAGCAGCTCGCTGAGCTGCGCCCACGTCGCCGCCGTGCGCACTCCCGCGTCTCCGCCGGAAAAGAGACGGCGCTGACTCCCGGCGTCGACGAGCACGTGGTGCCGCACGCGGCCAGCCCGGGTTCCTCTCTCCAGCTGCTGACTCAGGCTGGCGGCCAGGGCCAGGGCTGCGCCAGCCACCTGCGCAGTGCTCGCGAGGAAAGGGGCCTCCGAGAAGCTCAGCGCGTCCCAGACGCCGCCTCCGCAAGGGCTCGGCAGGAGCGCGAGGCTCCGCACGGCTCCGGAGGGAGACAAGTATTCTCCCGCCTCCACCACCGTCTCCCGGTCCCACAGGACCAGACACGACCCCCTCACGCTGCTCTCGAGACCGAGCCCGGCAGGCGCCAAGCGGCGCCCGAGCTCTTCGGCGAGAAGAGAATTTGCAGTCACCACGCGGAGGAGCGACGGCCGAAGCGGGGCGCTGAGCAGCAACTGCGCCAGCGTCGTCAGATGCCGGAGCGCCCAGTCTTCGCGCAACGTGAGCGCGACGGCCGCTACGAGCCTTCCCTGCGGTGGAGAGAGCGGCCGAAGTCCTCGCAGGCGAGCGAGCGTGACGTCGGCCAGGACTCCCGGCTCGAGGTCCGCGTCAGTGTAAGGAGGTTCCTCCATCGCCTTTGATGGTCGGGTTCCTTCTCCGCACTCGCTGCCTCAAAGCGAGCAAGGATTGAATTAAAATGTCGCAGTCCTCTCGTCTACCCGGCTCCCTGAGCTACAAGGAGCGCACCTACCCCTTTTCGCGCCTCCTTGGCCGCGGAGGTTCCGGCAGCGTCGGACTGTACGGCAGCGCCTCCCTTGGCTTTCTGGTCCTCAAGATGAGCTACTGCGGACACCCGGACGCCGAGGCACTCGCCACAGCCGAAGCCTCGAATGCGCTCTCGATCGCTCAGAGCGGGCCCTGCTCGCCGAAGACCACGCGCGGACCCACGACGGGCGCTGAGCTGCTGCGCCCTCCCCTCGCGACATCCTTCAGGCAAGGATGCGCGTACGCCATCTACGAGTACGTCCCCGACAACCTCTCCGAGTGGCTGCGTCGCAAGAAGCGCCGCACGCCGGACGAAGTGACGAGCCTTTTCATTCAGCTCCTCGGCATCCTCCTGTGCCTCAAGTCCAAGGGATTTTACTACAACGACGTCAAGCCGAGCAATCTGCTCGTCTCCGACACGGGGGCGGGCCTGCGGATCGAGATCGGAGACTTGGGAGGCGTCGACCGCATCGGAGACGCGAACATCACGATCACCAAAGCGCGCGTCCCGCCAAGCATCGTAGCGGACCTAGGCTGGGACCGCATAGACGTCCTAGCGTCCTTTCTCCTCGGAGAGCTTACGCTGCAGCTGCTCCTCCGCGCTCCGACGGCCGGAGAGAGACATCCCATGGACAAGTTTCTCGCCTGCCTGCAAGCGCAGAGTGCGGAGGCTTGCACGGAGCGCCTCTGCTCCGAACTCCGCGAGAACCTGGCCGACGGTCTGTCTCTGGAAGACCCGGCGGTGCACGATCTAGCCGCCATCGCTCTCAACCTGCTGGGATACAAGGGGCTCTACGTGCCCTTCGACCGCGTGCCAGAACTACCATCCACGCTCTTCACCCCGGCGCGGTGACGAGCGTGTCGGAGAGCGCTTTTTCTTCTTCTTCTCCTTGTCGTCTTTTTTCTTCTCCTTGGAGGGTGCCTCCACGCTGTTCAACCTCTCCACGTGCTCTCGAAACTCTGCGACCTCGTCCAGGCTTGCGTCCAGCCTTTCCAAGCACGCGGTCAGCTCGGCCACCGTCGCCTTGACGGAGGCGCGCTGCTCGGCTATCCACTGGCCTTGCTCCTGGACGAGGCTGAGGATCTTCTTCATGCTGTTCCTCCAAGCGTCCGTCGCGTTGCTGTGAGACAGAGATCCGTGAGGGTGACTCTCCATGTCGCGCGCGCTGCGCTCGGCTTGATCGAAGAGCCTGGACATCTCGGAATCCAATTGTTGCAGACGCTTCAGCGCAGGCTCGAGGGCCTTGGAGTGGTGGTCCATGCGCTGCCTGGACTTCTGGCAGCTGGCGGCCAGGTCGTCGGTTCCTTGGAGCGTGGACATTTCTAGTCTGCTCGCGACGTCCCTGCGCGACGCGCTGAACGCGTTTGAGAGCACCCTCCTGTGCGCACGACAAGCTAACAAATGCAGAGCGACGAGGCAGCCTACACCGCAGTGCTGCAGGCTGCACTTTACGCGTACGCCACTAAGCACGGAACTCAAGCGACTCGAAAAGTCATCGATGAGCTGGGCTCCGCCGTCGTCAGCGGCACTTCGCGCTCTCCGCCTACGTGCTTCGGAGCACCTCCTACTCGGATACCGTGGGCCGATCTAGAAGACGACTGACACATTGTTTTACGCACCGCCGCCTCTCGTGTCCGAAGTCTCTGTGCTGACTTCGCCTGCTGATCTCATTAGGCGTCAGCGACCTTCATGATCACGTCTCCGTCTGCATCCGAAGAGTAGACCAGCGAGGCATCCGCTTCCTGACACACGACCGGCTCCGAAGCCGCCACGCCGGCTGCTCCGACCGCCTTACGACCTCGCTTTTCGAGCGGACCGTCTTCGCGCCCTCGAGCCGCAGGCTCTGCCAGATCAGGACAGCCGTGAGGTGATCGCGTTGCAGCATCTCCGCCGCTCTGGTCATGCAAAGCTTTGGCTTTGCGCTTCCCCGCCACCGACGATGCATCAACAATCGACGCTGAAGTAGTCGATTCATCGGCAGTCTTGCGGGCGCGAGCCTTGGGCGCGGCCTGCGCAGCCTCTCCAGACTCAGCGTCGGTCTTGCGGGCGCGAGCCTTGGGCGCGGCCTGTGCAGCCTCGCCCGACTCAGCGTCGGTCTTGCGGGCGCGAGCCTTGGGCGCGGCCTGCGCAGCCTCTCCCGACTCAGCGTCGGTCTTGCGGGCG
>Ga0194125_10004472_pt1 | contig 21775 bp, 18 predicted proteins | sample TA2KigC250mmetaG_FD_148626 | JGI IMG/M metagenome (GOLD analysis project Ga0194125, IMG submission 148626) | Freshwater microbial communities from Lake Tanganyika, Tanzania - TA2015034 Kigoma Deep Cast 250m | ecosystem: Environmental > Aquatic > Freshwater > Lake | place: Tanzania: Lake...
ACATACCGTACACTGTTTTCCATGGCCTGCCTCCTTGGTGTGGCTCTGAGCTGATGGTGTATTGACTCACAGCTTAACCCACGTTGCAAGGTTCGCAGGCCTTTAACTTTCAACCATTATGTCTACACGGGGACCAGAACATCGGAGGATTCTGTAGGGTGCGCACCGCGCACCATGATTTTTCGGAAATCGTAATGCTGTCCGTAAGTTTTGCAAGAAGCTCAACTGTGACGCTTATTGAGCCACCGGGTCACCAGGGAGGCGGTGTAGCAGACGATGGGAACCAGCCGGGCGTAATCCATGCGCATGGGTCCGATGACTCCCAGACTGCCCACCGGCTCCTGGTCGCAGCTGTAGGACGAAGCCACCAGGCTGAGCTGCATCTCCGGAAAGTGTTCTTCCGGGCTGATGATGATGCGCACCCCGTGCGAGGCCAGCGTCTGGTCCAGGAGGGTGATGAGATGGTGCTTCTCTTCAAAGGCCTTGAAGATGGCCCGGATCTTCTCCACGTCGGCGGCCACTTCGGGATAGTCCAGGATCTTGCTGGTGCCGTCGATGTAGAGCTCCTCCTCCTCCTGAGCTTCCAGGGCCTGGCGGCTCAGCGTCAGGGCCTGGGAGACCATCTGGTCGAAGAGACTCTTCTCTTCCTCCATCTGGAGGAGGACGCGCCGCCGCGCCTCCCGCAAAGTCAGATTCTGGCAGATGTCGTTCAGGTAGCGGCTGAAGCGGTCCAGCTGTTCCTGGGTGTAAGAGGCGCCGGAGCGGATGAACCGGGTCTGCACCTGCTGGTCCTGCGAGACGATGAGGGCGAGCACCGCCTCTCCCCCCAGGCTGATGAACTGGATATGACGCAGGCACAGCGTCTGGGGCCGGAGGGTGAGCACCAGGGCCGGATGGCCCGATGCCGCGGCCAGGGCCCGGGAGGCCTGCCGGAAGAGCTCGCCCGGTTCCTCCGCCTCGGGGGTGAAGACCTGGGTGATCTGCTGCCGGGCGGCCACCCCCAGCTCCTGCACAGGGAGGATGTGGTCCACGTAATAGCGGAAACCCAGCGCGGTGGGGACCCGGCCCGCGGAGGTGTGGGGCTGCAGGAGATAGCCCCGCTCCTCCAGATCCAGCATCAGGTTGCGGATGCTGGCCGGACTGAGACTCAGTCCCGACAGCTTGGCCACGGTGCGGGACCCCACCGGCTCCCCGGTCAGGATATACTGGGAGAGCACCGTCCTTAAGATGACGGTCTCCCGCTCCGTCAATTGGTTCATGATTGCGCCTGTTTCTTCCATAAAATCCAGCAGTAATCTAATGCCGCCGAAGCAAAAAGTCAACCCCGGGCGGGATTTTTGGCGGCCGTGGAGATGATTGAGCGTTTGCTGATAGGGATGAGCCGAGGGAGGGTGCCCCGCAGTCCCCATGAATCCGGAAAGCCCTCCTTCGATGAACCTCCAACCAGCCCAATTCCCCCAAAAACCCAAAACCCAGAACCCAGAACCTGACACCTGACACCTGACACCTGCTCCACCCCCTACCCCTGGCAGCGGTGGCGCACGCTCTCGCCCTCCACCATGTAGACCACCTGTTCGGCGATATTGGTGGCGTGGTCGCCCACCCGTTCCAGGTGTCGCACCACGTTGATCTGGCTCTGGCAGACGGGGATGGCTTCCGTGTCCACCATGTCCCCCAGGAGGTCCTGGATGATGGAGCGGTCCAGATGGTCCACGTCGTCGTCGGCCCTGCACACCTCCCGGGCCGCGGCCGGGTCCTGTTCCATAAAGGCGGTGAGGCTGCGGCGCACCATGTCCAGCACCATTTGCGCCATGCGGGGCAGTTCCGGGTGGAGCTTCTCGCGGGGGAAGTGCGTCAGGGTCAGGGCCTCTTCGGCGATGTTGACCGCCAGGTCGCCGATGCGCTCCAACTCCATGATGAGGTGGTCCACCGCCATCACCTGGCGCAGGTCGATGGCCACCGGCTGGTACAGGGCGATGAGACGCACGCAGTGGGCGTCGATGGCCTCCTCCAGGTCGTTGATGGCCCCGTCCCCGACGATCACCTGCCGGGCCAGCGCGGCGCTGTTTTCCAGCAGGGCGGTGACGGCCCGGTCGATGGCGGCTTCGGCCAGGCGGGCCAGGTGGAGAAGCCTCTCTTTGAGTTCCGCCAGTTCCCGGTGAAATTTGTCCGGAGGCTCCGGAGGAGGGGCTGCCGCCTTATCCGTCATGGCGTACCTCACAGCTCGCTGGTTTTCTTGGCAACGAGTCTACCAGAGTTGGGCCGGAAGATTTAGTACTTTTTGTCGAATTCTGCTATCATCGCCTTATGGAGCCGACCCCGCCACCGAAAGCCCGCCGCCAAAAATCCAGGCTGCGGGCCCTGTTGACGAGCCGCCTGACCCATATCGTGCTGTTGGTCACCGGCGCGGTGGTGGTCCTGATGCTGCTGCGACTGCCCATCACCGAGTTCATTGAGCTCAAGTTGTACGACCTCAAGTTTCTCTATCGGGGGGAGCGCCCGGCCAGCGGCCAGGTGGTCATCGTCACCGTGGACGACGACAGCGTCAAGGAGGTGGGCGCCTGGACCTGGCCCCGGGAAATCACCGCCGAGTTTTTAAAGCGGCTCAAGGAGGCGGAACCTGCGGTGGTGAGTCTGGACATCATCTTCGCGGAACGGGCGGAGACCGCGGCCATTTTGACTTTGCGCCGGCTGCGCCAGGGCCTCACCCGGCAGGGGAGTTTGTCCGGCGGGGTGGCCGCCGTCTTGCAGGAAGAAGAGAAGCGGGCCGACGTGGACCGCCGTCTGGCCGAGGTGGTGGGGGGAACCCCGCCCACCATCCTGGGTTTCTTTTTCCGCAATGTCGGCGGGGTCTCCGGAGACCTGAAGGCCGGCCGGTTCATGGGGACTTCGGCCATCCAGGCCAGCACCTACAACATGATCCGCCTGTTGGACCAGGACCCCGAACGCCTGCCCACGGTGGGGGCCCAAGGGGTGGAGGTGAATCTGCCCCAGATCACCGAGGCGGCGGCCGGGGGCGGCTTTTTCAACATGGTGCCGGACGTGGACGGCACGGTGCGCTGGCTCTACCTGGGGGTGATGTTCGGGCCCGACATCTTCGCCCCCCTCTCCCTGGTCACCGTGCAGCACGCCATCGGCAAGCCCCCCCTGGGCATCACCCTTTCCCGCTTGGGGGTGGAGCAGGTGCGGCTGGGGCGCCACCTCATCCCCGTGGACCGCTTCGGCCGGTTTTTCATCAATTACCTGGGTCCGCCGGGGGCCTTCAAAACCATCTCCGCCGCGGACGTCCTCAAGGGCCGGGTCTCCGGCAAGGACCTGAAAGACAAGATCGTCCTGGTGGGGGCCACTGCGGAAGGCATCTACGACCTGCGGGTCACCCCTTTCCGGGGCATCTTCCCGGGCATCGAAATCCAGGCCACCGTCATCGACAACATCCTCACCGGCAATTTTCTCCAGCTGCTGCCCCTGGCGCCGGTGCCCGGGCTGCTCACCGTCATCTTCCTGGGGGTGCTCCTGGGGGTGGTCCTGCCCCGCCTGTCCGCGGCCGGGGCCTTCATCTTCGCTCTGCTGCTGGTGGAGGCCTACGTGGTCTTCAACTATTTGCTGTTCCGCTATTTCGGCCTCATCCTGGAGCTTTTTTACCCCCTGGTGGCCGTCGCCGGGGTGTACACCGGGGTCACCATCGAGCGCTTCCTCACCGAAGAGAAGGAGCGGGCCCGCCTGAAGAAGGCCTTCCAGTCCTACGTGGCCCCCACCGTGGTGGACCAGATCATCCGGCATCCCGAACGTCTGGTTTTGGGCGGCGAACGGAGGGTGCTCAGCATCCTTTTCTGCGACATCCGGGGCTTCACCACCTTATCCGAAGAGTTGGAACCGGAAGCCCTGGTAGGGGTGCTGCACGACTTCCTCAATCCCATGAGCGACATCATCGTGGAGCACGGCGGGACCATCGACAAGTATATGGGCGACGCCATCATGGCGCTCTTCAACGCCCCCCTGGACCTGCCGGACCACGCCCGCCGGGCCTGTCAGACCGCCCTGGACATGGTGGCGATGCTGCGGCGGCTGGATAAGCAGTGGGAAGGCTTGCAGCGGCCCTCCCTGCGGATCGGCGTGGGCATCAACACCGGCTGGGTGGCCGTGGGCAACATGGGCTCGGACCGCCTCTTCGATTACACCGCGGTCGGCGACAACGTCAACCTGGCGTCCCGCCTGGAAGGCCTGAACAAGCACTACGACACGGAAATCCTCATCAGCGAGGCCACCGCGCTGGCCCTGGACGGCGGGTTCGCCCTGCGGGAGGTGGACCGGGTCCAGGTGAAGGGCAAGACCATGCCCCTGAGCATCTATGAGGTGTTGGCCGCGGGCCCTCCGGAAGGGGAGCTGAGGCAATTCCTGGAATGGTACCACCAGGGTCTGGCCCACTTCCGGGAGCGCCGCTTCGCCGAAGCCGCCCACCTCTTCACCCAGGCCCGGGAGCTGCGCCCGGCGGACAAGCATCTGCTGAAAATCCTCTACCAGTGCCGGGAGTTCCAGGTCAGACCCCCCGGCCCCGACTGGCAGGCGGCCACCGTCATGGATCAGAAATGAGTTGACGGACCAGACCCTTACCAAACTCTCCGATGGCCGCGCCGGTCATGCTGAGCGCAGAGCGGCTCACTTCCACCAGCCAGGACTGCGGCGGCTGGTTTCAAACCCGCCCTCAGAGCGAATGGGGCAGTCGCGGGGGGAACCGGGTGGACCACACGGGGACGGATTTCTCCCCCTTTCTTTCCGCGGCCGGAAGGACGAAAAAAAACCGGTCCCCGGGAGGAGCCCGGGAACCGGAGTCGGGTTGTCTGCTCAGACGACGCCTTATTTCTTCTTGGTATCGGGTTTCTCGCCTTTTGCGCCTTCCTGCTCCCTGCCGCCCTTGGCCAGTTCCTGGATGACCGCAGGGATGAGCTTTTCATTGCGCCATTTTTCGTCGTTGAGCTCTTTGGCGGTGGCCTTGAGTTCCTTCATCTTGGCCATCAGCACGAAGGAGACGGCCACCAGGTCGTCCATGGTAATTTTTTTCAGGGTGGCCTCGTCGCCGCCGGTCATCACCGCCAGGATCTGCAGGGTTAGCACGGTGTTGCCCTGAAAGCGCTCCAGGTCTTCTTTGGAGGGTTTGACCCCAGCCTTTTTAAAGACCGCTTCCGCATGGTCGGCGAAGAGCTTATCCAGGGCCTGTTTGTCCCCGGCGCTGGGTTTCTCGCTTTTCAGGGCGGCAATCGCTTTGGTGAGGCTGTCGCCCAAGCCCACCTGGGCCCCGGCCGGCGCGGCCAGCAGCAGCGCCGCCGTCAGGGCCAATAACATGGCCAACCCTTTCCACTGCAACACGTGAGTCACGCGACTCTCCTTCCTGATGAGATATGGTCGCCCGGGGCGGCCATGCAACGGGTGCTTCACCCTACTTTATAGCAGAGACCGGTCAACTTCGCCAGACGGCCAGGAATTTCTCCAGGGAGGGCAGGTCCCCCACGGCGAAGAAGGACTCGGCGGGCTCCTGGGGCAGGATTTTTTTCACCAGGCCGAGGAGCACGTTTTTGGGGCCCACCTCCACCCAGGCTTCCACCCCCCGGGCCTTGAGGTTGACGATGAGTTCGGCCCAGCGCACCGGCGAGGTGAGCTGCCGGCCCATGGCCTCCCGCAGCAGGGACGGATTGTCCTCGGGTCCGGCGGTGGCGTTCAGGTAAAGGGGCAGGCGGGGCGGCTGAAAGTCCAGGGTGTTCAGAAAAGCCTGGAAGTCATGGGTGGCTCCCATCATCAGAGGGGAGTGCCAGGCCCCGGAGACCTTGAGGGGCACGGCCCGGCCCCCCGCGCCCTTCACCAGTGCGGCGGCCCGGGCCACCAGCTCTTTGGTCCCGGAAATCACCGTCTGCTCCGGGGTGTTGTAGTTGGCCAGGGCCAGGGGGCCCTCCTCCAGGAGGGGCCGGAGCATGGCCGCCAGCTTGTCGGAGGGGAGGCCCAGGGCCGCGACCATGGTCCCCGGGTGGCGCTCCGCCTCCCGCTGCATGAGGCGGCCCCGCTCCCGCACCGCGGCCAGGGCGTCGGCGGCGCTCAGCACCCCGGCGGCGCACAGGGCGCTGTATTCCCCCAGGCTGTGGCCGCAGACCGCGGCCGGCGCCACCCCGGCCCGGCGGAGGGCGTCATGACAGGCCAGGTTGACCACGGTGACCGCGGGCTGGAGATGCACGGTGGCGGTGAGCTCCTCCAGGGGGCCCTCGAAGCAGAGGCGCCGGAGCGGCAGGCCGGTCGCCTCTTCGGCCTGGGCGAACAGCTCCCGCACCCCGGCCTCCGCCTCGTACAGGTCCTTCCCCATTCCCACATATTGGGACCCTTGTCCCGGAAAGAGAAACGCCGCGCGCATGGCAAACCTCAACGTGATTTAAGGTAACCCAGATTTCGCGGCCCGAAGAAAAATATTTGCCGTCTGGTGCTCATGATCAGGAATATCTCCAGAGCCTCTTACAAAAATCTATTTTTAGAGGAGGCTCATGCAAAATTCCACTTTTTTCTTGGGAAAGGGCTGGCATTTTTGAAAACGCTCTCAAAATTCCCACTTTTTTCAGGGGGCGGAGTGCGCACCCTTCATGTGGGCCGGAACATCAGAGGATCTGTAGGGTGCGCACCGCGCCCCCCGGGATTTCGCAGACCATGACGCGGCGACGGCAGTCTAGCCGGAGGCTCGCATAATTCAAGCAAAAGTTGGCAGAAGAGCAGGGGCGCCCCGATTATGACTTGGCGGAGCCCCTCCCGCGGCCGGCGTCCGCCCTTCAGTTTTTTGGAGTGAGCCCCGGACTCGCGAGTGACTTGCCAGTGCGTTCAGGCCATGCCCTCCAGGATGTCAAAAATCCCCCGGTGGTCGTCGAGATGAAAGTCCGCCGCCAGGCCTGGGTTTTTATAGGCCCCGAAAGGCACCCCGGCCCGATGGGCGGTTTCCCGGTCCACCTGGGCGTCGCCGAGATAGACAGCCTGGCGGGGCGTTATGCCGAAGCGCTCCAGGATCAGGTGGAGACACCGGGGATGGGGTTTGGGGCGCGACACCTCCAGGCTGGAAACGGTGAGGTCGAAAAGCCCGGCCACCTCAAGATGGGCCAACACCAAAGGCAGACTCTTGCCCCGGTTGGTGGCGATGGCGGTGCGGCGCCCGGAGCGCAAACGCCCCAGCGTCTCCCGGACGTGGGGCTCCAGGCGGAGCAGGGGGAGGAAAGGGGTGTTGTCCACCGTGAGCTGGAAGACCTGGGCCTCTTCCCGCCGGGGATCGCCGGCGAAGAGCAGGTCTACGGCCTGCCGGGCCGTGAGCGCCTGCACCGCCTCCAGCTGCTCCGGGGTGAGGGCCGGCCGCCCGAAGTGGGCCAGCAGGTGGTTGTAAAAGGCGGCATTGGCGTCCCGGGAGTAAACCAGGACGCCGTCCAGATCGTAAATGACCATCTCGATGCGGGCCATGCCGGTTCTCCTGTGCCGCACACTCAAGCGGCAGCCGCCGGGGAGGTCTCTTGCCCCGTCATCCTCCGGCGCGCCGAGGGCGCGGCGCCTGGTTCACGACGCACATCGCCCGCCCGGGTGTCGGAGCACGCCCGGCCCGGGGCGGCTGGTCCGCATTTGCCTAAGCGCACGGGAGCCGCCGGGCGAACCCCTGTCGTTTCCGGATGACGACGCAGTGGTGCAGGTTCCTGACAGGATGACAGAAATGGAGGCATTATGCAAAAGCATCCCGGGCCTCCGGGGTGTCGTGTCGTCCTGTAAGGCTTCGCTAAAATAGATGTTTTCTCCCATCCTGACCGCGCTCAAGGATCTCCCTCCAACCGGGGCTGGGTAAACACCTTTCCTGTGCGTTTCCGACTTGGCATTCTCCGGCCGTTTATGCAATAGTTACCGGGAAAGGCTGCTTGCTCGGAGGAAAGGCGTCGATGCCCCTGATCACCTACCTGCCGGACCAAAAAACCCTGGAGAGCGCCGAAGGAGAAACCCTGCTGCAGGCCGCCCTGAGGGCCAAAATCCCCCTTACCAATGTCTGCGGCGGCTCTGCGCGCTGTTCCACCTGCCGGGTGAGCGTCGTCGAGGGGCGCGAGCACTGCTCCCCCCGCACCCCCGAGGAGCAGGGCATCGCCGAGATGCTGCTCCTGCCGGCCGTCGTGCGGCTGGCCTGTCAGACGATCCCCACCGGTCCGGTCAAGGTGCGGCGTCTGGTGGAAGAATTGGAGGATGTTGATTTTGACACGCTCTACATCCGGGAAGCGGAGCCCTGCACCATCGGCGAGGAGAAGGAGGTCCTGATCCTGTTCTGTGATATCCAGGGATTCACCCCTTTTGCGGAAAGCCTCCTGCCCTATGACGTGGTCTATTCCCTGAATCTCTTTCTCCGGCAGATGGGAGAGATTGTCGGCGCCTACGGCGGCAGCATCGATAATTACCTGGGGGATGGGTTCATGGCGCTCTTTGAGGCCGATGACTGCGAGGCCGCGGCTTTGCAGGCGGTGGGGGCCGGATTGGCGATGCTGCAAAGAGTGCAGGACCTGGGTCCCTATCTGCTGGAATTATACCAACGGAGCTTCCAGATCCGCCTGGGCCTCCATTACGGGAAGGTGGTGGCGGGAAGACTCGGGCATCCGCGGCATAAAAGAATGACCGTCATCGGGGACGCGGTCAACTTTGCCAGCCGCATTGAGAACGCCAATAAAAAAGCCGGCACCCGCTTTCTTGTTTCTCATGATGTTTATGACCTGGTGAAAGGCCGGGTGCAGGTGGGCAAACGGGTTTATGTCACTTTGCAGGGCAAGACCGGCAAGCATCGTCTTTTTGAAATCATCGGTCTGCGATCGGAGTCCGTCTGAGCCCGGGGCCCGCTCCCAGAGCGCGTAAAGGGCAGGCGGAGGGAGAGCCGGGGGAGCGGCGGCTCCCCCCTCCCCCGCAGCGCGTATTTACGACACAAACAAAACGCCGGCCTGATGCCAAACCGGCGTTCCGGTTGTCCTGGGAGCAGGAGGACGGGGGGCGGCCCGCCGTCTTTCTCCGCTACTCGGCCATCCGCTTCAGGTCTCCGTCACGGTGATGGCCGCGGAGGGGCAGACCTCGACGCAGCTTTCGCAACCCAGGCACTCCTCCTCATTGATTACCACCGCCTTTTCGTTTTGCATCTCAAAGACGCCGGTGGGGCAAACGTTGACGCACTCCTCGTCGCCGGTGCACTTATCTTCATCCACTTCCACTCTCCAGCCCATACCACTTCACCTCCTTTAGGTTTTCGTCCAGTCTTGCATGGGTAACGGCTACCGCGTTTCTTGGAGCCGCAACCGACCTCATTATCGGGCATCAGTAAGGGGGGTGCGCGAACCGCCCCTCCCCGAATATCTGCTGCCGGAAAAACGGTATATGCTCCCCCGGTTCGGGGGCTCGCCGGCCGGGGGGCCGCTCCGAAGACCTGGGAGCGGTCGTCAGGCCTTGATCTCCTCCTTCACCGTCACCGCCACCTTGTAAAGGATGGTGAGGATGAGGAAGCCGATGCCGTACACCCCCAAAGTGATCAAGGCTTCGGGGATGGTGGGCCAGTACTCGGTGACCCGCTCCATGGGGTTGGGCACGAAGCCGCCGGTCATCAGTCCCAGGCCCTTGTCCAGATAGGTGGTGATGACCACCATGCCGCACAGCAAGGCCAGCCTCGTCTCGTTTTTGCGGTTCTCCGGGTTCACCAGCAGCAGGGCGGCGATGGTCATGCCCACGATGGAGAACCACATGTAAGGCACCATGCGGGCCTTGCCGTCCAGTCCCACGAAGAGGTAATAGAAATGCTGCATATGTTCGGGGATCTGGCTGTAAAAGACGGTAAAGAGCTCGCAGAAGAAGAAGAAGACGTTGATGAGGATGGCGTAGGTGACGATCTTGGCCAGACTCTGGATCTGCTCCCGGCCCGGGTCGAATTTGGTGTATTTGCGCACCAGCAGGGCCAGCAGGATCAGCAGAGACGGCCCCGCGGCGAAGGCCGAGGAGAGAAAGCGGGGGGCCATGATGGCGGTGAGCCAGTAGCCCCGCCCCGGCAGGCCGGAATACAGGAAGGCCGTCACGGTGTGAATGCTGGGCGCCCAGGGGATGGACAGGTAGATGAGGGGCTTCACCCACTTGGGGGGTGCCACCTGGTTGCGCTCCGCCTCCAGGACCATCCAGCCGATGACGATGTTCAGGAGCAGATAGGTGTTCAGGACGATCATGTCCCAGAACAGGACGGAGTTGGGCGAGGGGTATTTGATGATGTTGAGCATGCGGTCGGGCCGCCCCAAATCCACGATGACGAACAGCAGACACATGGTCACCGCGGCCACCGCCAGGAATTCGCCCAGCACGGTGATACGCCCGAAGGCCTTGTAATCGTGGAGATAATACGGCAGGACCACCATCACCGCGCTGGCGGCCACACCGACCAGATAGGTGAGCTGGGCGATGTAAAAGCCCCACGACACGTCCCGCCCCATGCCGGTGATGCCCAGTCCAGAGCTCAGTTGGTAGAGGTAGGTGAGAAAGCCGATGGCCACCAATCCGCCCAGCGCGGCCAGCAGCAGGTAATATCTCTTGCTTCCGGTAAAGGCAGTTTCCAGCATAGCGACCTCACACGATATAGTAGACCTGGGGGTTGGTGCCGAGATGCGGCTTGCGGCGGATAGTGTAGCTCTGGCGCAGCACCTGGCGCACGGTGGACTTGGGGTTGTTCAGGTCGCCGAAAATCAGGGCGCCCTTGGACTCCACCACGCAGGCGGGCATGAGGTTCTTCTCCAGCCGCTCCACGCAGAAGGTGCACTTTTCCACCACCCCCAGCTCCCGGGTGGGATAGTCGGGGTTGATCTCCTTGACGTAGGGCCGGGGGTCGCGCCAGTTGAAGCTGCGCGCCCCATACGGACAGGCGGCCATGCAGTAGCGGCAGCCGATGCAGCGGTGCATGTCCATCATGACCACGCCGTCTTCCCGGCGGAAAGTCGCCTGGGTGGGGCAGACCCGCACGCAGGCCGGATTCTCGCAATGGTTGCACAGCACCAGGAAGGGCAGCTTGTCCAGCCGTTCCTGCTGGAATTGCTGGTCCAGACCCGGAAAGGTGTTGTGGAAATGGTCGGTCCAGATCCACTTGACCTCCCAGCGCACCAGTTCTTCGGGGTCCACTTTGTACTTGGGATTGACGGGATTGGCGAAATCCGGCACGTTGTGGAGGCGGTGGCAGGCGACGGCGCACTTCCTGGCGGTGTCCGCGTCCACCTTGTGCATATCCACCACCATGGCCCAGCGTTTGCCCGTAGCGGCCGCTTCCGGGACCGATTTGGCCTCAAGCTGCCCGGGGGCGATGAGTTCGTAGGCTCCCCTGGCGCCCAGGCCGAACAACGTGGAGAGTCCGGCAATCCTGATGAAATCTCGTCTGCTGATGCTCATCACTTCGCCTCCGCCTTGGCCACCTTCTTCTCCTTTTCCAGGTGGCAGCCCCAACAGTTAGGCACCACGGCCACGTAATTATGACACTGGTCGCAGAATTGTGACTTGTTGGAATGGCATTCCATGCAGGTATTGGACAGGCTGGGATTGTACTTCTTGCCGCCCTTGCCCGTGTATTCCCGCTTGCCGGTGCGGACCACCTCTTCCCGCCAGTCGTTCAGCAGCAGCATGTGGTTGGCCCGCATCCAGGCGGTGTCCTCCACGCACTGCTTGTCCTGGCCCGCCAGCTTCTGGATGGCCGGGGTGTCCACCTGCGGTTTGGGAGGCGGCACGGCTTTCCCCAGGTTGGGCAGGATGGGCAGGATCACCAGCGCCAGGAAGATGAGGAGCCCGCCAAAGATGTACTTGGCGTTGTACAGCTTTTTCGGGACTTGAGGGCGTTCGCCGAAGACGCCGAACTCGTTCTTGACATCTTTTTTCATTTACTCGTCCCCCTCCTCCTCGGTCTCCTCCGCTTCTCCGAAACCTTCCAGGTCGCGGTCCCGCAAGTCGGTGGTGCGCTCCAACTCACCGGGGAAGACCAGGGCGTTGCCCACCAGCTCGGTGATGCCGGTGCATTCCATCCCCGGCACCCAGTATTGCACCAACGTGGGCAGGGTGGCCCGGTCCAGGGCGCAGATGCAGCCCAGGTGGTTGACTCCGTACTTCTCTTGGACGTAGCGCACCGCGTTGGCCCGGGGGAAGCCGCCCAGCATGCGGATTTCCATGTTTTCGTTGGCGTTGATGCCGCTGGAGCTGCCGCAGCAGAAGGTCTTCTCCCGGATGGTGTTGGGGGGCATCTCCACGAAATTGCCCTCGGGCAACACGCTGTTGATGATATAGCGGGGCTCTTCGAAAATGCCCATGCCCCGGCTGGTGTTGCACGAGTCGTGGAAGGTCAGTTTGATGTGGGCGTTGCGCTGGGTGTCGAACTTGAGCTTGCCGTGCTTGATGAGGTCCGCGGTGAACTCGGAGATGTGCACCATCTTGTGCACCTTGGCGTTCTCGAAGCGGGTGCCGGTGATGGGGGAGACGGGCTCTTCCAGGAAGCCGGGAGATTCCCCCCAATAGGTGGGCATATACTGGTTGCACACCCGCCACATGTGGCCGCACTCGCCGCCCAGGATCCACTTTACCTTGAGGCGCTTGGCCTCTTCGTAGATCTTGACGTTGAGGCGCTTGCCCATCTCATGGGAGACGAACCAGCCGAAGTTGCCGCCTTCCGCGGCGTAGGTGCTGAGCGTATAGTCCAGGCCGATGTATTCGAAGAGCAGCATGTACCCCATCATGGTGAAGGTGCCGGGGTCGGCGAAATAGTCGCCCGAGGGCATGACGAACAGCACCTCGGCGCCCTTGCGGTTATAGGACGGGGGGGTGGTGATGCCGGTGATGCGCTCGTTCTCCTCGGCCAGAAAGTCCATCATGTCCTTGAAGGCCTGGGGCGTGGCGCCGATGTGGCTCCCCTTGTCGTAGCACTGGGCCACCGAGGCCAGGGCCCAGTCAATGTTCAGGCCCACCGAGGCCAGCATCTCCCGGCCCAACAGGGTCATCTCCGCCATGTCGATGCCGTAGGGGCAGAAGAGCGAACAACGCCGGCAGATGGTGCACTGGTGCAGGTAGAAGAACCATTCCTTGAGCACGTCTTCGGTCAGGTCCCGAGCGCCGGCGATCTCCCCCAGCAGCTTGCCGGCGGTGGTGAAGTAGCGCTTGTAGACGGAGCGCATAAGCTCCGCCCGCAAGACCGGCATGTTCTTGGGGTCGCCCGTGCCCAGGTAGAAGTGGCACTTGTCCGCGCAGGCGCCGCAGCGGACGCAGATGTCGAAGAAGATCTTGAGGCTGCGGAACCGCTTCAGCCGGTCCTCCATGCCCGCCAGGATGATCTCCTTCCAGTCGGGGGGCAGCTTCCAGTCCGCTTCCGCCACGGACCAGGCCCGGGGGAAGGGGTAGCCGACCCACTCCATCCACTTGGGGGCGGCGGCGTTGCAGTAAGTGCCCGGCCGGAAGTCCGGCTTGACGTCCATCCACCCCTTGGCCGGGGTCTGGAAGCTGATGTTCCGGGCTAGTTCTTCGGGTTTCGGAAGTTTCGACATTTATCCTTCCCCTCCCGTCTTGGCGCTTTCAGGTAAGATTTCCACCGGCAGGCCGGCTTCATACATGGCTTCCCGGTACTGGTCCTCAATTTCCATGTAGGTGTGGAATTTCACAGGATAGTTCCAGGGGTTGACGTACAATTTCCAGCGGTTGTCGCCGGGCTGGTTGCGGCTGGGGCTCAAAAACACCCCGGGGGCATGGGCCAGTTTGCTGAAGGGGAAATAGGCGAACAGGACGCACACCAGGAAGAAGTGCATGTAGAACAGCGCACTGATGCCTTCGGGGACCACGGGCTTCAGGGTGGCCAGTCCCAGGGCCAGCTGCTTCACCGCCACGATGTCCGTCTTGAAGAAATAGCGCATCAGGATGCCGGTGACGGCGATGCCGATGATCAGCAGCAGGGGGAAGTAGTCCGCCGCCAGGGAGATGTAGCGCAGCTCCGCCTTGACCAGGCGCCGCGCCAGCAGGAAGAGGGCCGCGGCCAGCAGGACGACGCCGCTGACAAAGACCACCGGAATGTAGAACTGCAGAAACCCGTCCAGGCTGTCGAGCAGGTGCAGGAAGCCCGGCGCCGGCTCGGTGAAGAAGCGCAGGTGCCGCAGAATCACCACCAGGAAGGCGTAGTGAAAGGCGATGGCGCCCAGCCAGAGCCATTTGTAGGACCAGTGCACCAGTTGCACCTTCTTGCCGTCCACCGGGTCTTTCCGCAATTCCGTCCGGGTGTTGCGGAAGAGACTGCGGAAGGCCAGGATTTCCAGGGCCATGCGGCCGATGGTCCACTTGGTGTTTTCGGGGTTGTCCAGCTTGTCCCCCAGGCTTCTTTCAATCCAGGGCAGCGATCTACCCTGGGCTGCGGTGGTGGGAATGCGGAAGGGCACCGGCGAGCGGGCCCATTTAATGAGCCGGTAGATCATGCCCTCCACAAAAATGAGCACCGCCAGGTACGGCGCCACCACCCCGAAAAGTAGTTGCAGGTTCGCCTTCACGCCGATGAAGGCGATCAACATGAGCCCCAGGACGGCTCCCAGGGCCACCGAGAAATGACGTTTGCAGAAATCCATAGAACTGTCACCTCGTTTGGGGTTTCCCGTTGACTGAACTCAAAGCCTTACAAGTTCGTCAGGTCATACCCTGCCTTCCGCAATAAGCCGCTGACTCGCTGTTTCACCTCTTCCACCCGAATTTCACAAAGGCGCTCCCGCCGCCGGGTGTAGATGTCGAACCCCAACAGGACGACGCCGTCCAGGATGTCCCCGAACTCCCGGAACTCACCGGCCACACGGCTATCCTGGAGCTCCTGGGCCAACTCCTGCCGGACCACCGTCTTCAAAAGGAAGATAAAGGCCAGGCTTTGGGACGGGGCCAGTTCCTGCACCGCCTTGACGCCCAGAATCTCGTCCAGACCGGCCTCGACGCGCTCCCGGTCGCCCCCGTGCACCAGGGCCTCAAAAAGCGTCTTCAAACCCTGGCTGAGCCGGTAGCCCACCGGGTTGCTGAAACGGTCCTGTTCTTTGGCCAGAAAGACGGCGGTCTGGGCGGGGTAGCTGTCGAAGACAAGCTGGCGCCATCGGGAGAGGATGGGGGCTTGCTTCTGGGTCAGGAGTTCCCTAAGCTGCATCAGCACATCCGAGGCGGGGAAAGCCGCAATAAGCTTGTGAATGTTAAAACAATCGCGAAAACGGTGTCAAGGAAAAAATGACCGCCACCTCCTCCTGCCGGGAGAGCGCGCGGAGAAGGGACCGGGCGGGACAGCTTCCCGGTTTTGGGCTTCAGGTTCCGGGGGTTGCCCCTGGTTCCCGAGCACAGGTCGGGGAAGGGGCAAGGGGTAGGCCATAGGGCGTGCCGTGCACGCCGAGGACGGCTGTGCCTGGACACCCGGGGGCGGGTATCATCTATGGTCATAGGGCGTGCCGTGCACGCCGGGGGCGGCGGCCGCGGGCCGCCCTATGATTACCTGGATACCCGGGGGCGGGTGTCCTGCATAAATGCCCCATGTGCCGCAGGGCGTCCCCCGCCTCCCGCCGGCCCCCGGCAATGGTGCGCGGTGCGCACCCTACGGAACTGGTGGTCAGGGGTTAGGGTCAGGTGCCAGGTGTCAGGTGTCAGGTGTCAGGTTTTGGGTTTTGGTTGCCGGGTTTTGGATGGACGCCAAGAACAGGAAAGACTCTGGTGGCACCGGCGTCCCGCCGGTGGTTTAGGGAGGACTCCGCCCGCCATTCCCTGGCCCCTGGGGCCGGCTTAAGCTATTTTCATGCTGAGTTGAGAGCGCCGCTCATGAGCAGTTACCGTCAAAATCCCTAACATAGGGCGGCCCGCGGCCGCCGACCTCGTGCTGTAGGGGCGAATTTGAAACCCGCCCCTACAGCACGGGGTTTTCATCATCGGGGGTGGCCCCGTCGGGCCCATGAGGATTTCATCATAGAAATTCCCGCAGGCGCTCCAGGGGCGGGGGCGGCTGCAGACGGCGGCGGAGTCCGTGGAGCCGCCCGGCGCTCTGCCGCACCCGGGCCGCCATGCTCTCATCCTGGGCAATGAGGCGGGCCGCTTCCCAGGCCGCGGCTACATCATTGCAGATGAGCAGGAGGTCTGCGCCCGCGGTCAGGGCCTGACGCGCGGCCGGCGCCGGCTCGGTGTTTTCGGCGATGGCCCCCATCTCCAGGTCGTCGGTGACGATGACGCCCTTGAAGCCCAGCCGGCTCCTCAGCCAGGTATCCAGGGCTAAGGGCGAGAGGGTGGCGGGACGCTCCTCCCAGGCGGGCACGGTAAGGTGCGCGGTCATGACTGCAGGCACCCCCGCCGCCACGGCCCGGCGGAAGGGGAGGAGGTCATCTTCCCGGGCGGGGTCGGCGGAAATGGCCCGGGGCAGCACCTGGTGGGAGTCCACCGTGGTGTCCCCCAGGCCCGGAAAGTGCTTCCCCGTGGGCAGCACCCCGGCCGCCAGATACCCCCGGATGGCGGCGCCGCCGAACGCGGCGACGCGCTCCGGGTCGGCGCTGTAGGAGCGGTCGTAGAGGGGGCATTGGGGACCCCGGGCCACGTCCAGGACCGGGGCGAAGTTCACGTTAAAGCCTACCAGGGCCAGCTCCCGGCCCACCTGCCGGGCCAGGGCCTCCACCTGGTCGGGGGTGGACTGCTCACCCAGCTCCCGGGCCGCGGGGATGAGGGTGAAGGGTTCCCGCAAACGCTGCACCGGGCCGCCTTCCTGGTCGACGGCCACCAACAGGGGCGGTTCGCCCACGGCCGCGGCTTCCCGCTGCAAATCTCGGATGAAGGCGCCCGCGGCCTCCGGACCTTCCGTCAGGTTGCGGGCAAAGAGGATGACGCCTCCCACCCGCAGGTCCCGCACCAATTCCTGCGCCACCCGGTCCAGCCGGGGGCCGGGCAGACCCACCATGAGCAGTTGCCCGCCCACGGCCGGGCTTTTTCCAGGATGTTCGGCCATGATGCCTACCTCGTTCTCATCCGAAAACTCCCCTCCCTTGGTGGGAGGGGGTTGGGGCATTGGCGCTAACTTAAGAAAAAACCAGTTTACATCATAACTTACCGATTTTACTTAAAATCCCCCTAAATCCAATGCTGTTCACTTAAGGCTTTTCATCTTGACAGGCAACATCCCTTAAGCAGGAGAGGATGTAGAACAGCCGCCCCCGGCTGTTCATTTTAACAGAGCAGGCGGGGGCGCCTGCTCCACATGAAACATGGGGTTGTCGCCAAAGTGAACAGTATTGCCCCTAAATCCCCCTTTTCCAAAGGGGGACTTCGGGTCACCGACTGCTCATTCCCCCCTTTGGCAAAGGGGGGTAAGGGAAGATTTATCTTGACTGTTCAACAGGTTACCCTTGGCATACCCACTGCTTGCTTAAGTTAGCGCCAATGGGGGGTTGGGGGGAGGGGGATCAATAGGGCAAGTGGTCTGTATTACTGACTTATTTCACCCACACCATAGCCCTCCCCCATCAAAGGGGGATGGAACAAAACGACTTTTCGGATGAACACTACCTCGCGATGCTGATATGAAAAATTCCTTATCCCCCTCTCCCCCGGCGGGGGGAGAGGGTTGGGTGAGGGGGAGAACTTTTCATGGTTTGCGAGTGGGCCAGAGACCCATGCGCGACTGTAAAGGAACTCGCAACCGAAGTAAAGGCCCGGCCCCTGGCAAAGCTCGTAGGGCAGCCCATCCCGCCGTCCGGGTTTCGCCTTATTCCCCCAGGAGCATGAGCAGAAACGGCGCCGGGCTCAGGGCCCCCTTGCAGTTGTTGATGGTCAGGATAATGTCCGTGGCCGGCTGGTTCTCCAGCTTGGCCGCCTCACCCTTTTCATCATACGGGAAGCCGTAAATTCTTTTATCGATGGCCAGGTCATGGAGAATTTTGGAGTAAATGTTCGTCCGGTAATGAGCGTCGCTCAGACCGTTTTTCTGGTAGTATCTGTTTCTGTTGTCCCATTCTGAGGTAGCCAGATGCATGACGGTGCGGTTCAGGGCCGAGACGATTTCGTTTTTGATGGCCCCGTCCCGTTTCCGGGCCTCCCCTTCGGTAAAGGTGACGGTGTCGATGTTGAAGACGCCGGCGCAGGCGAAAATATCCAGGCTGTTGGTGGGCTTATTGATGGGGTGGACCTCCCCCAGGCCGTCCACGGTCATGGTCAGGACGTCCCCGCTGATCTGACCGGTCCAGTTGTACCCTCCCGCCGCCACCTGGAGCGACCCGGGGTCCTGCCAGCAATTGGTCCAGATATAATCCACGTAGGGCTGGAAATAGTTGGAAGGAACGTAAGACTGATAGCTGGGATTGGTGGTCTTGGGCGCCAGGACCCGATAGGGCGTCACCAGGGATTTGAGCATGGAGTCGGCCGCCAGGGCCTGGACCACGCTCTGCTGGTAGCGGTTCATCCCCCTGATCCCCAGCGAGGCGCCGTTGTCCTTCAACTCAAACACCAGGGGCATGCAGAAGAAGTCGACGCAGGTGGTGTTGGTGGTCACCCCCAAGGCGTTGTAGGTGATCTCCAGCTTGTCGAACCGGGTCTGATAATTGGGGTCCGCGGTGGTGTCGGTGCTGGGCTCCCTGATTGCCGTGGCGGAATTGATATGCAGATAGACCGGCTTGTCGAAGGAGAGCCAGACCCGGCCGCCCTCCATCTGGTGGATCGGGAAGGAATAGGTCCCGTCCGGCTGCTTGATGGAGCTCAGGGTGGTGAAGTAGTCGGCATACAGGTCGCTCTGGCCGGCGACGGGCACGGTGTTGTCGTCGGCGCTGCACTCCGGGAACTCGCCGGTGGCCCAGTCCAGGTGATGGTAGTTGGCTCCCACCCTGCCGGTGACGATGAGGTAAATGTTGGTGTCCGGGTATCCGGAATGGTTGATGATGGTGATTTTTGGGGGAGAAAGGGCTTCGTTGGCGAGACCCTGGTGCGCCCAGAGGAGATTGACGGTCAACGAAGCGGAGAGAAGTCCAAGGAGGAGGAAAAATCGCCGTAGTCGCATCAGGTGCTCCTTTTATGGGGGTGGTGTTCGGGTTATTCTTTCGTATCCTGCACACGGCGCATATTTCACGTATCGGTAGCAGAACCTCTAAAGATTATCCCCTTCTTCCTCAGGCTCCGCCTTGCCGCCTTCATCAAGGCCGGCGCTGCAGCCACCAGGCTTCCAGGCGGGTGGTGACGTCCCTCACGGTGATGGCCTGGAGACAGAGGTTGTCCCGGCAGCGGCGGGTGCGGCAGGGCTCGGTGTCGCAGACTTCCTCCTTGCGATACAGAAAATCCCCCCAGTCCACCCGGTAGGGACCCACCCGCCGGGGGTGGTCCGCCCCCATGAGGGCCAGGGTGGGCACCTGGAGGGCCAGGGCCAGGTGCAGGGGGCCGCTGTCGTTGCCTACGAAGAGGCGGCAAGATGACAGCAGCGCCGCGGTGGTGGTGAGAGAGTGGCGCCCGCCGGTGACCAGCGCGGGGCCGGGGAGTCGGGCCGCCAGGGCTTCGGCCACGGTCCGGTCCTGGACGCCGCTGATAATGAGCAGGGCGGCCCCGTAATGTTCCTGCAAATGGCGACCCAGCTCTGCGAAATTTTCCAACGGCCAGCGTTTATAGGGCGCCGAGCCCGACGGATGCAGGGCCAGGAGCATCTCCGGCGCGGCCCCGAAATGCGTCGCCAGAATGTCCCGGGCCCGCTCCCGTTCCGCCCGGGGCAGGAAGATCTCCATGCTGGTATCCGCCGTGTCCGCCCCCAGGAGGCGCACATAGTCCAGGCGGCGCTCCACCGCGTGCTCAAAGGGGTCGGGGTGGGCCACCCGGGCGGCGTAGGCGAAGGCCAGGGGGCTTTTGGCCGAACCGATGAGCCAGGGGCTGCCGCTGCCGTGGGCCAGCAGGGTGGCCTCGGGGTCGTTGCCGTGCAGGATGACGGCCAGGTCGTAGGCCTGCTCCCGGAGCTCCCGCATCAGCCGCAGCAGGCCCAAGCCCCGGCCGGGATAGGCCCAGAGCCGGGTGACGCCGGGATGGTGCGCCAGCAGCGGGGCCAGGGCCGGGGTCACCAGGAGCTCCTGCTCCCAGGCCGGGTAGGTCTCCCTGAGGGCGCGCAGGGCCGGGGTGGAGAAAAGCAGGTCCCCCAGGGCGGTGGCGTTGAGGATGAGGACGCGCCGCACCCGGTCCGGCTCCAGTTCCTCCAACGGCCGCCCCGGCCGCTTCCGGACGGCCGTCCGCAGATAGGTCTTGACGGCCAGGAGCCAGGGGCGGTGCAGCAGACGGCGCATCAGGGCTTACTCCTCGGCCGGTCCGGAGCGCCGGCCAGGATGAGGTCATAGGCCGCCTCCTGGGCCCGGGCGATGGTGTCCCAGGAAAACTCCCGGCAGACCCGTTCCCGTCCCCGGCGGCCCAGGTCCTGGCGCGCCTGGTCGTCCCGCAGCAGGTGCACGATAAGGTCGGCCAACTCCGCGGCATCATCTTTCCGGGTCATGAGCAACCCGTTGACGCCGTCCTCCACCACTTCGGGAATGCCGCCCATGCGCGTGGCGATGAGGGGCAGGCCCGCGGCCGCGGCCTCCAGGAAGACCATGCCCAGGCCCTCCTCGATCTGGGAGGGGCCGACGAAGAGGTCGCCCAACAGGTAGGCCTGGGGCATGCGCTCCGGCGGCACGAAGCCGGTGAGCACCACCTTGCCCGGCGCCCGGGCCAGGCGGGCCGTCAGCTCCCGGAAGAAGGGGGTCCGGCGGTGGGTGCGGCCCCGGCCGAATTCCGTGCCGCCCACCAGCACCAGGGCCGCCTCGGGAACCCGGTGCCACACCTGCTCCATGGCCGCCACCAGCACCCCCACCCCCTTGCTCTCCCGGAGCTTCCCGGCATACAGCACCGTGGGCGCCTCGCCCAGCCCCTGCTCCCGCCGCAGGCGCCGGGCCTCCGCCGGGGCCTCCCAGGCGGGCCGGAAGGCGGCCGGGTCCACGCCGTTGTAAATGACGAAGTGTTGTGCGGCGCCCTGTCCCAGACGGTGGCGCTCGGCCTCCAGCACATAGCGGCTGCAGGCGGCGAAGCCGTCGAGAGGGATGACCGCGCCCTTTTCCGGACGCTCCCTCTTGCCCAGGACGGTCATCAGGTTGTGCATATGCAGCAGCAGGGGCGTCCCCGGGAAGCGGCGCTGCAGGTAGGCGGCCAGCAGGGGCCGGTTGTGGACGTGGATGAGGTCGGGTTGGAGGCGGCGCAGCAGACGGGCCACGCCGGCCTCGTAGAGGGGAAAGGCCCGGCCGTAGCGCTTGTTGAGCCAGCGCCCCAGGCGGGACAGGGGCACCCGTAGGTACTCCGCCCGGCCGCGCCGCTCCCGGGCGGGCAGCTCCGGATCGCCGGGACCGATGACCACCGGCTGGTAGCGGCCCAGGTGCGCCGCCAGCCGGTCGATGAAGAGCTCCGCCGCCCCGCCCCGGATGGGGGGGATGGGGAAAAGCTCCGGTCCGATGAGGGCCACCGTGGACCTGGCCGAACATCCCTTCATGCCTGGGAGTATATCCCAAAGCGGCTGAGGTGATGACACCTTTTCGAGACGGTTGCGGACGGATCGGTGGCTTACCCAAAAAACCTTAATTAGTTCTCATCCGGAAAAGCTATTGAGCCTCTTGCAAAAGTCATTTTTTAGGCTGATTTTCTGAAAAAAATTAAGCCTCATCGGCGCGCCTGTGCTAAAGTAATTTTGACAGTAAAACAATACTTGGGGGAGCCGATGAAGCTTGGCGAA
>Ga0194125_10004473_pt1 | contig 21775 bp, 16 predicted proteins | sample TA2KigC250mmetaG_FD_148626 | JGI IMG/M metagenome (GOLD analysis project Ga0194125, IMG submission 148626) | Freshwater microbial communities from Lake Tanganyika, Tanzania - TA2015034 Kigoma Deep Cast 250m | ecosystem: Environmental > Aquatic > Freshwater > Lake | place: Tanzania: Lake...
GCGCAGGAGGTCAGCGACGTGCTCCTCCGCAACGAACAAACCCGGATTTACCATTGGCACGCGCGCACCGGCCGCTTCCCGCCGCGTCTTCACCCCGGCGGCTCGGGATAAAACGGTTACAGTAGAAATACTACAAAGCCGTCACACCTTGTTTTCTTGACAAGCTTTCCGACGACACTGGCAGTAAGTCCGCCAGCGTAAAAGGCTTAGGGAAACCGCAGATTGCGCAGATTCTCGCAGATTCAGGAAGAGAAGCAGAAAGGAGAAAGCAAAAGGCCCAATCCGGTCCCTTGTCTCTTTCTCTTGGTTTCTCCTTGAAAATCTGCGGAAATCTGCGCAATCTGCGGTTTCTTTGGATTTGGTTGCGGCCGAAGGCCGCGCTGGGCCGTCCACTCTGTCCACACCGTCCATTCTGTCCATCGCGCCGGGCGGTCTTGGGCGCTGCGAGACAGGCGTCCTACGCCTGGCAGCGCGGGCAGATGTGCGTGCCGCGGCCGGCGAGGCGGAGGTATTGGATCGGCGTGCCGCAACGGCGGCAAGGCCGGCCCTGGCAGCCGTAGACTCTCAGCCGCTCCCGAAACCGGCCCATCTCGCCGTACGGGTTGCGAAAGTCGCTAAAGGTCGTGCCGCCCGCGCGGGTGGCACGGCGCAGGACCTTTTGGATCTCACGCAGCAGTATTCCCGCCTCGGCGGCGGTGAGAGAAGAGCCGGCTCGGGCCGGATGGATACACGCGGCCCAGAGGGATTCGTCGGCGTAGATATTACCTAGACCGGCGATGCGGCTCTGGTCCAGCAGCAGCGCCTTGATGGGTCGGTTCGTCGGGAGAATGGCGGTGAAGGTCTTGCGGTCCAGGTCCAGCGCCTCCGGGCCCAACGGCGTCAGGCCGGCCGCTTCCATCACCGCGTCGGATGCCTCCGGGGCCAGGTCCCGCAGGCACCACACGCGCCCGAACCGGCGCGGGTCCACGAAAAGAAGCTCCGTTCCGTCCTGAAACAACAGGATCAGGCGCGTATGCTTGGGCGTGGCCGCCGCGCGGCCCCTTCCCGGGTCCGGCAGGAGGAATTTGCCGGTCATGCCCAGTTGAAACACCAAGGCCAAGCCCCCTTCCGTCGCCAGGATGAGCCGCTTGGCCCGACGGGTGACACTCTCAATTCGCCGGCCGGTCAACTCGGCCAGGAAGAGCCGCCAGCGCCGCCGGTGCGGACCTCGAACGATCCGGGGAATCCCGACCCAGACGCACGCGATGCGTTTGCCCACGAGGACCGGACGCAACCCCAACGCGATATTCTCAACTTCCGGCAATTCCGGCACAAGCGACTCCTTACCACCTGACTACCTGCGATAAATCGGCTCCGCAGGGTAGCGGCAAAGCGTGGCCGAATCAAGGATTGCGCCGCCACCGGCGGAAATCTGCGTAGTCTCTTGCCCGACGACACTGCCCGCGCGGGCTTCCCCGGGCTGCCATGCGTATAGTAGTGTGGCGGCCAGAACGATGGTTCTGCGACGCCGGCAAGGCAAGAGAATATGAATGGGAATATAGATGAAGATCGGATACCCCTGCCTCAATCTGACGATCGGCTGCAAGGCGGACCGGACGTTCCGGCTCAAGTCCTTCTCCGAAGAGCGTCTGATCGAGACCGTCTCCGGCAATCTCGACTGCCTGGGAGAGATCCTCCGGTGGAACGTTGCGCGACAGATTCTCTTTTTCCGGATCATATCCGACCTTGTCCCCTTCGCCTCGCATCCGGTGTGCCAATTCGACTGGCAGACTCATTTCCACGCTTCCTTCGCCCGCCTCGGCGAATTCATCCGGGCCCACCGCCTGCGGATCTCGATGCACCCGGACCCGTTCACGCTGATCAACTCGCGGGAGGAAGCCATCTTCGAGCGCAGCCGCCGGGAGCTGCTCTACCATGCCCAGGTGCTCGACGCCATGGGACTGGACCGCACGGCCAGGATCCAGATCCACGTCGGCGGCGTCTACGGCGACCGGGCCGGCAGCATCCGAAGATTCATCGAACGATTCGCCCGCCTCGACCACGCCGTACGCGACCGCCTGGTCGTGGAGAACGACGAAAAGAGCTACTCGCTGCGCGACTGCCTGACCATCCACGAGGAAACGGGTCTGCCCGTGCTGCTCGACACCTTCCATCACTCCCTCCTCAACCACGGCGAAGACCTGCCGGCCTGCTTCGAGCGAACCGGCCCCACTTGGCGACCGGAATGCGGCCTTCCCATGGTGGACTACAGCACCCAGGCCGCCGGCAAACCCCGCGGCGTGCACACCGCCGGCATCGAATTGAAGGACTTCCGCTCGCTCCTCACCCAAAGCCGCCCCCACGATTTCGACATCATGCTGGAGATCAAAGACAAAGAGACCAGCGCCCTCAAGGCCGTCGCCGCCGCCAGAAAAGACACCCGCTTCACAGTTTTCGATAACTCAACTGGTGCCCCGGCGTCGTCTCCTATATAGTACAGGAGCAAACGGAATCGATATTCGTGGAGTGTCGGCAAATGAAAGCAGGATGGGTCATCCTTACGGCGTTGCTGCTTCTATCCTCCGGATGCGGAAGGAGGCCGAGCATCAGGACCACGACCCCGCTCCATCGTGCCGCTCACAATGGCAGTGCCTCGCAAGTGAAGACCCTGATTGCACGGGGTCTCGGCGTCAATGCCCAGGATGAGTTCGGCCTGACACCGCTGCACTATGCGGCTGGTGGAGGACATAGACCAACAGTGGAACTGCTGATTGCGAAGGGTGCTTTCGTCAACGGAGCGCGGCGCGGCGGCTTGACCCCGTTGCACGAGGCCGTCCGCAGGGGCCATATGGAGATCGTCCAAGTCTTGATCGCCAAGGGCGCTGATATCAATGCGAGAGTTGGCCGGGAACGAACACTGCGCTACGAGGCCGTCTGTGCAAATCACCCCGAGATGCTCAGGATGCTCATTGCCGCTGGGGCGAAGCTGCAGGTGGAAGAACAATCTCACGATACGCTGTTGCATGTCGCCGCCGCCCGAGGGGCCGACAAGGCCGCGGAGGTCCTCCTGGTGCACGGAGCCGACGTCGATTCGCAGTTGTACAACGGCGTCTCCGTTCTGCACAAAGCGGCCTACGAAGGCCATGACAAAGTCGTTGCGTTGCTCGTTGGCAAAGGGGCGGCGTTGGACCTGAAGGATTCGGATGGGAGGACACCCCTGTTCTGTGCCGCCTGCAGGGGACATGCCGCTATCGTGGAACTGCTGCTTGCCAGAGGGGCTTATGTTGATGTGGCGGCTCCTCCTCTTGAAGGCCCGGATCCCTACTGGTCCTTCGGCCCGAGCCGGACCCCGCCCGGAACCGCCCTGCTTTGGGCCATCCGCCGCCGGCATCTGGAAGTAGCCAGAATACTTCTGGCTCATGGCGCCAGCCCCAATGCCCGTGGTGGTCTGGGCGACCAAACCCCACTGCATACGGCGGCACAGACCGGCAACCAGGATGCTGCCGCGTTGCTGATCGCGCGGGGGGCCGCCGTCAATGCAAGGGATGTCGCCGGGCAGACACCGCTGCACGAGGCGATTGCCTGGGGACATCATAAGGCGGTCGTGGAATTGTTGCTCGCGCACGGGGCGGACGTCCATGCGAAAGGGGAACATGGTTGGACTCCCCTGCATGAGGCAACCACCGGAGGCCATCCGCGCGATCTGATTGGTCCCGGCGACAAGGACATTGTGCAGATGCTGATCGCCCATGGTGCGGATGTCAATGCCGTGGGGGATAATGGGGAGACACCCCTGCATGGGGCCGCTTCCACACATAGTCTTGAGATTGCCAGATTACTCATAGCACATGGAGCAAACGTCAATGCGCGGACGACGGCTGGCCGGACCCCGTTGCATCAGGCAGCTTTCTTGGATGATCCTGAGATGGTCGAGTTGCTCCTGGAGCATGGAGCCGGTGCCGAGATAGCAGACAAGGAGGATCGAACAGCACTCGACTACGCGCATCATGGACGCAACGCGAGAGTGAAGGAGTCATTGGAGAGCACGGGTGAACGGCACAAGCTGAAACAATAGGCACTTCTCCTGAAGCCTGCATCTGTAATGCGTGCCACACAAGCTGAGGAATAGAAGTGGGAACCATCCCGTCTGGATGAGAGCCGGGCTTCTTCGGGGTGTCCCAGTGATGACTTGCTGGCGGCCAATGCCCGCGTGAGCACTGTCAAGAAAGCGGCCTATCCTCCAGTGGCTTTCGGACTTCCCGGTGGCCCTATTCCACGTGGATGACGTTTCGTTTCTTGTCGGCCTGGAGGCCGGCTTCTTTGAGGGTGTCGTAGAGGTCGCGGCAGCGGTGGACTTTGATGAACTCGAACTCGGGGTCGGATTCGTCGGAGGTCAGGGCGATCACGGTCCCGATGCCCAGGAGACATTCGAGGAGGGACTGGCGCAGCTTCAGATCGACGACGCGGAACATGTCGATGTTGTCCACATGGCGGTCGAAGATGCCGCGGGACCACTCGATCCGGTCCGGCGTGACCTCGTAGCCGATGCTCTTGAGCGCCAGGACCTTCCAGGCAAGGGTCATCGCCGCCAGCAGGGCCAGGGCCAGGACGCCGCTGTCGAGCCAGCCCTCGATCTGCACCAGTTGCTCGACCCGTACGTTGGCCCGGAGCAGGTACTGGACGAGCGCCATCACCGGATAACGGTATACCACGCCGCAGAGAGCGATGAAGCCGCCGGTCTTGAGGAACACCCCGGCCAAGGCCAGCAGGCTCGGCCGCCCGCACCAGAGAACGGATGTGCCTTCTTCCGGCTCGGGGACCTCCGGCTCGGCCGATGTCACCGGCGTCCCTTTCCGCGGGTGAGCACCGTTGCGCAGCGGGGCGACATTGGCGCCGGCCGCGACGGTAGTCCCTTCCTCCTCTTTCTTCCGCTTGCCGTTTCCGTTCCGGCGGCTGCCGTCGAGGAACTCGCCGCAAAAACGGCACTTGATCGCCTCATAACGGATCGTCTCGGCGCAGAAGGGGCAGGACTTGGTCTGATGGTTCGTCCGCGGCAACCGCGGCATGGGCACGGGATCGATTTGCTGCCGCATAGTCATGGCATCCCAACAGGTGACTCTGGCCAATCGGGCACACTGGCCTTATTATCGGCCAAAGACCGCCCGAAGGGACAATATCCGATGCGGTGAGACACCACTTTGCGTTATGGGACGAAGGCTGCGGCCGAAATTCCAAATTCCAAGCACCAAAGCCGCCCCGGGGGCGGAAGCATCAAATTCCAGGATCCGTCCGATCCGTCCAATTCGTCCGATCCGCCCGATCGGACGGATCGGGTGCCTGGAATTTCGAATTTGTCCTACGGTGGACACTTGGCGCAAATGGAGCGGAAGAGCGTCGTGCTCAGGTAGCGGTCGCCGCGGTCGGGCAGGATGACCACAATGGTGCCCTCGCTCATCCGGCGGGCGACTTGCAGGGCCCCTGCCACCGCCGCCCCGCTGGACATGCCGACGAAGATGCCCTCGCGGGCGGCCAGCAGACGGGTGGTCTCGAAGGCCTCGCCATCCTCGACGGTGACCTTCTCGTCCAGCAGGTTGGGGTCGTAGATGCCCGGCACGATGGACTCGCTCATGTTCTTGAGTCCCTGGATCGTGTGGCACACGCCGGGCTCGACGCCGACGACCTTGGTCTGGGGCTTCTTCTCCCGGAAGTACCGCTTGACGCCCATGAGCGTGCCGGTCGTGCCCATCCCGGCGACGAAGACGTCGATCCGGCCGTTCGTCTGGGCGAAGACCTCCGGCCCGGTCGTCTCGTAGTGGGCGAGGATGTTGCTTTCGTTCTCGAACTGGTTGGGCATGTAGTAGGTGTCCGGCTCGGACTCCAGCAGTTGGTGCGCCCGGCGGATGGAGCCGTCGGTAGCTTCCCGCGCGGGCGTCAGGACCACCTCCGCCCCCAGCGCCCGCAGGATCTGCTGGCGCTCCGTGCTGACACATTCCGGCATGCACAGCTTGACCCGGTAGCCCTTGGCGGCCCCGATCATCGCGACCGCGATGCCGGTATTGCCGGAGGTGGCCTCCAGGATCGTCTTGCCGGGAACCAGCGCGCCGGACTGCTCGGCCTTCTCGATCATGTAATACGCCGGGCGATCCTTGATCGAGCCGCCGGGATTGGCGCCTTCGAGCTTGCCGAAGAGGCGCACGCCGGGGCGTTTCGAATTGAGGTGCGTCAACTCGACCAGAGGGGTATTCCCGATTGCAGAGATAATGCTCATATCAGCCTCGATCAACAAATCGTTGCGGCCGCGCCCGAGACGCGGGCGTTGCCGGCACTTATCATAGCAGGAATTTGCCGGGGGTCAAATCGTCGTAATTGTGGATAGAGTGGACGCTGTGGACGAAATGGACAATGTGGACGCGGTGCTGCCCATTCCGTTCACAAAGTCCAACGTCCGCCCCTGCCTACGGCGGCGGACTCTGGATCGCGCCGGCTTTCTCCTGGAACAGTTCCAGCCACGCCAGCATCAGGGCATCGGGGATCGTGTTCGAGCGGCGGCATTCTCCGGGGGTCTTGCCCCAGTAGAAGCCGATCCAGCCGTCGGCCATCTTGCGCGATCCGTCGATGAAGGCCCCCAACTCCGCGGCGCTGCACTTGAGCGGGAACATCTCCTCGATGACCAGGGGCTTGCCGACGTCGTAGACCGCCAGAGCCGTCAAGGCCTGCTCGATCTTCCCCTTCTCCGGGTAGAAGTGCACGCTGGCGAAATCGAGGTTCTCCGAGACCTCTTTGGAGTAGAACAGCGGCTTGGCCTTGGGGAAGACCAGGGCCCAAGGGATCACACCGACCGTGACCAGATGACGTCGATCGTGCCGGCGGATCGCCCCGACGAGCCGGTCCACCCAGGCCTTGGCGACCTGTTCCCGCGTGCGTCCCGCCAGATCGAGCGTGAGGCGCTGGACGAAGAACTTGCCGCCCAGCTCGCCTGCCAGCCACTCGGTCTCCTTCTTGGCGCCGGGCAGGATGGGCTCATTCATCAGATCGTAACAGAAGATCGCGGGACTCTTCGCACAGCATCCGGCGACCGCCTCCCAGAACCGGGCCTGGACCTCCCACCGATCCTTTTCCGCCAGTTCATCATACCAGGCGGGGATGTCCTTCTTGTGATAGCAGCCCAGCCCGGTCACGTCGAGATACAGACCTGTGCGTTCCGCCAGCTCAATCACGCGCGCCAGCCGGGCCAGGGCGGCCTCGTTCGGCTCCTCGGGCAGTCGCATGAACTTGCCTAATTGCAGGTGGATGCGCACGACATTGGCGCCGAGGTCCTTCATCTCCTGGAAATCCTCCTCGACCTTGGGCCACTCGGTCTCCCAGTAGTCCTCCAGCAGCCGGCCCTTCTCGTCATGGTCGTAGTTGAAGCCCCACGCCACGAACGGACGGCCGTCCTCCAGAACGAAATCCCTCTTGTCCTCGGCGACCCGGACGAACTTCATCGGCGGCGCCGCGGCCTGGGTCTGGGCCATCGATGCCGGCCCCCCGCACAGCAAGAGAATCACCAAGCATGTCGCTGTTTGCGGGCTTCCGTTCCCTGCCATCTGTCCTCGGTTCATGCAGGTCTCCTTTCCCGGCAACGCGGCGACGCGGGGCCAGCCGCCTTGCCAAACCCTCGTCGAGATCTTCAGCTCGGAGCGCCCGGTTTTACCGTCCTAAGCGTGAAAGGCCAAGTTCTCCTTGGGTTCGGGTTCCTGGTGGGGCAAGCCCCACCCTACAACCACACGTTGCCCGGCGCGAGGTAAGTCGCTGAAACAACGGGTGCGGCGCGAGTACCGATCTTGTCCGTCAAAATTCATAAGGGTGTCGCGCGATCCGCAGGCGACGGCCCCAAGAAACAGGATCGCCCCAGCGTGCAACGGTCCCATTATGCCGGCAACCGGCGCCCGTGTCACGCCGCGCGGTGGATTCTCGTCCGGGGCGCATCCGGCTTGTCGACCACCGGCGTAGTCCTCTGTACCGGCCCGGCTTGGGCGGCCTCATCCACGGAACAGAACCGTGGCGGCGTACGCCGGCACTGCTTCTTCGGCTCATCCAGCCACGGACAACCTGCACATTGCTCGTTCATCTGCTGCCCCTCTATCTGTCATTTCGATTATCGTCCTATGTCAGACCGCTGCCGGCACAAACTCTCTTCGGAATCCTGATGTACACGTGGGTGCCCCCCCAAGAGGTACCGACAGGACATAACGGGATCATGATACTACTCGGCCCAGGACGTGTCAAGGCCTCGTCAATACATTCGGCGCCGATTCTGCCCCAGGGCGGATCTCCTTGATTCAGTCGATGAAGGGCCACTTCTTCGGGCCGTCCGGGTAGTACCAGAAGAGCTTCCAGTAGTCCTGATCGACCTGGAACACGTCGATGGGGTCGCGGGCCGGGTCGAACTGGGCCGGGAGGACGCCGAAGCGTTTCATCTCCCGGACATACTGGCGGTTGGGGCGGAATTGCGGCGTCCCGAACCGCGGCGTCGCTTCCAGGCCCTCTTTGCCTTTGCGCAGGGCCGCCAGCAGGCCCTGGTACCCGGGGTCCTGCATCCCCTGGAAGCCCTCCGGGCAACGGCCCCAGCCGCCGGCCGACGTGGGCAGCGGACCTAATAGCAGGGGCGAGTACTCCGGGCGCGACATGTTCAGCAGCACGTGCGCGGAAAAGCGGTAATCGTCTTTGCGCACGATCCGCTCGTACGGGGCGAGCCCCAGGGTCTTAGTCATCTCTCGTCGCTGCTCCTCCGACATACTCAAAGGCAGAGGCGGCGCCTGGCGGCCCTGGCCGTGACACTGCCGGCAGCGCTGGTTCAGGACCGCCGAGCCAAAGACAAAGTGCCCGGGACCTTCCCGCGTCTGCTCCTCAAGATTGCGCAGGGCGGCGTAAGTCCCCGCATAGGGCGCCGCGCTCTCGATCCACAGCCAGATCGTGCGCCATTGCACGGGCGTGACGGTGACGCCATGATGGGAGCCGTCGATCTTGCCCAGCAGCTTGCTGACCGAGGACCCGATGGTGCGGGGATTCTGATTGCCCAGGCCGTTACGGCCGTCCGCGACCTGGCCGGTGGCCAGCAGCGTGTAGTAGCTGATCGACCAGGTGATCCCGAGGTCCTCCGTCAGGACCACGTGGCCCTCGGGTCTTTCATAGCTGTGACAGGCGACACAACGGGCATTGAGCACCGGCTGAATGTCCCGGCGGAAGTCCAGCACATCCGGCAGTCCCGCAAAGGGCGCGATCGGGCTGGCGGGCCGTTGGACCGCCAGCGGGACAGCGCGTGTGGCGAGGGCCTCCGGCCCTCGATTCGAAGGCGGGACGCCTTCGACACGCGCGGGCAGGATGCCGGCGACACGGGCGGTGCCCGGGGCCTGCGTCCGCGGCTCGTGGCAGCCGACGCAGCCGAGGGTCTCGCCCGGCATCACGTTCGTGAAGCTCTGCATCCGCTTGACGGACAGGTCGTTGGCATCCAGGGCGACGAAGAACACGGGCCGGCCCGCGGGCACCTCGAAGAAGGCCGAGCCATCGGCCTCGACCGGCACGGTGCCGAGGACCCGTTCCAGCGTGAAGGTGCCCAGCCAGGAGGTCAGGTCCATGCCGCCACTGAAGTTCACCGGCTTGGGCAGGGTTTCCAGGACCAGCAGCTTCGCGATCTCGCCCGGCCGGATGCCTTCCATGTTCCGTCCGGCGTAAACGTCCGCCAGCATCATCTTGCCGGTCCCCTCGCGGGCATTGGTGCGGTCGGAAGGGATTCTCTCCCGTGGGCGCGGTCGCACCAGGACCGGCTCATGCATGTTCGCGTTGCCCTTGTAGGTCACCACCGGCGTCAGAGCGCCGTCGTAGGTCCCCAGAAAGAGTTGCCTGTTGGAGACCACCAGGAAGGACGTGGCATCGATGGGCACCGGATCGTTGAACGCCGCTTTGGGCGTGATCCGGCGGGAGCCTCTCGGGTCGTCCGGGCCGTACCGATCCGTGATGGTGCAGACGTGGCCGCGATGGTCTGTGCGGCCGTGGCCGGGGGAATCGATCAGCAGCAGGTCATCCCCGCCGGGGATCGGTTTGGCGGCGATGAACAGCGGGTAATGCTGCTGGTTGCCGAAGAACGTCGTCACCCCGGTCCCGTCCGGGTTCATCGTCCAGAGCTGGTGGTAGCCGACCTGCGAGCGATCCACGTACTCCCACCGCGTGTAGAGAATGCGGCCATCGGACAGGACCGCCGGCGTGTTGTCGTGCTCCAGGTTGAACGACAGGGGGCGGATGTTGCCGCCTTGCCGGTCGCAGCGAAACAGCGTGCCGACCTGCGTCGTCCAGCAGCCGACCCAGCGTTTGCTCCGCGTGGAGACAAAGACGATGTCGTCGTCGGGCAGGTAGGCGGCCTCATAGTCGTCATAGGGCCCTTGGGTGACCTGCCGCATCCCGGTCCCATCGACCTGGATCTCGTAGAGGTGGTAATAATCACTCCCGGATCGACGATATGAGAAGAGGACCGTCTTGCCGTCATAGTGGACATGCGGGTCCCGGATGCCGCCACCGTTGGCGTCGAACAGGGCACGGACTTCGCCGGTGGCGGCGTCCAACAGGTACAAACCGCTCTCATCCGGCTTGCCGTTGCCGGCGTAGGCCTTGTGGTCCTCATCATCGCAGTAGTAGCCGATATTGGCATACCAGTGGGAATCGTCATAGCCGAGCCGGGTCGCAAAAACCACTTGCCGGACGTCCGACCGCGCCAGGGCCTCCAGCCCCTTCTCCCGCTGGAACCCCTGGCTTCCAACCCCGGATGACTGACTGCCTGCGGCCCCGGCACAGGGAGCGAACAGAGCCATCAGGACCAATCCCCATCCCACCTGGCATATCCCGGCGTTGGCCCGATTCTGTGCCATCGTGCTCTCCTCACATCCAGCCCACATTATCGCTGTCATATCCTCTCCAAGGAGCAGAGTAAGGCCCCACCATACGGTTGTCAATACGCCACGCGACTGCAGGCAGGGCAAACGCAACGCCGTTCCACGATACCTCCTGTATGTCATTGCGAGCGCAGCGAAGCAATCTCCCACACCACGACGGGTGGCAGCGGCAAGGCCGTAGGCTTTGCGCAGGCCTTGCCGATGGCGACGCGCGAAACCATCGGCAAGCTCCGAAGACTCCGCTTGCCGCTGCCACCCAACCACGTTTTGCGACTTTGCGTTTGCCCTGCGACTGCGGGCTTGCGGGAGCTGAGGGTTTGCGGTAGTATGCAGCGGTTGCGGCGTACGGGGTTTTCCGATGGTGGCAGAAGACAGACACAGTACTACGATACCAGAGCTCTGGGGCCAGCGCGGGCCGATCGCGGCGGCGCTGCCGGGTTTCGAGGCGCGGCCTCAGCAGATCCGCATGGCCTGCGCCATCGAGACCGCCTTTGCGCAGGGCCGTCATCTGGCCGTCGAGGCGGGCACCGGCGTCGGCAAGAGCTTCGCCTACCTGATCCCGGTCATTCGACGCATCTGCGAGACCGGCCAGAAGGCCGTCATCAGCACCTTCACGATCACATTGCAGGAGCAGCTCGCCCACAAGGACATTCCGTTCCTGACCCGCTGCCTGCCCTACACGTTCACCCCGGTCCTGGCCAAAGGCCGGAGCAATTACCTCTGCCGGCGGCGGCTCGAGTTTGCCTTCCGCAGTCAGCGGTCGCTCTTCGGGCCCGGCGCGCACGAGCTCGACCGGATCAGCCAATGGGCCGAGACCACCGAGGACGGCTCGCGCAGCGACCTGCCGTTTCTGCCCAGCGCGGCGACATGGGACAAGGTCTGCAGCGAGCACGGCAACTGCCCCGGCCGCAAATGCCGCCGCTACCGCGCATGCTTCTATCATCGCGCCCGGAGACGCTGGAACGAGGCGAATCTGATCGTCGCCAATCACGCCCTGCTGTTCACGGACCTCATCCTGAAGGAGGCGCAGGTCGGCTTTCTGCCGAAGTACCAGGTCGTCGTGATCGACGAGGCCCACAACATCGAGCGCGTGGCCGAGGAGCACTTCGGCGTGGACATCAGCAACTACCGGACCCGCTTTCTCCTGGACGGTCTTTACAATACGCGGACACACCGGGGTCTGCTCGCCCACGCCGGCGACGACGATGCCGTCGCGCTGGTGCGCGAGGTGGATGGCGCCGTGAACGCGTTCTTCAAGAAAGTCCAGGCCTGGTACGACGCCGAGCGGGACAAGGGCAACGGCCGGTGCCCGCCGCGGTTCATTGACGACACGGTCTCGCCGGCGCTGACGGAACTGAAGAAGCGACTGGACACCCTCAGCAGCGAAGGCGAGGACGAGGACCAGAAATTCGAGCTCGCCCGCGCGGCGGACCACTGCGCCGTTCTGCTCGGAGACCTGGCCGGCTTTCTTTCCCAGGAGCAGAAGGACCGCATCTACTGGGTCGAGGCGGAAGGCGAGGTGCGCCGGACGATCCGGCTGCGGGCGGCCCCGCTGGATGTCGGACCCGAGGTGCAGCGCTGCCTCTTCGCCAACTACAAGTCCGTGATCCTCACCAGCGCCACGCTGAGCACGGGCGCGAACAACGGGTTCGAGTTCTTCGCCGGCCGCATCGGCCTGAGCGACTTCGACGCCCTGCACCTCGACTCGCCCTTCGACTATGTGAAACAGGTCACGCTCTTCCTCGAAAAGGACCTGCCCGACCCGAACGAGCCCGAGTTCCTCGTCGCGGCCGCCGAGGTGCTCAAGCAGTACCTGCGGCGGACGGCCGGCCGGGCCTTCGTCCTGTTCACCAGTTACCAGATGCTCCAGGATATGGCCGTCCGGCTCAAGGACTGGCTGGCGGAAAATCGCTTCGGCCTGCTCCAGCAGGGCGCCGAGCTCGACCGCAGCGCGATGATCGCCCAGTTCAAGAGCGAAGACAACAGCGTGCTCTTCGGCACCGACAGCTTCTGGCAAGGCGTCGATGTCCCCGGCGCGGCACTGTCGAACGTCATCATCGTCCGCCTGCCGTTCGCGGTTCCGGACCAACCCTTGCTGGCGGGCCGGCTCGAACAAATCCGCGCGCAGGGCGGCAACCCCTTCAACGATTACCAACTCCCGTCCGCCATCATCAAGTTCAAGCAGGGCTTCGGCCGCCTGATCCGCAGCAAGAGCGACACCGGCATCGTGGTCATTCTCGACAACCGGATCGCCCGCAAACCCTACGGCCGCCGGTTCCTCGCCGCCATCCCCAAATGCCGCGTCGAGGTCGTGCACCGCCCCGCCGCGGAGAATGCCTGACCGGGACTTCAGGGCAAACGCAAAGTCGCAAAACGTGGTTGGGTGGCCGCGGCAAGCGGAGTCTTCGGAGCTTGCCGATGGTTTCGCCTGTCGCCATCGGCAAGGCCTGCGCAAAGCCTACGGCCTTGCCGCTGCCACCCGTCTTCGGGACTTTGCGTTCGCCCTGACCGGGATTTGACGACCTATTGCCTCGATGCCCCCTGTGGCCTATAATGGGGCAACGTAACCGCCACGGAACACTGGAACGGCGGAATGATGGAACGGTGGAATCCCGGGGGAATGACCCGTACACACCCCGGTATTCCTGAGTTCCGCCATTCCCGCACAAGAGCCAAAGGGGTCGGGGTCATCATGGAGCACATTCACACCGCCGCGCAGAATCACTATCGACATCAACCAAAGACATGGGCCCGGGCCTGTGTGGCCCTGTGCCTGCTGCTGGCGCCGATCCAGGCGGTCCGGGCCGAAACAGGCAACGAGGGCCTGATCGCCTCGCCCGAGCCGGACTGGCCGCAGTGGCGCGGACCGCGCCGCGACGGCATCTCCAACGAGAAAGGACTTCTCCAAAGCTGGCCACAGGAGGGGCCCGCATTGCTCTGGAAAGCGGAAGATCTGGGCAAGGGCTGGTCCTCGCCGATCATCGTCGGTCCGCGGATCTATATCACAGGCGACGTGGGCGACGATCTGGTCATCTATGCCCTGGACCGCACCGGCGCGATTCAGTGGCAAGTCAAGAACGGGCGCTCCTGGCGGAATCCCTATCCCGGGGCCCGGGCCGCGTGTGTCTATTCGGAAGGCCGGGTCTACAACCTCAACGCCCACGGCCGGTTGGTCTGCCTCGACGCGGCGACCGGACGGGAACTGTGGGATACCAACATCCTCGAACGGTTCAAAGGCAGGAACATCACGTGGGCGATCAGCGAGTGCCTGCTGATCGACGGCCCGCGTCTGATCGTCACGCCCGGCGGAACGGAGGCCCAGATGGCGGCGCTGGACAAGCGCACCGGCCAAACGCTGTGGACGACCCCCCGGCTGGGCAACGACAACACAACCTATTCCGCGCCGATCCTGTTCCAATACGCGGGACGGCGGGTCATCGTCAACTGCTCCTCGGCCCACGGTTTCGGCGTGGATGCCGACACGGGCGAGTTGCTCTGGACGGTCCCCGCGAAGAACCCGCACGGAGCCAACGTCGCCGCCCCGGTTTATGGCGCGGGCCGGGTCCTGTTCATGACGCCGCACGCGGAACTCGGCCGGGCCTATCGCCTCGAGGCGAACGAACGGGGCATGACGGCCGAGCTGGCCTGGAAATCGCACATCGACGCGGTGACCGGCACCGGCCTGCTCCTCGACGGCATCGTCTACGCCGCGGGGTATCGCGATCGCAAGTGGTGGTTCGGCATTGACTGGCAGACGGGCGAGACCCGGTCCGAATTGAAGGACCTGACCACCGGCGCCGCCCTCTACGCGGACGGCCGGCTCTACATCCTCGATGAAGCCGGTACCGCCGCTCTGGTGAAGCCGGGTCCCGACCGCATGGAGATCGTCAGCCAGTTCCGCCTGACGCCCCAGCGCGTCCGCGACGCCTGGGCCCATCCGGTCCTGCTCGACGGCCGCCTGTACCTGCGCTACCACGACACGCTCTGGTGCTACGACGTGAAGGACCGCCGGTAAGGCACTGGTTCAGCAGCCGAAGTTCAGGAGACGAAGCAGTCTCACCCTTGTGACAAGCACCAAATTCCAAATCCCAAGCACCAAATCTCAAACAAATCCAAATTACCAAAAGGGAAGAAAATTCAAAACCTCTCGGGCCGAGCCACGGCCGGCCGGCAGCGGTGGTGCTTCCGCCGGGCGCCAGCGTTTTGAGCCTTGGTGCTTTGATTTTTGGATTTGTTTGGGATTTGGAATTTGGAATTTGGAGCTTATTTCGGCCTGCCTCGCCTGCAATGACATGGAAGTAATCTTGTTCTGATGGGGGTCCCTATCCTCGGGCTTTCGGATATCGCTTGGGTGCTTCATGCCGTGAGATGCTCGATGAGGATCTTGAAGCCGATGGCGATGAGGATCAGGCCGCCGACGATTTCGATCTTGCTCTCGAAGAAATGGCCGAAGCGCTTGCCGAGGTAGACGCCGCTGTAGGAGAGGCCGAAGGTGATCAGGCCGATGGTCGTTACCGCCAAGAGAATCGGGGTTTGCAGCAGGGACAGGGTAATGCCAACAGCCAGGGCGTCAATGCTGGTCGCCAGGGACAGGGCCAGCAGCACGAAGAGATTCGACGGGTCGCGGTTGCGCTCGGCAGCCTCGATCCGGAAGGATTCGTAGATCATCTTGCCGCCGACGAACAGCAGCAGGCCGAACGCGATCCAGTGGTCGTAGGCGGAGATATACTCCATCAGGCCCAGGCCCGCCAGGTAGCCGACGATCGGCATGAGGGCCTGGAACCCGCCGAAGAACAGGGCCATGCGCAGGGCATGGCAGCGTTTGCAGTCCTTGTACAGACTGCCGGTGACGACGGACACCGCAAAGGCGTCCATCGCCAGGCCGACGGCGATAAACAGAATCGTCAGAATCTCCATCGAGGCCTCTGACCAACCCACCAGGACTCAACCCATAAGAGCCACTGCGCGTGGCACACAGCGCCGGAAAAGGGGACATTCTACTTTTCCTTCATGAAAGGAGAAAAGTAGAATGTCCCCTTTTCCTTGGCCACGGGGGACCGAGCCTCCGTTGCCCCAGAGGCTCGCACGGGCGGTTACGCACTCACCCGGCGGCGCCATCCAGTGCATCACGGCACTCCCGTCACCTTTGCTCCGGCAGGATGTCGAACACCGCGATTTCCGGCCGGGCAAGGAACCGCACCTGGGGACCGGGGCGCGGCTCCAGGCCGAGCCCCCGGTTGACATAGAGCGTGGTTTCTCCAACTCGATACAGGCCGGACTCATACTTCTTACCGAATTTCGAAAACGTGATCAAGGCGCCGTACCAGGGCAGAGTCACCTGCCCGCCGTGGGTGTGGCCACAGAGGTACAGATCGACGCCCGAGCCGCCGATATCCTCGATCAAGTCCGGCGTGTGGAACAGCAAGACATTGAACCGCTCGCGGGCAAGCGGCCCCACCACGCCACTCGGGGCATCGGAACCGGCGAAAGGCATCCCATGGATACCGATACGATCCGCGTTCTTCGTGACAACCACCGTTTCCCCGTTGAGCCAGCGAAAGCCGGTGCTTTCGAGCAGATCGAGGCGCGACAGCCACCGGACGTCCTGATTCCCCATCACGGCGAATTTGCCCAGCGAGGCATTGAGTCGCTGGAGGGAGTCGCGCAGGTGCGGCAGGCCCAGAGAGTGATTGAGGAAGTCGCCCGTGGCCACGATGATGTCCGGCTTCAGATCGTTGATGAGCCGCACCATGCTCTCTTCGTTGCGGATCTTCCGGTCGCAATGCAGGTCAGAAATCTGTACGAGGCGAAAGCCGGTATCTTGGAGCTTCGGCGAGCGGAGGGTCATCACCGGGACATCGATCCAGGTCGGCTCGATGAGATAGCCGTAGAGCATGCCGCCGAGGCCGAGGACCGCGGCCGCGTGCAGGGCCAGGTAACGTTTGTGGAACAACGCGCTCCTCCGGGACTGCCCGCGAATCCTGTCCCGCGCGTAATCGACCAGCAGGAGCATTTCCAGACCGTAGACGACGAACAACAGAAGGGCAAAGATCAGGAGCGAGACCACTTCTCGAAGCGACATGGTAATCATTGGGCCTTGATGATCCCCTTATTCGTGACATCCTCGGCGATCCGCTGCCCGGGCGGGACGACCAGAAACTCCTCGTCGCTCCAGAGGCCGTCGACGAAACGCTGCATCAGGCCGGCGTCGCCCCGGCACTGGTCGTAGTTCCAGAGCAGGAACGCCGCACACTCCCGGGTGAACGCCCGGTAGTCCTGCGCGTCGGTCAGGTCCCAATCGACGTAGGTGGCCCACTGGTACTCCTTCATCCAGGTCTGCTCGACCTCCATGAGGTACCTGGCGTTGTCTTGGCCGTACTTGTCGATGTACTCGCGGAGCAACAGATCGTATCGTTCCCGGCTGGGCTGCTTGCCCGACTCGATCCACCCGGGGCTGTACCAGTAGACGCCGCGATGGGAATCGAAGTACTCCTGGTAGCGTTCCTTCGAGCCGAGCAGCAGTGTGATGCAGTCGTGGGCCCGGGGCACGACGATCGGGATTTCCGCGCCCAGCCCGACCACGCCGTTGCTGCACAGGCCGTAGCCGAGCAACGAGGCGTCGTAAGGCCGGTCCTGGATGTCGTGCGTGCGCTCCAGTGCCTTCTGCACTTCGCGCCGCAACCGGTCGGGCTCGTCGTGCAGACCCTGCGGCATCAGCACGATATCCACCACGTTGGGCGAGCGGGCGGCGCAGAAGTATGCCTCCCGCTGCAACACCTTGCAGACGATCAGTTGCAGGCGTTTCGCATCGCCCTGTTGCGTTGTTATGTCACTTCCATCTATCATAGGCACGACTCAAGTGGCCGCTCTGGAAGACTCATCTCCAATACGGTGCGCCTTTGGGGTGGCATCGCCAAGACCTCGGGTCTTGACGATGGCCCCAGGCACATGGAGGCCGCCATCGTCAGGGGCAAGCCCTTGGCAATGCCACCCACAGGCCGGCCTTGCCCTGGAACCCAGCGACGATCTCCCGATCGGCCCGTTTTGCCAATCAGGAGATTGGCGTTCCCGGGGGGACGCTCCTGTTCACTACAGAACATGACGCTCATTGGTTCTGCAGGACCTCGATCATGGCGGCGATATTCTCGGGGCGGGCGTCGCGGGGGAGGTCGTGCGAGGGCGAGGCGATGTAGCCGCCGTTCTCGCCGACGACGTCGAGGAGGCGGCGGACCTCGTCTCTGACCTGTGGCACGGTCCCGAAGGGCAGACTGCGCTGGATGCTGATCCCGCCGTAAAAGGTCAGCTTATCGCCGTAACGCTGCTTCATCTTGTGGACGCTCATCACTTCCGGCTGGAACGGGTTGAAGATATCGAGGCCGCACTCGATCATGTCGGGGAACAACTCGTCCACCTTGCCGCAGCAGTGCAGCATCGTGAACTTGCCCTTGGACTTGACGAGTTGGCACATCTGCCGGAAACGGGGCTTGATGAACTCGCGCCAGAGGTCCGGCCCCATGAGCACGCCCCGCTGATGGCCCCAGTCGTCGCCGAAGCGGAAGATGTCGATGTCGTGGGTACAGGCCTTTTCGATGACGCCCAGGTTGAACTCCAGGATGCGGTCGAGCAGCCTGCGGGCGAAGGGCTTGTCCGCCACCATCGCCATCAGGACGTTCTCCATGCCCGCCAGCGTCCAGGCCCGCTCGAACAGCGTGAACCCCAGACTGACCAGCACCGCGTTGTCCCGGTTCGCCGCGATGACCTCCTCGAACGTACGGTAGCGCGACGGATCGGCGGGGTCGGGCAGCGCGAAGGTCCCGACGTTCGCCGGCGTCACCAGCCGGTTGCAGACGACACCGATATCCTGATCGATGTGCCGGTCCCACTCGACTCCGAATTCGTCCCGCCACAGATCCGCGTTTACCTGGGTGTACCGGGCTTCGGGCGGATGGGGCCGCAGCCAGATGAAACAGTTGCCGAGCCGCGACTCGAAGTCGGGATCGCCGTAGTACTCGACCATCATCGCATGGGCCGGCTGCGTGAAGCGAATGTCATAGGGAACCTTGTCGGGCGATCGATGTTGAATCGCCGCCAGCACACGTTCTCGATTGGTCACGGCACGACCCTTGAATTTGCGATTTACTATTTACGATTGATGATTTGCGATTCGGCCACCTGGAGACGACCTCGAAATCTTGAACAACGATCCGCTCAAAGGCTACAGCCTCTGCCGGGTGGCATCGCCAAGGCCGGCCTCCGGCCTTGACGATGGTCGCGCGGATTCATGTGGAACCATCGTCAAGGGCAGAGCCCTTGGCGATGCCACCCGGTCTTCGCTTTTGAGCGGACCATTGATCTCATAATCGTAAATAGTGAATTCCAAATGCTCTTACGGCTGACAGGTCTTGCAGGGTCGCTTGCCGGCCTGCACGGCCTCGTCGCGGCTCTTATACCCGATGAGATTGTCGGCGGCAATGCTCTGTACCCAACGGCAGTCCGGGCGGTGAAAGACCTGGCTGCTCTTGGAACAGACGAACGCAGATCCCGCCACGGTGGGCGCCACGGGGTTCTGCTTGGCGTCCGGCACGGCAGACAGCGGGCTTCGGGCGGCCTGACACGCCGCGACGAATGCTTCGACTTGGGCCAGCACCGCGGCCGAGATAACTCCGGCTGCCTCTTGCCGGCCCACCACCTGCATCACGGGCTGCGCCTGCCAGACCTCGGCTTGGAGTTGTGAATCCGGCCAGCCGGGCAGCGTTACACCCCGAGTCAGCGCAATCTGCGCCCGCCAGATGCATTTGTCACAGTCAGGAATCGCCAGGCCCTCCATCCGCACGACCAGCCTGGGCGCAAGTGGCGTCTGGCTCTCAACATGCCTGATCCCGGCCGGACTGAGCATCTCTATCACGCGGGTTTTGAGCTGCACGAGATCGACCGGTGGGACCTCCAGACCGGGTCCTGGCGCCGCCAAGACCACGGCCACGGAGTCCACGTCCACCAAGCCGTGGTGGGCTGAGAGCAAGACATTCGGCCCTGTCTGCGCCTGCGGGTTTGCCGCTTGGCCGACAGATACTCCAAGGAAAATCGCGACGAGGTACGCACGCATCACCATGGTCTCTCCCTTCATTGGCGTCGCCCTGTTTGTAGTGTGCTCGTAAGAGCATAAGCGCAGGGGCAAGATGCCCATGATACTCATGGGCGGGACGCCCATGCTACTATGCTCTCACGAACATACGGCAAACACGCGACGCCTGGCGATACCCCGACCGCTCGTCACGCCGGGGCGAGGGCCTTCGCGACGGCCGCCTTCATCTGGGCCAGGCCGGTCCGGGCCACTTCCAACGCATCCTTCTCCCAGTACGCCTGGCTGAACAGCTCGAGCGACAGGACGGTCTGGCCGCCCTTGTCACGCAGATCGCGGAGAATCTGGGTCAGGGGCGCGATGCCGTCGCCGGGCATGATCCGGTCGCGATCGGCGATCCTCTCCCGGGGCGGGTCCGCGGGATAGTCGTTCATGTGCAGGACCGGCATGGCGGCGGCGCTGATCATTTTCAGGCCGTTGAGGTCCGAGCCGCCTTTGTAGATGTGGTAGACATCGCCCAGCAGGCCCGCCTTCGGATGGCCGCTCTCGATCACGACGAACATGCACTCGCCCAGCCGGTGCAGGTTCTTGGAGGGTCCCCAGAGTTCCAGCATCGGCGTAATGCCGGTCCGGTCGCCCAGATCGAGAAGGGCCCGATAGCGCTCGGCCGCCTTCAGCAGATCGAGATTGGGCGCATTGGGAGCATTGGCGCCGGCCGGCGGGGCGGCGATGCGCTTGCCTCCAATCTGCGCCAGGAGATCCATCTCGCGCTTGACCTGCTCGACGGCCTCGGCGCGGACGGTGTCGTCGTCCACGATCCAGCGGGGGAACGAAATCGCCCCTTCGATGGTCAGGCCGCGGTCGGCAATCTGCGTGCGGATGTCCTGGAGCCTGCCGCCGGACTTGACATAGTCCTGAATCGTCTGAATCCACGGCTCGATCCCGGTATAGCCCGCCTGGGCGGCGATGTCGATCTCTTTGGCCAGGCCGAGCTTCTGGCCGCGAATCGTGCTCGTATTGAGGCAGTACCTGAAGGGCTCGTGATCCGTGCCCCGGGCCACGGGCGACGGGCCACGGGCCACTTCCTCTGCCCTGCTGCGACCACCCGCCAGGATTACCGCCCCAAGTGCCATACCCGAGGAGGCCACAAAACACCGCCGTGAAAGACGCTTCTGTTTCATTCGCACCTCCCGTATCCTAAATCCAAGTTTGAAGTTTGAAGTAAGAGGCTTCGCACGGCGACAGCCAACTTCAAACTTGAAACTTCAAACTTCACACTTCTTGTCAACTCAGGCGATCAGCGCAAACGCATCGAGGGCTTCCATGCCTTCGCAAATTCCCAAGGCCCTGGCCTTCTCGTTCACCTGGGTGATCTTGCGGTTCGGGAACCGGTCCAGGGTCCCGATCGGATTCTGCGGCGTGCTCTCCACGAGCGCGGCGGCCGCACCGTAGCGCTGGCAGGCCTCGATGTCGATCGCGGGACACGCCAAGAAGCCCTTGGTCCCCGTGACCATGAGAATGCTGAACCCCGGCCAGCGGGTCTGGATCCCTTCCACGGGACCGTTGGGCGTCTGGTAGATCTTCGTATAGGTTTCCATAGCACACCGAAAAAGAACCCGTCTATCGTCTATCGGTTGCGCGGCTCGTTTCGTCGGACGTTTGACGTCTGACGTGACGTCGAACGTACGACGTCTGACGAAACGAGTCGCGCAACCGCAACCGCTGGACGATCATTACCCTACCGGCGCTCCCAGCATCTGCTCGATTTCCGCACGTTTCTCCTTCAGCGTCT
>Ga0194125_10004475_pt1 | contig 21774 bp, 17 predicted proteins | sample TA2KigC250mmetaG_FD_148626 | JGI IMG/M metagenome (GOLD analysis project Ga0194125, IMG submission 148626) | Freshwater microbial communities from Lake Tanganyika, Tanzania - TA2015034 Kigoma Deep Cast 250m | ecosystem: Environmental > Aquatic > Freshwater > Lake | place: Tanzania: Lake...
GGGTTAAAATTAACGGAGTTTTGTTTGATAGTGTGGGAGTGAAATACAAAGGTAATAGTTCATACAACGCTAATAATGATAAGAATCCGCTCCATATTGAGCTCAATCATTTCAAGTCTCAGAATTAATGGATTGGTATTTTCTCAAATACACTTGTTCATTGTTTGCCATTGATAAGGCAAGTCGTTCAATCACCCTACCATTTTTGGCATTGACCAAATGACTGGCAACCATTGGAATTTCAGATCCGAGATAAATTTTGGTTAAAACGGAATCTTTGAGTTTGTTTTCTTTTCCGTAGGTTAAAACAATCTCCTTTAAAAACTTGGCTTCTTCATCTGTGAACCGAACTCCATTTGACCGTTCATCCACAATAAAAAACCGATTGAACTCATCTCGTTGTAAGTCAAAACCACATTCCCTAATCAAATCAAAATACCGATAAACCGTTCTTTCGGTTGAATCCAGTAATTCAGCAAGGTGAGAAATGGTTTTTGAAGGGCTTTGTTCCAAATAAGAAATCAGTTGCAACACCCTTAAAATCTTATGTTGATTTAGCATACAATTTCAATTTGGTCGACAAAATAGAACATTTTACAAACTTGGGCAAATGATTGACCTCAGTTGTCTGAAAACTTTTACATTTTTTTATTTATTGACTTGCGTTTGTCACTCGGATAGGTTATTTTTGTCGAAAGTTAAACGATATGAAAAAACTGATTTTACCATTCTTTATCTTATTGAGATTATTACTAAATGCCCAAGATGCTCCGACTAAAATAACTGGTTTTGGAAAATTGAAATTAGGTGATAGTATTTCACTAATAAATAATTTAGGATATCCAATTGTGTCTGTAAAAAGCTACAACGAATATCTATCAAATAGTTCCAAGATTTGTAAGTTGATAGCAGATACAAATGTAACATCATATCAACCAACTATATATGCAAAAGCTGACCCTAGATGTCAAGTTTTCGCTGTGCCTAAAATAAATATTGGTTTAGATATTGAAATTAAGAATATTCAATTATATTTTTTTGACGAAATCTTAGTAAAAATAGTTTGTGATACTGACTCAAAAATATCTGAAGCAATGACATTGAAATACGGGAATCCATCCGTAGACAGTAGAACGCGACAAGGTGATTCTGGAATTTTTGAGGATGTTACCTATTACGAAACTTGGACGCTTGGAGAAACGGAAGCAACACAATTTTTATTTGTTACTTATTCCAAAGATCATGAGAAAAGTGTTGATAGCTCTATTCAAGTTTTGGATAAAATTGCTATAAGTAAAATAGAAAAGGAATCAAAATTAATTGAAGAAAGAGCAAAACAAAGAGAACTAGAAAAGAAAAAAAAGTCTCTTGAAGGATTTTAAATTCAACATCAAAAATATTACAACCTAATTTTTGTAATTGCAAATAAAAAAATGGGATTGCTGCATAAAAACCGAAATTGGAGAAATCTGGTTTCGGTTTTTTTAATTCATTTTAAATTAAATTTCAGCGTGATTTTACCTCATCAATAGCACCCTCAAAATTTAAAAGATTCAATAGCAATAAGTCCATTTCATCTTTTAATACTCCATCAAACCTCATCCAAAACCTGTTTTCCTTGCATCTGGCAAATGATTTTATCCCCTGCCATGGAATTATAAAGCCAATACTGAGATCATTTGCCCAGTCCAAAATTCCAAAATAAGGGTGGTAGGTAATTTAACTTCTTCAGATTCTTAATATGTAATAAAATCCGCTAATGCCCGTTGCTAGTGCGTTATGCGAAAAAGGAACTTCCATATAGACCACCTCCGATTACGATTTCTCTATAGGTTGTATATCCAAGATTTGGAATTCACACTGTCAGAAATCAACGAATACTTAATCCTCATGGAGTTTTTGGGAAGAGACCTTCCAACCAATCATTTTGACATTAAAACGGATTATAAGAAGTATTCCTTTATCCGATATTGTAAAACAAATAACAGATACAGAGAAATCCCTTTTGATATGGTAGTTAGTTTTATCAATATACAGGAGAATTTGAATTAAAACTAGAAATTATGAGTTTATACAACAGTTTTGAATTATATGAAATGAATAAATCACTATTCAATTCCTTTGAAAAGATTAAAATTGAATTAGACAGAGGAGAGAATTCAAATTTTCAGGAGTATTTAGATTACTACAATGAAATTAATATTGATCATTCTGATCCTGTGGAGGAAATAAAAAGGTCATTTTATGAAATGGCATTTTGTATCGAAGTAAGAAGAACAACCAAATATTTTTACTTGGAAAGGGAAGAATTGGGTCATTTTTTCGATAAATTTTGGAGATCCCAATGTTAAAATGTTTTACAGATTGTTTTACAGATGGGTTTTTTGGACATAAAAAAACCCTTGTAAGTCATTGATTTACAAGGGTTTAACACTTTTAACTGTGCGGTCTGGACGGGACTCGAACCCGCGACCCCATGCGTGACAGGCATGTATTCTAACCAACTGAACTACCAAACCAATTTTTTAACTTTCTTTCGAAAATCTCCAGAAACATCTGGATTCAAAATCGTGTGAACTTTTCGTAAAAAGTGAGAACAAAACTAAAGATTTTTTTACAATAAACAATAGTAAATTCAATTTTTTGGAAACTTTAAAATTAAATCGAAAATACAGGGACACATTCGATTGCTGCTTTAACTAGTCAATATGAATCAACATCAATTGAAAGGCGCGTTGATTTATTCGATGGTTCTGAAAAAAATAAATCAATAATTTCCTGTAGGGTTTTCTTAACTTTTTTTTCAGGGGCATCCTTCTCTATTTTAATCTTAATTTCTTTAATGTAAAAATTTTGAATGCGCTTAATGATTGGAAACTCAGGTCCAATAACTCGCTCCTTGAAAACAGGACGTAACTTATCCACCAAATTTTGCGCTGCTCTATTTAATTTTTCCTCGTTCGAATGACGTAAAGTCAGGTCTATGATTTTATAAAATGGCGGATAGAAAAATAATTTACGCTCTTGTATCTCCGTTTCGTAAAACCCATTGTAATCATGCTCTTTAACGCGTTCTAACACCCAATGTTCGGGATTAGCTGTCTGTACGATGACCTTGCCTTTCTTATTTTTACGCCCTGCTCTACCCGCTACTTGGACCATTAATTGAAATGCTCGTTCAAAGGCCCTATAATCTGGTCTATTCAAAAGCATATCTGCATCCAAAATACCGACCAAACCGACGTTATCAAAATCTAATCCTTTCGTAATCATTTGAGTACCTACCAAAATATTAATGTGGCGATTTTCAAAATCATTCAAAATTGTCTCGTACGCATTTTTTGATCGAGTCGAATCCAAATCTAATCGTTGTATCAACACATTTGGCAGTAGTAAACTCAATTCGTCCTCAATCTTTTCTGTTCCAAAACCTACCATTTTTATTCGATTACTCCCACATGCTCCGCAACTTCCAACTGGTGGAGAAATATGACCGCAATAATGACATTTTAGAGTATTTGAGTGTTTGTGATAGGTCAAGGAGACATCGCAATTTGTACATCGTGGAGTCCATGCACAAACTTCACACGACCACATGGGCGTATATCCGCGCCTATTTTGAAATAAAATCACTTGCTCACCTCTTTCCAACGTTTCTCGGATATTCTCCATCAGCAAGCCACTAAAATGTGATTGCATGCTTTGATTCTTTTTTTCTGATCGGAGGTTGGCAAATATTACTTCGGGCATTTGTAATCCTAAGTAGCGTTCCGTTAAACTAACAAACCCATATTTTCCATTTTGTGCATTATAAAAACTTTCAATAGATGGTGTCGCTGTCCCCAATAATACCTTGGCATTATGCAGGTGAGCTAAAATAATGGCAGCATCTCGAGCATTGTATCTTGGGGAGGGGTCGATTTGCTTAAAGGTATTTTCGTGCTCCTCATCAACTATGATTAATCCTAAGTTACTAAATGGAAGAAAAATGGACGACCTCGCGCCTATAATCAAGCGAAATTTCGTTGGGTTATTAGTTAATACTGTATTCCAAATTTCAACGCGCTCGTTTTGATTAAACTTGGAATGATAAACGCCTATCTGATCGCCAAAATAAGCTGATAAACGGTCGATAAGTTGCGTAGTTAATGCGATTTCTGGTATTAAAAAGAGAACCTGCTTTCCAACCGCAAGCTGTTCTTCTATTAACTCTACATACAACTCAGTTTTGCCTGAACCTGTTACACCATGCAAAAGCGTCACAATGTTCTTTTCCTGACTATCTTTTACTTTTTGCAACGCATCTTTTTGCGCTTGAGTTAATTCTTTTTTTACCTTAATATCTTGCCCAAAACTTTTTAATCTACTAACCTCTAATCGGATATGCTGAATGATGCCATTTTTTTCTAATGTCTGAAGAGCAGATAAACTTGCTCCTTGATCTACTAAGGTTTTTTTCAAAACAGGTTGAATCATATTGCGGCGGAAATTCCCCTCTTTCAAGAGCAATAACAAAGCCTCAACTTGTTTATTAGCATTGGCTTTTTGTTCCAAATCCGCTATAAGACTCATGAGCAAAGATTCATCAAGAAAAGAATCTGTGAGTGTGTAGCACATTACTGTTTTTGGAGAAAAACGTTCGTTCAAGGATTCAAATGACAATACAATTTGCTTATCAATTAATTTTTTAATCAGTGGCTGAATGGTTTTTATTGTAAGAAGATTTGCCAATTCTTTAAGGTCCATTTGTTCATTCGTATACAGAGAGTCTACGATCATTTGTTCTTTTTCATCTAAAACCTGATTATTTTCGAAATCTGGGTGTAAAACGATTTTAGTTTCGCTTGATAACTTAAAATTAGCAGGTAAGGCAGCATTCATTACATCTCCCAATGGAGCCATGTAGTATTGTGAGATCCACGTCCAAAATTGAAATTGTTTTTTGGTAATAATCGGATTTTCATCCAAGACATATTCGATATATTTCGCCTGATAGGCCTCAGGAATTCGCTCGTGAACTTCTGTCACAATTCCGGTCAAGAACTTAGATTTGCCAAAAGGGACAATCACCCGAAATCCGAAAGACAATGACTCGTTTAGTTCTAGTGGAATGCGGTAGGTAAAAACCTGATGAATGGGAACAGGAAGTAAAACGTCAGCAAAAAAAGTCTTTCTCTCGCACATTGATAATTATTGACAAGCGAAAGATTCCTCTTGGTTATTTACATTGTCACCAGGGTGATCAGAGCAGAACAAATTTCCAAGGTTTATCGGTCCAGTGCAAAGTTCTCTTGTACTTTTTTTATCTATAGCGCGAATGTAGGCTTGGGCTGCACCAACTGAAAATGATTTGTAAAATCGAACGGTTTGTCTTGATGAAAAGATTCCGATTACCTTTCCCCCGTTGTTAATCTCTAGATTGGTGTATGAAGGTTTTGACTGCGCCAAGGAAGAAGACGGTTTATTAACCAACATGTAATTGTATAATTCCTCCGCACCACCGGTAAAAGTAATCCACATTCCTTTGAAAGTCCTTCTTGTGATGGAAGGATCATTGGTACAGTTTTGATCAATCAATTCATAAAATGTCTTTCCAAGTACTTGATATGAGCGTGAATCATTTGGGTTTACATCAGATTCACCTATTTTCCAATTGAATGATTTAACTGATGTCCCTGAAGGTTTTATCTCATTAAATTCCACATCCATTTGTGCGTTCATTACAAAAGAGTTACCTGTGTTGGAGACAGGCAACGGCGCACCGAGATATTCGGCAGGATCATCAACAAATTTAAAGGTGAAATTCTGACCAGAGGCGAGAGATGTAATTCCATTAACCAATTGCGTTTCAGCTTTTACGGTGTATTTCCCTCCGTTTATTACGACATTTAGTTTGTATGTTGCGGCCGGATTCAATGAGGACAATTGTGGATCAGAAGAAATTTGAGGTGTTCCAAAAACAGGCGTACTTTTGGTTGGAAGTGTTTTAAAATAGTATACTTTTTGTTCAGGCGCAAAAAACAATCCATTCGTATCTTTATTCATCAACAAAGTATCTTGCAGGGTCCATGATCTTATAAGATTACCGTTAAGGTATTCAGATACTGTTGCGTCCACTTCAGAGAAATAATTTGAGTCCGGAATTTGGGCAATATCCAAAGCATTTCCCGGACCAATAAATGCCCGATTTATTTTTATGTAATGAAGAGAATCTGCGTGATCCAAAAGACCATAAACTACCGCTGTTTCTTTAAATTCACCGACATAATTAATTTTTTGGTTGCACGAAAAAAATAAAAATAACACCAAAGAAAAAATAAGAAAATACAGTCGGGAAAATACCATTTATATTAGTTTAAGAATTCAAATATACAGACTACTTTTGGGTAAACCTATCAGTAAACGAAAAAATAGCCGAAAGTGTTTTGATAAAAAATTCTTCTACTTCAACGAACTATTTGAGTTTCCTATCAGTTATTCATCAACAAATTGTAATTTTGCACAAACAATCATCAATTGGCGAAGCGTCAGAAAAATAACGAGGAAGATGGAACTAAAAAGGGAAAAATTTCTTCTTTTTTAGGAATTTTCTCTTTTTTAAAACCGTATTGGTTTCAATACTCCGTAGGTTGGTTTTTTTTAATTCTGTCGAGCGCTATTGGCCTATTATTTCCTTATCTTTTAGGAAAACTTTTAGGATCAACTGGACCATCCTCAAGTTCATCTGAATCACTGAAATTGCTCAAATTAGAAGATATAAATTCCATCGCACTTGCTTTGTTTATCATTTTTGGCCTTCAAGCATTTTTTTCCTTCGTGCGCGTACTTACTTTTACAAACGTAACGGAAAATACACTTCGCGACATTCGAAACCGTGCTTTTGAGCAATTGGTTTTTATGCCAATGGATTACTTCAACAAGAATAAAGTTGGAGAACTAACTAGTCGTCTGTCAAATGACATCTCTCAGATTCAAGAGACCATGAGAACAATAGTTGCAGAATTTTTCAGGCAAATTGTTATTGTATTTGGGGGTACTATCTTTTTATTTTTCATCTCGTGGAAATTGGCATTAATCATGTTTGCTACGGTTCCTGTTATGGCAATCTTTGCTGTATTTTTTGGAAGATTTATTCGCAAATTAAGCAAACAAGCGCAAGATTTCACGGCAACATCAAATTCAATTGTAGAAGAGGCGCTAATGGGAATTGCAAATGTCAAATCCTTTACGCAAGAATGGATTACTCTTGGAAAATACAAGAAATCATCACAGCAAATTCGGGATTTGAATGTAAAAAGTGGATTATGGAAAGGGCTATTCGTATCTTTCATCATATTTTGTCTTTTCGGAGCAATCGTATTTATTATATGGCAAGGTCTTTTAATGACACAAGGAGTAAACCCAGAATTATCCTCCGAAGGATTTTACCAATTTGTGTTGTTTACGATCATGATGGGTGCTTCTGTCGGCTCCTTGCCCGAACTATATGCAGCAATTCAAAAAGCAGCCGGAGCAACCGAGAATTTGGTTGAAATACTTCGCGAAAAAACAGAACAACGTATAGCATTCGGGAAAGAAAAACCCGAACTTTCTGGGCAAATTTCATTCAAAAAAGTACATTTTTCCTATCCACAACGAAATGATATTGAAGTATTGAAGGGAATATCTTTTGAAATTTTACCAAATCAAACGCTGGCGTTGGTTGGCTCATCGGGTTCAGGAAAAACGACCATCTCTAATTTATTATTCCACTTTTACAACAATTTCACAGGTGAAATTTTATACGATAGTTATCCTCTTCAGTCCATTGAAATTGAATATTTGAGAGAAAACCTAGCCATTGTGCCTCAAGAAGTTTTACTATTCGCAGGTTCAATTCGGGAAAATTTACTGTTTGCAAAACCCGACGCAAGTGATGAGGAAATACAGCAAGCAGCAAAAGGCGCCAACGCTTTCGATTTCATTCAGTCGTTTCCACAAGGATTTGAAACGCAAGTAGGAGATCGAGGCATTCAACTTTCTGGCGGACAAAAACAGCGAATTGCCATAGCCCGAGCCATTCTTAAAAATCCAAAAGTTCTCATATTAGATGAAGCCACCTCATCTCTTGATTCTGAATCTGAACGACTTGTACAAGAGGCACTCACAAATTTGATGCAAGGAAGAACTTCCATTGTCATTGCGCATCGACTTTCAACAATTAAGTTGGCGGATAAAATTTTAGTATTGAAAGAAGGGGAAATCGTTGAACAAGGCACACACGAATCTTTGTTCGCGGAAAATGGTTTCTATGCTCATTTAGTGAATCTCCAAAAAATGAATTCGATTTCAGAATAGCCATTATGGCTCAACAAAATACCTGTCCGTTCCATCGAATTTTGGCGACTGAATAGAGTAAACACGAAGCGGTTTTCTCGAAATTACTCTAATTATTTCATGGATAGTTCCTTTCGGAATAGTGATTTGATCTCCTTTTTGAATTTTAAGGGTATCTGATCCGAGTTTCATGAGAGCTTTCCCACTAAGAACAACAATATTTTCAGTATGAATTTTATGATAATGCAAGAGCACTTTATGGGGAATAGTAATTAAAAAAGTTGAATGCAGGGAATCTTCTGTTATTTTCTCAACCTTATTTTCGTGCACAGAAACAAGCTTTCTTGACGGTCTAAACTGTTGACTAAAAATTGGACGAATTAAAACTAAAGAAAATAAAACCAATGTTAATTTCATTTGTTTTGGTTATTGTACAACTAAAATACAAGAAAATTCGTCACTATTTATTAAAAATTTAAATGAAACAACTACTTCTTTTGCTTACACTATTTCTGCTACTTAACCGATTACAAATTTCATTTGCTCAGCAGGGAGAAGACAGTTTATTACAAAAGGAATTTGTTGAAGAAACTGATGATTTGATGCCCAAAGCATTTTTTTCAACCCGAATTATTAATGGCCATAGCATCGAAACCTTACCCAAAGGATACATGGAAATGCGCATTGAACATCGTTTTGGAGATATTGCGGGAACAAACGGTGGGGTTCAAAATATGTTTGGGTTTGATAATTTGTCCGACATGAGAATTGCATTAGAATATGGAATAACTAGAAATCTAATGGTTGGATTTGGTAGGTGCAAGGGAACTGGGGCACCATACCGTTCACTTCTAGACGGGTTTTTGAAATACAGGGCCTTGCGACAAAGTTCAAAAATGCCTATTTCACTGGCTGCAATTGGTGGTTCTTCATTTACTTACATGAAAGCCTCTCCTATTGAATCTCAAGTAAATCATTTTCCGAAAGCGTCACACAGGCTGGCATATTTTGCCCAAGCAAATATAACGCGGCGCTTTGGTGATTTGCTTTCACTTGCGGTAATGCCAACCTTTGTGCATAGAAATTATGTTGCTTCTGACGATATGAATTCATTATTAGCATTGGGAAGTGCGGTACGTGTAAAATTAACAAACCAATTCGCATTAATATGCGAATATTATCATGCTTTTGCTTCGAAAAATGTGAGACAATCCGAAACATACAAACAAAGTATGGCTATTGCTTTAGAATGGCAAACTTTTGGACATAATTTTACCATTAATTTTACGAATTCAGGGGGTCTTGGTGAAACACAATTTATTCCCTATACTTATGAAAATATTGCCAAAGGACAATTTCGGTTTGGATTTTGTGTAGCTCGAAAATTTATTATCAATGAATAAGAATTTAATTATATCTGCTTATTTTGTTGTGCTGCTTATTTCTACAGCAATAACCTTTTCAGTTTTTGATCATTACGAAATCACAAATGGTCATAAAATTGCGTTTAAAAGTACTGATCCAACGGGAACATTCACAAAGATTTCTGGAACTATCGATTTTGATGAAAATAATTTGGATAGTTGTAAATTCAAAATAACAATACCTGTTAAGTCAATTGATACTGGAAATGCGTTACGGGATAAAAAAGCTCAAACATCCGAATGGTTTGATGCAACAAATTATCCAAACATCAAGTTCACTTCAAAGGCTGTAACAAAAGAAGGAGAAAAATACAAGGTTAAAGGTGATTTAACCATTCGAGGCGTAAAAAAAGAAGTTACTATTCCTTTAACCTATGTTAAAAATGACACCAAAATAACTTTCAAGGGTACATTTAATATCAATCGAATTTCTTTTGGTGTTGGAAAAAAAAGCGAGGTAGTTCCTGATATAATGGCAATGAGTGTAACAGTTCCCGCGGTATTAAAATAAAAAATGGCAATTCAAACTATCACTTTAGGTTTTATCGTTGCTCTTCTATCCTCACTAGTGGGGATAATTTACGTCTATTTTTATTATCAATTGTTCGATTTTTCGTCGTATTTACCAATTTGGAAAATTCCTGCAATATTTACATTTTTTTCCTTTCTTATTGTGGCATTATCCCTCACTAACAATACGTTATTTAAGAAAAGAGGAAATATAATTACTTCACTTTTCGTAGCGATTTCTTCCATTTTAAGTATAAGTGCTCCTTTGCTTTTTCCGCCTAAATTTTCAGATGAAATAGAAGTTCCGGAGCTGTTTCCTGCGCTTGTTTTTCCGCTACACTTTTTCGTTCCCCTCTTTTGGTTGTTCCTATCTCCCTATTTTTTAATTTCCAAACAATGAAACTCATTTACCTTTCCATATTTTTGATCCCTTTTATTTGGGGTTGCAAAAAAGATAAAATTCAAAATTATCCAAACGCAAACTGTTCTGATACCGTTTCGTTCAACAATGAAATTCTTCCGTTGATTCTAAACAATTGCACGGGTTGTCATACTAACCAAAATGGTTACACACTAACCAATCATTCCAATATTTCCTCAAATTCTACAGCGATAGTGGGTGCGATGAGAAATAGTGGATATCAACTCATGCCTAAAGGAGGCCCTGCCCTTCCAGATAGCATAATTGAACGGGTCGAATGTTGGGTAAACCAAGGAAAATTAAATAATTGAGTAATTAATCTAAACTTTATATCTATGAAAAAAATATTATTTTTAGTCGGGTCCTGTGGCATAATAAGCCTATTGATTTCAATTCAACATGTAAACAATGGGTCTTTTGAAACTTTCCATAAAAAGCCAACAAATTCAGGTGGAAGTACACCCGGGAAAACTGGAGCTCCAGGAGAACAAAATTGTACACAATGTCATTCAGGAACAACGCAAGACGGGGCCCTAGAGAATAAATTAATGGTAATGGATGGCACTACGCCAATCACGAATTATGTACCCGGACAACAATATACTGTAACCTTGCAAATGACGTCTAATCCGGCAAAGAAAGGTTTTCAAGCCACCGCTTTAACTGGCACAACTGCAATGGCAGGAACCTTTACTGGGCAGTCCGGTAATACAAACATAAATGGTACTATAAAAAAATATGCGAATCACACCAGCACAAGCAATACCTCAACTACAGCTCCGATATGGACTTGGACTTGGACGGCACCTGAGGCTGGTACGGGCAATGTTACTTTTTATGTGGCATCAAATAAAACAAACAACAACGGAATGACATCCGGCGATCAAATTTATTTATCACAACACATTTTCTCAGAGGCAAGCTCTGCAGGAATTGAAGAAAACTCTCCTGAGTCAGTAAGTGTTTCATTTAATGAAAATTCAAATTCAATCATTGCCAATTTCGTGTCATTATCTGAAAGTAACACTTCATTGAAATTGATTGATATTTCTGGTAAAATTACTTTCGATACAATACTCGGGGTTTCAGAAATTGGAAAAAATACGAAAGAAATACAACTAAATAAAACCTTGAAATCAGGTACTTATATTGTAACATTAGAGATTGGGCGTAAAGTGTACAGCAAAAAAATTGTAATCTAATTTTAAAATGCTTTTATCAAGTAGAAATTGGTGGCTTTTTACGTCGTCTTTTGTATGATTTATCTTGATTTCTTTCGTTCTTTAAGGGCTTCGTAAAGCACTCTCTGAATGTCTGTTCGAATACCCAAATCTATAATTTTTCGATTCTCTTGGTCGGGATAAACACGATTTGATAGAAAAACAAAGTTCAATTGATTTTCAGGATCCGCCCATGCCAAAGTGCCTGTAAAACCGCTGTGTCCAAAACTTTTCGAGGATGCCAACTTGCTACAAGTTCCTCCACCTTCGAATTTTGGTTTATCGAATCCTATACCTCGATGGTTGGTTTTAAAAGGATTTGTTGTATATAAATCAACAACTTCCGGTTTCAGGTATTGAATTCCCCCATAATATCCCCTATTCAAAAATAGCTGCATTAACGATGCTAAATCAGTAGCATTGCCAAAAAGTCCGGCATGACCACAAACTCCACCGAGCATTGCCGCACCCGGATCGTGAACATACCCTTGCACAACTTGCTTTCTAAATTTCGTATCATTTTCAGTAGGTGCAATTCTATTTTTATCAAAACAATTCAGTGGATTATATCCCAAGGTTCGCAAACCCATTGGCTCATACAATTGTGTTCTTAGGAAATGATTGAGCTCTTGTTTGGATTGTTTTTCAATAACTTTCATCAAATAATAATAGCCTAAATCAGAGTACTTAAATTCTTTTGTGCCCAACGGTTGAGATGAAATCTGCGTATACATGGAATCAACGTAATCCTCTCGCATCCACAAATTATCGGCAACGTTGCGCGTAAACCTTGCTGACTCTTTTGAGCTAAAAAGAGCTGAATCAGGTGAATTATTTTTCAAAACATTCAAATAAAACGGAATCCAAGATTTTAATCCGGCTTGATGTGTAAGCATATCCTTCAACTCGAGATTTTCCATTTTTGTTCCGTTGACCCATTCAGGAATATAGGTATTTAACCTTTTTGACACATCAAACTTTCCGTTAGACTCAAGAAACATCAATCCTGTTGTAGAGGCTCCAATTTTAGTTATGGAAGCTAAATCATAGATATCATCAATCCTCACGGGACTTGATTTTTCGTAACGCTGGTTTCCAAACGTTTTTCTGTAGAAGATTTTACCGTCAACTGCTGCTACAATCTGGCAACCAGGATAGGCTCCACTCGAAATTCCTTTTTGGGCAATATTATCAATTTCCTCTAATTTTTTTGAATCTATCCCTACCTCTTCAGGGTCTGTAAATTTCAAACGCCCTCCCCACCTCAAATCTAAGCCATCTCCCTCAGTATGGAATTTTGTTAAATCATTTTTTAATTTCCCTTGAGCGGGAATTGCACCAAACAATACTTGAGCCGTACGATCCAAAATAAAAGGATGATTTTCATAGGACATTATCAATGCATCGTGAGGTGGAATTTTAAAATTTCTCATTACATTCGAAGGAACAAAAAGAACTACCGTTCGCATACCTTGACAACGGATTTTCTGTAAATAATTCAGCGCTTGTTCATTGTATCTTTGGCTATCAGAAATATGGATGGACAAAATAAAATGGTCGGCATGTCGTATAAGCTTTAATTTATCATCCTCGATTTCCTCAAAAAAATTGATATTAATTTCCGTAAAATCAGTAAATAATTCAATGGTTTTTGTGAATTCCTGATAGCCCTCACCGACCGTGAGAATGACAAATTTTTTATCTAAAACACTAAAAGGAAGAAGGTCTTTAGAATTTTTAAGCACCGTAATTTGTTTTTCTGCTTCCATCTTTTGTTGACTAACAGAAAGACTATTTAATTGAATAAACTCAGGGGATTTCCACAGAATTTGATTTTGCGCAAAAATATCTTGTGTAAATGCAACAAGTAGGGCCAAAAAAATTAATCGCGATATGACTACTCTAAGATACATGAAAAGATTATTTTCTTACATATCAAAAATAGTGCACATTCATTAAGGTGGTATAAAGTAGATAGCTTGTTATACACAGAAAATAGTTAATGAGAAATTATTTAAATTTCATCGCAAATTTGCTGCATACAGTAGCCCGATAGCAATGACGGAACAAACCAGACCTAGAAGTTTTTGTTTGGATAAATTCTCTTTAAAAGCCAAGAAACCAAGAATTGCAGATGTTATAACAATACTAACATTTACCACAGCTAGTACCGTTGAGTCGCTCCATCCCGTTGAAGAATAAGCGGTAATCAGTAAATAAATTGAAAAGAAATTTGGGACTCCCAAACAAATTCCGGCAAAAATATTCTTACCTAAAAGGCAAATTTTCTTTTTAACAAGCCTTCCAAGCAGTATTATAATACCAAAAAGACCTGCAAGACCAAAGCTAATGGCTGAAAAGAGTGCTGGATCTAGATTAATTAATAGTTCTTTCTGAACAAAGTTGAGCAGAAAATCAAGCAATCCACTGCCAAAAAACAAAACCAATAACATCCATACAATGGGTTTTTTCTTACTAGTTGAGCGGTCAAATGATACCAACACTACCCCAACAACTGCCAACACAATTCCTGTAATTTTTAGTACCCCAAAGGATTCTCCAAAGCCAATAAAAATGGCACTGACCGCCATACTCATTTTAACTGCCACAGAAGTTATTGCCACCCCATTAATCTGTGAACTTTTCCCCATCAAAATAAAAAGAGAGATAAACAATATCCCACAAAGTAAGGCAGCATACATCCAACCTGAATCAGATAAAGCTATATCTGACCACAGATGACCGTAAAATGCAAAACCACAAATAAAAGCGGTAAAATAATTGAATACGATGGCTTGAAAGGTATCAATACCGAACTTGGGAAAAAGTTTAAACAGGATAAAAATGAGACTTGAAAAAACGATAGAACCACAAAGAGCAATCATTTACGATAGAAATAATGAAGTAGGTCATCACCAAATTGTTGAGAAAAGGTCGGAATTTTATTAATCACAGGAGCTTTAATACCATTATGAAATTGTTGCTTTCCAACTATTATTCGAGCCTCATCCCAGACATTATCAACAATGAAATATTGTAATGTTCTGCTTCCCCCCTCCACAAAAATAGATTGAATTCCGCGTTGATGAAGTTCAAAAAGAATATTTGATGTGCTTGTTTCTGAAATTTTTACCCACTCAACATTATTATTTCTGTGATTTTTTATCCTATTAAAAATAATTGTGGGTGCGTCTTTCGAGAAAACATTCATATCATTTTTCAATTGCAATTGGCTATCTACAATAATACGAATAGGATTTTTACCGTGAAAATCTCTAACCGTTAATGATGGATTGTCATAAAGAATGGTATTTCTACCCACTAGTATTGCGTGTTCCTCAGCCCTCCATTTATGAACCAAAGCTTTCGTTTCTGGAGCTGAAATCCAATTAATCCCATGTTCCTCATTTTGCCTCACACGATCAAGAAAACCATCAATTGTTTGAGCCCATTTCAAAATTACATAGGGTCTTTGCTTCTCATGAAAAGTAAAAAATCGTTTATTTAACTGCTTGCACTCTTCCTCTAAAATCCCGATAACTACATTAATTCCCGAGCGCTGAAGTTTTTCTATTCCTTTACCTGCTACTTTTGGATTGATATCTAAACAACCAATCACTACCTCTTTCACTTTTAGGTAAATTAATAGGTCGGTACAAGGTGGCGTTTTTCCAAAATGAGAACAGGGCTCTAAAGAAACGTATACGGTTGCATTTGCAATTTCTGACTTATCCTCAACTGATTCCACAGCATTCACCTCAGCATGCGCCTCACCAATTAATTTATGGTAGCCCTCTCCAATAATTTTATTGTTCTTTACAATTACACACCCCACAAGTGGGTTGGGAAAGACATAACTTCCACCCAACCTGGCAAGATAGATACATCTTCTCATATAGGTTTCGTGGTTCAACATCGGATCATTATTCAAATTCGATTAAAACTGCTCCTTTATCCACAACATCTCCTATCTCAAACTGAATTTTCTTCACGATTCCAATGCCATCAGATTTTAGGACATTTTCCATTTTCATTGCCTCTAAAGATAGAATTGAATCGCCTACACCAACATCTTGTCCAGCCACTACAAATAATTGAAGAATACGCCCGGGCATTGGGGCTTGGAGCTCCTTGATTCTCTTGACCTTTGGTTTATCCATTCCAAGCGAGGCAATTAAATCATCTAAATTTCCTTTTTTACGAACTTCGTATATTGCGTGATTCAACTTCAATTTGATCATGTTACTTTCTATGTTATTTTCAAGAATTTCTCCATGATAGATTTTTCCTTGGTATTCAAGGGTAAAAAACTGGTGATTTTCCCACGCAATAGCCGCTCCTTTGGACGTATCAATAGATTTACCGTTTATAGACCACATGCCTTAAAAATTACTTCGCAAAATACACAAATCAAAGGAAATAAAATTGAATTTTTGGAAATCTAATTAAAAATCTTTTAATTCTTTACCGTTAAACAGATAAAATAATACATTCGCATAAATATTTAAATTCAATGAGATTTTTCTTCGCAATTATTTTTCTGATTTTTTCTTCGCATTTTTCATCACAAGTTGAATATTTTAAATCAAGTTCAATCGAAAATGGAGTTATAAACATCCAAACAAACAAGGGAAACTATTCAATTCGCTATTTTAACGAAAAAGCTGTCGAAACGTCTTTCTCTCTTCCCTCGAGTTCAGATACATCCTCTTCTCATGCAATTCTTGCAAAAACTCAATTTTTTGAATTAAATGAAAAAAGAGGTCAAAATCATTCAGTCTTGTTTTCAATAAAATTTAAAAAACAAGTAAACTCAATTTCAATAGCTATCGATTCTGTTCCCTTTAATATTACCTATTATTTTGGGAATGAAAAATTATTCAGCCAAGTTGAAAATTCGAGTGAGTCAAAAAAGTTCAAACTCGGTTTGGCAGTTTCATCTGAAGAAGTTTTTTATGGTGGTGGAGCAAGGGCCCTAGGAATGAATCGGAGGGGAAATAAATTAGAGTTGTACAATCAAGCTCACTATGGTTACGAAACCAATGCTCCACTCATGAATTATTGTATTCCTATGGTTTTATCTTCGAATAAATACGCCATACATTTTGATTCTCCTGGAGCCGGTTTCATAGATTTAGACAGTAAAAATATTAATGAAATTCAAATTGAAATTGAGGGATCTAGAAAAACCTATCAAATTGTTGCAAGTGAATCTTGGGATAGTTTAATGAGACAATGGACTGAACTTTCGGGACGACAACCTAAATTACCCCTTTGGACTTTCGGAAATTTCGCAAGTCGATTTGGCTATCACTCTCAACGCGAAGTTGAAGATATCGTTGACCGTTTTAAAAACGATAAGATTCCTCTTGATGCTGTAATCATTGATTTGTATTGGTTTGGAAAAACAATTCAAGGTACATTGGGCAATTTAGAATTTGACCGAGATTCATTCCCAGAACCGGAAAAAATGATGAGGTCCCTAAAATCAAAAAATATCCAAACAATCTTAGTAACAGAACCTTTCGTTTTAACGACCTCAAATCGTTGGAATGATGCAGTAAAAAATGATATCATAGCAAAAGATACTTCGGGAAAAATTTTGACATACGATTTCTACTTCGGTAATACGGGGTTAATCGATATTTTTGAAGAAAAGGGAAGAAAGTGGTTCTGGAAAAGATACGATGAATTAAAAAAAATGTCAGTTGCGGGATTTTGGGGCGATTTAGGGGAGCCGGAAGTACATCCAAATCACATGATGCACAAATCTTTTAAAGCACGAGAAGTTCACAATATTTACGGGCATCGGTGGGCTGAAATGTTATTCTCAGGTCTAAAATTGAATTACCCGAATGAGCGTCCATTCATTTTGATGAGGGCTGGATATTCTGGGTCACAGCGTTTTGGAATGATCCCTTGGTCAGGTGATGTAAATCGAACGTGGGGTGGAATGCGCTCACAACCAGAAATTTCAATTCAAATGGGAATGCAAGGTATTCCATACATGCATTCAGACCTCGGGGGCTTTGCAGGTGCTAATGATGACCCTGAGTTATATTTACGGTGGCTACAATACGGAGTTTTTCAACCTGTTTTTAGACCACATGCCCAAGAAGAAGTTCCGGCTGAACCAGTATTTAAAGATAATGAGACGAAAGAACTTGCTAAACAAGCAATTGAATTAAGATATCGGCTGTTGCCATACAACTACACTCTCATGTACAAGGCCGCAGAATTTGGGCAACCTTTGATGCGCCCTATATTTTTCGAAGATAAACGTCCAGAAATGTTATACGTTGATTCCATTTACTTTTGGGGTAATGAATTTTTAGTAGCTCCAATTTTTATTAAAAATCAAAGGATAAAAGAGATTCATTTTCCAAATTCAGCGAATTGGTTCGATTTTAATAATCTTGATTATTACAAAGGCGGCACATCGGCAAAAATAAGTCTGACCAAAAACCATATTCCGATTTTTGTCAAGGGCGGAGCATTCATTCCACTGATACAGAATTTACAAAATACTTCTGAACTTGAAAATGATAAGGTTAAAATTCACTTCTTCTTTGACCCTGAAACATTAGCGAGTACAGGGTTTTTGTACCAAGATGACTATCACAAAGGAAATGAAATCGTGACTGAAAATATTCAAAGATATACCTATACAAACAGCACAAAAAACTTTGAAATTTTGATTGAATCAATGAAAAAAAAATCAATTGAAACCAATTTCATTCTCTATTCTCCATTGGCGAAAATCACTAAAATTTCCGTTAATGGGAAAAAAATTTCTTTTGATACTGATAATTTTACTTATTCCTTATCCAATGTGAAAATACAAAATACGAAGGCAAAAATTAAAGTTTGGTACGAATATTAAAAGAGTTTGTGTCATTATGACATTTATAAACTATTTATTTATATTTGTAATCAATAATTAAATTCAAATTATGAAATTTAAGCTGAGTATATTTTTCTTCTTTCTTTTTATTTTGATGACTGGAAGTGTTATCTCTCAAAAAGCAAGTATTAAAGGGAAGATAACCGATCAAAAATCAGAATCAGTCTATAATGCCTTGATTTCTGTCTCCCAAAGTACCCTCAAGACAAAATCAGATCCTGATGGAAAATACGAACTAATTGGAATACCCGTCGGACCGTCAAAAACCACTGTTGAAGTTACGATAAAAGCAATGGGATATGATGATTTCACTTTTACAGTTGAATTAGAACCAAATCAAGTTTTAGAGAAAAACATTGAACTTACGGATGGAGTTAAGTCCTTTGAGGAAGCGATTGTAATCGGATACGGAACAACAAGAACAAAAGATTTAACTGGCTCCGCTACTGTTATCAACGAAAAGAATTTTACACAGGGATCAATGTCGACTCCCGAACAACTCATCATGGGTAAAGTTTCTGGATTGAAAATAAACACCAATGACGGTGCGCCAGGTTCGGGAAGTACTCTGAGACTCCGCGGAGGGACATCGATAAATGCTAGTAATGATCCTCTAATAGTTGTTGACGGAGTTCCTCTGGACAACGGTGGAATTGCAGGTGCTGCAAATCCGCTGTCATTAATAAATCCAAATGACATTGCTTCATTTGTGGTGTTAAAAGACGCTTCGGCCACAGCTATTTATGGTTCTAGAGCAGCGAATGGGGTAATATTAATTACAACAAAAAAAGGAAGTTCAGGAGAGAGCCCTTTAAAGGTAGTTTTTGATACCAAACACTCAATTTCTACAGTTGCGAAATATGCCGATGTTTTGAGTGGGGACAGTTTGAGAGCGCTAATAAATCGTGTTGGTACTCCAGCTCAGCAAAATTTATTGGGAGATGCAAATACAGATTGGCAACGTTTAGTTTTTAGACCGGCCTACGTAACTGATAATAATGTTTCATTAACAGGGGGCATAAAAAATTTTCCCTACCGTTTGTCTTTTGGAAATCGCATTGAAAACGGGCTCTTGTTACGTGATCAGTTCATGAGAAATTCGGTTACACTGAATTTAACCCCATCATTTTTCGATAATAAATTACAGGTTGAAGTAAATAATAAACTCGTTAATACGCGCTCCTTTTTTGCTAATCGAGGCGCTTTGGGTGCTGCTTATTTTGATCCTACTCAACCTGTATACTCAGACACTTCTCTTTACGGAGGCTATTATGAATGGGTAGGCGCCAATGGAAACCCTAATACGTTAGCAGCAAAAAATCCGCTTGGACTTATTAGGCAGCGTGAGGATCAAAGTGATGTTTGGAGATTTATTGGAAATGCAAAAGTAACCTACAAAATCCCATTTGTAAATGGATTAAAGGCTGTAGTAAATGGTGGGATCGATCAGTCGGAAGGCACAGGTGCCACAATAACGGATAGCAATTCTGCATCCGGATACTTCACCAGGGGTTCATATAGCCAATACAGAAGCAACAAAGGAAATAAATTAATTGAGGCTTATTTTAATTACAACAATAGCAATGGTAAAGGCAATCAATTTTTAGTAACAGATTTAACTGCCGGTTATTCATACCAAGATTGGTATTCATCAAGCCCCAATTGGGCTGCTTATAATCAGGCAAAAGATTCTATAATCGGGCCGGCTGCTGAATTCCCCTTCTACACTAAAAATTCAATCCTATCTTTTTATTCTAGAGGTATCTTTACAATCAAAGATAGATATATCTTGAATGCTTCCCTTCGTTATGATGGTTCTTCGCGATTCAGTCCGGAGGCTCGTTGGGGATTATTCCCATCTGTTTCAGCAGCTTGGGTTATTTCGGATGAACGTTTTTTCAAAAACTACATGAAAAAAATTAACATGTTAAAAGTAAGAGCCGGTTATGGTGTTACTGGTCAACAAGATGGAATTGGAGATTATGCGTACATCTCGAATTATTTCGTTGGAACACAAACCGCTCAGTACATTTTTGGCCCCGATACCCTTTTGGTTTTCAGACCCTCCGGATTTGATGCAAACTTACAGTGGGAGCAAACAAGTGCAATCAATATCGGTTTAGATTTTGGTATCCTCAAGGATCGCTTTTCAGGATCAATTGATTTGTATCAAAAGACGACTACCAATTTACTAGCTGTTGTTCCTGTGGCTGCTGGGACTAATTTTACCAACGAAATATTAACAAATGTCGGTAGCTTGAGCAATACAGGTATTGAATTCTCTTTCAATGCTGGCGTTTTTGCAAATAAAAATTCACGGCTCGATGTTATGGGAAATGCATCAAGAAATATCAATCGCGTTATCAAACTTTCCCAGCTTGAAGATGAAAATTCAATTGGTGTTCAAGTCGGAGGAATTTCGGGTGGAATAGGAAATACAGTTCAAGTACATCGTGTAAATTATGCCACATTTTCTTACTTGGTGTATGAGCAAATCTATGATGCTAATGGCGCCCCAATTCAAGTTGGGCAGCAAGCAACCATTGATATTAATAACGATGGTCAAATTACAGCAACTGATAAATGGAAAGACATTCATGCATATGTAGATCGAAATGGTGATGGCGTTATCAATATTAACGATCGATATATTGCCAACAAAGCAGCAGCAGATTGGTTTTTAGGCCTTTCTTTGAATTATCAGTATAAAAAATGGTCTTTCGGTTTATCGATGCGAAGCGAATTGGGAGGATATATTTACAACAATATTCATTCAAATTCAGGTACTTTCCAATCCGTAAATGGAACACAAGGATTTTTAAACAATATAAGTTCATTGTATTATGAGGACGAAATTCGGAAAATTGCAACGAATCAATTATTGAGTGATCGTTACCTCGAAAAAGCTGATTTTTTGCGTGTCGATTACTTCAATGTGGGATATAATTTTGGTAAGCTGGAAATATTTAATGACAAAGT
>Ga0194125_10004478_pt1 | contig 21758 bp, 18 predicted proteins | sample TA2KigC250mmetaG_FD_148626 | JGI IMG/M metagenome (GOLD analysis project Ga0194125, IMG submission 148626) | Freshwater microbial communities from Lake Tanganyika, Tanzania - TA2015034 Kigoma Deep Cast 250m | ecosystem: Environmental > Aquatic > Freshwater > Lake | place: Tanzania: Lake...
CGGATCAGGGCGCAGCGGCGCTCAACCTCTGCCCGTGAGACCTCCCGCACAAGAAGCGTCTGCTCCACCCGCTCGCGCCAGTCCTGCGGCGTCCATGGCAGCGTGTAGGAAAGATTGAGGGTCCACTTGTCGAAGGGGATCAGCTCGTCGTTGGCCAGGAAGACAGCTCTGATCAGGCTGTCGAGGGCAGTGTTCAAGCAATGGTGGGCGGCCAACAGGTCGCCTCGATGCAGCCAGGAGGGGACGACCAGGTTGCAGAAGTACTCGCCGTAGAGGATGAGGTGATGGCCGGTCAGGCGTTGTTTCTCTTCCTCGGTGAGAATGGCCTTGCGGACCAACATCTCCCGCATCAGCCCTTGCGGGTCGTACAGGACGACGGCGTAGGAGCGATCCCAGCGTTTGGTGTGCTCCCACTCGGCCTCGATTTCGTCCTCGTAGCAGAAGTAGTCGAAGTCCACGTGCCAGCCATCGAGGTAGGAGTCGCCCTCGGGGAAGGGGGCCAGGCCCCGCCGCGTCCAGTCGTCGAAGTGCGGCCGCGTCAGGTAGACGGCCAGGTCCAGTTCAGAAAAGTGGTCGGCGTAGCCCCGCGCCACCCCGCCGCTGAGCAGCACGCCCACCACACCTTCACAGGTGGCCAAACGTTCAGCGAACTCCTGGGCCTGGCGAAAATAGGCGTCGTATTTGTTGGGGCTGCTGATGGTTGGACTGGGTCGGCTCATCCTATCTACCCTCCATTTGTGTTTTCGGTTCAGCAGCAACACGATCCCAGGCCGTGTGCGAGCCAGCACCCCCACCGCTCGTCTCGTAAGCAGCACCGCTCCGGGGACGAGCAAGACAAGGCCCAGCGCGTCCAGGAGTTTGACGGCGTGGCCCTCGCTGATGCGCCACAGCAGCGGCCCTTCCCAGGCGTCGGGCAGGGCCAGCACGCCCAGGCCGATCAGGGTCATCAATGCTTCTTTCACCCAGGCTTTCACTTTCCCGGCCTCCCTCCCTGGTCACCCGCTCCGCAACACACTGGCCCAGTTCCAGGCCAGGTGCAGGAGGGTCGGTGTGGCGGTGTGCCTGGCTGCCAGCATCGCCCCGCCGAAGAGCAGGGCCATGGGCAGGAGTTGCACCGTGGCGTAGGTCAGCGACTGGGTCAGCGGCTCGCCGCCCAGCAGCCGCGCCGGGAGGTGAACAGCGGTGAACAGCAGAGCCGTCGCCAGATACCCCCACCAGCGCCCCAGCCAGGCCTCCAGCCGGCCCTGCAGGAAGCCGCGGTAGAGCGTCTCTTCGGCCGAGGCGACCACAGCGTAGGTGGCCAGTGCCCACCAGGTGTTTGGGATAGCCATCCGCTCCGGGGTGAAAGGCCTCGCACGCAGGAGCAGGGCCACTGCCCCCAGCAGCACCCCCAGCCCAACCGCTCGCCCTGGCCGTGCCTGCCCCCAGCCGCAGGCCACCCATCCGGCCCGACGCTGCCATAGCCACAGGCCGGTCGGCAGCAGCATGAAGGTGTATAACCCTACCTGGCGCAGCAAACGCACCAGCCCGAACTGCCCCGCAGCCTGAGCCTCTGTTACCTGACGAGTCAGGCCACGCATCAGAAGCCCCACCCCGACCATCACCAGGTTCGGCAGGAGCACCAGCAGCAGGGCGATGAGGGCTTCACGCAGCACTTTGCTCGGCGAGATTGGCACATTTCTCACGATGAATCCCCCCCACCTATTTGCTTTTGTTTTGTTGCCATGATATAATTGTATCCAAGATATCAGAACTGTGGTGCAAGGATCGAAAGATGACCAGGCGACAGGACGTAGCAATTGATGAACAGGCCATGTCAGGCAAGTTGCGCGATGCGCTGGCTGCGCACCTGTACCGAGAGGCCGGGCGACTTGGTCTATCGCTCGGTGCTTCCAGGGTAGTCCCCCTATGCCAGTCTCTCTTGAGAGAACCTACCCAAACTTCTCAGGTCGAGCGGCATCCTGCAGGGCATTTTCTGCAAGAAAGCACCCTGTTCGACACCTATTACGCCGAGAACCTGGAGGTGCACGATTATCTGCACCTGGTCTCTCAGGAGATGCGTAAGCGTCTGGGCCAGTATATCACCCCTAGCGTCATCGTGAAGTACATCCTGGACGCGGCAGGTTATCGGGAAGAGGCCGATATTCTGGACAGATGCCTGGCCGACCCTGCCTGCGGATCCGGCATCTTCCTGATAGAGGCGATCAGGGTCTACCTGGCGGCCTTGCGGCGGGCCGGCAATCCTATCGAAGCGTGGTATCCGCGAGTGCAGGCTGCCTTTGTGGGCGTGGACGTTGACCCTATCGCCTGTCTGTACGCTCGCTTCAATTTGAGTTTATTGTTGACCCCGGCCATCCTGTTCTGGGCCGGTGCACATCCTGATACCTCTCTGCCAGCTCTGCCGATATATTGTCTGGATACGCTGAGAACTATTGCCACCGAGCTGGGCGCTCCTCGGCTTTTTTCCTACGACACGCCCCCTCTGCGTTTGACAGACTCGTTTGACTTCGTGGTAGGCAATCCGCCATATCACAAGATCGGTCGGCTGAACGGAGAATTGAAAAAGGTCTTTCGGGCTTCTCTATACGGCCATCCCAATGCCTATGGCCTTTTCCTCCATGCTGGATTGGAGATGCTCAGGCCAGGTGGTGTCCTGGGCTACATCGTTCCCCGTTCGATGCTCTCCGGGTTGTACTTCAAAAACCTGCGGCGTTTCATCGAGAAACAGGCCATCTTGCGAGAAGTTACCTTGATCGCCGAGCGTAGGAAGGTCTTTGAGAACGTCCTGCAGGGTACAATGATACTGACTCTGCAGCGCCAGCCGGTTCCTCCGTGTCCCGCCAAAACGGCGATAGCCCGTTCGGTCATAGACCTGGAAACCCGGCAAACATCCTCCGCCCAGGTGAACCAAGCCCAGGTCGTTCGTCATCTGAACGGCATCAGCGTGTGGTTTGTAGCCGATACCCGGCGTACTTATGAGATATTGAACAAGATCCTCAGCCATCATTCCCTCTTATCCAGCCCGGCTGTCGGCTGCCCAGCCAAGACTGGCCCTATCGTATGGAACCGGGTCAAACCTCTTCTTCGCTCCGGCCCCGAAGCCGACACGCTGCCCCTGGTATGGGCCACTGATGTGGGCCGATTTAGCTTTGCTTTCGGCAGCGCTGGCGAGACCCGGCCTTCGTATCTGAAAGTCAACTCACGCACCCACCGGCTGGTGAACAAAGGGTTGAGCCTGCTGGCTCAGCGGGTGACAGCCGAGGAGCAACCTCACCGTCTGGTGGCCTGTATCCCAGAATCCTTCTGTATAGAACACGTGGCGGGATACTTCGTGGAAAACCACCTCAACGTGATCCAGCCCCATCCCGATGCTCCTCCTATTGACCTTTACTATCTGTTGGGTATCCTTTGCTCTGATGTGATCGAATTCTTTTTCCGCGCTATGAACGGCAACACCCAGGTCTCAGCCACGGAGCTCAACCTGATGCCTATCCCCCGCTGTGATCGAGAGCCTCAAATTGCTGCCCTGGCCCGGCAGTTGCAAGACACCATAGCCCCTGTCGCCATGGTGCCCCTGGAGCAACGGTTGAACGAACAGGTGGCGGGAGCCTACAGCCTTACTCCCGACGAACTTCACTTCATCCAGAAAACCCTGGCTGAGAATCACTGGGCTTTGGAGCACCTTGATGACCGTTGACGAAATCAAAGCACTGCTGCAAGAGTTAAACTTTCCATCCCGCCGGATCACCGAGCAGACGGCTGTCTGTATCCTGGCCCTTGCCAACACTACACCGCGCGAGGAATTGATTGCCGGGCACACTTGTCTGGCCGATGGGGCCCGTATCCACGACATCTTGAACTTCGTGCGACGGGACATCGGTCGTCCCGTGGCGGAGAACACCCGCGAATCATACCGCAAGGCCTCTCTACGTCCACTGATGGAAGCCGGTTGGGTGATCCGTCACCAGTTGAGCACCAACGACCCCAACACATACTATCGGCTTCACCCGGACTTTGCCCGCCTGCTGATGCTGCCCTTGGGACCAGAGCGTGATGAGTTGATTGCACGTCTACGCCTCTCAGAACGAGGGCTTCCCAGACGGAAACCGGACCTCAAGCGGGATGTTCCCGTCGTGCTGGCTCCAGGGCAGGTCCACACTCTCAGCCCAGGACGCCACAATCTGCTACAGAAGGCTGTGGTAGAGACATTGGGTCCGGCCCTTCTCCAACACCCGCAAGTAGTTTACCTGGGTGATACAGCTCCCAGGATCGGCTACCAGAACCGCTCTTTGATGCGGCGCTTGAATTTGCCGATAGGCGTAAGTGTCGCTTTGCCTGACGTTATCCTCTATGGTCCGGAAGAACAGGCTTTGCTCGTCGTCGAGGCGGTCGTCTCCTCCGGCTCCGTCACTCCAGGACGGCTTGCTCAATTGCAGGCGCTCGTTGCCGGCCCTGAGACCCTGGGCGTACAGGCGATTTACATATCTGCCTTTCCGTCCAGACGGGTCTTTAAGCGGTTCGTCGAGGACATTGCCTGGGGAAGTAGCGTCTGGATTGAGGACGAGCCGTACAACGTCATCCACTTCGTTGCTTTGTCCCACGACAATGGCTGAGAACAGAACACCTCCACATATCCTGCTCTTGGCCAGTCACGACCCTCACCTCGTGGCGTTTTCCCCTGTCTTGAGCGTAACCACAGGCGGCCTTGCTCCCCCTAGCAAAGCCAGGTTGCGCCGCACCTCCTCCAGGCTGCGCATGCCGATGCACAGGCTGTGCACGTAGGGCAGCCGGGCAGCGAAAGCGATGGCCTCAGCCGGGTCGGAGGCCAGGGCGCCGCAACCCAGCACCTTCATGGCGTAGATCCCCTTGCCGGCAGTGTGAGCCCGCTCCAGGGCGCGCAGCACGTCGGCGATGGTGCCGTCCTCGATGTGCTCGTTTGGTCTCCAGGTGCCGGTGGGGTTGACGATGGCCAGCAGGACCTCTACCTCCGGCCATTCGGCCGCTTGTCGAGTCACTTCGGCACTGTGGGTGGAGAAACCCACCGCCCGCACCAGCCCTCGTGCCTTGTCCTGCGCCAGGACCTCCAACGCTTTCCGCGCTGGTTCAATCCAGCTCAGACCCACGCAGTGGATGAGCATGATGTCCAGGTAGGGTGAGCCCGGTTTGTCCAAAGGTAATAGCAGTCATTTTCCGCTCCTTAGTCGGTAGAGATGTCGCGGAAATGGGTAGTAGCCCAACCGTGTTGGGCGTCATCTGCTCCGATCCTATTGCTTGTAGTGACCCTCGTCAATCTGCCGTATTATAACACGACAAACCACGCTTTGCAATTGTGGTTTCCGCCTGGTCGTGGCTGCATTGAGCAGCCTTATGATCGTGGAAACCTGCTTCCTGACATCTACGTGCCAGATATCTGAACCTTTTGAGGGTCGTGAGAGTATTATTGACGGGGATTTGACATCTCTCTCGATTGTGGTACAATATGACCAATGTACCAGGCGACGAGGGAAGTCATTTTTAGACTGAGGTGGCTGGCGGGCGGTCTGTTATCTACCCACGGCGAGAGCTGTTTGCCGCTGGCTTAAGGCCCTGGAGAAAGGTGGTCTTCAGTGGTGGACATCGGGAGAGGGGGTGATGAAGCGGGACGGAAAGGATAGGGGCCGAGGGAACCTCCGCCCCCAGGTTGATTCGCATCTTGCAACACAAACCAAAAAAGGAGGAAAAGAATGTTTAGCAACAAGAAATGGATGACCCTGATCGCCTTGGTGGCCATGGCGGCCATGATACTCCCGGCCTGCGCTCCACCGGCCCCGAAGGTGGTGGAGGTCATCAAGGAAGTGCCGGTCGAGAAAGAGGTGGTCAAGACCGTAGTGGTCGAGAAAGAAGTGCCGGTCGAGAAAGAGGTGGTCAAAGAGGTGGAGAAGGAAGTGTTGGTCACGCCTACGCCGGCACCGGTGGTCCGCAAGGGCGCTTGGCTGGACACGATCGTCGTGGTCGAGGAGCCGTCCGACGACGCCGCGGTCTCCCGACTCGAGGTCGGCGACATTGACGTCTACGCCTACGCGATCGCCAAGTCAGTCCTGGCCCAGAGGATCGAGGCAGCCCCCGCGCTGGCGTTTGACCGGTCCTTTGGCTCGTACGACGAGCTGAGCTTCAACCCGGTTGGTCCGGTCTTCCCAGGGACCGGCAAGCTCAATCCCTTCTCCGTGCCCGCCATCCGCGAGGCCATGAACTGGCTGGTGGATCGCGAGTTCATCGCCCAGGAGCTTTACGGCGGCATGGCCGTCCCGCGGTGGGTGCCCTTCAACAAGGCCTCCAACGACTACGCCAAGCTGGCCGACGTGGTGCGGAAGGTTGAGCTGACGTACGCCCACGACAAGGAGAGGGCCACCGCCGTCATCTCGGCGGAGATGGAGAAGCTGGGCGCCGAGCTGGTAGGCGGCAAGTGGCACTACCAGGGCGAGCCGGTGGAGATCATCCTCCTCATCCGCACGGAGGACACCCGGCTCCAGATCGGCGACTACGTGGCTACCCTGCTGGAGGACATCGGCTTCACCACGGTGCGTGACTACAAGAAGGCGGCCGAGGCCTCGCCCATCTGGATGGGCGGCGATCCGGCCGCTGGCCTGTTCCACATCTACACCGGCGGCTGGATCACCACTGTGATTCCGCGCGACCTGGGTGGCAACTTCGCCTACTTCTACACCGACATGGGCCTGGCCCGGCCACTGTGGCAGGCTTACGTGAACGATCCCGAGTTCTACGAGCTGGCCGAGCGACTGGACAACAACGACTTCAAGACCCTGGATGAGCGCCGGGAGATGATGGGCCGGACCCTGGAGCTGGCGCTGAAAGAGTCGCAGCGTGTCTGGCTGACTGACCGCGCCGGCATGTCGCCGCGGCGGGCGGAAGTCGTCGTCGCTGCCGACCTGTATGCTGGCGTGTACGGCTCGTGGATCTGGCCCTACACCCTGCGGCGGGAAGGCGAGGTCGGCGGCTCGATGAAGATCGCCATGCCCAGCATCCTGACCGCGCCGTGGAACCCGGTTGACGGCAGTAACTGGGTCTACGATCACTTCTTCTACCGAGGCACTGGCGACACCGCCGTGCTCCCCGATCCCCACACCGGGCTGCGCTGGCCACAGCGAGTGGAGCGGGCCGAGGTCTTCGTCCAGGAGGGTCTGCCCGTCGGCCGAACCCTCGACTGGGTGAGCCTGGAGTTCGTCCCCAAGATCACCGTGCCGGCGGATGCCTGGGCGGATTGGGACGCAGCCGAGCAGCGGTTCATCACCGTGGGTGAGCTGCACCCCGAGGGGCAGACCGCCCTGATGCGGGTCGTCGTCCACTATCCGGCCGACCTCTACGACACGGTCAAGTGGCACGACGGCAGCCCCTTCTCCGTGGGCGACGTGGTGATGTTCATGATCCTCGGAATCAATGGCCATGGGTTCGACCGGCCCAAGGAGGAGAGCGCCATCTACGACGAGGCCACGGTGCCTGCCTTCAAATCGTTCATGGGGCACTTCAAGGGGGTGCGCATTCTCTCGACCAATCCGCTGGTCATCGAAAGCTATACGGACGCCTTCGACCTGGACGCCGAGGTGAGTGCGGGTGGCCTGGTTGGGGTGTGGTCCTGGTGGCCGTATTACCAGCGCGGGCAGGGTGCCTGGCACACCATGGCCCTGGGCGTCCTGGCCGACGGGAAGGGCGAGGCGGTCTTCTCGGAGTCTAAGGCTACCAAGCTCGAGGTGGAGCAGATGAGCTACGTCTCGGGGCCGACCCTGGCGATCCTGAAGGCGCAACTGGACGAGGCCAAGGCGGAGGGATACATCCCCTACGGGCCGACCCTGGGCCAGTTCGTCACCGAGAAGGAAGCCACCACCCGGTACGCGAACCTGGCGGAGTGGCACCGCACGCGCGGTCACTTCTGGATCGGCAGCGGGGTCTTCTACCTGGAGCGGGCCTTCCCGGTGGAGGGCATGGTCGTCATGAGCCGCAACCCTGATTACCCCGATTCGGCCGATAAGTGGGAGCGCTTCGCTGCGGCGGCCCTCGCCGAGGTGGAGGTGGACGGTCCGGCCCGTGTGTCCATCGGCGCCGAGGCCACCTACGACGTGTTCGTCACCTTTGAGGGCGAGCCCTACCCGGTCGCCGACATTGACGAAGTCAGGTTCCTGGTGTTCGATGCCGCGGGCGAGCTGGTCCACGTTGGGGAGGCCAAGGCCGTGGCCGATGGTCACTGGCAGGCCGTGGTTGGTGCCGACGTGAGCGGCAAGCTGGCGGCGGGTTCGAACCGACTGGAGGTGATCGTCATATCGAAGCGGGTGGCCTTGCCGAGCTTCGATTCTACCCTGTTCGTGACGGCCCCGTAGGCGGGCAGCGCCCGAGTTTCCGACGGTCGCTCGGAGGGGCACCGGGCCTGGTGTCCCTCCGAGAATCGGGTGCCCTGGTAGATTCGTCTTTCGCTCAAGCTACGTGATACAACAGGGGCGAGGCGCCGCCTCGCCCCTGTTTAGTACCTAGAGAAGAATCATGGTTGAGACAACCTTGCCTTTGATGGAGACCGACGAAGCGGCTGTGACAGGGACAACCACCGCCAATACCCTGGTTAGAGTCGCCAAATACACGATCGTCAAGACGGTTGCGCTCTTCGTCACCATTGTCGTCGGCGTGTACCTGACCATCCTCATTGCCAATATGGGTGGACACGTGGATAAAATCCGGCGGGCCCAGATCCGCGAAGGGCTGGCTGTTACCATTGGCCTGGATCCGGCCTATCGGCACCTGACTTCAGCGGAGCGGAACCAACTAATAGAAGAGATGGCCATCGTTGAGGAAGTGCGACTGGGCCTGGACAGGCCGTTCATCGTGCGCACCTTCGGCTTCCTGACCAATGCCCTCACTCTCAACCTGGGACGTGCCGAGCAACTGACCAGCGATACTGGCTCGAAGCTGGTTCGGCTCATCCTCCTGGAACGCCTGCCGCCGACCCTGCTGCTGTTTGCCACCGCGAATATGTTCCTCTTCTTCATGAGCGTCTTTCTGGCGCTCTCCCTCTCACGCAGGTATGGTAGCCTGCTGGACAGGGCCGTCGTCGCCCTGGCCCCTACGTCAGCCGCGCCGGGCTGGTTCTACGGCATTTTCCTGATCCTGATCTTCGCCTCGCTGCTGGGTGTATTGCCCTTTGGCGGAATGGTCGGCGCGCCACCGCCTGCTGAGCCTCTGCCGTATGCCCTCAGCCTGCTCAAACATCTGATCTTGCCTGTGACGGCCATCGTCATCAGCGCAGTCTTTCTGACCATCTACACCTGGCGCACGTTCTTCCTCATTTATTCCAGCGAAGACTACGTGGAGATGGCCAAGGCCAAGGGTCTCTCCTCCAGCATGATCGAGCAGCGCTACATCCTGAGGCCAACCTTGCCCACGATCATCACCAGCTTTGCTCTCACCCTGATCGCCCTCTGGACCGGGGCCATCATCCTGGAGACGGTCTTCAACTGGCCGGGGCTCGGCCGGCTGCTGTTTCGGGCCATCGGTCTCTACGATACCCCGGTGATCGTGGGCGTCACTGTCATCTACGCTTACCTGCTGGGGATCACCGTCTTTCTGCTGGATATCATCTACGCCCTGATTGACCCCCGCGTGCGAGTTGGCGAGGGAGGCAGAAGAGTATGACCAGGCTACAGCGTGTGTTCCGCGACCTGGCCCGGTACCCCTCGGCCATCGTCGGCCTGGTGATTATCGCCGGGCTGCTTATCGTGGCCGTTTACGCCGTGATCTCCATACCCTACAGCGAGGCCATCCGGCTCTGGCGTGGGGGTGACGAGGTGGTGCGTGAAAACCCACGCAACGCCCGCCCGGTATGGGCCAACCTGTTTTCGCGGGCCGAGCTTCCCAGGACCATCGTCCTCAGCAGTCGGGATGGCTCCGCGGAGAAGAGCACCGAGGTCTTGCCGGGGGCAAAAGACGTGACCATCACGTTCACTTTCGATTTCCCCTACGATGACTTCCCGCAGGAGATCATCGTCTTCTTCACCGCCCAATATGCAGCAAGACAGCCACACGTGGAGATGGCCTGGTTGACGCCTGATGGCCGCAGCATCCGCGTCGGCGATATCTCGCCCCGCTGGTCCGATGCCTTCCGTTTCGCTCTGGATACCCGTCTGGTGCGCCGGCTCGGAGGGCAGGTACCCCAGGTGGCGCTGTTCGCCAATCCTGATCCCCCCCCTGCGAGGGGTGGGCAGGAGGGGGTGCCCGTTCCTCTGAAGGGCACTTACCAGCTCCAGGTCAGTGGCCTGGTGTTCGAGGAGGAGGGTGACGTGGACGCCCAGTTGGTGGTGTACGGTCAGGTGCACGGCCTGGGTGGCACCGACCACCGCCGCCGGGACCTGATGGTGGCCTTGCTGTGGGGCACGCCCGTCGCCCTGGCCTTCGGCCTCCTGGCCGCCCTCGGCAGCACCGTCACGACCATGGTCATCGCCGCCATTGGGGTGTGGTTTGGCGGGGCGGTTGACGCCACCATCCAGCGGATCACGGAGGTCAACCTTATCTTGCCTGTACTGCCCATCCTGATCATGGTGGGCACGCTCTATTCGCGCAGCATCTGGATCATCCTGGGGTTGGTCATCCTCCTGAGCATCTTTGGCTCCAGCATCAAGACGTTCCGCGCCATCTTTCTCCAGGTCAAGGAATCGCCGTACATCGAAGCCGCCCAGGCTTATGGTGCTGGGAACTGGCGCGTCATTCTTCACTACCTGGTGCCGCGCATCGTCCCCCTGTTGGTGCCGCAGCTCGTCGTCCTGGTCCCCACCTTCGTTTTCCTGGAGGCCTCGTTGGCCGTTCTGGGCCTGGGCGACCCCGTCCTTCCCACCTGGGGCAAGGTGATCAACGATGCGAACTCGCAAGGCGCCCTGTTTAATCGCTATTACTACTGGGTGCTGGAACCGGCCGCGCTCCTGATGCTGACCGGACTGGGTTTCACCATGGTCGGTTTTGCTTTGGACCGTATCTTCAACCCCAGACTGAGGGATTTGTAACGACGATGCAGCAAAATCATGCGTTATTACGTGTCGAAGACCTGGTGCTGTACTTCCGCACCACCCAAGGGGCTGTTCAGGCGGTGGATGGCGTGACCTTCGATCTCGGTTACAGAGAAGCCGTGGTGATCGTCGGCGAATCGGGCTGTGGAAAGACCTCGCTGGCCAAGGCTATCCTGCGGCTCCTCCCCCGCAACGTGGATGCCTACTCCGGCCACGTCTATCTGGACGGTACGGACGTGATGAGTCTGGGGGATGAGGAGTTCCGACGGCAGGTCAGGTGGGTCAAGATGTCGCTGGTACCACAGGCGGCCATGAACTCTCTGAATCCGGTCCTCAAAGTGGGGGATCAGGTGGCCGAGCCCATGATGGTACATTCCGCGGTGAAAAAGGATAAGGCGCTGACTCAGGCCCGCACCATGTTTCAGCGCGTCGGGGTGCCGGTTGACTTTCTGAACCGCTATGCGTTTGAGTTGAGCGGCGGCATGCGACAGCGGGTGGCCATTGCCATGGCCCTGACTACCGTGCCGGACCTGGTCATCCTCGACGAGCCGACCTCCGCGCTGGATGTGCTGACCCAGGCGAACATCTTTAACTTGCTCAAACGCATCAAGCAGGATTTGGAGATAAGTTTCATTCTCATCACCCACGACATCGCCACCTCCAGCGAGCTGGCAGACCGCGTGGCCGTGATGTACGCCGGCCAGATCGTGGAGGTGAGCGACGCGTATCGGTTTTTCACCGAACCCCTCCATCCATACTCACAGAAGCTCATGGCCAGCGTACCGAGGCTGAGAGGCGACCAGGAGCCTGAGTTCATCACCGGCCAACCACCGAGCCTCATTGATCTTCCGCCGGGCTGTCGGTTTGCACCGCGTTGTCCCTCGCGCTTTGAACAGTGCAAAGAAGACCCCCCTATGGTGGAGGCGCACAGGCATCAAGTCAAATGCTGGTTGTATGCGTGAGGACAAACGTGAAACGTGAAACGTGAAACGTGAAACGTGGAAAGTAAGGACTACCCTCGCGGTTGCTAGGAGTATAACATGCCTGTCGAAGTGAAAAATGAGGTGCTGCTATCAATTCAGAACTTGCACGTGTGGTTCGAGCTGAGGCGGTGGGGGTTTGGACACGCGGGATACGTGCAGGCGGTGGATGGCGTGAGCTTCGACCTGCGTCAGGGAGAGGCGATTGGCATCGTCGGCGAAAGTGGCTGCGGGAAAACCACCCTGATGAAGACCATTCTGGGGCTGTGCCAGCCCACCAGGGGCGAAATCTCGTTTAAGGGCATCGAGCTCAGCACAAAGGGGAGCCGCGAGATGAAATTCTATCGCTCCCAGGTGGGCTACGTCCAGCAGGACCCCTACGGCGCGTTGCCTCCCTTCATGAACGTCCGGCGCATCCTGGAAGAACCCATGATCATCAACGGGATGAAAAGCCAAGCGGAACGAGAGCAACGCATCCGCAGTGTATTGGAAGAGGTCAAAATGACCCCTGTCGAGAACTTTGTGACCAAGTTTCCTCACATGCTCAGTGGTGGTCAGCAGCAACGGGTAGTTATCGCCCGCGCCATGATCCTGGAGCCGAAGCTCATCGTAGCTGACGAGCCAGTTTCCATGCTCGACGCTTCGGTGCGGGTGGAGATTCTTAGGCTTTTACGGAGATTGCGGTAATTATCGCCCGCGCCATGATCCTGGAGCCGAAGCTCATCGTAGCTGACGAGCCGGTGTCCATGCTCGACGCTTCGGTGCGGGTGGAGATTCTCAAACTTCTGCGAGGATTGCAAGCCTCCCACGACCTGGCGGTCATCTATATCACCCACGACCTCTCCACCGTTCGCTACTTTTCGGAACGTATCTTCGTCATGTACGCGGGCAAGCTGGTAGAGAAAGCAAAGGTTAACGAACTTCTGCGCGATCCTCGCCATCCCTATACCCATGCCCTGCTGACGGCAACCTCTGACCCGGATGCAGAGAATGCCGCCACCTTCAAGGACGTGCCGCCCGGAGAACCCCCCAGCCTGATCAATCCCCCGCTGGGATGCCGCTTCCACCCCCGCTGTCACCACGTGATAGAACGCTTGTGTGACGTGAAAGAGCCACCGGATTTTGAGGTGGAGCCTGAACACTTTACAGCTTGTTGGCTTTACAGATGATACCCATGCATCCTAAGAAAATCATCGCCCTCGCCTTTGTCCTGGTTCTGTTCGGTTTTCTCGCCCCCTTGCTGATGGTCCTCAAGGTCATCGAAACCAGTTTTGCCTTGAGCTTCCTCTCCCACGTTGCTTCGGTCAGCGGCCTGCTCCTGGGTATCATCGGGGCTGCCTGGTACAGCCGTCGGGGCAGGAGCTGATTTGCCCTAACAACCAAACCAAGACCGAGAGAGACGTAACGTCCATGTCAGAAGACCCCCGCCTCTTAGAAGAGATGGTCGGCTGGCTTTTGGCCGAACAAGGGCTGACCATCGCCGTGGCCGAATCCTGCACCGGCGGCCTGATCGCCCACCAGTTGACCAACGTGCCGGGAAGCTCGACCTATTTCGTCGGCGGCGTGGTGGCGTATTCAAACGAGGTCAAGGAACGAGTGCTGGGAGTATCGGGCGAAACCCTCTCAGCGTACGGGGCAGTCAGCGAGGAGTGTGCGCGGGAGATGGCTCGCGGTGTGCGCCGCCTTCTTGGCACCGACGTAGCTCTCTCGTCCACCGGCATCGCCGGCCCCACCGGGGGCACGCCCGAGAAGCCGGTGGGCCTGGTCTACGTGGCCCTGGCTGCCCAGGACCTCGAGCGCTGCGAGCGACGTCTGTGGCAGGGAGATCGCTTGCAGAACAAACAGCAAACCTCCCAGGCCGCCCTGGAGATGCTGTGCCAGTATCTGAAAGCGAGGCGGCCATGAAATTCGTAGACCTCCCCACCGCATCGCCATTCGCTATTCGCTATTCGCCATTCGCCATTCGCCATTCGCCATTCGCTCATTGCATTCACCTGGCAAGAGCGAGAGGTGCGCATCTCTCTTCGCCTCTACCTTCTCCGTGAACCGCTCCAGCTCAATGATCACCCGCCTGTGTTCCCCCTCGCCGATTCTCTCCACCTCATCGTCCGCCTGCACGCGGAAGGTGAGCTCGCGGCCCTGGATGGCGACCAGCTCCGCCTGAGCTCGGACCATCATGCCCAGCGGGGTGGCCGCCAGGTGACGGACGTCCACCGCCACGCCCACGGTGCGGCGTCCCTCGGGCAGCAGGTGATCAACGGCAGCCACGGCTGCTTTTTCCATCAGCCTGATCATCTCTGGCGTGGCCAGCACGGCCACGTTCCCGCTCCCCAGGTGTCCGGCTGTATTTTCCTCGTGCACCACCATCTCACTCTGACCTACCAGGCCAGGTACGATTTCCTCCACCCTCCAACCTCCAATATCCAAATATCTAATATCCAATCACCGCCCCGTGATGCTGACTGGTTCCAGCAACAGCCTGTCGGCCACAGGCTGCCCCTCTTCGAAGACGGCGAAACGCTGCATGTCGGCGCGGGAGTAGACCCCGATCTCCACTTGATATTGGCCCGCTGGGATGGCGGGGGGCAGGGGAAAATGATGCACCTGGGCGAAGATGTCGCCGGCCTCCCAACCGGCGGTGGCGACGCTCAGGATGTCCCTCAGGATGTCCCTCCCTGCCCAGACGGTGCTCTGGCTGTCCAACAGATGGACGAAGATGGCCAGCGGCAAGGGCGAGGCGACGTCCTGCAGGACTCGCCAGTAGCTTGTCAGATGGACCCATTCCCCCGCAGATAGCGTGTCGTCGGCCAATTCGTAGCCTAGAAGCTCCAATCGGTGGTTGAAATCCACCGGGAAGGCGACGGGATGGCGCAGCCCGTGGGGGTCGCCGGGGAGGAACTGGACCTCTGGGCTCCAAACCGCGAGGGAACTGCTCCGCAGCACTTCGATCTTGGCCTGGAGCACCTCTCTGGCCTCCAGCTCGTAAGCAGTAAAGGCCAGTTCGCCATCGGGGAAGCGCCTTTCCTCCACCAGACGGGCACGCTGGAAAAACTCCTCTTGCAGCCCTGGATGGAGAGGGGTGGAGGCAGGGAAGATGTAAAGGGCTCTCTGGCCTCCATCTGGAAAGACTAAGCCGTAGGGGCCATCGTACCATTTGACCTTGCGTTGTTTCTTCAGCGTGAAATCGAAGATGAAGGGATCCAGGTCGTGGGGGCTGGAGGAGGAGATGCAGACCGGGCCAGCGATGTCGCTGTCGTCGAGATAATGAGCCGCCTCGGTCAGGTCGGTCTGGTAGACGAAGCGCACTTCGGGGTGCTGCGCCCAAACGGTGAAGTAGTCGCGATAGGTCCACCAGGCGTTGCCGGCCAGGAGGAGCAGCAAGGCGGCGGCCAGGCCATAGACCGCCTTCTTACTGAATCGCTCGACGAGCCAGCGCCAGGCGGCCTCGACGGCCAGGGCGGGGAAGACGTAGACCACGGGCAAGGCGCCGCTGGCTCGCAGGAAAGAAGGAGCGCAGTCGGTGATCATGCTGGGCACCAGGGCCAGGGGCAGCCAGAGCAGCAGGAAAGCGTATCGTGGCCGCCGCCAGCGGAGCAGAACCAGGGCCAGGCCCAGGTAGAACAGGGCGCCGCCGAGGGGCTCGAAGACGGGCCGTCCCGCCAGGTTGTAGCGCCAGACGGGATCGCCCCGCAAGGTGAACATCTTCAGGGTGTCCAGGGTGAATCGTATGACCAGGCGGGGATCGCCCTGGGCCAGCATAGCCAGGGGCTGGCTGAGCTGCTGCACGCGCACGTCGGCCCGCGGATGAGTCCAGATGGCTACCCCTATGGGCACAGCGACGAGAGCGGCGAGGGCAAAGAAGAGCAAAATGCCTTTCCATCGCTCTAACAGCAGGAGGCGGTTAAACAACGCCAGGTAAACCATAAAGACGACGAAGACCACGGGGATCATCCGACTGGCAGGGTAGGTGTAGAGGGTTCCTCCCAGGAAGACCCCGGCCAGGCCAAAGCAGATCCACTCCCACTTCCGCTTGCATCCTGCATCCTGCTTCTTGCACAGTCCCGCCCAGAAGAAATAAGCGGTAGCAGCGGCCAGGGGCGGCAGGCTGGCCGCCCGCAGCCCCACCCGGCTCACGAACACCGGCCAGAAGGAGACGGCCAGGCCAGCGCTCGTCAGCAGGGCCACCCGATAGCCGAAAGCCTTTCGCGCCAGCAGGTAGGTGAAGATGATGGTGGCCAGACCACACAGCACGGCGGCCAGGCGGATGCCCAGGTAGTTAGTGCCGAACAGGGCGATGGTGCCGGCCACCAGGTAGACGAACAGTGGCTCGTTGCCGGCGTTGGATTCAAAGTAGATGAGGTGATTACCTTGCAGCACTACAGAGGCATCGTGGCCGTGGAAGACCTCGTCGTGCTGAAGGCCCGGCGGTGCTGCCTCCAGGCGATAGAGTCGAAAGAAGGCTGCTACGAGGAGGATCGCCACCGACAGAACGATCTCCCCTCGTCCTGGTGAGTAGGACTCCCCAACGCCCCGAACAAGTTCGGGACTCCGACGCTTCGGATCGTTTACTCCAACCTCCAACCTCTAACCTCCAACTTCCAGCCCCAAAATCGCCAGCAGGAGCTCAGCGCATTTGACCAGGTCAGCCACCGCGATGCGTTCCTCGGTCGTGTGCACCTTCTCCATACCCGTGCTGACGTTGATGGCCGTTATGCCCCCGGCGTTGAGGATGTTGGCGTCGCTCCCCCCGCCGCTGGGCACCAGAGCTGGCGTCAGGCCCAGGTTTCTGGCTGCGGCCATGGCCCTGCGCACGATGCCTTCCTCCTCGCTGAGCTTAAAGGTGGAATAGGAGCGCTCCACGTCTAAGTCCACCGTAGCCCCGTGTCGCGTTGCTGCCTTCTCCAAGGCTTCGGTCATGGCCTGGACCTGGGCCTCCAGCTTCCTCTCGTCGTGGCTGCGGGCCTCGCCTGCTATCTCGACCCGGTCGGGGACGATGTTGGTCGCCGTGCCGCCCTGGATGCGTCCGACGTTGGCCGTAGTCTCCTCGTCAATCCGCCCCAGGGGCATGGCGGCGATGGCCTCGGACGCCACCACGATGGCGTTGATGCCCTTCTCTGGCTCGCCGCCGGCGTGGGCGGCCTTGCCGTGCACGACGGCCCCGATCTTATCATGGGAGGGGGCGGAGACGACGACGGTGCCGATTTCGCCTCCGCTATCGAGGACGATGCCCTCCCCGGCGCGAAGGGTGGTCAAATCCAGCCCCTTGGCACCCGTCAGCCCCTGTTCCTCGCTCACCGTCAGGGCCACTTCCAGGGGCGGGTGGGGTAAATCCTGCTCCACCAATACCCGCAGGACCTCCAGGATGACCACCACGCCCGATTTGTCGTCGGCGCCCAGGATGGTGGTGCCATCGCTGGTGATGATCCCATCCTTGAGAGCGGGCTTCACCCCCCGCCCCGGCCCGACGGTGTCCATGTGCGCGCTGAGGAGGATGGGCGGCCCTACCCCTGCCAGGCGGGCGATGACGTTGCCCGTGGCGTCGCGTTCGACGGTCAGGCCCAGACTTCTCAACTCAGCCATCAGGTGCCGTGCTATCTCTGCCTCCTGGCCGCTGGGGCTGTCAATCTGAACCAGCTTCAGGAAAGTTGAAACCAGTCTATCGCGGTTGATCATTCTCTGCATCCTCCGTTTTCGATTCCTCCACCCGTCTTATCTCGAAGACCACGGGATTGGAAGCATCGGGGCAGGCGTGGGTAGCCACGTCTTTGTCTTCCAGCCAGGGGAACTCGGCCCCGTAGCGCATGGCGAACACCTTGGGCAGGAAGCTGTAGAGCGCGCTGAGGCAGACTCGCCCCTGCACCGTCTGGCCGTCGAACACGACCTGGTCCCCCACTCGATGGCCGAAACCGCAGTGTCCCTTCACCGATTGAACGGTGGCTATGACCTTGTAAACTTTGTTCATTTTACCTCCTCCTTCGATTGGTGAGGGCAACCGCAAGGTTGGTGAGGGCAACCGCAAGGGTTGCCCCTACAGTCGCCCTTACGCGGCCGACACGCGAGGCAGCTCCTCCGGCTCGTCCATCTCGCCGGTCATGTAGACGTAGGTGGTTCCTTCCCGGTTGCTGAAGGCCGCGTGGTGGCCGTCCTTGTCCAGGGCCACAATGCTCAGCGCTCCCTGGTAGAGGTCGGCCAGGGCGTGGAAATCCTCCATAGCCTGGCGTCCGGCTTCCTCCAGAGACAGCCCCATCTTCAGGTAGAGGACCACGCTGTGGGCTGTGCCGGTCAGGATGGCCATCTCGCCCAGGCCGGTGCAGGCGGCAGCGCCGTAGCGGTTGTCGGCGTAGTTGCCAGCTCCGATGAGGGGCGAATCGCCCACCCGGCCTGGGTACTTCCAACCCTGGCCGCTGGTGCTCACCCCGGCGCAGATGTTACCGTCGGCGTCCTGGGCCAGGAAGTTGACCGTGCCCCCGCCCCGCCGTGACTCTCGCACCCGTTGCACCCACTGGCGCAAGGCCGGCTCTCCCTCCAGATTCGCCAGCACTGTCTCTGGCATCGCCTTGCGCAACTGCTCTTCCCAAGTCTGCCTGGCCTTCTCGGTCAATAGCTCACGCCGCTCGAATCCCATCTCGGCGGCGAAACGCTCGGCGCCGGGACCGGCGAGCAGGACGTGGGGCAGTTCCTCCATCACCTTGCGGGCGATGGAGATGGGGTGCTCGTAGCCCCGCAGCGCGGCCACCGCGCCGGCGGCCAGGGTCCGCCCATCCATGATGCTGGCATCCAGCTCCACTTCGCCCAGCAGGTTGGGAATCCCTCCCAGCCCGACAGTGGTATCTTCGGGGTTGCTCTCCACCAGGCGAATGCCGGCTTCTACGGCGTCAATGGCCGTGCCGCCACCTCTCAGCACCTCCATCGCCGCCCAGATCCCCACCTTGCCGTTGGTGCTGGCTACGATTATCATTTGTCCCCTCCTGCGATTAGAAGTTGGAAGTTGGAGGTTAGAAGTTGGAGGTTGTGCGCTGCCTTCGCCCGGTGGCTGATCCTGTTCTTGGTCTCCGGCGGCAGCTCGGCCATGGTCATCCCGTGTTCTGGAAAATAGAAGACGGGGTCGTAGCCGAAGCCGTGCTCTCCCTGGGGCGCGAAAGCGATGATTCCCTCACAGGTGCCCTCGGCGGTGTGAACCTGCCCCGCTGGCGTGGCCACGGCGATGACGCAGCGGAAGCGTGCCGTTCGCTCCTCCCAGGGCACCCCTGGCAGCTTCTCCAGAAGCAGGCGATAGCGCTCCTCGTCGCTGGCCCCGTTGCCGGCGTAGCGGGCCGAGTGGATCCCCGGCTCGCCGCCCAGGGCATCCACCTCCAGTCCTGAGTCGTCGGCCAGGGTCAGGAGGCCGCTGGCCCTGGCGTAAGCGGCGGCCTTCAGTCTGGCGTTCTCGGCGAAGCTCTCCCCCGTTTCGGTCACTTCGATGTCCAGGCCCTCCTGGGCGGGGTAAGTCAGCTCCAGGGGCAGGCCGGCCAGCAGTGCCTGGTATTCTTTTACCTTGCCGGGGTTATGGGTGGCTATCAGCAGTTTCATCATCCTGGTTGACAAATCTCTCCAAGCGTAGTATATTTACAGCGTACAGTGACTACTCAGGCTGTCATTGCGAGGAGGCGGTTTTTGCCGACGAAGCAATCCCCGAGCCACGAGCAGGAGATTGCTTCGCAAAAACCGCTACCCAGAAACTTCCACCTGTCATTGCGAGCGAAGCGAAGCAATCCCCTACGTCGCAAGCTGGAGATTGCTTCAGGCGCAAACCCCGCGCCTTCGCAATGACAGGATGGGCGGTGGTTTCTGTCCCCTACGGATGGCGCGATGCGTCATGGAAAACTCGCAATGACAACAGTGGCTGAGCAGTTACAGCGTCCAAATTATCTCCAAGGAGGAACTAGCCGTGTCTGTGTTCAAGAGAAACAAATTCAAGCCTCCCCCGCCGGGCCAGGTGGAGACGGTGATCGGCCCCACCACCAATTTCAATGGCACCGTCCAGAACGACGGTGGGCTGCGTGTTGACGGCGTCTTCGAGGGCTCGGTGGAGACGGGCGGCAACTTTATCGTCGGTGAAGAGGCCAGGGTCATGGCCGACGTCGTCGCCTACAACGTTTCGGTGGCGGGGGCGGTCAAAGGCAACGTCAAGGCCAATCGGGTGGAGATCCTGTCCACCGGCCGCGTCTGGGGCGACATCACCGTGAAATCCTTCCTGGTTGATGAGGGAGGTTTCGTCCGTGGTGAGATCATCATGGAGGGTGCCGAGTTCAAGCCTCCTCTCACAAAGGCCCCTAAGCCAACACCAGAAACCGCCGATGTCGAGAAAGACGAGAGCGTTTGAATCCTAACTGGACATTGGCGATTTTGTTCGTAGTGACGACTTGAGTCGTCCGTAACAGGACCAGGGCGACTGAAGTCGCCACTACGAACCCCATATTGTGGCTCGCCGTCTGTCATGCCCAGATATAGGGAAGGCGGGCTACGAGCCCAATCGAGAAAGCCTGGGGCTAAACCGTTCGGCTGAGCTCACGGCGAAGCCCCCAGGCCGAGAGAACGAAGCCCTGCGGGCTATAATTTAGCCCCGACGGGGCTTTGTTTTTTTAAGCGCGGGGATTCATTCCCGCGCCCTCTTTTACCTGGCCAGCCGAGGCCCAGAGCGGCCACGTAGCCGAACCCTCCCAGGTACAGGAGCAAGAAGGGCACCGCGTAGTGGTCGCCTTTGGCCAAAGCCGCGATCACGGCGATCAGGGAATATAGGCCCAGGAGAGCCTCGCCCAACGTCATCCAGTTGAGGGGCAAGGCGTAGCGGCTCTCGGCCCAGTGGTCGGTGCGCTGTTCCAGGCCGAACTTGGGCGTGCGTTGGAAACGGTTGGGCCGTCTGGTCAGGGCCTCGCCAACGGCCAGAGCGTTGTTCAAAGCTATCCCTGTGCCCAGCAGAGCCAGGAAGGGAAAATAGGCCAGCCTCCGACGCCAGTCAGGATAGATGTCCCACTGGGAGAGGGCGAAAAGCAGGGGTGGTCCCAGGCTGCCCAGGCCGAGATAAAATAGCGGAAGGCGCACCATGCCTTGCCCAAGCAGCAGAGGCAGGGTCATGAGCAGCAGGATCAGCATCAGCGGGTGGATCAGGTAGTTGCTCAAATGGAACAGCCCTTGCAGGCGCACAAAGGTCGGCCGTCGTACTCTCACCAGGGCACGCCAGTGTTTCAGGAGGCACTGGATGGAGCCTTTGGCCCAGCGAAACTGCTGGCGCTTGAAGGCGTTGATCTGCGGTGGGATCTCGGCCGGGGAGACCACGTTGGGCAGATAGAGAGACTCCCAACCGGCGAGCTGGGCGCGGTAGCTCAGGTCCAAGTCCTCGGACAGGGTATCGCCCTGCCAGCCCCCTGCTTCCTGGATGCAGATCTTTCGCCACACACCCGAGGCGCCGTTGAAGTTCATGAGGAGTCCTGACCGCTGGCGGGCCGTCTGTTCCACCACGAAGTGGCCGTCCAGGGCCAGGGCCTGGGCCCTGGTCAGGGGTGAGTAGTCGGCGTTGAGGTGGCCCCAGCGGGCCTGGACCAGCCCCAGGCGGGGGTGGTCCTGAAAGCAGGGGATGATCCGCGGCAGGAAATCCGTCTTCGGCACGAAGTCGGCGTCGAAGATAGCGATGAACTCCCCCCTGGCCGTTTCCAGGCCTCGTTGCAGCGCCCCGGCCTTGAAGCCTGTCCGTTCCGGGCGGTGG
>Ga0194125_10004481_pt1 | contig 21746 bp, 13 predicted proteins | sample TA2KigC250mmetaG_FD_148626 | JGI IMG/M metagenome (GOLD analysis project Ga0194125, IMG submission 148626) | Freshwater microbial communities from Lake Tanganyika, Tanzania - TA2015034 Kigoma Deep Cast 250m | ecosystem: Environmental > Aquatic > Freshwater > Lake | place: Tanzania: Lake...
ACCTCCTTGGAGTCCGACCCTGATGTACCCAGTACGACGACACCACCGATGACTCGAAAACCCCCATTCCTCGGCACTTCTCCGGGTTTGGGGGGACGGAACTTCGGGCTAGGCGCAAGCGAGTTCGAGGCTCAGCGAAGGACGACCTCCGTCTGCTGGGGGAACCGCCCCTCCGCCCAGACCACCAGCCCTTGCTCCTCCTGCCCGGTCACCACGCGCTTGCTCCCCTCAACGGAAGCCTCGGCGGCGCCCTGCCACCCCTCGATGATGAAGGCCGGGTTCACGATCGGCGTGCCGTCCTCGGGCACGAGGGCAAGGCGCAGCGTCCGTGCGCCCTCGGTGGGGCGGATGAGGTAGGCGCGCTCAATCTGGCTGTACTCGGCGGAGGCGACGCCTTCGCCGGGCTCGATGCGGCCGGGCTTCAGCCAGCAGCGGGCGGCGTCGAGGGCCTGTTGGTCGGAAGTGCAGACGCCGATGAGCCAGAGGAAGTCGTGCTCGGGGGAATCCGGGGACACGATCCCAATCCGAGACGGCGCGGATTGGGTCATGTCCCCGGATTCCCCAATGCGGGACGGCGCGGATTGGGTCATGTCCCCGAATTCCTCGCGGATCGGGTCGCTGACGAGGTTGGCGAGGTTGCTGTGGGTCGGGCGGGCGAAGTCGGCGGGATCGGTGAGCCAGCTCGTGAGCATTCCGCGCGTCACCGGCCAGTGCGGGTAGCTGTTGAAGAGGTCGGGCTTGTCGACGTAGGGATCGGCCCAGACCTTCACCTGCGAGGGCGCGTCGGCTGTCACCATGAAGGGGTACGGGCCGTTGCCGAGGCGGATGATCGAGATCACCTGCGGCCAGCCGGAGAGCGAGAACCCGGGCTTCGGCCACACGGGGGCCTGGCGCTCGCCGGTGGGGCTGACGAAGGTGATGGCCTGGGGATCGAGGGCCTGCGAGGGCCAGCGCCCCGGCCGGTTGATCACGATGAACTCCTGGGTCTCGTGCCAGCCGCTCGTGTAGAACCCGCGCAGGAACCGCGTGCCGATGCCATCCGGGTAGAAGGTGAATGTCTCCTCGGCGTGCTCGTCGCGGATGATCTTCGTCTCGAAGTCGGTCAGGGCGTAGCTCCACTTCACAACCGCCCGCGCCGGTGTGGTACCGACGATCTCGGCCTTCGAGTAGCGGCAGTCCTTGTCCATGATCGGCTCGACGCAATCGACCGCGCCGTAGAAGTACGGCTCAGCCTCCAGCCACTCATAGCACAGCCACGCCTCGGGGAACGCCCAGCAGCCCACGTAGCTGGTCCCGCGCCAGAACACGAAGCGCGCGTCTGAGCCGGGGAAGCTGACGACCACATCCCGCTTGTGGCTAGTGCCCCAGAGCTCGTACCACGAACGCTCGGTGTCGCCGTCCTTCACGGGGAGGGCATAGGCGAGATCTGCTTCACGAGCGCCGAAGGTGACCTGTGGCGCAGCGCCGAGCAGGTGGACGGTCAGCCGCCGCTCAGCGAGGGTCGCGCGCCCCGCCACTACTCGGACAATGAGGTCCGCCTGCGCCCAGCGCCAGTTGGCGGAGGCAAGGTTCAGCTGGCGTCGGCCGCGGACAGGCTCTCGGCAGAGGGCTCGCGGTGCCTCGTTCGGTGGTTGCAGGAGGACGACGACCTCGGGGTCGTCGCGGCCGGGATGGCCGGGCCGAACGGCGACCATGAGGCTCAGTGTCTCACCGCGCACGGCGACCAGTTCGGGGTCAGGCAGCAGCGCGTATCCGGCATCGGTCTCGTGGATGGGGCGCGTCGCTACCGGCTCGATGAGCGCCCAGGGCGCGCCTGTCCTCAGGTCCGTGTCAGCCGCGGCAACTCCCATTGTGCCGCCCGATCCGCCGGGCCCTAGCAGGATGAGAGGCTGCCGCTCCGCGCTCCCGATGGGGAGCCAGTACGGCCTCATGCGCTGGTTCGGCCCGATCCAGCGGGGCCAGATCCGCCAGAGCACGTTCTGCGGGCGCTCGACCAGCGAGAGGGAGTACCCCGCGCCCTCCCCCTTGGACTGCGGCCCCCAGGCCTCAACCACGCACAGCCGCTCGATGCCGCTCTCACCGATGCGGAACAGGTCCTTCGGGTGAAGCGCCAGCCCTTGCTCGCCGGCGGGCTCGGGTTCATCCCACCCGCGCTCAGCCTCGGGCCGGGCGTAGTGCGACTTCGGGAGCTTGTCGATGGGGCGGTTGCCGTAGGTGTAGGTGTCCGTGACTTGGGCGGCGACGGGGAGCACGGCGAGAAGGCACAGCAATTCGGCCACCCCCGGTCGGAAGGGCTGCTGGGACGCCACTGCTCACGACGCACGTGCGGCCCGGAAGGTTGCTCTATATGGGAATCCGCGATATCGATTCCGGGGCGCCATGAATGGCGCCCCTACATGGGCGGGCGCGATGAATCGCGCCCCTACACAGGAACGGCCCGGGCGGGAATCGCGGATGCCCACTCTGCGAGCGGCTACTCCAGTCCCCACTTGCCCGTCAGGTAGGCGCGCACCCTGTCGGTCTCGTCCTCGGTCAGCCTCCGGTCGTAGACGACGATCTCGGAGATGAGGCCGGTGAGGTAGGTCTGGTAGTTCGGGGAGAAGCAACCGACGCGGACGGACTTCGCCCAACGGTCGGCGAAGACGGCACTCAGCACGCGCGGCCCGCCCGTCTCCATGCCCGGCACCGTGAGCGCGATCCCGATCTGGTAGTCGAACTCCTTCCCGTCGCTGGCGGTGAAGATGCGCGGGTCGTGGTTCACCTCCGCGCCGGGCTCGGGGTTGCTGACGACGGCGAAGGTGGTCGCAGTGACCTTCTCATGGGAGAGGTCGGGGAGGTCCAGGCGGGTGAACCGGGTCTCGTCGAAGCGCAGGGCGGGTCTGCCGTTGAGCGCGTCGGTGAGGTAGGTAGGGCGATAGGCTTCGTTCGGCTGCAGCGCGTCACGGCTCTGCCCGCTCTTGTCTTTCCAGGCAGTGACCCTCATCTCGGCATCGGTTTCGACGGAGTCCGCATCCGCTGCGTCCAGCCACACGGCCAGGCCCCCGCGGGGCACGCCCACTGTGGCGGCCTCGGCGGGGAACACCAGGAGGCCGGCGTTCGCCACGCGATAGGTCGCGGCGCCGGTGCCGCGCCAGATGGTCCAGGCCTTCTGCGCGGACTTCAGCACGCCGAGGTTGAGTCGGAGGAGAGGCGCGGTCTGAGGCGTGAAGCCGCACGCTGCGAAGGGGATGCGCCACTCGCAGGTCCAGTCGGCCTGGCCGATCGCGGCCTTGTAGGTCACCGCCGCGCCGAGCTTGCCGACGGCCTCCGGCGGCGCGCCGGCGGTCGCGACGCTCTCGAACGTGCCGTCGGGGTAGCCGTAGAGGTTCAGGATGGGGCCGGGCTGCGCGCGGAAGGCGTCCTGGAAGGCGATCTCCATCCCATCGCTCTTGCCCCACTGGTGGCCGCCCTGGGCCAGCGCGCTCGCGTTGGTGACGGGGTTGCGAACCGCGACGTAGAGGGCCAGGTCGTCGTAGCCGATCCAGGCCTCGCTCGCGGGCGCGATGCTGAGGTTGCGGTCCCAGGACTCGTACAGCTTCGTCGCACGACCGGTCCACTCGCCGAGGGCGCCGTCGATGACGGGCGGCTCCGTCAGGCGTGCGGCGACCCAGATCGGGCGCGGGGTCTGGGTGACCGTCGCCGCGTGAGCGTACTTGTCGGCGGGTCGGGAGCGCGGCCGGTTCGTGGGGATGGGCAGCACCATGCGGCCGTCGGCATCGGTGAGCGGCGGGACGCCGATGGCGCTCAGGTCCTGGGGCTCGGAAGCCTTCTCCAGGCGGAGAGAGTCGATCGTGCCGATGGGCTCCAGCAGGGCAGAGCGAACGACGAAGAAGAGCGGTTGCGTGCCGGTCGCAGGCTCAAGCGTCGCGACCATGTCGCGGAAGGTCTCCGGTCCGCCGGTGTGGCGCGGGTAGAACTCGCCGATCTTCTCGCCTTGCGCGCTGCCGACGCGCACCTCCAGTTTGACCTCGTCCTTGGCGAGGGCGATCTGCCCGCGATAACGCTCGAAGCGGAAGTACTCGAACTCACCGACCGGCTTGTCGTCCTCGGCGTGGAAGACGACGAACACGTCGCGCGTGCCCTGCGCGTCCGGCGAGAGCTCGGCGAGCGCCTGGCGGTAGATCTGGATGGCCCCGCCGCGCACGCGGTCGGTCTGCTGCAGCGGAACGCGGGCGACCTCGGGGCCGTCCGCGGCGTCGAGGCGGACCTCGATCCACGCAGGCACCTCCGTGACCTTCCCGTAGATCGCGCGGAAGCGGAGATACCCCTCGCCGAGCGGGACCTGGTTGAAGCGAACCCAGGCGCCGTCCTTCACGTTGCGGATGAAGGTCCACTGCGTGCCGATGCCGGGCGAGGCGCCGTCGTTGGTGACGGCCTCCATGACGAGGGGATCGGTGGGCTTCGTATGGCGCGGCTTCGCGCGGTTGCTCTTGTCGGCATTGAGCGACTTCACATCGCTGGCGAAGCGCATGACGACCGACTGCCAGCCCCGGCTGAGATCGATCCCGTCGAAGGCGAACCAGTCACCATCCATCAGGCCACTGATGGAGTCCCCCGCCTTCGCGACTCCCGGCGACTGCGAAGAGCAGTCCTCCGCCTGGAGGAGGCGGCTGTCAAGCTGCGGCCACCGGGGAATCGGCAGCGGGTTCGCGAAGTCGTGACCGAAGCGGAAGGGAGTGGAGCCAGGGAAGTCGTCGGGCGTCAGCTCGGCGCATGTGCGGACGAACTCCGGGTGAAAAGCGTTGTCGCGCTCGCTGCAGTCGGTGCAGCAGGTGTTGAACCACAGGCCGCGCTGCAGCGACCCCGGGGCCGCCCACAGCAGGTTGTGGTGCACGTCCACGTTGCAGGTGCCGGCGTCGAGGTAGATGTGCCCAAGCACGTTCCAGCGCATCGCGGAGATGTCGTAGTTGTCGTGCAGCACGTTGAAGGCGACCTGGGAGTTCAGCCCGTCCAGCGTGCCGCCGCTGCAGTAGTAGCCGGTGATGAAGCCCGCATCGCGCGTTTGTAGCATCCCGTTGTAGAGGTGATTGTGCGCGAAGAGGGTCGCCATGTAGTCCATGCCGCTGCGCGTGCGAGAGGCCATGTTGGGGCCGTTGCCATAGAAGTTGAAGAAGTGGCGCCCGGCATTGCACATCGTGTTGAAGGTGATCACGTGCCCGCCGACGAGGAAGTTCTCGTAGTCGGGGAAGTCGCCCACCGCATCGGTGATCGCGTTGAGGTAGTGGCTCGTGTAGCTGACCTCGTCGATGAGGCAGTTGTGGATCGTGTGGTGGTAGCCGCGCAGGTGGAAGCCCGCGCCGGCGCTGATGCGCACGCTGCAGCTCAGGAACGCGTTGTCATGTCCGCCGACGAAGATGCCCGTCTCGCCGGACTTGATCGTGTCCCGCCCGTCCTCGAGCTGGCCCATGCCATAGTGCTTCGTGAAGTGGGAGATGTATGAGAGGTTGCAGCGCTCGAACGTACACCAGGCGGAGTCCCGCATCCGGACGGAGGCGGCCTTCATGTTCAGGCCCTCGATGCGGATGTGCTCCTGGCCACTAAGGTCGAAGGCGAGTTGGCGGGCCTTCGCCTCGACGTTGGTGGGCGCAGCGTCGGTCTGCGGGATGAGGTAGAGCGTGTTGTCCTGCCAGACCCACTCGCCGGGCTGATCGAGGGCGTGCAGGTGCCCGACGATCATCCCGCGGCCCTCCTCGGTGGCCGGGTCGCCGCCACCATAGGCGCTGCCGAACCACCACCCGCGTGTGCGGTCGCCGACGGTGATCTCGCCGGACTTCGAGCTCTCGATGACCCCCGTCTGCCCGCACCAGCCCTCGAAGTGGACGCCATAGTACAGCGCGCCCTTCCAGTAGTCGTCGGGCTGTCCGTCGAGCAGCTTGCTGACGATGCGGCCCGGCTGCTCCTTCTTCGTCTCGGAGGGGATCGAGAACTCGCCGAAGGTCGGCCACAGGGGTGAGAGGTCGGCGACGTACATCTCAAGGCCGGGCGCGGGCTCGTTCGGGAAGCGCGCCTCGATCAGCACTTCGCCGTCGGCGAAGACCTGGTTGCGCCCCAGGCCGAGCGTCCACGGCATCGGGGCTTTCCAGATGCTGCCCTCGTGGCGCGTCCAGCCGGAGACGGGATCGCAGCCGGTGACGAGGACCTGCTCGTCCTGGTAAGGCCTCAGCGTGATCGGTGCATCGGCGGTACCGCTGCGGGGGAAGACCACCGTCTCCCGGTACGCGCCGCCACGGATCAGAAGCGTATCGCCGGGCTGCAGCAGGTCAACGCCCGCCTGGAGGGTCCGCACGGCCTGCGCGGGCTCAGGGCCGAGGCCGGTGTGAGCGTCATCGCCCTGGGGCGAGACGTAGTAGGTCGCCGCGCGAGCAGAGAGACCGGACCCGAGCAGCGCCACGAGGGCGAGGGAGAGCACCTGAACCGTCGGGGCGAGGGGGTGAGGGTGCATCGAGAGGCCCGTCCTTTCCGAATGAGGGAGGCGATGGGCAACAGGGAGCGGATGGCGGGGCCTGGGTTGGCATGGTCCAGGCCCCGCGCGTGAGTCGAGTTACGCCTGGTTCAGCTCGGCGATGACGACGGTCAGTCGCTCCATGCGGCCGGGGATGTCCAGATCCTGCGGGCAGGCCTCGATGCACGCCCCGCAGGCCACGCACTTCGCCGGGTTCGCGCGCTCGTTGCCGGCCAGGCCCCTGATCTGGTCGTCGGCTGTGTGGATGCCGAAGACGTCGTTCAACTGCAGCAGGCCCAGCAGGTGCGGGACGTAAAGGCCCTCGGGGCACTTGCCCGCGCAGTAGCGGCAGGCGGTGCAGAGGTCCTGGCCCTGAGAGAAGCGCCGGAAGGCCCCGATGAAGCGCTCGCGCTGCTCGGCAGGCATCGGGTCTTCGAGGCTCGCGACGCGCGCGTTCTCCTCCACATGCGCGATCTCGTTCATCCCGGAGATCACCGTGGAAACCGCGGGCGAACCGAGCAGGAATCTCAGCGCGATCTCCTGCACCGGCATCCCCGCCAGCTCCGGCAGCATCTCGGCGAATACGTCCGACTCGCCGGTCAAGAGCCCGCCCCGGAGCGGGCCCATGATGGCCACGCCGATGCCGTTGTCCAGGCAGTAGTCCAGCACGCGCTCGGGGTAGCGGTCGTTGAAGTTGTAGTACACGGTCACGAAGCGGAAGTCGGGCACCTGCTGCAGCCACGAGAGGATGTCATCCGCGCTGCCGTGGGAGGTGAAGCCCATGTGCTTCACGAGGCCCTGCTCCCTCGCCTCGCGCATGGCGGTCAGCGGCGAATCGTCGCCCTCGCAGCCCGCCTCGAAGTGGTCCTGCGCGCTCATGTCCCAGAGCTGGTAGAAGTCGAAGTGCTCGACTCCGACACGCTTGAGTGAGTTCTCGATGCACTGCGCCATCTGGTCGCGGCTGTTGATGCCCAGGCCCCGGTCCACCTGCGGCTCGCCCTTGCGGGGCTGGGCCTTGGCGGAGAGGGCCATCTTCGAGCGGTCCTTGCCCGCAATCGCGGCGCCGACCCAGGTCTCTGCGTTGTCGTCGAAGGCCTTGTAGCTGTACGCCGAACCGATGTCGCAATAGGTCAGGCCGAGTTCGAGCTCGCGCTCGATGATCTCGGCAGCGTTCTCCCTGCTCTTGAACCGCATGGTGCCGATGCCGAGGGCGGACACCATGACTCCCGTATCGCCAACCGGTCGATATTGCACGAAGAAGGCCTCCTGTCGAACTGTCCTACCCCCCTGCCCCCCTTCCTTCAGAAGGGGGGAACGACGAACGGCCAAGCGAACACAAGCGTTCCCCTTCCGAAGGAAGGGGGGAACGACGAACGACTGCTCGCAACCCAAGCCGTTTCCCCCTTCTGAAGGAAGGGGGGCAGGGGGGTAGGGCTGCCGTTAGATTCCCCAGTGCTCGTTGATCTCTCGCTGGTAGCCCTCGATGAAGCCGTCAACGACCTCGGCGTAGGGGATAGCCTCGGCGCAGTGGGCCGACTCGTAGATCGCCTCGCAGATGGCCTTCGTGCGCAGGCCCGCCTCACCGTCGATCTCCGGCCGCGTTCCCGTCGCGAGGGCGCGGAGGAAGTCGTAGATCTCCAACGTCATGGCGTCCTCGAAGCCGTGCGGGAAGAGCCGCCCACGGTCCTCGGCGCTCAGCGCGGCCATGTACTCCGGGATGATCTCCGCCAGCGTGCGCATGCCCTCGCCCTGACGCGTGACGCGCGCCTGAGGGGAAGGCGCCATGAACACGTCGCCATCGTCGATGATTGAGCCCGCGCTGCCGTAGAAGCCGATGAGCGTGGTCGGCTCACCGGGGGCCACCGCTGTCGAACTCCAGAACCCATCGACCCCGCCCTTGAAGTTGAGCAGCACCATCCACGTGTCTTCGCGGTCGTCGAAGACGGTCTTCCCCTCGCGGATGTGCGGCCACTTCTCGTGCTGGCGGACGGTCGCGTAGACGCGCTCGGGCTCGCCGAACAGGTAGCCCATCGTGTCGGCGAAGTGGATTCCGCGATCCATGATCATCCCGCCGCCGCCCATGAACTTGTCGGTCCGCCAGTGCCAGGCGCGCGGCGTGTTCGACCGATGGTAGCCCGCGTGCTGAATGTAGAACAGCCTGGGTTCGCCGATCATCCCCTTCGTGTGGATCGCCCAGTGCAGCGCACGCTGGGGCGGCTGGCGGCGGATGTTGCCCGCGCAGGCGGTGATGAGCTTGTTCTTCCGCGCCGCCTCGAGGATCAGCCGACTGGCCCGCGAGGTCACGCCGAACGGCTTCTCGATCAGCACGTTCGTGCCCGCCTCCAGGCACTGCACGCCGGTGAGATGGTGGTCGTAGTGCGGCGTGCAGATGTCGGCGCCGTGCAGCTCGTAGTGGACCACCATCTTGTGCACGTCGGTGTGCACCATCGGCTCGGAATCCTGCCACTCCGCGATCTTCGCGGCCAGGGCCTTCGCGCTCTCCTCCACGCGATCGCACACGGAGGTGATCCGAAACAGATCGCCCTCCCGCTGCATGATCTGCTGGTAGCTCTCGAGGTGCTTCTGCGCGATGTGTCCGCACCCGATGATGCCGATCTTGATCGGTTTCGTCGGCACGTCGATCAGCCCCATTCCTGTCGGGTTCATCCCTCAACGGGTCTTTGTGTACCCCTTTTCGCGGGCGGAGGTCAAGGCGGAGTTGGGGAGAGGCGGAGTTGCGGAGTTGCGGAGAGGCGGAGCTGGGGAGCTGCGGAGAACGGCAGCAGCGGCAGGTGCGGCAGGGGGCTCAATCGAACAGGCGCCTGTTCGGCCGGAGGGGCGAGGGATGCTCGCGCTGTTCGCTGCCACCATCCTGATGGGCGGGTTTGCCGTGGTCGTGCGGTTCGGCCAGCGGCGCGGGGATGATTCGCTGGCGGTGAGCGCGATCAACTACCTCACGGCGGCCCTCTGCTTCGTGCCGCTGTTCCGGCCGTTCCCGGTCCCGGAGGCGGGCGCCCGGACGCTGGCGATCGGCGTGCTGGGCGGCCTCCTGTACCCTTCCGCGTACATGCTGATGCTGCCGGTGCTGGAGACGAAGGGTGTCGCCATCGCCTCCGCGGCGATGCGCCTGTCGGTCGTGGTCCCGGTGCTGCTGTCGCTGTTCCTGTGGCGCGAGGTGCCGAACGCCTGGCAGGGCGTGGGAGCGCTGCTCGCGTTGTCGGCGCTGCCGTTGCTGGTGACAGGGCGAGCGAGGAACGTCGCCGCGGCCCCCACGCGCTGGGGGGCGCTGCTGGTCGCCGGGCTGTTCATCACGAACGGCGGTTGCAGCACGGTCACGAAGCTGTTCCATGTCCTCGGGCGCGCGCCGGAGCGACCCGTCTTCTTCGCCATCCTCTTCGGCGTTGCGGCTGCATACGCCGCCACGGTCTGGTCGGTGCGCTCGCGCAAGCTGACCGCGGGTGCGGTCGCGGTGGGCGCGTTCCTGGGGCTCGTAAACGCCGCAGCGAACTTCTCGCTGATCCGCGCGCTCGATCACTTCTCGGGAGTCGTCGTCTTCCCGGTAACGGCAGCGGGGGGCCTGGTGTTCGCGGTGCTGTTCTCCGCAGTCGCCTGGAAGGAGCGGCCGAACCGCTGGGGCCTGTTGGGAGTGGCCCTGGCGGTGATTGCCGTGGCGCTCGTGAACCTCGCCGCGCCGAATGGCGGCGCGGTCCCGCGGGCCGAGCCGATGACCAGCCCCTTCGGCGGACCGGACAGGTCAGGGCAGCCTGCCTCTCGAAGTGAGCAACCGCAGGAGCGAGGTGAGAGCATGACCTCGGACGAGACCAACCCGGCCGGCCTCTGGGACCTGCGGGAGATCGCCGCGGCGCCCCTCAACGTGAAGGTCGTGAAGGAGGGCGCGACGGGCTGGGGCGCCTCGCGCGTGCGCACGCGGGAGGTGCGCTACGTCTCGCATCACTGGTCCGGCGGCGAGGTCGTCATCGCCGCGTACATTGCGATTCCCGCAGCGAAGGGGCCGCTGCCGGCGATGATCCTGGGCACGGGCGATGCGGAATCGGGGATCGAGTTCGCGCGCGCCCACCATGTCGTGACCATCGTGATCGATCGGCCCGGCACGGGGGAGAGCACCGGCCCCGAGGACGACTACCGCAACTGGGTCCACTTCGCCGATCCGCGCGAGAGCTGGATGTGGCACTACATCACCGCCGCGCTGCGTGCCGTGACGCTCGCGGGCACGCTGCCGGAGGTTGACCCGGCACGCATCGGCATCACCGGCGGCTCGCGTGGCGGCACGATGGCGTGGATCGCCAACGGCGTCGATCCCCGGATCAAGCTGGCGATTCCGGTGGCGACGGGCGGCGACATCGTCCGCGCGCTGGACCACGGCGGCTGGGCGAACTACCTGCATCGCGACGAGGCGGGTCTGGCGTACATCCCGGACGAGTTCCACACCTTCGCGAAGTACTACGACCCGATCCTCTACGCGGGCAAGCAGCACGGCGCGGTGTTGCTGATCGTCGGCGCGCAGGACGAGTACTTCCCGCTCTACTGCACGCAGACCAGCGCGGAGGCCTCCGCGAAGGACGAGTTCCGCCTGCTGATCGTGGCGAACTGGGACCACGGCTACTTCTCCGCCGACAACCCAGAGGTCGATGCCTTCGACAACAGCGCCGAGGCACGCGAGAAGCGCAACTTGGCCACCGGCGCGGCCATCGAGGCCTGTCTGCGCGGCTCGACGATGCCGCCGATGCCGGAGTTGACGGTGAGGCGCGAGGGCGAGGGGCTGACCTGCAGCATTGCACCCGGGCCGGGCTCCGTCGAGCGCGTTACGCTGCAAGTGTCCCTCGACGGAGCGTACACCTTCCGGGAGATCGCGGCGGAGGCAGTGGGAGGGACGTATGGGGCCAGGGTTGAGGGCGGCGATACGGCCGTCCTCGAAGGCGCCGCGCTCTTCGCCGAGGTTGAGTACGAGGGCGGCCCGGTGCTTACGTCGGTGCCCTGGCTTGGGCCGGCCTTCGAGCAGCGAATGCGCCCCTTTGCCGGGAATTAGGGACAGGCACCAATTTCCGGCATGACGTCCGCCGGAAATTGGTGCCTGTCCCTAATTCCCGCAAGGAGAGCCGCATGACGGGACTCGTGTACGACGACGCATACCTGACCCACGGCGATCCCCACCATCCCGAGAACGCCGAGCGTTTGCGGGCGGCGGTCGCGCACCTGAAGGCCACGGGCCTGTGGGATGCGATGGTGCACATTCCGCCGCGTCCGGCGACGCTGGACGAAGTGCTGTGGGTGCACACGGACGACTACATCGAGGAGCTGCAGCTCATCTGCAAGCGCGGCGGCGGTCACCTCGACATGGATACGTGTGCGACGAAGGAGACGTACGAGGTCGCGCTGCTGGCGGCGGGCGGCTGCCTCGCTGCAACCGAGGCAATCCTGGCGGACGAGGTCACGAACGCGTTGTGCCTCGTGCGCCCGCCCGGACACCATGCGCTCCCGAGCCGGGGCATGGGGTTCTGCTTCTTCAACAACGTGGCGCTCGCCGCGGAGTTGGCGATCCGGCGCGCGCATCGCGACCAGGTCAGCATCGTGGACTGGGATGTGCATCATGGCAACGGCACGCAGGAGGCCTTCTTCGACCGCGGGGACGTGCAGTACATCTCGATCCACCAGGGCGCGCTCTACCCGGGAACGGGCTCCGTGGACGAGGTCGGCCTCGACGCGGGCGCGGGAAAGAACGTGAACATCATGCTCCCGCCCGGCGCCCAGGACCGGCACTACGTCGAGGCCTTCCAGCAACTCGTGATCCCGCTCCTCCAGGCCTTCGAGCCCGAGATGATCTTCGTCTCCTGCGGCTTCGACACGCACGCCGCCGACCCGCTGGCCCGCATGTGTCTCACCAACAGCGGGTACTACGAGATGACCCGGATGCTCGCGGACTTCGCGGAAGCGCAGTGTCAGGGCCGGCTGCTCAACGCCCTGGAAGGCGGGTACGACCTCGGCGCGATGGCGCACGGTACCGAGGCCGTCTGCCGGGCCCTGCTCGGGATGGAGCCGCCCGAGCCGGAAGACCTGCCCTTCACGATCCACGAGTCCGTAACGCACCAGGTCGATGACTGGCTGCACCAGAACATCGGCCTGCACCGCGACCGGCTGGGGCTATGAGGCTTGTGGGCGCAGCACGGGTTGTGTTGACAAAGGCAGGGTCGGGATTGGCATCCCGACCTACGAGATACGTAGACGGTGGAGGAGGGGTACTCCTCCTCGATCGGGTGGGTCGGGATTGGCATCCCGACCTACGAGATACGTGGGCCGCGTAGGAGAGGGGTCCTTCCGCCACAGAGCCCCTCTTCAACGCAATCCGTGCTGCGCCCACTGACTGGGAGGGATGTCCTCTGTGAAGACTCACCTGCGCTCCATGCAACTGAAGACCGGCGAGACGATGGACATCTTCCGGGTGAGCGCGCCCGACGAGGAGTTCCGGGAGCGCATCCTCGCCTTCCTGCACCACAAGGGCCAGCCCTGGCAGATCCCGATGGAGCAGAACCTGGACGCCGAGCTGGAGGGCCTCGGTCAGCACTTCTACATCGGCGTCATCGGTGAGGAGATCGTCGGCAATGCGAGCAGCGTCGAGGGGCTGGAGCGTCCCGTCGGCATCCTGCAGCACGTCTTCACGCCGCCGGCGAGACGGCGCCAGGGAATCTGCTCGGCGATCATCCGGGCCTACGCGGAGGATTTCGACGCGCGAGGCGGACGGGCGGCGTATCTGCACACCGGCTACGACAGCCCGGCCTACCACATCTACAAGGCGGCGGGTTTCGTCGGCTACCTCGACACGGGCATCATGGAGCGGTTCCCGGACCCGCACTTCCACGAGGACTTCTGGGCACCAAGGCCGGTGACGGTGCGCGACACGAGATGGGCCGATTGGGCGCTGCTCGACGCGCTGTTCGGCATCGGGGACGGCTGGTTCCTGCGCAGCATCTACGGTCGCCACTGGGGCCGGTCGGGCTACGAGGGGCAGTATGTGAACAACCGGAAGGAGCTGGCCGAAGGACGCCTCGCGCAGATGAAGGTCCTCGAAGCGGAGAACGGTGCCGTAGTGGGTCTGGCGCAGCTGGGGCCCGACCCGATCTTCCGCGGCGACACGTGGCTGCTCGACTTCTTCGTGCACCCGAACTACTACGGAGAGGGCGAGCGGCTCCTCGCGGCGACAGACCTGCGCCGGGGCGCCAAGGTGCAGTGCTACTGCGAGCCGACCCAACCCGAGAAGGCCCGGATGCTCGAAGCCGTGGGGTTCTCGGCAGAGACCACGCTGCCCCGCCAGGTGCGGCTGGGCGAGGCGTGGCTCGATCTCACCATCTACGCCGCCAAGTGGGAGTCATACTGAGTCTCGGGTAGATACGGGAACAGTGGGGCGGGCATTCCTGCCCGCCACAGCCTCTGGCGGGCAGGAATGCCCGCCCCACTGTTCCCGTGTTTCCGCGAAGCGCAGTAGGTGGTCTCGTGAAGCCGCTTTCTGTCGCGGCGACCGTCCTCGGCCTCGGTATTGTCGGCTGTTCGTCGTCGCCCGCCTTCCAGGCCCCCCTTCGCACCACCGGCAGAACCCGAGCGGCGCGTGGAGCGTAGGACCTTTGTGACGAGCCCAGTGCGGTCAGCCTTTCCCGGAGGAAGGCCGTGGCCTGGCATCATCTCGATGCAGATCGACCCGGTGAGCGGACTGAGGTATCAGCAGAACTACTGCGACGGCGGGCACGACGTACCCCGGGGTCGGGGTCCGGGGATCAGCGAGAGGTTCTACGTGCCTGAGGGCCTGCACCGGCTGAGCATCTACTACGCGAACGACGCGCGCTTCTACGAGCCGAACCGCGGGCACACGTTGTACGTGCAGGCCGAGCAAGACGGCTGCGCGGCGTGCCCCATCCGGTACACGGTCTCCGGGGTCTACTACCAGTTCGCGGTACTCGGCCCGACCGCGGTCACGCTGGTCATCGACCGCAACCTCTCGGTGAACGTCATCCCCTCGGCCATCTTCGTTGACCCGATCATCCTGGGCGACCTGGACAAGCCCCTGACGGTGGCCGACGGCGCAGTGCTGCAGGAGGCGGTCGCCGAGGCTCGCAAGCTGCTTGAGGCCACGCCGCCTACCGCGGCCTCGCCCGAGCAGGCGTCGCGATGCTGGCACGCCGCGCGGTTGCTGGGCAATGAGCCATCGCGGACCGAGGCGTATCTGCGGAAGAGCCTCGAGCCGATGGCTCCGGGCCAGCGCGCCGACTGGCTGCGGAAGGTCGCGGAACGTCACATGACCGAGGGGCTGTGGGAGACGGGGCAGCTCGCAGCCAACCTGCTCGTCGAGGCGGACCCCTCCGCCGAGACGGCCCTGTTCGCCGCGGGCCTGTGCGCAGGCAGGATCGAAGCCGCGGCCTACGTTCACACGGGCGGACCCGGGACCCGCTTCATGCCGCTACTGCCGGCGGGTGAGGCCTTCTTCGAGACCTACTTGGACCTGGCTATGGACGGGCTGGCCCCCGAAGATGCGGCCGCCTCGCTGGCCAACATCGCCCGCGGGAACCTCACGCCCGAGCGCTGGTACTATGGCTGGCTCGCCGCGCGCCGGCTCGAGCGCCTGGAACGCCTCGACCTGCTGACCGCTGCGGAGGTTGCACAACTCACGCGGCTGTCTGCGCGCCCGGCGGATGATGCGCGGATGGTCAGACGCCGGCTCCTCAGCGACGTGGCGCCGGAGGAAAGGGATGAGCTGAACCGTCGCCTCGCCGAAGAGAAGCGCTTGATCGACACGCGGAGGCGGTGAACGCTTCCCCAAACGGACTCAGTCGTTCACCGGCCCATGCACCGCCTCGAAGACCGCCAGGCACTTCACGTCGTCCAGGATGTGCCGGTTCTCGATGGGCTCGCCACCATCGGGCTGATAGGTGACGTGCAGGTAGTGCTGGTCGGCGTCGAGATCGCCCAAGCTCTCGGCCGGGATCTCCGCGACCACCGCCGACGTGTTGGGCTCGATGGTCACGTAGTCTGCGTGCGCTACCCACGCGCTGCCGGATAGGTCGCAGACGGAGACCGTCAGCATCCCCGAGGAAGCCTCGAGCGTGTCGTTCAGCAAGTACACGCGGAACGTGTCACCCTCGCGCGCGACGGAGGGCATCAGCAGGCGTGAGGCGCGACAGACCGCGGTGAAGCCGACCTTCTTCCCGAAGTAGTAGTCCACGACCGCATCGACGTGCTCGGGCCAGTTGTCGAAGATGTTCCACCAGAGGATTCCACCGCACTCGAACTTGCGGCGCCGCGCGCGCTCGATCCACTCGCCCAGGCACCAGGCCTGGCCGTACTGGCTGGCGGCGATGTACTCAGTCAGGCTCTGTGCGTCGCGGCCGATGAGGTTGCGGATGCCCTCGTCGGTCTTCCAGCGGCGCTGGAAGTCGGTCGTGGGAACGGTGCCGACGTGGTGCTCCCAGGCCTTGTTCGCAACGGGCCACTGGTCCTCGGGCGCGAGGAAGCGCTCTGTGCTGCTGCGGTTGGCGGCGCAAATCCGGCCGATCTCGCTGAGGAACTTGCTGGTGTCGGTGAAGTACATCGGATGCCGCGCGCGGACCGAGTGGTCCCACAGGTGCACGTCGCCCTCCTCGGGGGCATTGGGGTTGCCATGACCGGAGGGGTTGAAGGGGCTTGACGGGATGTAGGTGCGAGTGGGATCGAGCCGCGCGCAGACCTCCGGTAGCACCTTGCGGGTGATGTGGTTCTGCAGGTAGCCGTCCGCCTCGCCTTCGCCCCAGCCGTACGCGCAGTCGTTCTCGTTGTCCCCGGCCCAGAGCGCGAGGCACGGGTGACCACGCAGCGCCCTGACGACCCACTCGGCCTCCGCGCGCATCTGCCGGTGGAAGCCCTCATTCTGAGGGTAGAGCCCGCAGGCCATCATGAAGTCCTGCCAGACGAGGATGCCCATCTCGTCGCACAGGTCGTAGAACGCGGGGTCCTCGTAGATGCCGCCGCCCCAGATGCGCACCATGTTGCAGTGCGCCTCGCGGCACAGTTCCAGAACCGCGCGCAAGCGGTCGGGCGTCACGCGGGCGAACATCGCGTCGGTGGGCATCCAGTTCGTCCCGCGCGTGAAGCACGGCACGCCGTTGACGGTGAAGGTGAAGCGCGGCTCGCCGGACTCGGGATCATTCAGGACGAGGTCGAGCTTGCGGATGCCGAACGAGACCGGCTGTTCGTCGATGACCTCGTCATCGATGAGCATGGCTACCGTGCCTCGGTATAGGTTCTGCTTGCCCATTCCATGGGGCCACCAGAGATGGGGACGGCGGACGTCAGTGTGCATGTCAACGGTGGTCAGCCCCGGACTCAGCGTCTCTGCGCTCTCCCATTCCATCTCGTGCTCGTGGTTCATGGCCACAAGACGCACTACCACCTCGCGCGGGTCCGTGCCCAGGTTCTCGACCTCCGCCTCGAACCCCAGCCAGACCTGCGGCTCGCCCAGCCGCTCCGTCCACTGCCAGAAGCCCCGGATGGCGATCTCCGGCACCGCCCGCAGGTAGACCGGCCGCCAGATGCCGACCGAGACGATCCTCGGCGCGATGTCCCAGCCGTAGCTCATCTGGGCCTTGCGAGCGTAGAGGCGCTCCTTCGGGCTGAAGAAGGCGTTGACGTTCGGCGTGTCATCCGCCGTCATGTCGGCCTTCACGGCCTCGAAGGGCGAGCGCAGGCGAACCGCGAGCGCGTTCGGCTGATCCCAACGCAGTTGGTCCGTCACGTCGAGCACGAGCGGCACCCACATGTTGCGGCTCGCGCCGATCTCCTCGCCGTTGAGGTAGACCGTCGCGAAGGTGTCGAGCCCCTCGAAGACCAGCTCGATGCGCTTGCCTGACAGCTCGTCGCGGTCGGGCGTGAACGTGGTGCGGTACCACCACTCCTGCTCCTCGACCCAGAGGCACTGCTCGTAGTTCAGGCCGAAGAACGGATCGGGGATCACGCCCGCGGCCATCAGATCGAGGTGCACCTGCCCAGGCACCGTCGCGGCCAGCCACGCCGAGTCATCGTGGTCAGCCAGGTGCGCGCCGGCGGCTTCTCCGGCGCCGTCGTCGAAGTGCCGCAGCTTCCAATCGGAACCGATGGGTGAGTGCTTCAAGGTCATCCCCGGCTCGGGTCGAGAGGAGTAACGCCAGCGCCCGAGGCCGGGGGCGGGCTTCGACGGGGAAGGCGGGAGGTCCTCGTACGTGAGGTCACGCCATCGCGCGGCACCAGGGGACGACGTTGGACCTGTCACGGAGGCGATCCGCGTGCGCGTGGAGCGCGAGCAGGCACTCCTGCACGAGGTCCTCGGCCTCGTTGGGGTCGGAGACGAGGCGGCGCGCCTCGCGGAGGAGGCGCGAGCGAAGCCGGTGCGCCTGAGGATCTCGCGTCACGCCGGCAGACGCCGATCGGACGTTACGAGGTAGGTGCATTGGCACCCAGGGCCGGTTCGGTGGGTCGAGAGGCACACGCGAGGGTAGGCAGCCCCGAGCACGGGTGGGACTGAGGCGAGCGGCCCGAGGTTACGCTGCCAGCTCCTGCCAGCGGCGCTCACGTTCGCTCCAGAGCACGCCCACGATTTCGTAGTTGAGTAGGGCCGTGACGACCGACGGCGGCACGGGGGCTTGCGAGTCGTTCAGGAGAACATATGCGCGCGAATCGGCGGGTCGGACCTCTCTCGTATCCACCCACTTCATGATCGCGGACTGGGCGGTGTCCTTGCTGGGGCGGTTGACCGTCTGGAGTACTCTCTCAGGCGCTCTCCGAGACTTGGGGATGAGGAAGTCGAACTTGTGGTCGTAGCCGCTCTTCCCTGTGAAGTGCACGCCAGGAGAGTAGCGGATTTCGTGGGCGTCCAGCCACTCGACAACGTCTTCATAGAAGAGGCTTGTGACATAGGGCTCGGCAGTGTAGAAGAGGTCGTTCACCGCCAGCATCGCCTGAACCAAGGAGTGCTTGCGGAGAGCGAAGCTCTCCGGCGACGCGCGGAGTTCGAGTTTGTCCCCATTCAACTGCACGCCAAAGCCGTTCAGAGTCACCTGTAGCAGATCGCTACGCTTCGGGCTGTCCAGGCTGCACCCGCTGTGACGCAAGTCGTTGATGACGTAGCCGTCGTCGGTGAGGATGAAGCTACCATCGTCTCGGCGGGCGTAGATCTGCAGGTAGTCGTTGTGGCGGTCGAGGTATGGCGTCGTGATCTCCACCCAGTCGCCCACCTGGCGCAAGGAGGTTCTGTCCCTCAACCACGCCCAGTAGCGATCGAGCAACTCCTGTATCTCCTCGATCATACGAAAAGCCTCCTGCGAACGAGCGGGGCCTCGATGATGCCGCAGTAGCGCACGAAGTCCTCAAACAGAGCCCAGCGATCGTCGGGGTCTCTGAAGACGCCCTCAGCAAGAGGGATGGCCCACTTGTCAGCGTGGCCCTCGCGGTAGACGTGCAGATGTGGGCAAGCGATCTCTTCGCCATCGGGGTTGCGGTGAGGCTGGGCGCCGAAGTCCAGTCGCGCCAACACGATGACTCGGCGTGCCCGGGTCTGGTACGTGCCTTTCACAAGGTCAATGTGCCCTCGGTGAACGTCGAGTAGAAAGGCTTCGCGACGGTCGAGGGACACCAAGGGAACCGAAACGGCCCCGCCCAACACCGGGTAGTCGCGCCATTCCTCGTCAGCTTGGCGCTTGTGCATCGCGATGAGCGCGTCCGCCTCGGCCTGGGCGAGGACGATGTCCGCCACGGCAACGGCCTCCGTTCGGTTGAGCAAGCCGATGGGACTCCGGCACACGTGATCTCATGTTGGCCGCCCGGGGGCAAGACTCCTGCCTCGGTCCTGGCCTCCGAGACGGGGAGGTGCCTGCCATCCCGCGTTGAAGTTGCGCCCCGTTGCGCAATGTCCTTCAGGAGGCTTGTGATGGGTGACCTGAAAGTCGCGATCATGCTCGGGAGCTTGCGGCTGGAGCCGTATGAGGGGATGAAGAAGGCGGCGGACCTGGGGGTGACGGGCCTGCATATCAGCGTCGATGGCGGAATGTTCGCGCCCGAGAACCTCGATGCCGCCGCGCGCAAGGAACTCGTGCACCATGTCGACACCCTCGGCCTGGAGATCTCGGCGATCTCCTGCTGGGGCGGGCAGGTGGACCTCACGGAGGCGGACCAGCACGAGAAGAACCTGCCGTGGGCCTTCCGCGTGATGGACCTCGCGGCGGACCTGGGTTGCGGAATCTGGCAGGGGCACATCGGGATCATCCCGGGAGACTTCGAGTCGGAGAAGGGCAAGGCTGCGCTGAAGGCGGCGCACGCCATCGCCGAGCACGGGGAGAAGGTCGGCGCGTGTCTCGCGATCGAGACCGGCCCCGAGCCGCCGGTGGTCCTGAAGCAGCTCATCGAGACCGTCGGTAGGAAGGCCATCCGCATCAACTACGACCCCGCGAACCTCGTCCTCTGGCCGCCGCACCTCTTCCAGTTGGAGGGGAGACCGTACGACAAGGAAGAGGCGATGAGGCTGTACGACCCGCATGAGGGTGTGAAGACCCTCGGCCCGTACATCGTCCACACCCACGCCAAAGACGCCCTCGTCCACGAGGACGGCCGGCGCCAGGAAGTGCCCCTCGGCGAGGGCTGGATCGACTGGCCGCGGTACGTGGGTCTGCTGAAGGAGCAGGGCTTCGACGGCTACTTCGCCATCGAGCGCGAGGTCGGCGAAGACCCGGTGGGCGACATCACCAAGGCCGTCAGATTCCTGCAGAGCCTGTGAAGCCCGATGACCGGACGCGAGCGCCTCTCAGCCATCTTGCGTCGTGAGCCGACGGACCGGCTCTCGTGGAGCGTGTTGGCTGACGGGCACACGCTCAGCGCGTGTCCGGGGCTGTCGTTCCATGACTTCTGCCGGCAGCTTGGGTGTGACATCCTGAGCCTCAACGGCTGGGGCACGCCGCACGGGTTCGCCTCGCCGGCGCTGGAGTGGGGGGCGGGCGTCGAGGCGAAGGCGTGGACGGAGGGGGAGGCTACGAACTGGGAGCTGCGCTCGCCGGAGGGGACACTGCGGAGCGTGTGGCGCGGCAGCCATCCGGTCAAGTACTACGTGGAGACGCTGGAGGAGCTGCGGCTGTATCGCGCGATGTGGGAGGGGGCGCGGTACGTCGAGCGAGATGACCGCGAGGCCTTCCGGGCGATCGACGAGCTGCTCGGCGACGACGGAGTCATCACGCGCTTCTGGGGCCCCTCGACGATCCCCCGATTGCTGGAGACGGACTTCGGGGTCCAGAGCTTCTACTATCTGCTGCACGACCACCCGCAGGAGATGGAGGAACTGATCGCGCTGATGCACGAGCGCGAGCTGGAGGCCTTCCGCATCCTCGCGCGGGGGCCGTGGGAATCGGTGACGCTCGTGGAGAACACGAGCACGCGCTACATCAGCCCGGACGTATACCGGCGGTACAACGGGCCGCATGTGCGGGACTTCGTGGAGGCAGTTCATGCCGGGGGCAAGGTCGCGATCCTGCACATGTGCGGGCACGTGCGCAACCTGCTGGAGCAGATCAGGGACACCGGCGCGGATGGGTCGCATGCGCTGACGCCACCGCCGACAGGCGACACGCCGTGGGAGCTGGCCCTCGACGTCCTCGGCGAGGAGACGATCATCTTCGGGACGCTCGACCCGACCGTGTGGGTGCTCGGGCCGGTGGAGCAAATCGGGGAGGCGCTTCACACACTCATCACGCCGCGCATCCGCCGCGCGCACTTCAGCCTGCTCGTCGCGTCGGATGGGATCAGCGTGCCGCTGGAGCGCTTCGAGGCCGTGGCGCGGTGGATGGAGGCGAACGGGCATCGCGGCTGAAGCCGCTCCTACCACGGCAGGGGCTATGTGGCAATCCACGATGTCGCTTCTCGGGCGCCATGAATGGCGCCCCTACACGGGCGGGCGCGATGAATCGCGCCCCTACATGGGAACGGCTCGGACGTGAATCGCGGACCCCGATCTAGGAACGCTGACGGCGCTGGCGGAGGACGTCGAGGAGGGCGGCGACGAGGACGACGGAGCCCACGATCACGTTCTCCCAGATCGACGCGTTTTTCGTGAGGACGATGTTGATGCCGTTGTAGATGACCCCGAAGATGCAGGCGCCGAGGATCGTGCCCATGACACTCCCCTCGCCGCCCATGAGGCTCGCGCCGCCGATGACCGCCGCGGCAATCGCCCGCAGCTCGTACATCACCCCGGCGCGCGGGTCGCCCACGC